>Ga0190311_1000256_pt1 | contig 18698 bp, 17 predicted proteins | sample 48700789_MG_FD_165037 | JGI IMG/M metagenome (GOLD analysis project Ga0190311, IMG submission 165037) | Hydrothermal vent sediment bacterial communities from Southern Trench, Guaymas Basin, Mexico - 4870-07-8-9_MG | ecosystem: Environmental > Aquatic > Marine > Hydrothermal vents > Sediment ...
CAGCAATCAGAAACACAGTCGAGCAGATACTAAACGAAATCAAAGAACTAAACACCGAGCTGAGAGAATCCGCACTGAAAACCCTAAAGAAAAAAGGAGTAGAAATCCCCACATAACCAAAGCAAAACCCACCCACTTTTCTCCGCACAACGATAAGCAGATACTCCCACAGCCCCTAATCATGTGTCCTTGGATATGATGTTGTAAATGGTTTATTGGGTAGGGGTGGGTTTTAGGAATATGATGATGGACCTAGGGGAGGTTAAGAAGTTCTGCATCAAATCGAAGAAAGAAGAGAGAAAGTAAGCTCTGTCTTCTTTCTATTTTTCATGAGAAATTCCTAAGTTATTACAATTCTCTTCACATTCCTAGGATTTATGTTCTCTAAGTATCTTTGAAGATTTCATCTGAGAGTCTTATCATCCTCAATTATACTTTTAAGGATATTAATTAGGTTATCTAATATTTTGTCTCTTAGTTGCCATATTTCCTCCTTAACCTTTTTAAGTTCAGCAATTGTTTCAAATGGTTCATTAAAGCTTTCAAACCATGCATCAAGTATGCGACTAAACGTTGTGAGGTCAGCAATGCCCTTTGATGACATATTCATCTTAAATAGATTCAATATCACATGAAGAATGGCAGCCTTTAGACCTTTCAGATCATACTTTCTGAGTATGTAGTAATAAAAGATGCAATACGCTTTTCGCCATGGATCATGATTTCGCATAGCCTCTTCAAGCTCTTCGAAATTTTCACGACAACAAAGCTCATCATAGTAGTCACAGTACCTGCACATTCGCTAATAGATTCTCTAACAAGCTTGATATCTAGATCTCTATTACGATTATCATCTATGAATTTGTCAATCTCTTTGAAAGTGTAATTGAGAATCTTAGCTTGCCATTTTCTATGCACTTTTAGTGATGGCATTTTCCACTCCCAGTCGAAAAAGCGAATAATACCTATTGAAAGACTACTTAATTTTTGCAAAGTCTTTAAGATTTTCTAACATTCTGAGGCCGTCTGCTGAGTTAAGGCAATCCGTCTTCAAGACACATTTTCTTACTCTGATCTAAAACGCCCATTTGCTTATCTCTTAAGGGACGGTCTCCATTACAGACCAATATTTAAAGAAACATATGATATAAATAATTTTGGTGTGCGAGGAATGTTAGTGCATTTGATTATTGGTCTTAGACCAGAATATCTCTTTGTTGGTGATGTTGAAGAGATAGAGATGAGTTGCATATTACTGAAGAGAATTCTTTATACTGCCTCTGTGTTTCAATGGGTAGAAAATTATAAGGAGATGCAAAAACGAACTCCTAACAGAAATATTTCGCTTCTTTGGCATGTAGGGAAAGATTTTCTTATAGGTATAGATATCACTAATGATTTTCGTGACGAAATTGAGGCGTGGTTGTTAAAGGATTTTGAGAATGAAGATAAACCAAAAATTGTTGCTATTTATGCATATCATAATATACTTGAGATAATATTTGATGATGTAAAGCCAAGTTTTGTTTTATATCTTCATGAACGATTTATACAAATGTTTATGTTGCTTACAATCGCAAATTATAATGAGCAATCATTTCACCGTAAGTTGATAGAGAAAATCTACGGTTCCAGAAAGTCTATTTCTTCATATAAATTCCATTCGATTAGATTTAATATACCACTCTTCTTGATAATAGTTTCAGGAGCTACTGAGGGTGAGATACAAATATTGAAGGATTTTGGGACAACACTCGAAGAAAAAGGTAATGGATTTCTTTATGGTCACAAAATAGCAATGTTCGTTATCGGAAGATTCCTTCCAGATCGTATCAATCAAAAAGCTTTTATGATAAATCCCGTTATTGCTAGGAGAATAGAATTCGATGAGAACGCCTTCAGAGCTTTCAAAAACACGACTGAATGCTCAGAAGAACGATATTCATCAATTATTAATGCTATATACACTAAAGAATATGGAGCAGTTATTCGCGCTACTATCAGTATCATAATCGCCCTATGTAATTTAGATATATGCTTCGAGGTATTATCTGAACTGATATTTATTTTACCACAGCTTGAAATAGAGGTAGAGCGTTATGTCAACGATATCATGAGGGGCTTGGCAACCAAAGAGTCAAAAGACGAAATTAAGTCTGCTCATTTACGATTACTGAAATTCAAAAATGAAATTATAAGTACACGAAACTGTTTACGGAAAATTTCTATGTTCTTTAGACAGTTCAAATATGTACCATGCTCATATGCGGATTACATATTTGAAAGAGGGGCTTTAATGGATAATATCTCAGTATGTCAACATATACCCACCATAATGGAAGACAAGAACTCTTTAAATTCTGAACACTTAACGGAGGAGATCTATAAGAAATTCAAGAACATCACAAATGACATTATTATACACGAAAGAAGTCTATTAGATAGCACCATCTCGTTCATCAATTCAGCTATTAATGACTTGCAATTGAGATATAATGTTATCACAGTTGGGCAACAACTTGACGAAATAAAGAAGCAAACAAAATACAATGCGATAGCGTTGATTCTTGCCATTATATCTTTAATAGTGACAATAATAAAATTCATTCTTTAATACTATTATATCGCTATATTGAAGTTTCTCCTCATTTCATAATTGGTAACTTTTATAATTTTCTGACAATAGTTTTTTCCTGTTTAGAGCTACGTTTCTGCTGGATTTAATGTTATAGGTTAGGTTGTCTGTAAACTCGCTGTAGAGTAGCGAATAAAGCTTAGCTCTAAGCACTAAACAGCATGTAGCCCTAGAATTTCTAAGGATAGGACCTATCTAATTTTTAGCTTATAACAAACCTAAGTTTTTTTTACTTTTCCTAGTTTGTCCCAGTTCTCAAACAACAAATTGTCAGAAGCTGAAAAGAAAAAGTAACAAAACGCCATGATCCGAAAAAATGTCCAAAAATTGTTTAAGCTTGGTTTTTGTGCGCTGAATTTTGACAAAATTTAATGTATTATTCTTAAAGCTGATATATAAATGGCTATATTAGCAGTTTGAGTAGTTTTCTATAAATTCGTAACATGGAGAGCCTATGTGTTCTTCACCAAGATCTAACATCAACATATGGAGAAAAATAGGGGATACGTTATGGGATTGGTAAGCCTCCTAACCAAGTCCAGTGTTTTATTCCGTAGCCTTCTATTCTGCCATCTGATCCAGCTCTAATCTTTGGTTTTATATTTTTCGAATAATTCTTTTATGAGTGTGTCTGTACTAGTTAAATCCTCCTCGCTTTTATCTCTTATTAACCAATAGCGACGAATTATGTAGGCTACTAAGTCTGTGACTTAGATAAGCCTTGACGTTGCTGAATCAACAAAAAGGGGAATAGATATTAATACTTCTGGATTAGTGAAAGGTCCCCTCTCTATTTCTTGTCTTATCCAAAACTTCCATACGGTCGCCTCTTTCCGTTCTGGTAAATCGATTACTAGTATTCCTTTTCCATTTTTCTCTTCTAGGAACCTACAGATGCGCTCAACTAGGAGCCTATAAGCACTTCTAAGAACTCCTTCAGCATACGTCTTTGTCTCTAATTCATCGGCTCTTACAGTCTCTTTCCTAATTATTACCCCTATGATCGTTATTGGTAACCGCACTAGAAGATTAATAACGTCGTAGAGGAGTTGCTTTCTAAATTCGAAAGTCAAGAACTCATATAGAGTTCGCCTCGAGCCTCTCCCTCTACCATGAATAATCTCGCTAGCATGCAACTCAACATGAGAAACAAAACCCTTACTATTCATGAGGTTATAGAGTTCCTCTTCTATGAACGGGATATCCTCAGCTTTCACAATAATACTTCCTAACGCAAAATAGGGGTCGCGAGAGTCTTGTCCAGGATTGCCACTTTCATCAACAAAGATAAAATAGAAATCGCTCATGCTAACCACACTGACAATGGTTAGCAACCATAAATACAGAAAACTTTATAAATATAGAATATGAAACTATTAGATTAGGGATTATTGGCGAATAGCCAATACGGCGGCGCGTAGCCGTGGGGGGAGCGTGCAGCTCTCCCAAAACATTTCTAGACAAGGAATTAAACTCTCTGTTTCTTAAGAATCTATCATCTAAAAATTATGATGGGATTTTTTCTATGGCCAGACAAGCCCCTAGTATTGCTTGGAACTCTACGGAAGGACTATGATTATCATGGACTTGGCTAGGAGAGGGGTTTCTCTGTTGTGTTTTATTTTGCTAGTAGTTTTCTTAGGTATTCCTCAAAGTCTTCTCTGATTATTAGATGAGACATACTCCTTCTCCAGAATCTTGAGATAGTTTTCGACGATCTGTTGTTCTTGACCCCCAATATTTACTAGTGCCAGTTTCCCTGCATGGTTTTACCTGCTTTGGCGGCATCATCTGCACAGGTTGTCCTAGCTCATCGTCAAGTATAATGTTTCCATCTTAAACAATAACTCATATTTTTCTTTGCCGAATCCTATATCCATCAAAAACAGTTATAGCTCCGTAGAATTATACGTCAGCCTCAAGTAGAGTGAGTATCTCCTCAAAAATATATCGGCTACTCCTAGGCTCAAAGTCGAGGTAGATTAATCCTGGAAACAAAACTTTCTTCCTAACTAAGATATCCCCAAAGTCCGAATCGAATGTAATTATGATTCTATTCTCCATCCTGGCTATCATCGCTATTTCCTCATCGCTGAGACCCCTCCCATAGTCAGAAGCACGCGTAATATCGATACCAATATTCCTCAGTTTCTCCACGACGCTTCTAGGTATATTGTCGTCAGCTAAGAACCTGTTTTTCGATAACTTTTCTCGCATATTTTATTGCTGCGACTACTTGTTCCTCCCTCAGCTCGTACTCTCTGCAGATATCCTCTATGCTCCATCCATTCTCTATGAGCCTCAATATGAATTCAACAGAGATCCTTGTCCCCCTAATAACGGGTTTACCGCCTAAGATCTTTGGGTCTCTAACAATAAGCTTCTCAGGATCCACATCCAAAAGCCATCACCAAAATAAAAACTCTGTCTTCAAACAACTTATAGCGTATCTATGACACATAAATAATATATTCTTCCTTAAAAAATTCTGATAAGCACATCAACATAAGACTATAGTTTTTCTCTGTTTTGTTTATCTTGCTAGTAGTTTTCTTAGGTGTTCCCCAAAGTCTTCTCTGATTATTAGATGAGGCATATCCCTCCCGCTTTGGGATCTTGGGACCGTTTTGGCGGTGTGTGGTCTTTAACCTCAATGTGTATCAGTGCTGGTTCTCTGCACAGCTTTACCACTGCTTGTTTCGACGGCATTATCTGTGTAGTTGGTCTTGGCCCTCTTTCCATCAAGCATAATGTATTCATAAATTCTTAGCTATAGAACTTTTTGGCTTTTTGATGTTGCGGCAAGTATATACGTTGCGGGTATCCTCATTTTTTCAATATCTAGATCGTCTTTTGTTATTGTTATCTTTGCTTTTGTAGTTTCTACTTTTTCGGTATATTTTACCTCCTAGGATAGAACCCCAGTTTTTGATAGTAGCACCAAATCAATTTCATATTTCTCCGCATAGTAGTACCCTATTCTTGTCCACCACTCTTTTCTGAATGGCTCATGAATAGAGTTGATCGCCGTTAAGATTATTTAAATACTATGATAGTATACTATCATATCTACATGAATTTATGATGTAACATTATCATAAAAGAGAAACCAGACATTTTACGAAAATACTGCAGGAAGAGTCATTGGCATTTAGTAGTGTTTATTCTTAGGTTTTAGTACGATTTGGGCTTGGTATGCTTTATAGAATTATGTAAAAACATTAATGATTTTAAATCATGGGCATATTATGGGGGTATCCAATGTGGTATACTTATTTTGGATGTATTAACTCTTTCTAGGGGATTGTATGTAGTATTATAGGCCTCGAAAAGCTTTTTGAAAAAATGAGGTTTCGCTGAAGTTATATGATGTGTGATAAGCATTATTCTAGGAAAAGGATTAAATTGGTAAACAGATTTGGAGCCACCCTATTAGGTTAGTGAAGACGCATTTAGTCTCCTCTTTTAAGGCGTGTATCCGTAAATTTATTTGGCGAGTTGCTCTACACGTTTTTAACAGTATGCTTGAGGTAGGGGAGAAACCTGAGAGTTGCTCCGGAGAGGGTACTTTACGTCAAGAATTTTAAATCAGTAGAGAATTTAGGAATAGAGCTTAGTAGAATCAATGTGTTTATTGGAGAACCAGCAACGGGAAAATCAAATATTTTGGAATGTATCGGTTTTTTGTCATTTTTATATTTGAATAGTATTGATGTACCTCTGCCTCTCAATTATTTTGTCAGACTTAGAGATCTCGCGGATATGTTCTTTGTCAGAGATACTACACGGAGAGTATGTGTAGAGTTTAAAATCTTCGGTAAGCATGTATCTGTCCATATCGATCGTGAGGATGGAAACTACTATGTATGGGTGAATAACAGGCGAGTACGAATTAAGAAGGATTATAGGGGGTTATTTGTATTGGAGAGAAAGCCAGAATTAGACTCTGTACCTATATACTATTACAATTTTTCAATGCATGGAATTCCTCCGAAAAAAATTTTTGAGAAGACAGACATTCTCCTGCCACCAAGTGGCATTAACTTACTTCATGTGATTAGAGAGCATGGAGAATTAAGAGAGATTATAGGCGACTTCCTGAGAGAAAGGGGGCTTGAATTACTTCTGAAGATGGGAACTGGAGAACTTGTCATACAGGGAAGAACGGACAGTATAGTATTTGAGATTCCCTTATGGCTCGTGTCGGATTCCCTGCTTAGACTCTTTGTTGTCTTAACGATAAACCGTGTATATAGACAGGCCGTATTCGCCCTAGAAGAGCCTGAATCAAAATCATACCCATACTATACGAAAATTTTAGCTGAACAGATAGCACTCGACAGAAAGAATACGTATATAATATCAACACATAATCCATATCTCCTCTACTCACTCCTAGAGAAGACGAGGCAAGATGAGATAAAGGTATTTCTAACTAGAATAAGAAACAGCAGAACAGTTGTGCAAGAGCTAAAAAGAAAACATATAGAAAAAATCATTGAGGGAGAGGTAGACCCATTTATATCCATAGAGGAGCTCCTCGATGAGACATAGAATAGTAGTCGTTGAGTGCAAACCCGACAAAGAACTTGCACGATGGGTCCTTGAAAAAATAAATGTGAGGACAAAAATCTACCATAGAGCGCATAAAGGCGGAAAAGGCATGGTTCTTGACCTCGTAAGGAAGATTCAGGGAATACTTGCTATAATTGATGAGGATCCCGGGGCTCCGCGTCATCCATTATATAGGGAATTAAAACTAATATGTAGCTCCAGATATCTAAATGTCTATAGATATACTAGGCATAATAACATAATTTTAGAACTCCGACCACGTTTGGGAGGTTGGCTTTTTGCGATTATAAAAGAGACGAGGCAAAGGATGGCATATGCTAGGGATGAAGAATTTCTTCATGCAAAATTATCAGCAAAGCCAATACATATAGTAGAAATCCTCGAAAAAGTGTGGAATAAGAGTAGAATTCTCAAGGAACTTATCCACCATGTAAAGGAACACATAGCTGAGGAGTATTAAAGAATAAGCGATAAGCCTAGTGAATCGCTGTCTTTTCAAGCTATGTTAGGCTCTGTAAGGGATCTATATAGTTGATAATGAATCTGTATTGAATAAGATTTTGTCTGTGAAGAAGCTTTATAGGTGCTGTAGATATTATTGTGGATTATCAACTCGGACGTATCATCGAAGTTATTATTAAGAAAATTAACTAGCAGCCCAGATAGGATCGTACTTTAGGTCAACAGTCTCTCTTAAGAATATCGATTAATTTGTCTTTGGAGATTTTGTTCACTGCGGTAAACTCGATAATATACTGTTTTTAGTGTTCCCTTAGTGATTTTATCATGATAGGGCACAGCTATGTTGTGTTCCCCAAAACACTGTCACCTTTCTGAGCCTAATATGACTCCCACACCACCTAATAGTCTCATAACCCTAGTTTCTTTGAGAATCTAAGAAGCTTCCTACCGCTAACTATGGGGGAGCCCAACTGGGCGAACCTCGATGGTTATCTTGATCACTACTATTAGCTTATCGGATATTCCCTCTCCAAAGTAGGTCTCTACGGCCTCCTTGATATTCCTTACTAATTCATCCAGATTTTCCCCGTGTGAAAAATATCATGTCCACGCCTCTTCCACACCAATATCCCCCATCCCAGAAGTCCTCAAAGGACGCCCGCATAACATCATACCAACAATACATTATAACATATGATGTTATCTCTCATAATAAATTAATTTGGTGTATCAAAGGAACTATCATAACTCATTTTCTACTCCTTTTTATAAGAATTTTTCTATTGCTTGCCTTATATTCTGTGTGACATTGCTTGGAAGCTTTTTAAGTCTTTTCTAAAAGTATAGTAGGACTTCAGATTTGTACATTCTTGTCTTCAGAAGCATGATTAATTTTGGGAACACCCGAGAATTTTTGTGGTTCATATGGCAACTCTGAGTGCTTTTGATAGATCCCTTCTATAGAGTAGTATGGTAGAGATTATTGCTGACGAAAGTAGCAGGACGAATAATATAGTGATGGTTGCAGGCATCTCTCTCGGAATCATCATGATGTAGTCTTGGGGAAACTCCACAAAACCGCCAACAATAATATATAGGAATCCAAATACAAATAGAGTGTAACTATAGGTGAAGAGCAAAGCTATACATATACCTACAGCGAAAGATAATACTACTATTATTATCATTTCTCCCAATACAATGTTCAATATGTTTCTTAGTGATGCTCCCCGTGCTCTTAGTAATGCTATTTCGCTCTGCCTACTAAGAGTATTTGTCGTCCCAATTAAGACTATGCTTATTATTACCATCAGCATAGATCCTACAAACGTTGCTCCCATGAGAGCATCATCGTAGAGTATTAGGGGGTCGGCCATGGCGTCTTTAAGAGCCTTTTCGTACACGTATATTTGTACACCTATGTTTCTTGAGGCGAACATGCTCAATAGGCTTTTCCCAATGCATAGAGAATTTTTTGCTTGTTTTACTCTTATCAGAACCCCCAATATATCTGCGTACTGAGTTGAGAACATAGGTAATCTCGAGAATACACTAGACCCTACGAAGAATATATTCCCATGAGTCTGAAGATCATCGATCCCCGAGAGCCCAGGGGCCCATTTAATATAGCCAGCAACAGTAAAATTGTATAGTCTTATTTCGTTTCCATCAAAAATTCTTACATAAACCTCAGAGCCAATCTCATAGCCTGCTAGATCCCTATAATAATATGGAAGAACTACCTTTCTAGGATCGCTAAGAGCTTTCCTAAAAGCATCTAGGGATAAACCATATAGACTACTATCATCGATAAAGCTAACATCAACATACCGTGGATCCAACACATATATTCTCTCCAAAGCAATTGTTTTCACATGCCGATTCAGGATGCTTATGACAGCCCATGAATCAACTCCGCTTACGTTGCCTATAACCTCATTTATCCTGGAGATTGAATCATATGTTTGAACATCATTAAAGATGATCTTCAGATCGGACCCTATCGCTATCCGCGTATCTATCTTTATCCTGTGGGATACCATAGCACTACTGATTGTGAAGTATATTGCGAATATGAGAGTTATTGTTAGTAGCAAGATAGTTTTACAGAATCGCATCTTCCTTTTCGTGAGCTGGCTTATGACATATCCGTCCAAATCCCTGCTTAGCGGTCTAATAAAAACTCTAAATGCCTTAGAAAACTTATCTAATAACTTAGTCAACAACTTAGATAAGCCTAAAATGAGAACGAAGGGGGCTCCGACGAAAGTAATGATATATATAATTATGCAGATAAGCATAAATAAGCCTAGAAAGTAATTCCCACCCATAATACCTCTGCGCAATAATCTAAAGATAGGCATTCCTAGAACCAGATCTACCACCTCAAAGAGAGAAATCAGAATAAGTATAACCAGCGTCTTCCTGATAATAATCGTATCTTCCATATCCAAAGCTTTGTTTGAAATCACATCAGATAGGTTAAGTTTCAATGCTTTTCTTAGGGGATATAGTATTGATATAAAACTGAGGGAGATACCTAATAAAAATGCTTGTAGAAGATAATCTCCAATAGCACTCGCCATAGATTCTATCAGTGAGAAGGATCGAGTAGACGTATGCGCTATGCTCGTTAGAGTGAAAATGGATATAAGATATGATAATCCAAATCCTATGCCACCCGAGATAATACCTACCATTATTGATTCTGCAATAAAGATTTGTGCTACCTGTTTAGAACTCATACCTCTAATCATCAAGAGCCCGATCTCTTTGATACTCCTCTGAACCAAACCGATGTTTGATACTATGGCTAGGATGAGAGCTAGAGCCAGTATCGGAGCAACCATCATCAGATACTTAATTCTGTGTTCTTTTAGCTTGGTCTCCAAGAAACTTATGACCTCACCTATGTAGCTCTCTAGGTAGTATGAGATTCCAGGAATCGTATTCCGAATACTGTATCTGATCTTATTCAGAATGTTTAACAATACACTTTTTGTTGCTCCTAAGTCATATGGATTAATCAGCATAGTTCTGTTTAACCTTATCATCAAATATGTCTTTCCCCCTAGAGCTATATTACTTAAAACTTCCCTTATCCAAATTTTTGAGGGTTCTTCATCATCAGAACCATTTGAAACCATGCTTACTACTAAAGCGTAGTTCGGATCTAAGTCTTCTCTAAGTGTATCCTCAGCGGAGATCAGACCATATCTGGGGTTAATGATGTCTTCTACGCCATCCAAAACTATCCATTTATAGGCATCAAGAAATTCGCCATCAAATCTAACAATAGCTGCTAGGGAGAGATTAAATGTTTTGTTCTGAAAGCATATCTGGACAACATCACCCACATCCGCATCGAGTTCCTTTGCGAGTTCATATCCTATGCCTACACCACCCCTAAGACTCCCATTTACATCGATACCCTCTAAACTCACATTTACTGCTATGCAAGCAATACTAAGAACCGTCAAAATCCTACTAGAATTCACCTTTGAGATTTGAGGCGGATCCTCACTATCCACACGGAACACAGTGAAAAAATCGGCGGATAGAACATGTTCTATATTCAGTATAGATTGTCTTAAAAGTCCGAGATTTTGGGCAAGTCCCACAAAGCTATTGAAGTTATCCGGGTAGATGCTACCCCCAACGTCAACTTCTATCTTGTTAACATATCCTTCAACAAGGGCAACGGTGATCTGATCTGATGCCATAAACGCTCCTAGTAATGATGTAACAGCAAACACTATGCACAGAATTGAAAAAACCTGCGAAAAAGAACCTCGAAAAAAACGATGAAACATTCAACGAATCACCCACACTCTCTAAAAAATAAATAAGAGATCAAAAATAAAAGTTCGTGTCTAATCTCCATCAAATTGCTGAGGTTCATCCGCACCAGATTTTAGATATTCATCATGAGCATATGCGAATACGTCCTCTAGTGGTACCATTGATTGCTATTAAAAAATTTTCTATCTGAAAGAGACCGTCCACTGAGATAATTTTTTCTGTTTTCAAGATAGCTTTTTCTGACAGACTCGAGGCCGCACATAGACCCTAGCAAACATTCTCATACGCACAGACCACCACAAAAGACCACGAATATTACTACCAAGACAGTGAAGATACACATAGCAATCCCAGTACTGCCTCCTAAACCACGTCCGCCCCCTACCAAAGACCCAGCTAAACAGCTTCTCCCCAAGCTTCCTACGCCTATACCTAGCACGGCTAAACCTCCGCGATACATACGCCTAAAAGTCCCCCGACGAACCCTCCTAGAGCTAGGAGCAACATGGACATCGATACACTTAACATAGGACACCTCAAAGTTAGCCTCACAATCAAACGCTGAATCCATAAGGAGCGTCGAGCCAGGCGGAAGCCTCGCGATTCCACGAGAAACATCCCTATGGATCCCAGCCGAGCACCAATACACAACATTAGTAGCCACATTCGCGATTATGGTAACTGGGTATGAGTCCCTAACAAGCCGCCGCTCCCCGCCATACATGCCCTCCCGATACCACACCGCCTCCCTCTCGGTCCAGTCAGCGAAGAATATGTAGATATCTGTCTCGAAGAACAATGAGACCATGAGGTCAACTAGGGTTGCCACCAAGAATATTGCTTTGTCGAACCAGTCTTTTCCGATGGGCCTCGCCAGCCTGTTTAGATATGACTTCTTTGGAACACCACCGCTGCCATCCTTTGTTAGGTCAAGCCCATGTTTCATTGCTTTGTCGGCGAGTTTGCGGTAGCCGATGTACTCGGTTGAGAAAAACTTGACTAGGGGCAGGGGCACGACTTTTTTGCTGTCGAATTTTGTTCTCTCTGGAAGCAGTTTTGGCTCGCCGATGATCCCGGAGACGAAGCTTACTATGGCGTAGCAGAACTGGTATTTGGCTGCGAAGTCCATCTTTGCCAGTGCCTTCTCCATGTAGCCTCTGAACGGATCTCTTGTCTTTCTTGGTGAGTATTGTCTTCGTTTTTCTGGTTTTAGTGCTTCTCGCTCTGCTGTGAGTGCTTCTTGGACGGCTTCTCGTACTGCTTCTTTCTTCGCGATTTCGAGGGCTTCTCTGAATGTTATTGGGTGTAGTGGGGCTATGAATGTGGCTGGCACTAGTATGTCTGGGTATTGGTTTGGTCGTAGGAACTGTCTTTGTTGTTTGATGTTGATTGGCTGGGTGAATACGAATACTGGCTGGTTTATATTCTGTTTTTTCTTATTGGTACTTGGTGGGGTTTGGGGTGCCGGGAGCATAAGCGTCGCCTCGGCGGGCTTTCTAGTCTGTGTTTCCTGGGTATGACGAGGAGGCTGTTTCCCGAAAGTACCCCAAAACCCCACCTATAAATCAAGAAGAAATCTCAGTGGACGGTCTCTATCTGAAATTGAGTTCGTTCAGAGAGTGTTAGATACATGAATGTCTTAAATGTGGATAAGAAATCCCTATTCCTATTAAGGTTTCGATTAAAAGAGAACTTTTCTATGTGTCAATTATTATATATTTAATTAATATGAAGAGTGTTTAATAATTAATAGTCATTAGTGAGGAAGATGAGTGGGTCTCCCCACTCATCTTTCGAGGAGATTCACAGGGAGATTCTTAATCGTAACTTTATAGATTTAGCTAAATATTTGGTAGATCTGAAGAACCGTGGTCTCTCCGTAAAACTAATAAGAAAAGCTCTTGTGAAGAACATTAATATCTTAAACAATAAAATAACAGCTGAAAATCTTATAGATTATAGAGAGTGAATTGAACTTTTATTAGTTTTTAATGCCGTCGCAGGCCTTCTCAGTCACAACTCACTGCCCCGCTTTTGAAAACAAACACCGACCAATAATGACAAGCGAGACGAACGGACAAAGGACATAGCAGAACCGCAGAAGGAAACAGATATAAGGGGGATTTCTTTCGCATTACTAGAGCATGACACATATCGGACAGGATGAGACCACGATGCCTTGCGGAAATCCCCCAACAGAACAATATAAAAAACAGATTATAAATGAGGCAGCCCAAGGCAAAAAAGTGATAGTCCTAGGAGGCGTAAGATACTACAGAACACACAGATACACGAGAAAGACGGATGGAGCAATAGTCATCGCATACTACCACCACAACCAGAAGGAAGGCTTCAGAGTCGAATTCACAGAGCTCGGAGCAAGAGTAGTGCAGATGAAGAGCAGAAAGAGGCGAAAAGAGAAGCAACAACAGCAGGCAGAAATCCAGCACCCACCACCAGAACGACACCTGAGGGAACTCATGAAAGACCCGCTAACACGGCTCAACTACCAGATAATTATCGACACAATAACGGAGCACCTAGACCTACCCAAGAACGGCCACATAACAACCGAAGAGGAGATAGAAATACCTACTGTCGCCTTCAATGGTACATACAGGACAGTAACGGGCGTAATCAGGGATATCGCCAGACTGTTCTTCCCAAGAGACCAGAATGGCTCCCCACTAAGAGTACATTACAAACTCACCAACACCTTTGAGACACCAGAAGGAAAAATAGTTAGAGGCCGCCTCATAATACCAGACCAACTCGAGCCAAAGCGAAATGGCTTCTCAGCAAGCCAATACCTAGACTATCTCGAAGCCCTATCTGAAATAATTGGCATAGACCCCGCGGTGTTGTTCGCTGGGATAGTCAAGTACTATCTGGGCATCAGTATTCGCTACCTCGAGCTCCTGATAGAGGGCATCAGAAGGTTTGATGTGGATAAGAAAAAGCTGGATATGGCTATGAGGCTCAATACGGACATTATTCGGAGGGCCATCGAGGCGTCCTCAACAGCAATAATCATAATCTTTGGCGGGGTAGAGATAGCCTTTATAAGTGTGGACAGCACAAAATTCTCAAGATTTTCCACGGCCGATCCTCTTCTCTTGCTAGAGGTAATTGTCGATGTCTTCTCTGGGAGCGCCATAAGGATCTCTCTGGATGAGAAGCCGCAGCCACCAGAGCCGTATGCTAGGTTCGTCGTTCTTCTCGGGGATGGCGAGTATTTTTCAGAGGAGTTCCTCATGCTGGTTTTGGCGAGGGGAATTATTCCAGTTGTTAGACCACGTAAGGATACGCCGTACGCTGAGCATTCCAAGCCTTTTCTTAGGGCCTATACTGTTTTCTTCTGGCGTTACCTATGGTGGATATACAGGCTTAGAAAGCTTGTTGAACGCTTCTTCTCTCACCTAGCTAAGCGTGGCAAATTGTTGTCCAGAAGTCATCGGTCTGCATGCCGTGAGGTTTATTTCGGCGTTCTCGGTAGGAATTTGGCTATTTGTGTTTCTCTTGGCCGGTTGGGTGGGGTTGTTGTGGTTTCTTTATAGGGCTGTGTATTATTTCAAAAGCTCGCCAGTTTTAGGCTTGTGGAGGCGGCTTACAAGCAATAAATACAACTATTAGCGCGAGAACACTCTCGAAGTCTGATAAATTTGGAACATTAATTCGGACGAATCGTGATGTAATATGCGAAAAAATCTTTCAAATAGGTATACCTACATTTCTAGGGATCGTGACGAGTTTTTCAACTAAATATCCTCATGATCGAGGAGTTCGTGAAGTATCATCTGCATTATTGGATGCACTAAGCATCAAATTGAAGGATCCTAGTGTCATTAGTAGTCTTCCCAGAGACATTCTCAAGCGCCTGCGAGACCTTGCTACGATTATCAGGGCAAATAATGTTCTAAGAATTCTTAAGGATGTCAGATAGGGGTATTCTATGACAGTAAAGATTTCCTACCATAAGAGATTACCCATGGGATTTCTATTAGCATTAATAGGCTATATAACTATTATAGCATTCATACAATTTCAATGGTGTGAGATGCACGCAGTACACTTTGGTAAGAAATGTATAATTTCTCTAAGAGGTGATGGACAGGGGCATTATTACATCCTCATACCCGGAGTAATTAAAGATAGCACAGATTTTTGTATTCCTACGATAAGAATAGCAACTTTGATAATGGAAGCAATATGTGTAATAATGATTATTGTTAGCATTATATTGATGATAATAGCATACTTAGGTGCTGTTGATCAATCAGTACTTATGAGAGCAACAATTATATATGAATTTCTTAACATAACTTTTGGACTGGGCATAATAATTGGTATTTCTACACTTATAACAACCTCGGTATATTTGCCAGTTGTTGATTCTCGTTTTTATACTCTTGATGAATTGTTGAGTTATGCGGGTCTAAATAACTTAACAGTATCTCTTACAATATGGGTGTATCTAATACTATTTGGGTCTATTATAGTGGCTGCTTCCGCTTGGATTGTTGATTATTTATCAAAGAAGGAAATAATAGCATTTTATCCTTCAAAAGTGTATAGTGGCTTGAAATATATCCTTAGTTTAGCGTTTTTCGTAATGGGAATAACACTAACGTTAAATTCAATTCAATTTATTCAAGTGTTATTCCAAGGAGAGAAAACATCTCTAATACTATCATTAATATGGACATTCTTTGCTTCTTTATTTGCAACAGTGTTTCTTATATCAGCATTATTTATGTATTTCAAGATGCTAAGAGATGAATATCTTATCCTAGAAAGATTAGAAGTTTATTATGGTGTATTCGATGCCGTAAATATTTTTCTAAGTTTTAGTACGATATTTACGGCATTTGTCTTCGCAACCAGAAATGAGTACTTAGTCGGATTTGCCGGATTTCTCGTCGGGTTTTCTTTCTTACTTCTAGGGCTAGGGATCATTGACATTGAAAGTGTCTTTAAGAAAGAGAAGATTATGAGGCACATAGGACAGACATTAAGTCTTGCAGGGGGATTAATGATTGTGGGTACTGTCTTTGGTATGGTGTTACTAACAATAATAGGTAGGATGCTATACGGTTTTACGATGTTAATCAGTAGCATCCTAGCATTGAAAGGCATATTTACTTAAATCATAAAAATTTTAGTTTATTTTTGGCGATATGTTGAGGGATGCTCATGGGAATTACTATTGAAATCCCAGACGATGTGCTTACTGGTCTCAGAATACCTATAAATCAAGACCCTAAGAAGCGTTTAAGGATAGAGTTAGCATTAAGGCTATATGAGCGTGGACTAGCATCATTTGGTGTTGCAAGGAGAATCTGCGGCCTAAGCAAGGGAGAGTTCATGGAGCTACTAATACGAGAAAAAATACCGCTACATTATGACGAGGAAGAATTAAAACACGACATTGAGGTGGCAAAAAAACTTGCCAAAGAAACGTAGAGTTGTCGTTAATTCATCAGTGATAATAGCACTAGCAAAAATAAGTAAATTAGAGCTCCTAAAAAAACTATTCGGAGAAATAATAATCCCAACACAAGTGTATGAGGAGGTAGCCTCAGATCCAACGCTTCCAGGCGCCATCGAAACACTAACAGCTGATTGGATGAGAATACTACAAATAAAAAATAGAGCTCTCTTTGATGAATTGCGTTCAGAAATCGACATTGGTGAGGCCGCAGTGATGGTTTTAGCGAAGGAAATCAATGCTGATCTGGTTATACTCGACGATAAGCTAGCACGGAAAAAAGCTGACCTACTAGGACTCGAATATATAGGGACGATAGGAATCCTAATATTAGCCAAGAAAAAAGGACTTATCAAATCCTTAAAAGAAGAACTAACAAAACTAAGAAACAAAGGATTCTGGATATCAAATAAACTACTCCAAAAAATTCTCAGTGAAGGATAATTTGTGATAGGATCTTTATACGATCCAAGCGTTATCAAGGTCAAGTAAAGTTTAGCGGCAAGAATCCAGATACGTCCCTAAAAGTACTGAGAACAGGTATGCAGATATACATAACCAGTGTAAAATAATAGTTTACACATGTGTCTACGAAGCTCCCGTAAACATAGCTGTTCTTTGAGAATAAAAGACGATTACATACACGATACTTACAAAAATACCGCAGAAAGCCCCCAAGTTGGATCTGGAAGATGAATGTAGTCTTAGAAGGAGGACCGAGGGGCTAGGTGGTGGGAACGAAAAAGCTTATGTTTTCCTGGCTGTTTATTTCTAGATAAATAGACAATAATTTAGGTGGCTACATTAATTTTTCTCTGAGAAATCTATGATGAATCTCTCAAACACAAAACTAAAGAATACAAAGAAACTTATCGCTAGAGGTATCCAATAGAAAGTCCCTCCAACTCCCTCCTTAAGTAGTACTACTGCTACATAGTCTATTATTCCGTGAAGTGTAGAACACACTATTATGTCCCCAGATACCTCCCTAATAACTCCCAGCAAAATCCCTAGGAATGATGCGAAAACAACTATAAGTATCAATGTTATATCCATACTTACCTCTCCTGTCCTAAAGTTTATAGCGTTAAACAGATGTATCGGCCCAAAAATCAGCCCTCCAGCAATAAGTGTTCCCTCATGCCACCTAACTTTAAACCCTATAAAGCCCTCATAGGTCTTGATAAATGACTCATTTAATCTGGACTGAATATATCCTCTGAAAGCGACCTCTTCTGCGAACCCAACAAAAACCATGAACCAAATAAAATTCAATAGCATAGAGAACCACTCGATAACTACACCTAAAATAATCAATGGAAGTGCTGCTGGGAGAATAAAGACCAGTAAGATGATAAAGCTCCATTTGATGCTTAGCCTGGCCTTAGATGGAAGTAAGCCATATTCCCTATATTTTCTCTTCACCAATATTATGGATACAGCCAATATTATCATCATCGACTTCTTTAGCCATGATGCATATGGATATGCTACTACTATATCGATAACCGCAAATACTGCAACAATAGTAAAAACAAAAATAAGAACCTCAAATAACGCAGTTAATCTCTCACCCATAGGACCGCCCCTTAGGAACGACTCACAATAAATAATAGTCGTCTAGACATTAGTCTAAAACAAATCTTTAACGTTTTCAACACTATTATATCCTAAAATTCCTATAAAAGGCATAGAAGATAAGCCATGGCGGCGTTCTTTCAAAGCACCAAATTTATT
>Ga0190311_1000264_pt1 | contig 18294 bp, 28 predicted proteins | sample 48700789_MG_FD_165037 | JGI IMG/M metagenome (GOLD analysis project Ga0190311, IMG submission 165037) | Hydrothermal vent sediment bacterial communities from Southern Trench, Guaymas Basin, Mexico - 4870-07-8-9_MG | ecosystem: Environmental > Aquatic > Marine > Hydrothermal vents > Sediment ...
TCAAGAGATAGCGGGCCTTGACCTCTTCTATCATTTCTTCCTTTCCTTGCTCGACTAATGTTTTTATGAGTTTATAGAATTGTGTGAGTAGGAGGGCGTAGCGGTTGTATCCTCCATAATGCTTCCTCGCTATCTCCATCAACTTCCTATATTCCTCGGCCCTCATTTTAGGCACCTATTTATAATATTTTGAAATGACTTGATTTAACTTTATCCCTATAGCGTCCCATGAGTAGTTTTTCCTTATGTAAATAGAATATTTAGCATATTTTTCCTTCCACTCACTTAAATTATCTATTATCTCACATAGTTTATCGACCGCTTTTTCTACGTCGATTTCCGGGCCTTTTCCGATGTGGATGGGGTTGTTCGGTAAGACTGTTACGAACCTAGCGGTTTTTACCAATGATTCCTTGGGGAGGTACTCAGTCCACGGGCCTTTGTCCGGTGCTACGACAATTTCCCCCCTAGCTAAGGCTTCTAATCCAAGCATTTCGAAGCCTCCGCCACGGGAGGTTAGGAGGTATATGTCGCATATATCCATTAAATCCACGAAGTCGGGGAGGTTGTACCACCCGACTAAGAGTACTGTCTTGAGCTTAGCCAGCTCTGAAACGAGTTTATCGCCGGGATAGACTGCGTTCAAGACTAGTACTACGTTATCCCTCTCCTTTTGGAGCCTCTTCATTATCTTGTAGACTAAATCAAGTCCCTTCCTAAAAGATGAGTGCCATATGAAGAAAAATATGAGGACTGGGTTCCTCTTCATCTTCATTAGGAAAAGTTCTTGGAGCGTCGGGTGGACTGGTAGCCTCTTCTTCCTATAAAACTCCTTCCTAAGCCCGTGTGGAACCACGTGGACTGGGATTTTGGTTCCGCTACGTAGGTAGGCCTGTCTAGACCATTCTGAAGGTACTATTAGGACATCGGCTTGGTTCACGGCGTTTATCGCTATCGGTGAAATCCTGTCCGAGTCCGCTACCTCGAACCCAAAGACCGTCGAGTAGCGTGCCTTAAGCCTAGAATATACGTCGAACTCGCTTAAGAGGGCGTAGAGGTAGGGATGGACACATACATTTGGCTGGGAATATGGGACAATGCTTAGAAAAGCTTTTTCCTCGATTTCGTAGACAGTATAGTATTTCCTCAATTGCTTGACATGTTCTTTGGCGATTATCGTGAACGATACCCTATGCCTAATCGGGTAGACATACCATAGGAAACTTTTCTTCAACCCCGGTATCCTATGGTACATCAGTAAATCCCTAGCCAGTCCACGTAAACGATGTTCGAGATGTATTCTCCGGTTTTTATTTCCAAGTTATTGTATTGATAAATACTGATTTCGTAATACTTTGAAGTGGTTGAAGCGGGTGTCAAACCTAGCTGGGTTTTAAACTGCTTCATTGAATCATATACGAAGACCCAGAAGTTTAAGAGGTCGACAATTATTATCAGCCACTCTCCCTTGTTCTCGAAAGTTGTTTCGGCACCTGAATTAATATCCATGATTTTGAGTTTCGATGTGTCACCCGCTACTGTGTCCAGCTCTACTGAGTAAAGATTTGTCCCATCACCCGTTTCGAAACGAATTATAGGTGCTGAGTCGTCAGAAGCTAAAGACAGCACTCTTATAGCCATTACCAAGTATTGAACATATTTTCCATCCACATATCTCGACGCTATCCCTACATCACCCTCGGGTGGCTCAAAAGTCAGCATACTCCTATATTGTTTGACGTACTGGTAGAAGTCGTTAGCGAAGTCCGAGTACTCCATGAACCGCTTGAACTCCCATAACTTCGTTAAACCGTATGGTGAGCGCCACGGGCCTTCAAATGGTGATGTCATCGATGCGTTCCCGTAGGAGATGAGCCTTAAAAATATTTTCGCATCCGTGGAAAGGTTGGTGGTGTAGATGTAGAGGGAGTCATCTAATGAAGACCTGTTGTACATCCTCTCCCTCACTACTTTTTTCACTACTTCGGCAGGAACCCATAGTAAATCTTCATCTTTGAGAAGCCAGTACAACCGTATTTCACCGCTAGCCGAGTTATGTGTCAATGTTAAACCTGTTATACCTAAAACACCGCTCACGAGCATGAACGGGTTAGGTAATTTAGTTATGTCTAGTAGGAAGGTGTCCTCGTTTTCGAGGTTTGCTACGGGTGGCGTGGAAAGGGATATGAAAAAACTCTCTAAATTCGCCTTGACATTTGTTAAATCCGACTCTATACTCTCTATCTTCGCCAATTGTTGATTAACATACATTTTAATATCTTCGGTGTCTGTCTTTATTTCCTCGACGTACTGCTCTAGGAGTGATTTATCGATTGCCTCGGTTATATGCTCCCTAGCCGGAGGGTAAATATAAGCGAGAGAGACCACGGCGTCGGGCATCGGTATCCCCGTGACGTTCCCGGTTACATCTAAATTATGTACATAGAGGTTTAGGAACCTTCGGTCTGGCTTCCCTATATCCAATTTCTTATCCTCTGTCGGTATCAAGTCCCTCTTTAGAGTGTATGGGCCACCGAAGTATAGTTCATCCAAGGCATCTACTACTTTATTCCATTCCTCGGCGAATAATGGCATATAATTTTCCTTTTTAGGGACGCCGGCCCAACTCATTCAAACTCACCTTATATATGAATACTCTTCGCTACTCTTATCTTTTTGTGCTTTTTCGTAGAGTATTCGGTTGAAAACGGCGAAGGAAATGTTCATGGCCATTTTTCTAGCCTCTTCCTTTTCCATCGACAATCTCTCGACCATGTAGGTTTCTAATAAATAGGCCATCGGGAGAATGTCCCATGTAAATAATGCCCGGGGAGTTCTAAACAATTTTTTCCCGTCACGGTAGTAGGACTTCATATATGATGGAAAGCCTTTTAGGGCCAAGATGATACCATGCTTTACTCTTAATAGTATAAAGTATATTTTACCGAGAATGTTTGTGTTAGATACCTTTGTCACCTGCTGCATGTTTAATTTGTTTCTAACTTTATCTGGCATACCTAGCCCTCCTTAGTTCCGCTAGCCTTCTCAAAAGTTCCAACTCTACATCTGTGTAACCGAACTTCTTCAACTCTTTAAGGAATTTCTCGAATTGGTCTTTCGATATAACTCCTTTAGCGTAGTCCATGATTATCTCCGTTACAAACCTCGATACTTCATCTTTTACGGTTTTTAACGCCACGTATTTCCTCCAAATCTCCCTGTGGTGTTTAGGTACGCCACGTAACTCCATGACCTCATCTAATATTTGGAAGGCTTCGGGTACTAGTTCGGCTAGAGTGGCTACCTGTGAGACAGAGGGGATATATGTCTTTACTTTCCTCTCTAGCTCGGCTTTCGCCACTTCCTCACTCATACCTAGTTTAACTAGGGCGTCGAGGGCTTCTTTGTACTTTATCTCGCCACGGGCGAATTTGGCTATTATCGCTTCGGCTTGTACCTGTCTAATATGGAAGGATTCTATCAGTTCTACAATTTTCTTTAGAATCTCTTTTTCCTCATTTGTTAATGAAGCGGTTTTAGATATCCCTTCTATAATACTTTTAACCTCTTCCGACGTAACGTAGCCTCTCTCGATACGGTATAGTATGTTCCTTAAGAGGTATTGAATCCATGACCTTACACGCCTCCTAGTGTAGATTTGCTTCTCTATTTCGATTGTAGCTAGATAGGCTTTTAGCCACGCTTCATCTATTGTCATTACCACGGCTCCTTCGATTCCAAGGGCTTTCGCTTCCTCGGCTAGTATTTTGTTTATTTCCTCCGTGAACTTCTTTATTGCCTCTTCTATGAATTCTACCGAGATAAAGTTCTCCCTAGAGGCTCTAGCTAACTCTTTCAAGTGGTCTGTGATTAGGTCTCTTCCACGCTCGTACAATGCCCTAGCTGAGAGTATCTTTATCTCTGGCACCGTGTACTTTATTGGAACCGTATAAACCGATGGCTTGAACTTCCCTTCTCTTTCATCCCACTTTAAGACCGCTAAATCAACTTTAACGGCTCCGCCTAGGACGTTCACGAGTGTTTTTACATCCACTACGCCGTCACGGAATGCGTTAAGAACCGATGAGCGTAGGAGTGTCCTTTCCTCGGCCACCGAGTTCAAGACCTCGCCTAACGAGACCAAATGAACATACTTCGGATGTATTCCCCTAGCCACTACAATTCGAGAAAGTTCCAAAGAGTCTGATTGGAAGGTTTTGGGTTCGGCACCTGTCCAAACCCCCCACTTATACATCCACCTAGCGTCGATACGCGTCGGGATATCGGCCATTAAGTCGATTAAAATCCACCTATCCGATGTAAAGCCCCTTATCCACGAGCCGTAGAAGTAGTCGTGCCATTTCATGTAAATGTTGATTGCGTCGAGGATGTTTTTAGGATTCTTTGCAACCTCTGTCGGCGGGAGAGGCATGAACCCGAGGCCACGTTCTCTTATCATTTTTTCTTCATCTTCAGATAACTTAGCTCCGGGGTACCATACTAGGCCGGCTTGGGCGCGAGAGTAGAAGTTCCATAGTTGGTCTGGAGTAGGATACCTAAAGTGTAGTAAGTAGTAGAAGTGGGCCACATCGGTGTAGAATCCGGCGCTTTGCATTGCTTTCTCGAAGTCCTCGTAGCTGGCGAAGATATCGTGTATCATCATACGTACTAGGTCGCTTCTTGATGGAAAGTCGAAGAGAAGTGAGAGAGGCCACTTTCTCTTCGCCCCGAACCTGTCGGTTAATTCTATGTAGTCTTCCTCGGCCCTCTTCATGAACCAGTCTATAACGTCATCCGAGTACCCGTAGAGTTCTAGGAACCTCCTAGCTTTGCCGTAAACGTCCTCGAAGATGTCGGTTGGCATGTGACGGCGTATTATCCTTCTCATGTCTCCTAAACTCGGTAACTCCATTACGACAATGTTACGGTATAGGGCGGTGAGTGGCCTCATGAGTGGTCTTGTGAACCATATTCCGAAGCCTACGGTCATGGCCCTGAATAACTCGTCGGGTGCTTCCTTTATCATTGCTCCTATATGTTTTAGAATCCTGCCCATATTTACGTCGAGATGTACCGTCGTTTCGCCTGAGCCTCCTACACCGAGTGGACGTATTGAGATGCGGACTCTAGGTGATATCCTTACACGGTCTAATAGTTCACCAAGCCACATTAGACCAAGCCAGATATATCTAGCGCTTAGGGAGGCTAGGAACGGCGTGGCCATCAAAAGCATTAGTTCGACGGTTTCCTCGGTCTCTTCTCCTTTCACGATTTTTTCTAACGTCGATTTAAGTTGGTCATGTAAGGCTTTGCCGATTGTCTCGAAGAGCGGTTTTAGTAGTCCGGTTATCCCGGCGTTTATCATGTTTCCAAGTGATTCTCCAAGACCCTTCCCAGCATTCCACAACGTGACACCTATACCGGCTACGGTATTAGCGATTGTTTGTCCAAGACCGCTTAAAAACCCTAGTACTTGCTGAGAAAGCCATGAAAGCCCTCCGCTAATCCAATCCCAGACCCTTTTACCTACATCTTGTAAGGATTTGAATGTTCGGTCTGCTAGGTCTGAAACGATAGGTGTGACGTTTTGGTCGAACCACTCCTTAACCTTCTCTATCAATTTGGATGGCTCTTCGAGTATCTCCTTGAATAAGTCCCATCCCTTTGAGAATTCCTCGACCATCCACTTCCATCCCTTTGAAGCCCAGTCTGAGAAGCCACCGAAACGTTCCTTGAGCCAGTCCAAGAACTGTGGGAAAGACATGGTTATAAATTGTACGAAGTCGTTCCACCTTTTACCGAACTCTTCTTTAAGCCAGTTCCATCCGCCGACAATGTCTAATAGTCCTTTATTGAAGTTTTCCACGACCCATTGGAAGCCTTTCTGGAGCCAAGTTAAAGCATCTTTGACGAAGGGTGGTAAAGCGTTCCATATTTGTTCGCCTAGTTTTTGTAGCATTCCAACAACATCGCCTAGGGTTTTCGGGAAGTTTTCTATGAACCATTGGGCCGACTTCTGTAGCCACGTTATGGCATCTTTAACAAAGGGAGGCAATGCACTCCATATCCACTCTCCTATTTTCTTGAACTCGGAAACTAGCCAGTTCCAAATATTGTTTATAGAGTTCATAAAGCCGGTGTAAGCCGTACCGAGTTGGTTTAAAACGTTTTTAATCGGTGTCACAATGTTTTCGACTAGTTTGGCGAACCACTCGGGTACATGTTCTAAATCCTTTATCCATAGGAAGGCTTGTTCAATCGCCGAAGAAATTCCTTTGACCTGTTCTTGGATTTTTGAAACCAATTCCTTGAACAACTCGGGGATTTTCGTTACCTCGCTGGTTATGGTCTCTACTATGCTTTTTAGGACATTAGATGCGTTCTCGAATACTTTCGGTATTTCCTCTGTCAAGAATTTCTGGACTCCTTCCCCGATTTGGGAAAGGACGTCCTGAATGGTGGCGGGAATGTTCGAAATTGCTTGAACAACTCCTTTGACTATTCCTTGGATTTGGGATACGGACTGATTTATTGAATTTGGTAAGTCTTCGGTCAGAAACTTTTGGATTGTAGAGTCTATTTGCCCAACTAGATTAACGACGTTTTGTAAGGCCGAGGATAACGAATTAATAATATTCGTAATTTGGCTCTGGAGATTTGAAATCAAAGAAGAAATTGCGTTAGGAATTGTCTCGGTTACGGCGGTTTGCACCGTGTTTATCAGGTTCGTTACCAAGTTCACGGCTTGGTTCACGATGTCGGTTATGGGTTCGACTACGAATTGTTGGAATGACTGCGTAATAGTGTTCGCTAGGTTGTTTAAGAGATTTGAGATGTTGTTCAACATGTCAGTAAATAGGTTTGAAATAGATTCGCCGAGAGAGGTTATCGCGTTCGGGATTGAGAGAATAGTCGAGAAAATACTTCTAAAATACGAATATAGTTCACCTACCGAGATGCCGGCTAGGCCGGCGAGAACTGATTCGAAGACTCCTTCGACGGATGAGATTATCCAATTACCTAGGCCCGTCAATTGTTGGCTTAGCCAGCTCATTAACTGGCCGATTGGGTCTGTGAGACCACCGAACTCAATGGCTATGTTCTCTAGTACTAGTTTTTCGAGGTCTTCGGCTTCTAAGACTATTTCCTCTAAAGTGTTCGGGTCGATGTACTCTACTACGATGTTGGCTAATTCTATTGATTCTTCCCTCACGGTCTCACCCTCCTTAATTCTTCCCTTATCTTCTCGTAGAATTCTTTAGTGTCTTTGCATGGTACATGGAATAAAGGAGACTGCCAGTCCCCTTTACGGACTCTAACCGCTACTAAATAATGAGGGTTCCATGGTACGTTGATTTTATGGACTTCGACTATCGTAACGATGTATTCACCTATCTTACCCTCGGAGGGGGTTTGGATTTCTTCGAGCTTGAGAAACTCGCGTTTAACCTCGGTCTCCCCCTCCCTTTCTTCTCCCCCCTCTTCTTCCTTTGGAGGGAGAAGCTTGCTAATCTTAGCTATAAAAGGTTCGGACATTTACGACCCTAATAAAAAATACGAATAAATTACTTAATAAGTTATTTTACCCTTTTCGCCGAAAATTCCTCCCTTAAAGCTTTTATTACCTTTGCCAACTCCTTACCCTTTTGCACAATAGGACAGTCATTGGCCTTGGGACAGTCGGTAGTAGCGATTTCAAACGTCAAGTCGGAAGCCAATGCTATTAACTGGGTTATTAGAGAAGTCATTTTTTCACGGGTTTCTTCTGAGATGGTCGGCGGTGTTGGCGCTAGGCCGGGTATTTTCTGTGTCTTCTTTTTCCTCGCCGTCATAGTTTTACCCACGATTCCAATTGGGTAGCTAAATCTAATAAAATTTTCTCATCGAGTCCGTAGCCCTTCCATTTAGCCAGCCAGTACTTTTTCTTTTCTTCCTTGGTCAAATACTGTCTCCATTTCTTCGACTTCTTATGTCCTATACGTTCAAACAATACGTACTCTACTCCGGCATTGACGTAGGCGTTTAATTCGATTACACTAGAAACCCTGTTCCGTAGCCGGTTGTAGATGAAGTTTCTAACCCTTTGCACGATACTTCTCCCTTGGATGAACTTCCTAGCCTTCCTACTTGAGTGTGGATCAATCATTTCTATGTATCTTCCACGAAAGACTGTCGTAGAAACCGGAGAACGGAACCTAGCCAACTGTCTTAAACCACGCCAGTAGCCGAAATAGGGAGCTTTGTTCCTGAAAGCCGTGGTTATCTCTCCTTCTGGTGTAACGGCGAATCTCCCGAGGTCGAGTGGTGTTACACCTAGATAGAATCCCCATATCACGCTGTCTAGGTTGGGGAACTTCAGTTTCACACCCTCCTTTACCTCTATTTCGGCGAAGACTTTCCCGTTTTCCACGACTTTGGGAGCGAATTTAGAATAGCCTAGTATTGCATAGCCAAGGAACATACCGTTCTCTAAGACCCTGTCCAAGAAGTCTATCCTTTGTTTAATACCTTCGACCAAGTTCCTACTGACACCTACGGCTGTGTAGGCGTCGCTTGGGTAGAGTTTCTTGGCCAGCGCCGAGGCCATTTTAGGGAATTTTACGAGAGGTTTCGGGGTTGGTGGCTTGTAGTGTTGTTCTACGATTACGTCGGGAGCGTATTTGTCTTCGCCGAAGACACCTATACCGTAGATTGCGTACTCGGTTCTAAGGAATGGGCCGAACTCGGTGTTCGGGTACATTAGGCCGGGGAATAAATCGATTTTAAAGAACTGTCTAAGGGTGTTCTCCCAGTCCAAAACGAAATCTGGTGGTAAAATTTCGTTATAGAATAGTTGGTCGAACTCCCTAAACACATCTTCTAAACTTATACTCTCTATTAGGTTGTAGATTCCCCTTAACACGTCCTCTAAATCGGGTAACTCGATGTCCCAATCTAAATGGAAGATATCTATATCGGTTAGGCCGAGGCCGAAGTCCGTGGAATAAGTTAAGCCTAAAACCAATTCGAGAAGGGATAAATAGATTGCGTCGAAGTTGAGTAAGTCGCCTAAATCAAGTATCCTATCCCAGACTAAAAAAGAACCATCTTCAGATTGTGTTTTAGCATGTTCCTTACGCTTCTCTATGTCTAGTTCTCCGTAAAAATAGTCGTAGGACATGCCTCATTTTAATTTATCCACGAAGTATTGATATGTTTTGTCGATGTCGAACTCCTTGGCCCGCTCGAAAACCTTTTCCCTCATCTCTTCATAGGTCTCTTTTTCCTTTCTGAAGACTTCAATAGCGTATTTCATTGCCTCGGCCAAGTCCTCGGGAAAATATTTATGGATTTTGAAAAACAATCCACCCCTACTCTCGACTTCCTCGACTTCGGCGTAGGGGAAAACGATGTTCCATTCCTGTGTCGAGAACTCGGAAAGAGGTTCGAACCAAGCGTGTACGACCGGTGTTTTTGAAATCATCGCTTCTAGGATGGGCATTCCGAATCCTTCGCATTGCGTCGGCGCGACTAGGAAGTCTATCGACTGATAGAAGGCCATGATTTGTTCATGAGTGACTTCATTATAGTCCTTGTAGAATATGAAGTTCCCGGGGAGGATTTTCATCCCCTTCGGCCTCTCGGTTATCGCCAGTACTACGAACTCTTTTTCCATTGAATTGTTTAGGATATTGACGGCTTCAACAAGTTTTTCTATCCCCTTCCTGACGTTCCAAGCCGAGACCAAGCCGATGATTACTTTCCCACCGTATGTTTGCTCGATTTCTTTTCTCATCCTCTTAGCGATGATTTTCACCCTCTCCGGCTCCATTGGGTCTACGCCGTGATAGACCACTTGTGTTGTCCTCCATCCCACGGTTTCGAGCATCTTCTTAGTGAACTTGGAGTTTGGAACCCATTCCACGTGTTTAAAGATAGGTCTGCTAGCTAACTGAGGGACGGGTCTCCCCTCGACGGTGGTGTAGAACACTATCCTCTCCCCAAGCCTCGGTTTTAGTAGAGTGTAGTAGGAAACGTATTCGCTGGCGTAGATGGGGTCGGCGGGGTAGAAGAAAATTAAACCGTTATAACCCTCTCTGGTGAAAAACCATGGAGAAAAGTTTGTCTGGAGCGAGGTTATAAATCCTTCTTTTTCGAGTTTGTAGGCTATCTTCCTACTAACTTCTTTTAGAGAATGGGCTTTCCCAGTAGTAATTAAAACACGCTTCATCAAAAGAGAAGTAAAAAAAGAATAATAAATTTCGTTCGGTTACCCAACCGACTAGGGTTTAATTAGTTTAGTAGGTCGGGATGTAGCCTAGGACTTTGTTAATTATTTCATCGAGGACGGTTGGGTCGGCTCCGTAGGCGGTAGTCCAATAGGCTTTAAGTCCTAGGACTTGGTTGTCTAGGGCTTTGCCGGTTACTCTCATCGCTGACCTTAATACCTTTCTAGCGAAGGCTAGATAATTGGCCCTGTTAGGGCCGGCTATTCCATATTTATCGAGGATTGGGGCTATCTCGAAGTCGAAGTTACCGAATATAATTAAACCTTCCTCGGCTCTCTCTTTCGCTTCTGTCTCGACTTGGGAAAACCTAGCGCTTATAGTGTCGGGTACATACTTGGACGCCCATTTGCTATACCTTCTCTGAGGGGTTCTTACGAGAGGCATAATGCCACCGCTTTGTAAAACGCGTCAATTTTATTTATCAACTTACATATATCTAACTAGGGGTGATGGGGGGTAAGCCTAGCATCAAAAGTAAAAAGAGCTTTAAGAGACCCGAACTCAATCTACTACAAGCGCAATAAAGCGCTGAGATGGATTCGAATGACCCTAAAGTACGCCTTAGCCAAATACGAGGACTTTTTCCCTGTCTTCGACAACCCGCCACCGGTCTACACAGAATACGGGTACGACGAAAACGGTAACCCGTACTTCTACCTGAAAATAGTGTTCACAGAAAAAACGAGAAGAGTAATAGAAGTCAAGGAAAAAGAGAAAAAGGAAAAAGACAACAAGCCACAGGTATTAACGACCTACGATTAGCATGGTACCCAAAATAAATATATTGTATTAAATGTAATTTAAGAAATGTATGAAGAAGGCGGAATTCGAAGCTAGGATTCTGAAGTCAAAGTATAAAACCAAGGGGAGATACTACATAAAATACATTATAACTATTCCTAAATGGATTTTCAAAAAAGAGAAGTTTGACCCGAACAAACCCTTAAAAGTTGTTGTCATGCAAGAATGAAATAAAACCTTTCTTTTTCAACCCCCTACAAATTTGTGGGGGTCGAAATAAAAAAATAAAGAATTACGGGGACTCGACTTCCACGACGCGGTTTTCGACGTTTTCCTTCAGAGAGAAAGCGTAAACTAAGCATGCGAAGAGAAGGTGAGCGAACTCACGCTTCCACTTCCATTCATCTATGTCGCCATCGTAACCTAAGAGATTTAAGATTGTTCTAACGTCATAGTCTTCTATGAAACGTTTCAAGTCGTAACCACGCTCCAATAACTCGTTAAACAAGTCTCTAAAAGTGGTAAATGCCATATAATTGTTTAAACCCAGTTTATAGAAGTATTGAAGTATTCTCACGCCGGTTTTGTCTTCTGAGAAGAAAATCATCGAATAAGAGGTAATTCCCCTCCCTTTACCTCTATAAATTTTTAATATGTAGAGACCATTTAAGCGGGAGGATTTCGACTTTATTAGCTGTGAAACCCTTTGAGTACATACCCCCATTTTCACCGCTATCTCCGACTTCTTATATACACGTATCATCTTATCCATACAAACACCACCCGAGAGGAAATTTTAAACAAGTTTAAAAGAAAAAATAAAAATTAATTTAAGGATTTACCTGAACTGTGTATTCGCTGACGTTTCCACGATTGCTTACTCTTATCGTTTTCACAACACACGGTTTTGTTACAATGTATGTCCTTGTCCAATGGGTCTTGGTAGAGTGGCTTGTGTCCTCTATTGGTTCAACCGCATCTTCAGGTTCAATCCTATGAGTGGTATATGCCCCGGTTTTTCTGGCTTGGTGGTACTCAAGAATTAACGCCGTGAATGTTTTCCCTGTTAAGTTTTCTCTCATTTTTACTACTCTCCCCCATGTCCACGACTTTATTGTTTTTAGTTCCTCGTAGATTGGTACTGATTCACCAGTTTCCACGTCAATTAGTGATTGAGAAGCATTGCCACGGTTACTGACGTAGTTGTGGTGTACAATTATTCTTTCGTTTACTGGTACGAGCCAAGCGAATAATGTTTCCCAATGGGTTCCACCTGAACTTGAGGAAACGACCTTGAAGAGTGGTTTCGTAATTGGTATTGTTTTCCTAACGGCTCCCATCCTAGTTGATTTTCCATAGAATTTAGCGAAAACTAACTTGTATTTCAACTCTTCTATCGGCCTGTTGGGTTGGAGTAGTTCAACCCGTAGAATTGGAAGGTTAAAGTTATAGTACTTCGTTAGGCGCCCCTCTTTTTCAATTATTCTGACAATCGCCGTGAACTTCCTTTCCCTTATCTCGAAATTTGAAGCGAAGTATAGGGGAAAAGGTATTGCGTAAGTCTTGTAGACATAGTAAATGAAAAACCTACTAAACTTCTTCTCGACCTTGAGTAATTCGATGTTTTTTAATTTCACGAGTACTGGCGTCCAATTAAGAATAAGCTTCGAACCGGGTCTGACGCTCATTGTCTCACCCCCTTTGACTGTTCGAGAAGCTTTGTCAAGAAGTTGATTAGGTCATCGAAGTCCATGGTTATAGTGAATTTTACATTCCCAAACCTTAGGGCATTGATTAATGCATGTATGAAGGCTTTTGTAAATTCTCTTTGAATGTCCTTGTTTTCATCCAAGTATTTTAGAATGTCTTTTACTATTTTTCTCCTTATTTCGGGTTCATTTAATATTTTCTCGAAGAGGTTATCCATCTTCTCACCTCCAGAGGATTGGAGGGGGGCGGGCTAGCATTGGTTAGGCACTTTCCCCTATTTCCCCCCTCCTATTTGGGTACCCAATCAAAAATAGGTACCTAAAAAAATATATAAGTTTAACGGTTTAAACGTCCTCTAAAACAAGCTCTATTTTCTTTATTCTCTGAAACTTCCTGAAACGGTAGTGGCGGTAGATTGGTTTTCCGTCAATGTCTACACCGGGTACCATTGCGTCGGTGTCCGGGTTGTATTCGGGACAGTTTTCCGATTTGTCATTGTGTAAAAGCTCCGTGTTCGCCCACCACATTTCGAAACCGTACTTCCTAGAAAGTTCGGTTAAGCGGGCAATCATTGAAAGAGGGAGAACCGGTATAAGAACTACCTTATAGCCCTTCTCGATGTATTCTCTTACGTAGTTCTCATAAACGTATTCGGCGTTAGGTGCGCGCGCGCGCACTATCCGCAATGTAACGCTTCCAAGTTTGTTTACGATGAAATCAAGTTGAGCTTTGAGCGGTTTATGACGGCTCAACCATATAACTACTCTCTTCCCATCTACCGGCATGGTTTCCACGGTAGAATTAGGTACCTAGGTTTGATAAAAAGGTTTTTCGAAAAAGTTCAAAAAAAATTGAATTTATTCAGGTTTTTAGGCTATTTTTCGAGTTTTATCGAGAGGTTGTAGTACTCGCTGACTATAAAGAGAATACCGCCGGCTATGAAAAGGAGGCTGGCGGGTATTTGCTGTCCTTTTTGCCATAGGAGGATTCCGGCGTTAATTAACGCTACGGCTAGTGTTTTGATTGTCCCGGTTTTAACGGCCTTCGCTTTTAGGCCCATTTTCCCTTCCTCCATGTTATGAAGGAAGGGGACAACCTATAAGTCTTCTGATGAACCGGGGTATGAAACACGGTTTAAGCTGTGGATAAACGTGGACGTTCATTATATGTAGCTTCATTTCCTCGGCGTCGCCGGTTTTGAATCCACACCATGGACACTCGTATTTCTCTTCTGGTGGCGGTGTAGGTGCTTCTACCAACCTCCAGTTGGGGTCTCCGAAGGCTCTTCGGTTATCCGCATCTAATATTAAGGTCATGGCGATTTCTGGGTCATCGTTTCTAATCATGTCGGCGTTCTTGTAGTATTCTTTTAACATGATGGCATGGGCCTCTATATGGGTTTTCCCTTCGGCTAGTGAGAGGATGTAGGAGAACTCGGCTTTGGTGAATAGTGCTAGAATCCAATCATGGAGCGGGTCTACACCTACTTGGGCGTAGAAAACGTATTCAATTATCTCTCCTAGCCCGGCTCCAAGCCCCTTTACCTCCATGTCGGGGAGTAGGCCAGCTCCTACGAGGCATGAAACGGGGGCGAAGTTTTTCCCTTTTATTAGCTCAGGAGGATAATTACATGTTACGAAAATGTAATCGTAGTTCTGGCCGGTGAAAACATTTTCGTTCCCATGTCCGACTCCGACTAGGGCCTTTACTTCTGGGTCTTTTAAGGCTTCATAGACCTTTTCTTTTACGGCGTCATCTTCAGCGAGTATGACCGGCTCTACTCCTTTGGCCTCTAACTGATTTTTGAGGTATATGGTGAGCCATGGGAACCATTCGTGTGTCGCTAGCTCGAAATGGGGGGCTACTACGAGAACCTTTACCATGGCCTCTCACCTTAGTCGTTTCATCTTGGGGGCTATATTAGCTATGTGTTTGAGGAAGAAGGTTAGAAACTCGTCGTCGTAGAGTATCCTCTTCGGAACTTCGCTCCTCTTTACGGCTATTATCTTCTTCTCGGTTATAACGAACATTGTTAGCTCACGGTGTTCGGGGGGAAGGGTGTTCAAATACTCTTGGTAAGCTTGGGCGAGCTGGTGGCGTAGCTCGTTTGAGAAACGTAGCGAGATTTTAACAACTTTTTCAAACGCTTCCCAAGGAGATTTCTTTTTGTCCGGCATACATTAGAAAAAGTAAAAAACGACTTATTAAATTAACTTTTCCCTACAAGCTGAAACGGGGAAAAAACCTTGTACATTCCATGTTCTTTGAAGATTAACTTTACCGAGAGTTCCACGCCTTTTATAGTTAAGTCCCTAAACGCTAACTCAAGTGATTTAAGTTGTTCGAGTTCCTTCTTTTTAATCGCTTTACGGTTTGCCTTGACTTGGATGAACCATATCTCCCTACTTTTGAAATCTATGGCCACGAGGTCGAAGGGTGAGTGGCTACCGGCCGTCCTTAAGACTAGGTCGAACTTCTTTTTAAGTAGTTCACGGACGTAGTACTCTACTCTACGGCCACGGATGTAATTGCTTACTTTCCTAGCCTTCATCTTTCGGTACCCAATCTATTATAATATAATATAGTATATTTACTTTTTTAGAAGTAATCTATTTGAACAATTCCTCGAACTTCTCTCTCGGTATTTCCTCTATATGTGTCCTCAAGTAGAGGGTTATTTTAACAAATGAGCCTGTCTTGGGATTACGTTTAGCCACGTATATCCTGTCCTTATGCTTAAACCTCTTTACACCGAGTAAAACATAGCCCTTCCTCTCGACTATCTCCCTCAACTCATCTATTGTAACCATGGGTACCACAGTAAGAAATTGGTTACCCAACCTTATATCTCTTTACGAAGTGTTAGAAACCTTTGTCACCTGCAGCTTTTTACATAGGTATCTAACTTTTAGACAAACGTAAAACGTGGTGCACAGGTGACAGTTTACTCTAACTACGTAGCAGTAGTAAACCTTTTAAGTACTGGCAGGTACCTAAAATTGGTGGCCCCCATGGGTACCCGGGTGGAAGGGGAGGAATTAAAAAATAAATTAATTTCTTTTTTTGGTACTCCGTTCATTTATAAGATAGAAGTCTTCTCTCCCGGCGATGAAGCGCCTTCTTTCGTCCTACCGTTCGAAGATTTCAAGAAATTCTTAAAAGACATACCATTAGGAGAAAGAAGAATATTCTACGAAGAAAGGACTATCAAAGAAATTAAGAAAGTAAAGAAAATCCTCTACTTCTACGTTCCTTGGAAATTCCTCACAATAGAAAGCTCTTGGGAGGTCGAGTAAGCCATGAGCGAGAAAAAGGGCGTTCCGAAAATAAAGTGGAAACTGATTAAAGTACCAGAAGAGGTTTGGGCCGAGCTGAAGAGAATAACCGCCCGACGTAAAATAGCAATTTGGAAACTTCTCGAAGAGACACTCTCCTATTGGAGAACCCAGCAATTAGAACACCACGCCACTCCCGGCCTTACCCTCGACAAAGTTTCATGGTATGCTTTCAAAATCTCAAGTTCTGTCGGTGAACTAAAGGCCAATCCAACCAAAGATAACCTATTTCTTCTTGAGAAAACTTGTAACCAAATCTCAGAAAGGCTTGGCATTAAAACCGATGAAGTCCTTCTCTCGGCCTCTCAGTACATTAAGAAACCCACACCCAGAAATCGAGCAGTTTTAAACCAAGCCACTAAGCATGTTATAGCTCAAATAATCTCCAAGTGGGGAGGGAGGGAGTAGATGAAGAAGAAAGTAAAGCTTGTAAAGAAAGTTACCACGTTAGAACCTTGGAGGGAGGGTGAAAACCACTACTTGATTCAAGTCTGGCTGGGAGAGGATGGGATGTACTATGTCACATCACGTTATGGGATGCCTTTTCCAAACGGCCCATACCCTACTGAGGAAATTTTCTGGGATGAAATCGAAATAATCGGTGGCCCATTCAAAAGCGTAAAGGAAGCCGAGGAATGGTATTTCGGAGGGGAAGAATAATGGTAAGCGAGCTAGAGAACCTAATTGTTCAAATCTTCAAGGAGAAGAAGGCAATGAGAAAGAAATGGCTTAAGCGTCACCTTCTACTTGCCTATAAGATAAAGGTCTCCGACTACAAACTAAACAAGATTCTAAACAAGCTTGAAGAAAAAACCATAGTCGCAAAGGAGGGGAGAGTTTATGTCTACAAAGGGTACTAAGGAGGTTCCGGAAGAAATAAAAGAGGTTCTACAAGACCTAGAGTTTCTCGGCTTGGTGAAAACACACGAAGAAAATGGAGAGTTGTACTACAAGTTCACAGAAAAGTTTTGGGAATTAATGATAAAACACCGTAAAGATTACGTCACGGCCCTCTTCGCCCTCATGGAATACTCTTTTCACATGTGGTTCGACACCATCTTTCTAATAACCTACGAACTCGTTTTAATGGTCGAGGATAAGATAAGAGAACTCGAAGCGGGTGGGAGCGATGACTGACCTACTCTACTTAATTTATCTAATTTTTTTGACTACCCTCTACATAGTTGGGCCATGGGTTCTCGGCGTTTTTTTAGTTATTTCTATCGGCCTTTTGGCCCATCTGGTGGTTCGCTTAATCGAGAAGATTTTCGGAAGGGGGGATGGTAATGAAGATTAGGAACGAAGATAAAGAGGATGTTTTGAAAAAGGTTCGCAAAGCTATCCACATGACAAACGACCTTATTTCAACCCTTGAAGTAATAAATTCCCTAGCCGACAAAGAAAGAGTAGAGTGCATAAAAACACTCGATGAGGTAAAGGAGTTCGGTGGCGTAGCAGAAAGAAAAGCTAGAGACCTCTATGTCCTCCTAATCTACCTAGAAAATGTATTAGAGGGCCTCTTAGGGGGATGAGATATGATTGGAAGGGTTAAATACGTTCAAAAGAAGCCACTTTACATAACGGAAATAGAGGTAGCGTATGTAGGCGAGCCGGAGGATGGGTTGATAATCGGCATCGAGGTAGAAGAGAGGTTCGAGTGTATAAGAGGATACAGGAACTCCTTGGTTCGAATATACACCAACCTAGAAACCGGTGGCCAGCAATTGACAATCAAGACATTAACCGGCGAGGAAACGTTCATAGTAAGGGGTAGGTCGGCTTTCCCGACCCCGTAAAAAACAATATATTTTTTATTTTATTTTCACTTACCCTTGAACCATCCACGAATCTTCTTAGGCTTCTTAGGTTTAATGACTTTATAGCATTCTGATTCGTAAGGACACTTCTGACAGGCTCTAAAGTTCTTTTTCCTTAAAGGACACTCCGTGTAAATTTTTACTCTCTGTTCTTGAATCAGTTTTCTAAGTCTATTATATTCCCTCCTATACTCTCTTATTTTCTTCCTGATTTTTTCTTGATTTATTTTAAGCTGATATTTTTTCGAGATTTGTTCAAGTGAATGTATCTCGGCTAGGACTTCTATTTTCCTTTTTAGAAGTTTGTTAAGTTCATTTAAATCGACTAGCCACTTATCAAAGGTCGTTAAATGAACCACGGGTTTTTCGACTACCTCGAAGTCGTCTTCCACGACTTCTACGGTGTCTTCTACAACCTCGTAA
>Ga0190311_1000265_pt1 | contig 18236 bp, 21 predicted proteins | sample 48700789_MG_FD_165037 | JGI IMG/M metagenome (GOLD analysis project Ga0190311, IMG submission 165037) | Hydrothermal vent sediment bacterial communities from Southern Trench, Guaymas Basin, Mexico - 4870-07-8-9_MG | ecosystem: Environmental > Aquatic > Marine > Hydrothermal vents > Sediment ...
GATTAATACATATGCACCAATGAAAACATACAAAAGAATAAGTATTATGGGAATGAAGAAAAATGAGTGTATACGTTCTCCCCAAATGAATAATTTCGAGTTTTTGAGTTTTTCTAATTTGAATTTTACTTCTATTACCGAAATTAAATATAAACTATCTGGTAGTATTGAACCCAATATAACATACACATCGATGCCAAGTATCATAATGCCCCATAATACATGCAGCAATAGATCCATAACCAACACTTCTTGAACGTAAAACAAAATGATGAAACCATAAAACTTTTATGTCTTCTTAATCAGTTTTAACAAATTTTTCTTTAAAATCTCATGACGAAATATCACAAAGTACAACCCCATATAAATCGTAAAGATCAGACTAATAATAATTATTATGGCAATTTGCATCGGCTCTTTTTGTTTTAGCAGAATAGCGGATCGTCGAACCATCTTATAATGCATATATTCTTTATCTGTCATAAATACCAAAGGCAAATCATATCTCTCACCTCTCGGCGTCTCTTCTAAACTGAACAAATGATTCCACGTATTGACTTGAAGTACCAGATGTGTTCCCTCAAATGGATTAAAATTAAGGGTTCTATTAGTATCACCATAGCATAAATAGATCACAGGGCCTTTAAAAATAAGTCTGACGGGTCGATGACCTGGTAACTTTTCTGTTGTTCCTGGTTTCAAAATTTCAAATGCTATTTGCCTAATTTTAAGAGAAATGATATCTACTTCAAATTCTATTGTTTCAATATCTGCTGGATCACCATAATATATCGTCCTAAAGAATCTATACAGATTATCCATTATTGCATTGGGGTAGTACTCATCGCTCCAATAAACTCGATATGCTATTATTAATGAAGATGATTTATTGACAATTTCATAGAAGTTTTTTGTGGGTTCTGGTTTTATATTATCTTCCTGATACAAAATAGGTTTGTAGACCTCTGCTAGTTGTTCTACCGTATAATTAGCTATCTTTCGTGATGGATCCAGCACATTATAGTTACGTGGTACAGAACCAGTAATCCAAAACCCTAAAAACCCACCTATTACTGTGGATAGTAGTATGAGGAACATACTAATAATTCTTAGTAACTTCCTTTTATTACCTAATATTTTCATCATTAGCCGCCTAAATGTATTAATATATTACATGTAGATCAGCATTGAAAACCTCACGTTAAGTGAGCAAAAGTTTTCTTAGGAGCTCCCGTATACCTATTGTTTTTATTGTGGCTAGTAGTGTAGCTCTAATAGCACGCCTAAGCCTCTGAGAATCAAGATGGACACTTCCTACCCCCTCATCGGACACCTCATATTCGAGCCCCCTAATAATAACAGCTGGAACTTTTTCGCTTGTTTGGCCCATAACTAGGGCAGCGGCCGCGGCGATTTCATGGACAATGAAATCCACACCACCAAATTTTGGTTCACCGAATAGGTCGGGAGCACCAAAGTTTTTAGACACAACACATATCCCTGAGGCTCCCCTAGCAAAATCCAATGAGCCATATGGAAACATTATTTCCGTATCGGAGATAATTACTGCTATGTCTTTCCCAGTCTTCTGTCTGATTTTCTCTCTGATTTTTCTAGCAATCCTATCTGGATTCTTTGGGAGATAAGTTACTTTGTTTGGCGGGCTGTTCGAGAAATCTATGCTAGCATCACTATATATCTGCTTGCCCCTACTAACAACAAATACATATGGGATACGCTCAACAGCCTCTTTAGCATTACGGGGATTCTCAGTTATTTTTCTGAGGTCAACAATACCTCTCTCAACAAGCTCACGGAAGGGTATAACGAAAAGTATATCATCGCTAAGATCCAGGATCAGCTGTATGAACCGGGGATCCATATGGAGCTTCCTAGCAATTTTCATCGCCCTCTTTGAGGGCTTTATGCTATTTAAATCTAAAATATAGCCCTCAGCGATAGAAACAATTTTGCTTGTTATCACCAAGATATCTCCATCCCGAAATCCACCCGCTTGGGTATTAGCGGCCTCGACAATAAGATCTATGAGGTTGTCTCCCGGCCTAATTAGAGGTAGTTTCAAACCAATGATTTCCACCCTCATTTTGCTCATCGAATACCCACTGATACCATTTTTATGTTTCTATAATAATTTGAATAAATATTATTCCATTAGATCTAAGGGTGGCACTATTGCCAACACTCATCAATATCTACGCAGTATCCATGGGAAACTTTGAGATAACACCCTTCACGGGAAGCTACGTCAGGGGGCTCTTCCTAGAACTATTCAAAGAATCCAAAGCCGCAACCTCCTGGCTCCTACACGACAAACCAGGAACAAAACCATACTCAGTCAAACCACTCAAACCCATAGGAAGCAAAATGAAAATAAAAAACGGCATGTGGATCGTAGAGGAAGGCGACAAACTGATGTTCGGCTTTGGGATCCTAGATGATGACCTCGGAGACGAATTCCTAAAAATCCTACTCAGCACACCAGACGAATTCCACATCGGAGAAGTCAGACTCATCCGAGACAAAATCGAACTCACAAGAAAAAGCTACAGCATTCTACTCTCAGAATCATCACCCATAGAATACTTCGGCATAGAATTCCAAACACCGACTCTCTTCGGAACACCACACGGATTCCCATACTTGTTCCCAGAACCAAGAAGAGTATTTGGCAACCTGGTCAGAACCTGGAACCAATACGCTCCAGAAGACAGCATGATCCCAGAAGAAGAGTTCCTGAGATGGGTCGAAGAAAACATATACGTCCGACACTACAAAAACCTAAAAACACGAGAAGTAAAAGTCGGAAAATTCAAAGTAGTCGGATTCAAAGGAAAAGTAGCATACGTAATAAAAGAAAAAGACAAAACGAACACAAAATACCTAGAAACACTACTGAAATACTCCGCAGCATCCAACATAGGCGCAAAAACAACATACGGACTAGGAGTAGCAAGAACAAAAGACCTAAAAAACAGAAAACCAATAACATTCTAGCAGAACCCATAAGAAATATAAAGCAAATATAAGATATACTACTGATAAAACATCTACAAACCCGCAGCACCCCACTTAGCTGCGGGTACATCAAAACACGGAAATGAGGCAGAAAAAGAGAATAAACACTAAAAACCACGGAAGTAAATCCATATTAATATAAGATAGACAAACATATACCATAATCTTCCACAAACATCCCAACATCACAAACCGCCAACATATCAAAAGAAATAAAAGACAGACAAAACGCCACCACAACAAAGAAAAGCATCAACAAAGAAAACATAAGAAAAAACAAGCTTTCAGACAAAACATAAAACACACCTAGAGACGAATCTCAACATCTGGAAGATCTCATGGAAGCTCATTTATATAGCAAAGAACTCTTCCACAAACTTCCAATATATACATAATTTAATAAACCCAAAAAACAAAACAATAATTGCTATGAGCGGGGAATCTTAGAGAATTCCTCAAGAGAGGGTTGAAAGTTTTTACCGTCAGCATGGTTTATCCCTTTACTATCCCATATAGAATCTTAGAGAATTCCTCAAGAGAGGGTTGAAAGTGTCTCATAATCCTGATAGGATAAGTACTTTTCGAAAACTTGGAGAATCTTAGAGAATTCCTCAAGAGAGGGTTGAAAGTCCAAGATCCATCGGAAGCTTTAGCGATAATATCGCAAAGAGAATCTTAGAGAATTCCTCAAGAGAGGGTTGAAAGTATTTCTGGGTCGTCGTAGTCGTTGCATAAGTTGTATAGGAATCTTAGAGAATTCCTCAAGAGAGGGTTGAAAGTTATGTATTAGTATTTTCAGGTGGGGTGTATGGTAAAAGTGAATCTTAGAGAATTCCTCAAGAGAGGGTTGAAAGGAAAGATATAACAGAGAAGATACCAGAAGAAATAAAAGACAAGAATCTTAGAGAATTCCTCAAGAGAGGGTTGAAAGATATTTTATGTCTAAGTAAAAAATATGTTAATGATAATGAATCTTAGAGAATTCCTCAAGAGAGGGTTGAAAGACATATTTTTCTTGATAATTCTTTTTTCCCCTTGTTTCTCTTGAATCTTAGAGAATTCCTCAAGAGAGGGTTGAAAGTAAACTTTCTCTAAACCCAATACTCCTTTTGATTTCATAGAGAATCTTAGAGAATTCCTCAAGAGAGGGTTGAAAGAATATTTTTTTAGCAAACTTACCAGATCCATACTCCATCGAATCTTAGAGAATTCCTCAAGAGAGGGTTGAAAGTATAGTTTATCGCAGTATTCACTCAAAACTCTCATGAGCTGAATCTTAGAGAATTCCTCAAGAGAGGGTTGAAAGTTACGAGCACAAGCGTAAACACGGCAGCGCCAACAATCAGGAATCTTAGAGAATTCCTCAAGAGAGGGTTGAAAGGATTTTTATTTTGTAGCGTTTTCATCTGCGTATAAACGCGGAATCTTAGAGAATTCCTCAAGAGAGGGTTGAAAGAAGGACTGAAGATAGTTTATTGCCTTAAAGAATGTTCTCTTGGAATCTTAGAGAATTCCTCAAGAGAGGGTTGAAAGAAAATATTACCCAAAATTCCCTTCGAAACAAAAATACAAAATGAATCTTAGAGAATTCCTCAAGAGAGGGTTGAAAGCAATTGTTAAAATGAGGATTATGCGGATAATAACATCAAGGAATCTTAGAGAATTCCTCAAGAGAGGGTTGAAAGAGATTCTCTTAAGCTTTTTTCTATTCCGCTTAAACCACGCAGTTGAATCTTAGAGAATTCCTCAAGAGAGGGTTGAAAGTTTGCTTACTCATCCTCACTTCCCTCCTCTCCAATTAGCTCGGAATCTTAGAGAATTCCTCAAGAGAGGGTTGAAAGATTTTTATAGTATTCATGTTTGCTATGGTCGTGATACCTGAATCTTAGAGAATTCCTCAAGAGAGGGTTGAAAGTATCTTCATGCCATTCACCTGATATTTCTATAATATTATGAATCTTAGAGAATTCCTCAAGAGAGGGTTGAAAGAAATGTATATACCCGGAATTTATAAACCTCAAAATATATGAATCTTAGAGAATTCCTCAAGAGAGGGTTGAAAGAGACACACTCAACTTGCCTCCCCTCTCCCTATTGATTTTCGAATCTTAGAGAATTCCTCAAGAGAGGGTTGAAAGGGTAATCGGCATAGTTATCCCTTTCCTCATATCCGAAGAATCTTAGAGAATTCCTCAAGAGAGGGTTGAAAGTGCAGATAATGAACAGTATGAAAAAATATTCAAGATAATATTAGGAATCTTAGAGAATTCCTCAAGAGAGGGTTGAAAGCATGAACGAAAATGAAGTACAGCAAATAATAGTAAATGAATCTTAGAGAATTCCTCAAGAGAGGGTTGAAAGCTTGGAGAATTCATAAGATGGGTTATGCTAGGAAGAATATCAAAGTGAATCTTAGAGAATTCCTCAAGAGAGGGTTGAAAGACATGAAAACTATGTAAAACTGGAAGCGTCACCACACCGAATCTTAGAGAATTCCTCAAGAGAGGGTTGAAACTTTTGATGATATTACTTCTTCCGAAAACGATCGAAATGTGAATCTTAGAGAATTCCTCAAGAGAGGGTTGAAACCTTAGGCTTCCCGCCCCCGAGGGGTTGGCCTCGGGGGCTGAATCTTAGAGAATTCCTCAAGAGAGGGTTGAAACTTTTCCACCTTCTCCCTCCACTTCCTCTTGGTTTCCTCTAGAATCTTAGAGAATTCCTCAAGAGAGGGTTGAAACAGTATATATCCTAGGACATATACAATATATATTCTGTAAAAGAATCTTAGAGAATTCCTCAAGAGAGGGTTGAAACTGAAATGAAATCTATTATTCCCGTTATTGTATCAACAAGGGAATCTTAGAGAATTCCTCAAGAGAGGGTTGAAAGTTTCTGAGCAGTTGTTGAAAGATAGCCTTGTTAATTTGGGAATCTTAGAGAATTCCTCAAGAGAGGGTTGAAAGAAACGTCTTCAACAACCCTGAATAGCCTTTGACGATATCTAGAATCTTAGAGAATTCCTCAAGAGAGGCTGTTTTCGGTTTTCTGGACTATTAGATAAGTTCGGTGAAGAATAATGACATATACCGACAGAAGATGGGCGAAAGAAAAGGATTTAAGTACCGAATAAGATGTTATATGATTGGTGATGATGAAAAACAATCAGTAGGAGAGGGAAAGCCAGCTGGGAGGACAGAAAAAGCCAAAAGGCAAAAGGGAGCCGCTATACGCCGCTCCCAAATCCCACGGGCAGCCATTCCCTCGTGGGTGTCCTCCCAGCCGCAGATGCCCCGATGACTACTGGGAGGACTATAGGGCAATGAGAATTGGTGCGATATGTCAACGAATGGTACCAAGGTTACATAAATGCTTGCAAAAAATGGAACGGTTTGTTATAAAGCTAAAAAACTAGCAACACAAAACATTGATGCTTCTAGCGAAGGTAATAAATCTTATGAGAATGTCGATCTGGGCAGGAAGTACAATCTCCTTCTCCAAAATTATTAAAAGCGAGGTCACACTCCCCAAATATTGGTCCTCCTAGAGTCTCAAAACGGCCGAAGATAAGCTTAGGGTAACTTTTCTTAGGTGGGATACGCAGAGCGATCTACTTAACTACGAATTCGGTATCTAAGAATATGTTTAGAATCCCTATCACAAGCATCTTAATCTTTCTCCGATCCATGGCATATTCCTCCAAATGGTCAACATTAACAATCATAGGGTAGAAGAGATCCCTAAAACCCAAGTATATCCAAACATGGCTCCTTCCAGAACTAGGAGAACCAAAATTAAACTTCGGCATCAACAACACCCAAAGATGATTCTCATATTACCCAAAAATCCAAAATATATCCTTGATCTAGGAAGGAAACACCAAAATAGCACCAAGTGAACATCACTAAGAACCAGACTAACATCAATCATCTGAAAGTCGAAACTGAGAGCTTCGGCGAAGTCTCTATATCTAATCTATAACCCCAAATTTGATGCATATTCCTACTCTAACAAAAAGCAATGGATACTAATCTAAAATTATTATATCTAGAGAAGCTAGGATATACACCTATTTCCTTGATAAGTCTATCTTCTTCTGGAATTCCCCCTAATTGTCTTCTATCAAGAGCCTTTCTTATGCGCCTATCGATGATTATCTCATTTGAGGAATATCCAGGTTTTCTGTATGGCTGTTGATGAGCCAAATTGTTGTCTGTGTTATAATTCCTCGATTTTTATATTTCTTTGTTTTAGAGTATCTGCTAGGATCCTCAGATACTTTTCTATTTCACCAAGTTTTTCCCTTATAATCTCACAGATAATCTCAAGGTCTAGTTTAAAGTATATATGGGCTAGGATATGTCCAAACTTTGCCATTTTTACGAGTTCTCTTGCAAGGTCTTCTGGGATTATTCCCTCATCTCTTAGTACTAGGAACACATCAGCATAGCTTTCGGGAATTCTGAGTTTTAGTTTCGATATGACTTTGAGTCCAAGGTCTATTGAGCCCTGAATTGTAGTGTATAGATACCAGAGAATACTGCCTAGGAGCTTTCTATCGCCACTTAAGGCCTCAGGTGTTGTATTCCTATGTCTCTTGAGGAACTCTAGTGCATCGAGTATTTTTTCATAGATCATACCTCTGCACCTTTAACCGTAGGATTTCTCTGAGAGCACCAATTAGCTCTAGAGCCTCAACGAGAGTCCGAAAGACAAAGTCCTCATGAAGCTTTTTGTCTTTGCAGAATAGTAGGATTCCCTCCTTTATGACTTTGTATCTAAAGAATGGAGGTGCATTGTTGAGGATTCGCAGATCTACCTCTCTTCCCTCAATGTTTATAGATGCTAAGATTCCGAGATATTCTTCAGTATCATGCTTTTTTTGATAGATTGCAACATCGATGTCACTGAACTTATGGTATTCTCCCCTCGCAAAGGAGCCATAAAGATATGCAAAGACAACATTGTCGAAGTCCATCAATATATTGATTAGATAATCCACAATCTCCTTAACGCTGGGCTTTCTCACTTGAATCTCACACATTCTTCAGTCCCGCACTCTACTAGACATAGCTACCTTCCTATACACGCTACTTTAATTATAATTATTTTTCATCTTATAACTGTTTAAGCTCAATTCTTTATCATAATAGTATGTCCTAGTGGTGTTCTGGTTTTGGGCGGAGCTGAGCTTATTGATAAGGCGCGAGACGATTTGAGGTTGGCCTTAGATATGCTGGAAAAGGGGGATATCCGGGATGCTGCTGAGAAAGCTTGGAGGTCGATAGAGAACATTCGTAAAGCACTTCTGGTAGCTGTTAAGATACCATATGACATAGCGAAAACTGTTGGTAGTGGTGTCCCTCTCTTCAGCAAGATTCTTAAGGCGCTGGGAAGGAGGAACCTGCTCCGAATGTATTTCTACTTCGAGAGTAGGCTCCATTCACTTGGTTTCTGTGAGATGATAACACCGGACGACGAGTTGGAGGAAATCATCAGGGATGAGGTACCCGCATGGATTGAGGAGATGACGAAAATCATAGGATCGCTGGTGCATGTGGATTTATCCCATGTGGCTGAGATCATAAGAAAAATGAATAGGATTAAGGCCGAGATCCTCAGAAAATCGAGCGAATATATAGCCCTAAGCAATAAGCTAAACGAGAAAATAGCGGCGATAATATCCTCAAAGTAGCTCAATGCCACAGCCATAAAACTGCTCTATCGAACCTATAGATGCTTAATCGGTCTTCTTCAGGATGACCTAATATGCTTTCTTCTCTGTTTCTCGCATAGACTACATAAATACCCGTGATCATGCATGGGTTATTTGGTATCTACTCCAAAGTATAGCTACCATCAATGCATCCTCGGTGCCTCCCTTCACCATGCTTCTAACCAATAGCTAGAGCATTCGTTTATCAGCTTATTCTTTGATTGTTCTAAGCTCTGTATGAATATCAATTAATTTGTGCATATATCGCATCTAATGGTATATGTTTAACCGTAGTTTTCTAATCGTTCCTTCTTCTCTATTATGTAGTCTCCTCCACTATTTTTGTCTTCTGCTGGTTCGAATGTTGCTCCTGGAAGTGCAAGAAGCCATGCACATAGGGTCATAACTAAGGCATGGAAGTGCGAAAGCCCGACCACAAATAGGAAGAATGGTTATCTGGGTGCGGCAAGAATTGTTATGGCAACCAAATATCTTGTTCTTGGGTTCATAAGCACTCCTCTCCTGCTCTCTTTTTGCCTGAATCTTTTTCTTCGCAAAAACCACCGTTATAAAGCCAAGAAGTATAGAAGTGATTTATAATTTATATGTTCTTTCTCCTCTCTTTTCTATTTTGAGTATTTTTATTGTTTTGTTCTTCCAATCTATGAAGTAGATAATCCTGTAGGCTCCCACGCGGATTCTATAGAAGTTTTCTAGGCCACTAATCTTTCTCACATCATATTTCCTCCAAGGAATTGGCGTGTTTTCTAGCTCATCAATGGCCTCAATAATTTTCCTAAGAGTTCCCTTAGGTATCTCTTTTAGTCTTCTAAGCGCCTTTTTATGTATGATCACTCGATATCTATTCATTCAGAAGCTCCAACTTAGCTTTTTCCCATTCCTCACATTCTCCTTCTTCAATTTCTCTGAGCCTAATCAGTAGCTCTTTCTTCTCGGCATCATCTACTCTTTCTTCGGGTATTATGGCCTCTCGAAGTGCCCTTACTTCGCTCTTTATTTCCTCAAGATCCTTGGCAATTTTCTTAAGCAATAATAACATACTAGATTCCAAATGAACCACCCACTAATTATTAGAGCTATAATTATTAAATAGGTTTCGAGCTCTTAAAAACCTTCGATATTCAACTTAAAAACATTGTAGTCTATGTATCTATAAGAACTTTGTAGTATCTCTCATAAAAACATTAAGACGGTAAACTAGAAAACTTTTTGTATATAATTATGATATTATCTGATGTTTCCATAGGTAAGCTCACAAGACTTTGGTTATTATTCCTCTTGGTGTCTTTCCGTTCAAGTATAGGGTATTAGGGATGAGTCCAGGAAGACTCGATCGATGCTTAGAAATTTTCAAAGATATGAGCTAAAAAAGAATGAGGATAGCAGAAACTTGGAGAAGCATATCTAATTACTGAGACCATTAACGGAATCTCGATCGAGAAAGAAACAATTATCGAAAGAAGTCTCTGGAGGAGTTAGAGCAGTAAAGGAAACAATTGACAAATAATTTTGTATCCTTTTGTTAGTAAAATGAATACCAGTTGCATAGAAATAATCCCTAAAAGGGAATTGAAAGATTTTCAACAGAAATTCTAAGTTCTATAGTATCTTCCATCCCCATTTGGGGGCTAGCCAGATTAGCAGATATTACCATGACTTCTGGTAGGTTATAGACACATATTGTTTTCTATGGACTCTATCGGGATCATTATGTTTCTAGTCATGTAATAAAAGATTATTGATAAATTTATTCAGAAACCCCGTGTTGTCATCTCTTCTACCATTGTTTGAACATGTATAGCATATAATAGGCTTTTTAACTCTTGAATATTAGGTTACGATTCGTGGAGAAGCCTAGAGGAAGCCTAATTAGCAACATCAAACAGGGCAAAAACTATAGGGTAACAAGTCTTATCATCTCTTTTAGTTCCTTCATTGGAAGTGAAGAATATCATTGGGTCTTAAAATACTACTATTATTGTGATTCATAGTAAATTTTATGTTTTTAGTAGAATTATATTATCTCTAGTAATTATGAGGTGATAATATTGGTCATTGTAAAAGTTACTAGAAATAGACAGATAACTATTCCTGCTGAGATAAGTAAGGCTCTTGGAATTAAAGAAGGGGACTTGGTGGACGTCTCTATTAGTGATGGGAAAATTGTTATTAGGAAGATAAAGAGTGTTGAGGAGCTTGCTGGCTCCTGGAAAAATGTGGATGAGAAGACTATCCTAAATGTTATTAAAGAGCGGTGGATGAATTGGTCAAGTACTGCTTAGATACAGATGTTGTGATAGAGTTTTTAAAAGATAGGAATAGTCCTGCATCGAAACTTATTCTAAGGTTTAGGGATGAGGTAGCTATAACTTCGATAACATTATACGAACTGTATTATGGCCCTCTAAAAGCGGGATTAGAGAAAGAGATTCTGGATATTGATAGCTTAAGGAGACAAATAATTGTTCTCCCTTTTGATGAATATGCCGCGGAGAAGGCAGCAAAAATAGATGCAAAACTTCATAAAGTCGGGCAACCCGTAGGACTCCGGGATGTATTTATAGCATCAATTGCACTCGTCCATAAACTAATAGTTGTTACAAGAAACTTGCAAGACTTCAAGAGGATAAAGCATGTGGAGGGAGAGCTGAGTGTTGTTACACCAGACGAAATTCTAGAGAAACGTTAGAAAAACTTTAAAAATAGTATAATTCTATTCTGTTTATAGATTATCTGCGGTGTTCTGTGATTGCAGGATGTTGTCAGGATTATTATCGGAATCCTTCCGGATCGGCTTAATGTTGCTTCTTTGCTGAATAGGTTGGTGAAGAAGAAAAAATTGGAGCGCCAACTAAAAAAGCTTTCTAAGAAGAAAGATATAGACCTGAAAGAGTTCATAGTCTCAGATATAGATGAGTTTCTCGATACTTACATAGATGGTACACTAGGCGACAAATTATTTAGCATTCTAAGAAAATACTATGAGACTAACGACCCACGAATAATAGAGGAATTCTCGAAGGCTCACCAGGAGGGTGTGAATGTGATTGTTGGTGTTGCGAGACGGCTAGATGAGCTCAAAATAATGCTTGGCAAAGAAATGCATTACTACCTACATATCCCAAAGACCTTGAGCATCGAAGAAATGAAGATTGTTGCACTAGCAACATACAGACTTATCAAAATAATCAATGCGATAGGAGGAGGAGTTGAGATTAGGCTATATTTAGCAACACCACTAGCAGTAAGCTTCCTTCTAGGACAAATGCTTGGAGTAAAGAAGTATAATGTTGTATTCATGCAGTACCAAGACGGAAAATACTATGAGGTACCACAAATACGCCCAGACGAACTATGATAGAAATGTTTGAGATACATTATCGGGATGGGTACCTAGTTATCTCATTGCTTATACTCATTAGTTTCACTAGGGTTTTTAGGTAATTATTTCTCTTTGCCCTAGCTATAGCATCCTCTAGTATTCTTGGCATGAGATCGTATAGGGAGCCGCAGAAATTTTTTCTTTCACACGAACCGCAACATATATGTCTTTTCTCCGATAAGCTTCTATAGGTTTCCTCAATAACCATGGCGTATGTCGGATCTCTTATAATGACAGATATTTCGCCAAGACCTCTGAAGCCATGCCCAGTAAAATTCGCACTTCCAATTATGGTCTCAGAATCTACTACCACTATCTTCATATGCATATGCCAACAGATCATATGCCGGAAGAGACGCATAGAATATATTCTTCTTAGTGCGTAGATGTAGTCTATTGGTATCCTAGGCATGTTGAGTGGGTGTCTGCTAAACACCCAAACGTCTACTCCCTCCCTAACTTTTTCTTCGAGCACAGGTAGTATTCTTGTACGTCTACCTCCGAATCTAACTATGAAATTATGAATAGACTGGGTAAAAATTATTATCTTTGTCTTGGCACCAAGTATTTTTCTAAGGAGATATTTTCCTATATCACTTCCGAAGAGAAGAACACCTCCAACTATTTTTGCTTGAGGTATTTCTAGGGGAGATATTCCTATTGCGCGTCTTATCCTTGACAGCTTACGGTTAATCTCATTTAATACCCTATCTATACTGTTTCTCCGCGTCTCCCACAGATTCGGGTCGTTCACATATCGTTGGAGAATATCCTCTTGTCTTATAAGTGCTATGAGGCTTTCCTCAGTATTATTGAGGATTCCTAAAATAGATTTTGACTCACCAAAATCAATTATGCTTTTTTCAATTTCTGCCTTAAGACTTCTTATTCTCATAATAAACCTGTTCATGTCTTCCAGCATATTTATGATTCTGGAGACCCTAACAATATCATCTAGCAGAATAGATACCTCATGAGGCATGAGTCTAGGTCCCATATCTAGATTATCAAGAAGGACATCAATCGCCTCTAAAAGCCCAACATCAATAATATTGACGCCTCTCCCTAAAACATGTATAGAAACCCTAATACGGCTAACAGTACCAAAAAAATCTATACTCAGAATCTTGTTGATTCTCTCCCTCAAAGAGAAAACAAAATTTTTGAGCTCCTCAATCTGTCCACTCAATTCTACGAACACCAAATAACTTAAGGAATAATAGCCCTAGAGTAATAAGGATATCATAGAAAGAAAAATAAAAAGATTTTCTCAATATAACGTACGAAGGAGCTAGAGTCTTATATTAGATAATGTATTATGTTCAAGTCCAAATATATCTCTGCATACGCTAGTGGGGTATGATAATTAGAGTATGAAGTCAATCTTGTTGCCACTTTAATCCTTCTTGTATTATGCTGATTGTTCTAAGATTTCATCGATTACGTGCTACCGTATTCTATCTTATAGTAGAGGAGATTTGTAAAGGGACATACTACCTTGGATTCTTTGCTCTCGATAACTATAAATTTATGATAATAATCAATATCAACAGATATGTCTCCTTTTCCTGCATCAAACTCAAGTGTGACATTTCCCTGCAGAACCACTATAAATCGAGCTTTATCATACCAAGTTGGTTCAGGAAAGTCGTCTGGACTATAAATCTCTCTGAACCGCAATACCATCTTGTATTCACCTAGTAAAAAACCAAATTATAATCTGATATTCTCTCTAAAAAAGTTGTGGTCAACAATGCTTTTTAATAACCCCTATCGAAGGGGTTCACGGAAGCTGACTACGAATAGTTTCTTAAATAATGAAAAGGGAGTAGGATATATGTATTATAATTAGAATCGAAAGTATATGCTGATTGCCTATGATAAATAATCTAGCTGTTATGTTCATATCCTTAGCCTCCATCTCCAGATGGGAGATGTGAGGCTCGACTAGGGTTGTTCATGAGTATTTAGATTATTTCCTTAAAAGATTGAAAGATCGTGGTATAAGAACACAAATGATTATCGGTCACAAAGCACCGCACTTTCTAGGGCGTCTGCCTCTGCCTCATATCTCACTAGGTATTTTCTTGTCTTCATGTTCACTCATGTTGGCCTGGTCTTTATTTGGCATCCGAGGAGTTCTAGTGCTATTCTCAGCCTCTCTCTATCCTCCACATACGCCTCTAGCATTGCCCATCCCACGCCGTTTTCGCTCTCGAACTCGATGCTTATATGTCCCCCTATCTTCTCGACATATATTAGGAGTAGTTTGAATCTTACATGCCTCCTGGGCGGCACTAAGTAGTACAATCCCGCCACCACTAAAAAACAACGCCAACTAATAAAACAACATACATGAAACAAAATGTAAAGCAAACGAATTTCCATATCAACCAACGAGCAGAGAAAGCATGCATGTAGGCCGAAAACTCAAACACCCGATTTTGGTGTCCCTACAAGATGGAACATGAAAAGTCGTGAGACACTTTTAGAGCACCCGCATCACCTTTTGACATCATTGTTTATAGACATATAAGCTACATGCAACATAACTGATTATGGTGATGGTTTTATGCCTGTCCCATATAGGACACCCACACAAAACCTCAGGTGGAAAGCGTTTCGGATACATAACACAAATTTTATAGTTAGAGGTTAGATGAGATAGGGACACTATCTTCGATACGTCTGCTTTTAATCATATGCTATGTTTAGTACGCATTATTATTGTTCGCCCGTCGTTGGGCGTTTCGTTGAATGGTACAGATGGAAACTTGTGGGACAGACAGAACAAATAACATCAAGGCTTAGATTAGACAGGGACAGTCTTCGTGAAAAATTGAATTTTTCATCCGACACAAGATGATTAGGAATTTTAGTTACTACTTATTCTTGATTCTTATGATTCTCCAGTATTTCTGTGCGTCTCTCAGAATGATGCTTTTTTTTAGGATTTTTTCGAATTCTTCCTTTGTAAGTGGGATTATGTCGGCGTCTATGTATGGTGGCCACGCAGAGTAGACGATTCTAAAACGCTCATTGAGCGGCATATTAATAAAATCGTTTGAGATGACAATGAGATCCACATCGCTTTCTGCTAATCTATTACCTCTAGCGGTTGACCCAAATATTATTATACACTCCAGAACTATTTTCCTAGACAAATTATTTATGAATGTTTGTATGGCTTCATCGACATCCAATAGCATCACCAACAATGCTAATTACATTTCTCGCAAAATCTAAGAAACGCCCAGCAGTATTTTTATGTACACTAGGAATACCCATGAATATATCGGGATACCGAGAAACACTATAGTATGGTGTCAATTCCGATAATAATTGTTCGTCGAGAGCAATAATACTCCTAACAATCTCATATAATCTTCTTAGGTTATGAGTTCTTGGCGGTAGATGACCGAGATGTATAACTAATGCCTTAAGAGCAAACTCAACAGCTTGGTGGCACCAAAAAGCACATGCTTCATAGTCTTCTGCGATAAACGCCCTTTCGGCTCTTCCAAGATTTCTCTGAGCCGTTTCATACCACCAAGAAACTTCTTCTCGCATAAAAATCACATCCACGGCACTAGATGTTTCGAGTTACTATATTCACCAATATTGTATTATGTTTTTATTAGGGACTATTAATGATCAAATTATGTAGAATAGGAAATAATCTACAAAATGTTGAGCTATGCATCCTTAGTATTTGCTGAAAAACTGAGACATGAAGCAAAAATATAGGTGATCTTGGTGAATGCTAGAGAGTGGATAATATTTATTACCGTAGCAGCGTTTATTGGCTATTTTATTTTTAGCTGGATGGTCAATCCATATTTCGCGTTAGTAGCGATGGTAGGGGCTTTGCTCTTAGCGTTGCCGGGAGCACTGTTCGAGGATGAAGATTATGAAGATCGCCAAGTAGACTATATAATAATAGAGAAAAAAGAGAGATTGGACCATCATAATTAGCAGATACCATTAAATGTGATCAGCTATTTGAACTCATAGACCATTAATGGGAGTAGCTTAAGTGATATGAGATGAGGAGAAGAAGCATTTTTGTATAAGGCCTCAAAAGAAGACTCGATATGGAGAAGTTATTCGGCTAAACAATTTCAATTCTATGGTTTTTATCATCGATTATTTTATCAGGACGAATATAGAATCTTCACTTGGTAGGTTGATATTTTATATGTTAATTGATACTATTTTTTTAGTTGGTGGCCGTTTTTTGTTGGGTGCCCCTTATTGGCAACGAGTACTGAGGCGTCCTTTAAGAGGGCAGAGCGCATACTACGGGAAATTCAGAAGCGCATAGTGGAGATCGATAAGAAATTTGGTGAGCTGAAGGAAATATTAGAACTAGTAGCGGAGCTAAACCGAGAAATAATAAGTATACTTAGATCCATGGACACAAAGTTAGACCTACACACACGCATCCTCAAGAGCCACGACGAGCAGCTCAGGGAGCAGCGGGCTATTCTTGAGGAGCACACGCGGATTCTTAAGAGCCACGACGAGCGGTTAGATAGGATTGAGAAGGACGTCAAAGATATTAAAGTCACTATTAGGAGGCTGACCTATGGTATTGAAGAGGAGGGTGTTGATGTTGTTCCCCTATTCTTGGAAAAGGTTATTGGTATCTATGTTCCCATGAGAAGACTCGAGATCGAGCATGTCATAGAGATAGATCTGTTTGGTGAGACGGATGAATTCTTTGTTATAGGGGAATGCATGAGTAGGATAGGTCCCTCGGGTATTTTAGAGGTACTAGAAAAAGCTATAAAACTACCTAAACACATGCCAAAAATTAAGACAAAAAAGATAATTCTAGTTGCCTATGGGATTGAGTATATAGAAATTGCAAAGGACTTCGCAGAGCAATCAGGTGTATCAATAATAACCACAAGAGGCATAGTGACGAAGCCCGCACTGCTAAGCCTTGAAGAAATTGAGAGAAACTATGAAAAATTACTAAGCAAGCTCAGAAAGGACAAATAATACTAAGATCACTTTTATGTTCCCGATTATCTGTGCTTATGATTCTTTCTAGTTCCCTAGCTAAGATCTCTCTTGGCAATATTATTGATGTCTCAGCAATCTCAATAAGTATTTTCTTGTGTCTAAAGGAATATCCAATACAGTCCATTACGACTAACTGTGTTCTTCCAAGTTTCTCTAATCGATCCTTGGTCATAATGTCTAATGAGCTGTATGGAGGAAACGGAACGATTTCTATGTTCTTGGCTACTTTACCCCATTTATCCCTCGCTTTTCTTTCTTGCTCTGGAAGAGGAATCACCACTCCCAGACTTTTTGGTTTTCTCCTTATCACTTCTCTAGCCATCAATTCGAATGGCTTTATCAGCCTAGAGCTTCTAAGCTCTGGGAATTCATCGGTACAGAGCAATACCACTATATCCGCCTTCTTTTCTAATTCTTCAACAAGTCTTATTAGGCGTGGCAGTATCTTTTTTCTGCTTAGCTTGACCGAGGCTCCTGACCTAAGTCTAGTGATTAATGTATCCTCCTTAGACTCTGGTATAACCATTTCTATGGTTTTCTCATCGACATCGTCTAATACACCTCTCTCAACCACCATAACATCATATACCTGTAGTTTTGGGAGAATCTCATTTAATACATCGTTCCTAGGACTCTGACCTATTGTTATGAATGCTAATCTCATTCTCTTGACCTCATAAACATTCTAATCCTATCTGCGAGATCCCCATAGACCTGCTTTATGACTCTAAATTCCTCTGGGTTATAGAACCGACATCTTCTATCTCCAAAATCCTTTGCGACTTCAACAACAAACGTTGTTGCTCTCTCAAGTGAATAAACATTATTTGCACCAGTAGCACAACCAGATATCGGAGTTTTCGACGTCACTGCGACTCCAACCACAGGAGCATCTGTAATAAGCCAAGGAAGCATCATCGTATTTATATGATATACACCAAGCTCCGTGGGTAAGATGTCCTGCATTGTTATCGGAACAACAGCAGCAGGCCTATCCATAACCCTCTCATAGATATCTATTAGATCTTCGCTCACCTTAAGTATTATTCCCTC
>Ga0190311_1000271_pt1 | contig 17934 bp, 21 predicted proteins | sample 48700789_MG_FD_165037 | JGI IMG/M metagenome (GOLD analysis project Ga0190311, IMG submission 165037) | Hydrothermal vent sediment bacterial communities from Southern Trench, Guaymas Basin, Mexico - 4870-07-8-9_MG | ecosystem: Environmental > Aquatic > Marine > Hydrothermal vents > Sediment ...
CCTTGCGGGCACCTGGATCCCTAAAGCCACACTTCGGGCAGCGGAAGCCCTTGTTGGCCCCCATGGACTTCATGCGCTTCCCACAGGCTGGGCAGTGCGGGTTCATGGCTATGGCCTTCCTAGCTAGCTTGATTATCCTTAGCTTCTCCACGTTCAGCGTCAGGCGACCACCTGGCCCTAGCTTAACGCCACCAGCTACCTCAACTAGGTCGCCAGGCCAGAGGAGGGAGGCAACCTTAGCTAAGCGCCCAGATGGCCAGTAGGCAGCACAATCAACTTCCCCACTTCCATCTGAGAGCCTGAATATAACATGGCCACCGTGTATCATGGTAGGAGGGCTTGAAACATAGCCCCTTATGATGGCTGGCATATGTGGCTTAAGCTCCCTCACCAGCCTGTGGGCTAGGTGGGCATCAGTCCCCTGGTTGGTCCTGAATATAACCCACCTCTCAATTGGCTCACCGACCTCAAGCATCCTGAAGGCCTTAAGAACAATACTTGGGCTTTCGCCCCTAATGCCAAGCAGAACTGGATCTGGCCCCCTAGGTGTTATCAAGATGCGCTCTTCCTCATAATCGTAGTTGTTAAACGTAAGTGGCCTAGTAGCTTCATCCATCTTGATTACGCTCTCCTCGCTCACGGCCCTTGGCTTCCCCCTCATCTCTGGCACCCTGTACGCTAAGAGCTCGTACGTGTGGTCCCCGCTGAGGGTTTCGCCTATGGCAGCAAGCGCACCTATGATGCCACGACCAAGCTTGAAGCCCAAGGCCCTTATGCCGTGCTTAGCACATAGCCTAAGGGCCTCATCTAAGCTTACTATGCCCCTTATGGCCCTCTTGGCAAATAGCTTTAGCGATATGGGCACCTTACCCACGTGGAGTGCTACTCCTGGGTGTGTATTCTCATCGCCTAGGTCAGCCTCAGCCTCCACTAGCCTAGCTGCCATAGCTACTACTTCATCAAGCAGGTCCTCACGGCAGTAGAAGCGTAGGCATACAGCCCCATTTCCACGTGTCTTCCACGGGGCATTTGGGTTCAGCCTTATGAGGCTTGGGTAGTCCACGAACTCAACGCCCATCTTGTAGAGCTCCTCAACCATGAGGGCAGCTACGTAGGTAGTGCAGCCTCCCCTTGGCGAGTCGGTATCATCTATGCCTAGGTGGGCGAGCACGTGCTCTGGCATCGGCTAGCTAGGAGCCCTGGGTCTCTATAACGCTCAGCGTCTGCGTTTGCGTGATGTGCTCCATGCGCCTTATCTCCCAGATTACTAGCCTGTTCAGCTCGGCCCTGTCGGGCACGTTTAGCTTAGCTATGATATCCCAGGGGCCGAAGACGAGGTATGCTTCCTCAACGCCCTTCAGCTCCCTTAGCCTTTTCAGCACTTCCTTCTCAGCGCCCACATCCGTCCTTACCAACACGTAGGCGATGGGCAATCCCCAACCCTCAGGCATGGGTAGGGCTTGGCCATAAAAGCTTCTGCCCTATGGGGGCATAGGGCTTAAAGGCCCCTAGCTTAAGCTAGGTGTGGAGATGGGCCTAGGATACGTGAGGCTATACATATATCACATGCGCCAGGACGATGCCCGTAAGTGCACGGCCATGAAGCTCAAGCGCCTTGGCCTAGCTAGGGTCTTCTTCTCGCTTAGGGAGGCACCGAGGGGGGCTCTGATACTGGATCCAAGGGCTAAGAAGGCCCTATCACGCCAGGATAGGCAGATCATGCTATCAAGGGGTCTGCTGGCCGTAGACTGCAGCTGGGCATGTATTGAGAGCTTCCCAAGCCCCCGTGCGCTAAGGGGGCCAAGGCGGTGCCTACCTTACCTCGTAGCAGCTAACCCAATTAATTACGGCGTGCCGACGAAGCTGAGCACGGCTGAGGCCCTTGCAGCAGCTTTGTACATAGCTGGCTTCAGGGAGCAAGCTGAGGAAGTGCTGTCCGTGTTCAAATGGGGCCCCGTCTTCCTAGAGCTGAACAAGGAGCTCCTAGAGGCCTACTCGGAGGCAGAAGATAGCTCAGGAGTGCTGGCTGTGCAGAGGGAAGTATTGAAGGAACTTCAGGCTAAGGGCTGATTGTCGTTGGATTGCTCGATTTCCTTCTCCATACCCTCTTGGGCCTGCCTAATTAGGAACTCTATGAACTCAACCACGTCATCTATTAGTTTCGTTTTCTCAACACTGGTACTCATTTTTAAGCCTCTGTGATATGTGTAACTAGCTATCTTCATCCATATGCAATTAACGATCTTAGATACGGTTGCTGGCTTATCGGCTATGACATCTATCAGTACTAAGTAAATAACGTAATCCAGGTGTTCATAAATTCCTTCTAAGACACGTTTTATCGCCAGTCGAACTATCTCTTTTCTCTCATATTTCGCTAGTTTTGAATACGCAGCTTGTAGCTTATCCTCCCACGCTTTTATTCGTCGCCTCTTTTTCCTGTCATAAAAAACACGTAAGGCTAGCGAAACTTTCTTTGGGTCATCTACTATGAAAAGCGTTAAAAGATTTTTTGGGTCACATACTAGCCGCCGACTAACAGCTTCCTTTATTTCAGCGTAGTCTGACCTCGCCCCCATGAGGATACGACGCTCGTAGGCTTCCGCTGCCTCTCCCACTAAGATATCCGCCAGCCTATCTAAATAATGATGTAGCACAAAATAACAGAGTCCTTTCTCGCCATAGTCGGCATAAACAGATTCTACAACCTCTATAAGGATGTCAGCATCGTATCTTGAGGCGTCGTGACCGAAGGTTTGGTCTACCAGCCTATCTATTTGGTGGGCGTGGAAACCACATATCAACTCGCCTATTACTCTGTGCGTTGCCCAGGAAGGCATCATGTCACCCTCCTGAGCATTTCCAGAAGAAACTTCCTTATAAATCCCGAGTGACGTGGGCTGGCGAGCTGGTAGTAGCCCACCTTCTGTTTCAGGCGGTATCCTTCTAATCGGGCTACCCAGCGCCTCGCACGGCCAGCTCATAGGCGCCCTACTTGCCCTTTCACCCCGCAGGACGGCCGTTTCACCGTTCCCACGTGCCTCCTCGGCGACTTAGCACGCCTCATCAGTCATACGGCACGTGGGCGTTCCGTTTCTGTGCCGTTGCCAGGCCTCTCGGCCTGCGCCCTTGCGGGCGCTGCGGTGGCCGTGGGGTGGGTGGAGCTTCCTCAGGCCCCAGGGTTGCCCCTCGGGGCCCGACGACCGCCCTCCAGCTCGCCAGCCCAGGTTATGGTAGCTAGGGGTAGGTAAAAAGCATTTCACATAATCATGGGGCAGGCTAGGTAATCCTGTCCTCCCTTGCTCCTGCCTAGGCCTTCCGCCTACGCCTCTCAAACTCCTTAATGGCCACTAGGAGCTCCCTGGCCTCCTTGGGGCTGCTGGCTAGGGCAAGTGGCCCGATGGCCTCAAGGTTAATGGCCTTGCCACAACGCCTACATATCGTGGCCTTCCTAGCCCTCACGACCTGGAGCCAGCCACAGCTTGGGCAGCGGACTACTTTGTAGGGCTCACGGCTACCCAAGGCCCATCACCTACTGAGCAGGACCTTTAGCTCCTCCTCAAGCTCCATCACGGCCCTCACGGCGGGCGAGCTTGGGCAGGCATCTACTGGTGCCCGACCAGCCCTATCTGCCTCTAGGAGTGCTTTATCAAATGGTATTACGGCCTTAACTGGCCTCTTCAGGACCTCAAGGATCCTGGCTCGCCCCCATGCTGCCTCCTGCTTATCCATCACCTTGTTTAGGATAGGCCATATCTCCCCCACGTCCATTTGCTCAGCAAGCTCAGCCATGCGCCTCAGCGTCTCAATGGCCCTCTCTGTGGGCTCTGCCACGAGGAGCATGATGTTGACGCCCCTTGCTACTGCCCTCCCGAAGTGCTCTAGGCCAGCCTCCATATCCAAGATAACTACCTCCCGCTCATAGAGGACTAGGTGCCTTAGGAGTTCCCTCACGAGGGCAAGGGAGGGGCAAAGGCAGCCTGAGCCAGCCCTAGGTGGAGCCCCAACTACAAGCAGTCTAACGTTATCTGGCCCAAGCAGGGAGTAGCGCTCAGGTATATCATCTACCCTTGGTGTTAGCTTGAAGAATGAGCCCCAGCCTGAGCCAGGCCTTGAGCCAGTACGCTCCTCAACTAGATCTAAGTCCTCCGATATGGGCACTAGGCCAGCTAGCCTTTCTGAAGGCACGCCAAGGGCTACATAGAGGTTTGGATTTGAATCGCAATCAACAGCTAGGACCTTAAAGCCATCTCTAGCTAGGAGCCTAGCAAGGGTCCCAGCTACAAACGTCTTGCCAACACCGCCCTTACCGCACACGGCTACCTTAAGGCCACTCACGCCGATCACGAGCCAGGAGGGCCATATAAGCTCTGATGCCCAGGTAGGCCATTAGAATAGGGATGCTAGTGCATTTAAGATGGTCGCTAGCCTTATCCTAGCCCTAGTTAAGCACCTATCACGGCCTGGTATGGAGAATAGCAAGCCATCTGCATGGCATAAGACTAGGTCGCCTATCTCATAGCGTGGGAAGATGGGGGTTGAAATTATAATGCTCCCTAGCTCACCAGCCTTTAGCTCGTGCAGCATCTTGATCCTACGCCCAACTCTTACTTCATATAGGTATGCATGATAGAAAGGCACCAAATAGGGCTCCTCTGTTAGCCTAACAGCAAATACGCCTTCCGTAGCACCGTAAGCCTCTGATAAAAGGGCCTTTCTGCCGTAAGCCCGCACTAGATCCCGTGCATATGAGGCCATTATGTGTGGGACACCAGCCACTAGCAGTAAGCGTATGTCCCAGAGGTCCTTGGGCCACTTACCCACCTCCCTCCTCAGCCACCTTGCGAGCATCCATAGAACTGGGGCAGCCCCTATGGCTATGCTTGGGTTCTGGCCATCAAGGGCATCTAGTAGGGCAGAGAAACGCCTATCCCAGTCTTCCCTCCTTATCCCAGGCCCAATTTCATTTATCCTATCTATGTAGGGCCTTAGTAGCTCCTCAAGCCCGAAGTAGCGAGCTACCATCTCAGCGTTTATGCCAGATATGTAGCCACATGGCACTACCTTGCTGCCGATGGCAACCTCAGCTACCCTACTCGGTAGGCAGGGGGCCACGCAGGGGGAGCCGAACAGGCCCTCAAGGTGCCAGTAGGAGGCTAGGCCAGCTAGGCAGGAGGCCATAACGCCTGCCCTATGCTCTAAATCCACTTCCGTTATTGGGATTGCCTTTGGTGGGCCAGATGTGCCAGATGTTATGCCTATGAAGCTGAGCTCGCCGACCAGGAGGGAGTTCAGGTCGCCCTTGAGCACCCTAGCTATGTATGGCCTAAAGCCCTCGTAGCCCCTAGGTGACAGGGAGCTCCTGAACTCCTCAATATCCATGCCAACGTATACGCCATGCTCACGGCCATAGCTAGTCTTAGCGTAGCAGGCCGTTAGGCGCTCTAAGACACGCTCCTGTGCTTCCTCAGGCTCCATTAGTGCCTCAAGCCAGGCCTTAGCCTTACCTTCCAACCGACCTTGCACAGATGCGCCTTGACAACGAGGCTATATATGTTGAGGGCCTAGGCCACGGGGCTTGAGGGTAGTCCTCGTAGATCCACCTAAGCCCAGGTGGTGGCTGCTGGCAGATACGGTCATGCCACCAATTGGGCTAGCCTACATAGCTAGCTTCCTGAGGTCTAAGGGCATCTGGGTTCGCATCCTAGATTGCACGGCCCTGGGATGGGGCTGGGAGCGCCTTGCCTCGGCCTTTGAGAAGCTGAGGCCAGATGTAGTTGGCGTTGGGGGGCCAACCTGCTACTCCAAGAGGGCCCTGAGGGTGCTTGAGATGGCCAAGGAGCTCCTAGGCCCTGATGTGTTAACCGTAGCTGGTGGCCCGCACTTCTCCCTGCTAGCTGAGCACGAGCTCTCCTCAAATGACTTCTTAGATGTGGTGGTCGTGGGGGAGGGCGAGCTAACTGCCTACGAGCTTGTTAAGGCAGTTGAGGAGGGGAGGCCACTTAAGGGCATCTTAGGGCTTGCCTTCAGGGATGAGGGAGGGCACATCGTCTTTACTGGCGAGAGGCCACTGGTAAAGGATCTAGATAGCCTGCCCATGCCAGCTTGGGACCTACTGCCGATGGAGCGGTACAGGCTGGTGGCCTGGGGGAAGAGGGCTACCATGCTCGTCAGCAGCAGGGGCTGCCCATTCAATTGCTCCTTCTGTAGCGAGCGCATATTCTGGCGTGGCGTCTGGCGGCCACATAGCCCAGGCAGGGTAGTAGATGAGATGGCACTCGTTAGGACCAAGTACGGGAAGGACCTAATATGGTTTGGTGATGATACGTTCAACCTAAGCAGGGAGAGGAACATAGCCATCTGCCGTGAGATCCTTGAGAGGGGCCTAAATGTATCCTGGGGCATAGAGGCACGTGCTGACCTAATCGTCCGTGATAGGGATATACTAGGGCTCATGAAGGAGGCTGGCCTCTTCTGGGTCCTGATGGGCGTGGAGGGGGCCTCTGATGCGGAGCTAAGGCGGTATGGAAAGGGGATAACGCTTAGGCAGGTGAGGGAGGCGTTTAGGGCCCTAAGGGAGCACGATATAATAACACAGGCCATGTTCATCATTGGGGAGCGATGGGATACTAAGGCCAGCATACTTGCTAAGGAACGCCTAGCTGAAGAGCTAGATGCTGACTTCGTTATCTTCACACCACTAACGCCATTCCCTGGCACGCCCCTTTACGAGCTTGCGAAAAGCCAAGGCTGGATTGAGGAAAAGGATTGGTCCAAGTACGACCTAGCCCATGTCATCATGCCTACTGAAACCCTATCAAAGCGTGAGGTTAGGGCACTAATGATAGCTTGCTACAGGCGCTTCTTCTTAAGGCCTATCAAGCTCCTCAAGGGCCTAACATCTCGTAATCCATACAGGAGGGCTGTTAATGCCTACTTCTTGAGGCGTATGCTGTTTGGGAGATAACCCCAAGCCTTAAATGCCTAATTACGGCCAACTCAGGGAGGTGGGCAGCATGTCTAAGGATAAGGAAGAGAGGAGGAAGGGCATTAGCTGGCTTGTAATACTGGGCATAATAATGATAGGCCTAGGCATCATGTGGCGATTAGGCATAGAGTGGTCCTGGCCCATTATGCTTATAATCATGGGCGTGGTATTCATAGTATGGGGCCTTATGAGCAGGGCTGGCCTAGTTGAGGAGAAGGAATAGATCCACCTTTGGGGGGCCAGGCTTGATGATTAAGAAGGACGTAGGGCTCGTGCTGCTAATAGCTTCTGGTGTTATCTTCATAATCGCTGGCCTCATGCAGCTGCTAGGCGCATTCCCACTTTATGGCCTAAGCCTTATTGAGGCACTTGGCCTAGCCTTCCTAGCCTCTGGCATAATACTGCTCATTCTAGGCCTCCTAGGCGTTAAGGTAGGTGGTTCTGCAGTGCTCCTAGCTATCAGCCTATGCGTGCTCATGGTCATTAGCTCTGGTGCACTAGCTATCTTCACGCCTGGTCGCCTAGAAGATGGCTCGGTAGCCATCTTCAGAACGGCAGAGTTCAGCAGCGTTAGCGAGCTCTCCATTTCCTGTGAAATCAGCTCAGGCAGCCTGGAGGTATATAGCACACCTAATAGGAGCCTCTTGCTCGAGGCCGAGTACTACGTGCGACCTGGAATGGAGCCGACTATTGAGCACGAGGTCGTGGGCGGGAGGCTATCGGTGTTTCTCAAGGCAGGTGCTATATTGCTTAGGCTATTCGTAGCGAGTTGGCTCCCCTGGTCCCTAACCGCTAGCACGAGCCTTGGCTCCATAGAGGCTGAGTTCAACATCACATCCCTTAGGTCCCTAAGGCTAAGCTCAGCGCTCGGCTCCATCACGCTCAGCATCATGGCCCAGGAGCTCCTGTGGAACTCCACGATCACGGCGAGCACGGGCCTTGGCAGCCTAGATCTAAACCTAACTATCGGCCCCTCGGTTGGGTGCCAGGTTAGGGCGAGCACATCATTAGGCTCCATAGACCGTGAGCTAGAGGGCTTTGAGGTCGTATCCAGCGGGTGGGACTACCTGCTCATCAGGTCAGAAGGCTACGCTAGTGCAGAGCACTTCCTAGATGTAAGCTTAAGCACATCCCTTGGCTCTATAGATGTGTGGGCCGAGAGGAGGGCATAAGTTGGCCCCCAGTGGGCAAGCTGGGGAGCTCCCCACGTTCCCAAGGGTAGTTGAGAAGGCAGATCCCATTAGCTACTTCTTCCTGGGCCTCGCCATAGTATCGCTTGGCCTCTCAGCCCTAATGGCTCAGCTTGGCCTGCTAAAGCCACTAGAGGCCCTCTCGCTCTTCCTATGGCTGCTTGCGCTCGTGCTATGGCTAGATGCCTTGATCAGGTATCTCAGGCCTTGGACGAGGCATAAGTCCATGCCACTTGCCATCTCTGGCTCCATATCAGCTGCCCTTGCAGCTGCCGTATTCCTTGGCCTAACGGCCTGGTGGCCACTCCTAATCCTGGCCCTTGGTGCTTGCTCCCTCGCCTATGGCCTATTTAAGCTGAGGGCAGCTAGAACAGCACGCTGATAACCTCAAAGTATTTTTTAAAAACCCCACGACCATGCCCTGGGGTCTGGCGTATGGAGCTGGTGAAGCTAGAGCCAGGCAAGACGCTATTGTTGGATGGACCAGCATCAGCCCTCGTTGTATCTGGTCGTGTATCCATATTTGGTGCTGAGCTAGGGCCTAGGAGGCGTGTTGTAGCTAGAATGGGGAGGAGGCTACCGCTTGAGGCAGTTGAGCCATCTGAGCTTGAGGTCGTGGTTGGGCAGGGGGGCTCGTTCTCAATTGTGAAGGGGAGCTCAATACCAAGATCGTGGCTTGAGGCGGTAGAAGAAGCCATATCAAGGCCATCTCCAACGAGGATAATGGTCCTCGGAGGCGTAGATGCAGGCAAGACTAGCCTATGCACCCTCCTAGCCAATAAGGCCCTAAAGGCTGGTCGTTCTGTTGGCTTAATAGATGCAGATGTTGGTCAATCTGATGTTGGGCCTCCATGCACCATAGGCTTTGCTAGGGTTGAGAAGCCAGTTAGGGATCTATCTACCGTGAGGGCAGAGCACGTATTCTTCCTAGGGGATAAAACGCCATCCTATATGGTTGATAGGGCTCTAGAAGGGCTTAAGTCCGTGCTGAAGGCAGCTGAGGGAAGTGGAGTTGATTTCCTAATCCTGAATACAGATGGATGGATAGCTGGCCACAGCGCAGCTCAGTACAAGAAGGCTATGGCATCAATATTCAGTCCAGATTTAATCCTTGCCCTTCACAGGGGAGAGGAGCTTAATGGCGTGCTAAAGGCACTTGAGGACTACGACATAAGGAGCCTTGAGATCCCAGACTTCGTTAAGGAACGTGATAGGGAGACTAGGCGTGAGCTCAGGGCTCAGGGCTACAGGCGCTACCTTGAGGGCGCTAAGGTGGTAGCCATACAGCTAGACTGGGTTGATGTTGAGGGCTGGCTACCTGGCTCTGGCTTAAGGCTTGGGAGGGAGAGGCTTGCCCTAATAAGATCTGTCCTCGGCAGGCTACCTGCCTTCTGCGATGAAACCCCAGGGGAGGTAAGGCTTGTGTTTGAAGCCCCAGAGGAGCTCCCAGGGCAGGAGGAGCTTGCTGAGCTTGAGGAGCTGTTGGAGAAGCCAGTTAGGCCAGTGCTGAAAGGCGAGGAGGAAGGCTTGCTCGTAGCCCTATACGGCAAGGACAATCGCTTCCTAGGCATAGGGGTTGTCATATGCGTGGACTACCATAGGAAGGCCGTGAAGGTATATACGCCCGTGAGCAGCGATGATGTAGCTAAGATCTGCGTGGGCAGGATCAGGGTAGATAGGAATGGAAATGAGGTTGAGGGGCCTAGGGCGCCCCAAGAGGAAGGCCAGGCTAGCCTAGAGCCAGGCCAATGATGGTGATGCACCTTGTCCGAGGGCTTTCCAAAGCGCCTTATGACCAAGGAGGAGATAGATAGAGCCCTAGAGCTTATAAGGGCTGGTTATAGGCATCAAGTGGAGATCAAGGGCTCAGAGGACTTTGTTAAAGCCGTCAGGGAGGCCCTTAGGCTCGTGGATTTAGCTGGCTACGGTGATGAGGTAAGGGCCTACGTAAGGGCCGTAGTGGAGGTTGAGGGCTTCTCCCAGCTTAGGCCTGAGGAGGCGACGCTGTGGGTTAGCTCAGGGGCCATAGGCAACACCGTCCTGCTAGCTAGCCTCATAGTCCAGAAGGCCCTCCAGATGAAGTTCTACCTAGAGGGAAAGCCCTTCTACGGCCACATCTGCGAGCTTAAGACAACGCAGGCTAAATATGAGTTCATAAGGAAGCTAAGGGAGAAGTGCGAGGATGAGGACATAAAGAAGGTATGCGATGAAATACTATCTGAGCTTGAGGCCTCCATTTACGACCTAGTGCCCTAACCGATCACCACGCCCCTGCTCCCCACCTCTGGCCCCTTCAGGCCATCTCTCATGTAGGCCCACGGCATGTACTTAGCCGTCTGCGCTACGCCCCTCCTGCCCTGCCTATCTAGGGCTATCAGGCCCATGGGCGTGCCAGGGAAGTGCTTGAGCACCAGCCCCATGCAGGCCTCAGCTGCCTCCTGGGCGCTAAGGCCAGAGCGCATGAATAGGCAGGCCATCCTAGCTAGGCAGAGCCTTATGGCTACCTCACCTATGCCAGTAACGGAGCAGGCACCGTAGTGGTCGGCGTAGCTGCCACAGCCTATTAGTGGCGTATCGCCCAGCCTGCCTGGTAGCTTGAGCATTAGGCCACCAGTTGAGGTAGCTACGGCAAGGCGCCCTCCCGCATCTAGGGCTACGGCACCTACCGTCCCTGGCACTAGGTCGGGGAAGGCCCTGAGCAGCTCTGGCAGCTTGGTCAAGTACCTAAGCCGACCAGCCCTCAGCTCCCCTAGGAGCTCACGTCGTAGGGCCTCCCTCTCCTCCGTCTTCAGGTCGGCGAACTCAAGCCCAAGCCTCCTAGCTAGATCCTCCGCCAGTGGGCCAGTTAGCACGATGTGGTCGGTTAGCTCCATGACACGCCTAGCTAGCTTAATTGGGTTCTTCACACGCCTAACGAGGGCCACAGCCCCTGCTGAGAGGGTGCTGCCATCCATTATGGATGCCTCTGCCTCAACATCGCCAGAGAGCGTTAGGGCACAGCCTACGCCAGCGTTGAAGGTTGGGTTATCCTCCATAGTAGCTACTGCTTCCTCAACAGCATCAAGGGCACTTCCTCCTGCCCTCAGGGCCTCAAAGCCCTTCTCAGCTGCCTCCTGAACGCCCTTAAGGCCCCTTGGCAGCCTCTCAGCCGACCAAGCACCAGCCCCACCGTGGACTAAGATAGCCAGCAAGAACGCCACCTAGGCAAGTAGGCCCTCAAGCCTATATGCCTATGGCCTAGCCCAGCCACGGCCTTACGCCATGCAGATCTGCCTCACGCCCCTTGGCAGCACCCTAGCCATGTTCCACTCATCACGTGTGTACTTGAGCCTGTATAGCTCCCTCGCCATTTTAACTTCCCGCTCAGTTAGTTCACCCTCTTGGAGCTCTATGCCAAGTGCTCTTGAGAAGCCCTCCTTAAGGGCCTCATAGGCTTCCTGAATTGAAACTGGCCTACCTAGCTCCCTCTCAACTGATGTTATCTTCCCCTCAGCCCTCCTAACTACCTCATCAAGGCTCACTGGCCAGGGGGCCTTGAGGACGGTAAACATCCTGGCTAGATCTACCCTAACCAGGAAGGTCCCATGCTGCAGTATTACGCCCTTACGCCAGACCTGTGCATTACCCGATAGCTTACGGCCACTTACTATGATATTTGGGCACTTCCTAGGCCCACCTGGGTGTAGCTCTGCCCTCAGGCCTAGTATCTCCAGGGCCTTGATCAGGCCTGAGCATATCAGGGCGTACGAGGTAGGCACATCTGGGTGGCCAAGCGATGCTGCATCTACTACTACGCTGTAGGTTACCTCGCCTTCCTCATCGTGGTAGACGGTGCCACCGCCAGTTGGGCGCCTAACGATGTCCACGCCCAGGCGCCTACAGGCCTCTACGTTCACATCTTCCTCAACGGGCCTGAACATGCCAAGTGAAACGGCAGATGGCCTCCAGCGGTAGAAGCGAATTGTATTCGGCACTAGGCCCTCTATCCTAGCCATGAGGATGGCCTCATCTATGGCCATGTTCATAGCACCATCATGTGTCTCAAGGCCTATGAGGCGCCACACCTGCCTTGGCATGGCCAGGCTTAATTCCCCCTAGCCCTATAAGGCTCACGCATGGCCTGGGAGGGGCTAAGGGAGCTGGTAGAGGGGGCACGTGGTCGTGAGGGCCTATACGCTATTCTAGAGCAAGTGAATGCAGAGGCCCTCAAGGCCCTTAGGGCTGATTGCTGGCGTGTAAGGCTAGAGGGCTTTGGTCGCTCCCTCTTGGCCTTCAGGCCCTGGCCGAGGTTCCCAGCGATATCCATAACTGGCCATCGGTGCGAGCTAATGTGCAAGTACTGCATGGGGACCTACCTAAGGGGCATGATACCTGTGGAGACGCCAGGGGAGCTCCTCAAGGTATGCTCATCGCTAGCTGAGAAGGGTGCTACTGGCGTTTTGATAAGCGGTGGCTACACAAGGGAGGGCGTCCTGCCAATAAGGTCATTCCTAAGGGCCATAAGGGCCGTGAAGGAGGAGCTTGGCCTTACCATAGCCATACACCCAGGCTTAGTTAGCCGAGAGCTCGCAGAGGAAATAGCCTCAGCCAGCATTGACATAGCCCTATGTGAGGTAATTGGCGATGAAGATACGGTAAGGGAGGCAGTGGGGCTCGCTGAAAAAGGGCCTGGGGACTACCTAGCCTCAATGCAGGCCCTCAGGGATGCTGGAGTGCCGACCATAGCCCCCCACATCCCAATAGGCATGCTAGGTGGCTCCCTAGCTGGCGAGCTTGAGGCCCTTAAGATGGCTAGGGCCGTGAGGCCAGATGTAGTCGTCATGATAGTCTTCATGCCGACCAGGGGGACGCCCTACGCAGGCAGGAGGCCACCTGAGCTTGATAGCGTTGCCAAGGTCCTCGCTATAGCACGCCTCATGTTCCCACGCACGCCAGTAGCCCTTGGGTGCATGAGGCCGAGGGAGCGCCCCTACAAGGCCAGGTTGGATGTAGCTGCCGTTGAGCTAGGCTTAGATAGGATAGTGCTGCCTTCTAAAGAGGCCGTAGGGAGGGCCTATGAGCTTGGCCTAAGCGTTGAGTGGAGGGACGAGTGCTGTGCGGTGCCCTAGGCTAGGCCAAGCTGTGCTAAGATGGCCTTGATATCCTCCTCCCCTGGCCTAAACGGGTAGTTGTAGAGTGGGCCACTTGGCCTCTCATTGTAGTACGGCCTATTACAGCCTGGGCAGCCACTCGTCATGAAGGGCTCGCCAGTTGAGGCGATTTCAACTAGCTCGCCCCTAGGTAGGCCGAAATCAATTATGCGCCTTGAGGCATCAAAGGACATACGCTTGAAGTGGCTAAGGCCCTCTGATATGAGGTACCTAGCTAGCTGGACACGCCTGTAGGATGCTAGGTCGGGCCTAGGCCAGCCCTCTAGCTTAGTGCCCCTAACTGGCGTGAAGGCGAAGAGGCCAACGTATACGCCCATATCGTACATGGCCTGTATGAAGTGGGCTGCCTCACGCTCTGTTTCACCAAGGCCGATTATCAGGTGGGTGCCCACGTAGCCAGGGCCAAAGATCCTCAAGGCCTTCTCAAGGGCCCTCATGTGCCCATCCCACCTGTAGGGGCCACCGCAGCCCCTTCCCTTCACCTTATCAAAGATAGCAGGCGTAGCTGCATCAACTGGTATGGAGATACGCTCAGCACCAGCATCCCTTAGGGCCAACATGCTCTTAGCCCCTATTGGCTGAACGGATACGGAGATTGGGAGGTCGCAGGAGCTTGAGATAGCAGAGACAACCGCCCTTAGGTCAGCTAGGAAGCGTGGGTAGAGGAGGGCCTGGACGCAGGCACGCTTGAAGCCCTTAGCCCTAGCACCAGCGAGGGCCTCAAGGACGTGCTCAAGCTCGTACGGGGGCCAGGATACCCTTGATAGCATGTGCTTGCCTGCCCTAGAACTCCTGGCCTGGGGGCAGAAGGCACAGTTAGCAAGGCAGCGCCCATCGCAGTATAGCATGAGGTAGGCGGTTGTTGGCCTAGCCATTATGGCTATCCTATCAAGGCCAAGGGCAGCTGCCGTGCCAGTTGAAACCCTTACCTTCACGGCCAGAGCTCCTCCCTACCAAGCAGCCTTGAGAACCATGCCCTCCTGAACTCACGAGCTAGATCCAGATCTATCTCACGTATTAAGATGCCTTCCTCAAGGCCGAGCTGGCCCAGTAGCCACTCAAAGCGAGGCTTATACCACCAGGAGGAGAAGTCATCCATGTCCCTCCAGGGAGGCCCTATTATGCAGCTGAGGCCACCGCACTCCTTGAAGACCCTATCCCCAAGCCTAAATGGAAACTCAGCTACATCTACTGCTACTATCGGCACCATGAGCTCAACCGCCCTAGCTAGCAGCAGGTAGTGCCAGGCCTCCCTGAATATGAAGAAGAAGGATGGGTTGAATATCAGCTCAGCCCCCATCTTGAGCAGCTCACGGCCAACGTTTGGAGGCCCCCAGAAGTCAACGCAAACACCTATGCCGATACGCCCGAACTCTGTATCAAAAACCCTTAGCTCACGGCCAGGTGAGAAGCCGAAATGCTTCCTCTCCATCAAGCCTAGGTTTAGCTTCCTCTGACGACCTACTACTTGCCCATCTGGCCCAATTAGGACGCAGGAATTGTACAAGGCCCCTCCTTCCTCCTCAGCTAGGCCAGCTATGATGTATATGCCTAGCTCCTCGGCCTTCTCTGAGAGTTCCTCACGGCCACGCCAGGGGAAGTACTCTGGGAAGCAGGCTATCCTCACTTCATCATCGGCCTTAACGCACCTATCTAGGAGCTCTAGTGCGTGGCCAACGTTCCCTGGATCCCTGAAGTCATCATTTACTGGCCTAGCCTGGATGGCTGCGACCTTTACCCTAGCCAACGGCAGCCCTCAGCAGGCTTAACGGAGAGCTAAATAAAGCAAGCGTAGCTTAGGCTTAGGCGAGGCTAAATGGAGCTAAGTGCTCTAGCCTCCCGCCTAAAGGAGCTGGTCGTGGAGAACTGGCCCCTAGTATGCCTAGCCATTGCCTTAAGCGTGGTAGCTGCTGCCCTCATCCTATCTGGTGCCTGGGATGCCATAAGGGAGGGGCTTAGGGGGCCAGCTGAGAGGCTAGTAGCCGATTACGGCCTACCAGGCACCTTCATAGTCATGGTGCTTGCTGGAACTGCCCTGCCGATGGCAAGCCCACTTGTAGTTGCCTTCTGCGCTAGCCTAGGTGCCCCATTGCTACCGCTGGCACTAATAGCAGCACTAGGCTACGTGATAGGCCTCATGGTGAACTACGGCCTTGGCTACTTCCTTGGGCTTAAGTTCGTAAGGGAGAGGGTGCGGGAGGAGAAGTTTGAGAAGCTCTCTTCCTGGCTTGATAAGTGGGGCCTTGGCCTCGTAGCTGCATTTGCCCTCATCCCAGCAACCCCACTTGAGACGCTAAGCCTCATATGTGGTGCCTTCCACGTTAGCATAAAGAAGTTCGTATTGGTAAGCTACGTAGGGAAGGCAGCTCAATTCTGCTTGTTCGCCTTCCTAGGCTCAGAGCTAGCCTGGCTAGTATGGGATTGAGCTGCCTCCCTTATGCGCTTGAGTATCTCCTCTATGAGCTGTGCCCTACTGGCTGTTTCAGATGGCGGTAGGTAGTGGACAGCTACATTCTCAACCCCCCTCTCCGAGGCCATGACCTTTAGGTCGTTTACGAGCGCTTTATCCCCCGTGAAGACAAGGACCTTATCGTGCTCCCCAGCCAGCCTAAGGGCAAGCTCGCATATATCGTAATCATCCCTAACTGGTACCCTTATGAGGGCATCTGATACCTTAAGCTCCTTCTCAAGGCCAACGCCAACGCCCTCGTATATGGTGGTGCCCTCTGGGACCCTAGGCTCTATGAAGGAGCCTATCCTCAGCATCTGGTCAAGGACGACAGCTAGGCGAACTCGTCTAGGCCTAGGCCCCTCAGCCCTACGCTCAACGACCCTCTCAACTACCACACGCCTTGCCTTTGGCCTCACGACCACCTCTACCTCAAACTCCCCGAAGTCTATTACGACACGCCTTGGCTCCACCAAGCCCCAACCCTCGTAGGCATAGGGCTTGAGGCTATATGTGCTTATGGCTAGCCCTTCACATGGCCATGGAAAAGCTAAAATCGGGAACACAGCTAGGGGAGCGGGGCCGATGAAGTAGGCACGAGCTGCCTGAGGGGTGCTGATTGCCGTCGCCACGAGGCCCCCTAGAACATCTCCTCGCCTACGCCCTCAGCCTCAAGTGCCTTCCTAGCCCTACGGCCCTTTATCGTGTAGTAGACGCTCACTAGGCACTTCCCAAGGTGCCAGATGCTACATGCTACGCAGAATATGGCAAGGGCCATGTAGAGCGTGAAGGCCTCTGCAGCCCAGAGGAAGAGCACGAACTCGTGCCTCCACAGGCTGTAGAATATCAGGGCGAAGAGCACGAACGTTAGGGCCTCAACGAGCTCCTCTAGGAACCTCGCCACTGCCTTTATCAGCTCCTTCGTCCTCTCCTCCATGCCCAGCCCCTGCCCACGAATATCGGGCTACAATTAAGTATTTCCATTAGAGCTAATTAGGCCCATGGAGCAACAGCAAAGGTAGGAGGGGGGCGAGCTGCTGTTCAGGGAGCACCTGATAAAGAAGATACTAAGGGGCGAGAAGACCAGGACCATAAGGAAGCAAGGCTATTACAAGGTAGGCCATACATATGCTGTCCAGAGGAGGATAGGCGAGAGGGCAGTAGCCTGGATACGTATAGTAGGGAAGAAAGGGCCTAAGAAGCTAGGTGAGCTAACAGATGAGGATGTAAGGCCAGATGGGTACAGCTCCCTCCCCGAGTTCAAGAGGGAGTGGGAGCTCCTATACGGCCAGTGGAACCCAGATGAGCTAATCTGGATATATGACTTCAAGGTCGTAAATGGCCCTAGGCTGAGATGTGGTGCGGCCGCCGGGATTTGAACCCGGGTTGCGGGCTCGGGAGGCCCGAGTCCTAGGCCAGGCTAGACCACGGCCGCCATCCTCCCCCTGCCCTAGAGGGGTAAAAACCTTCTGTTATGCCCTCCTAGGCCTAAGGCCTATTAGGTGCCCCTAGCCCCCTAGCTGGGGTTAGCCCTTGGTATCTAGGCTTGACCTAGCCGTTGGCCTAGCCATAGCAGGTGGCTTCGTGCTGATACTCAGTGGCGTGAGCGGTAGCCTTGGCCTCTACGGCTTCCTGCTCTCCCTCCTCGCAAGCATGCTGCCACCACCATACGATCTTGCTGCCTACCTGGCCCTCATGGCCCTCAGCATCCTAGCATCGCTTGGTGGTGCTACCGTTATAGCTGGTGGCTACCTCATGTACACTGGCCACCTAGGCCTCGGCAGGACCTTAGTGAGCATAGGATCGGGGGCAGGCGTGATAGGCTTCGCAGCCCTCCTCATATCAGAGGCCCTAAAGGGGCTAGGGGCACTCGTGGCCTTCCTCACGACCATGATTAGCTCATCGGGCTGGATCGGCATCCTGATGTGCCTAGTGGCCATTGTTCTGGCCAGGAGGAAGCCAAGGGAGGAAGAGGAGGCCAGGCGTGAGGCAGAGGGCAGGGCCCGTGTCAGGAGGCTCGTTAGGCCTAGCTCAGCTTGAGCCCTAGGAAGGCCTCTAGGCGCCCTAAGGGCAGGGAGCCCGCCCTCACGACCACAGGCCTCGGCCCCACCAGGCTGAGGACGGTTGAGGGCTGGCCAAGGGGGGCTGGGCCACCAT
>Ga0190311_1000272_pt1 | contig 17920 bp, 15 predicted proteins | sample 48700789_MG_FD_165037 | JGI IMG/M metagenome (GOLD analysis project Ga0190311, IMG submission 165037) | Hydrothermal vent sediment bacterial communities from Southern Trench, Guaymas Basin, Mexico - 4870-07-8-9_MG | ecosystem: Environmental > Aquatic > Marine > Hydrothermal vents > Sediment ...
GAGCTGTAGTTAATGAGCCTGTAGGAGTTTTTGTTAAAGGTGTCGGCTGGAAACCCGGCAGGAGAGATCTTGAAAAATACAGGGTATTTGAAACAATAAAGAAGTTGAGGAAAGAGGCCGAGAAAAAGTATTCACATATGCCGAAGGAACTAGCCAAGAAACTCGTGGAGAAAGAAGTTAGAGACAAGCTGAGAGAGGAATTGGAGAAAATATCTCTAGAAATCTACGCGCCAAAACAGTATTCTTCCCAGCCTATAGTATGAAATCAGAAACATTTACTTTGGAATCTTAGGTTTACGACTAGGCTCCGCTCTCTTCTACACGTACACTACCTTAGACCTGTACCCCGACATAAACCATGCTGTTATCTATATGGGGATACCAGCTGAAACATTCTCTAGTGGGGTATTTTATATTTGTGGGAACCTACATATTAAGCATGGTATGCTCTATTGTCTGCTGTTGTCCGTGTAGATTCTAAGGGTAGAATAACCTTACCTAAAGAAGTTAGAGAAAAGTGCGGTATAGCTCCTGGATCTAAAGTCATGGTTGAAGTTAAGGGTAGAGGTGAGGTTTTGGTTAGGGTTGTTGAGAAAGATCCTTCAGAAGAACTTGCAAAACTACTTAAAGGATTCACATTTACCCGTAAAAGCAGAATTAAAGCAGAAAAACTACTACTCAAGGAGGTTACGTAGAAGGGTTGGTTAGAGAGATTCTCGTAGAAACAGACTTCCTATCCGGACTCAGGCAGAAGACAAACTACACCCCAAAGTAATGAAAGTCTTAGAGAAACATAGGAAAGGAGAATTAAAAATAATTGTTTCCCCAGCATCACCTATTGAAGCATCCCTAACACTACAATCACACAGCATAAACACCGAAACCACAGCCAAAATACTTAAACTCATGAGAGATAAACTAGCCGAATACAAAGCCAACACATACACCCCCCATAACACTAGAAGCCATGGCGAAAAGCACTAGAACTCAAAAAGAAACACAAAACACTAACACTCTTCAACACCATAACATACAACCACACCAGTACTAGGAAAGACCACCAACACTTTTTACAGCTTAACATCCTTAAAGTATTTCTCCCTTAATCCCTACAGATATAAGCGCATATAAGATTTAACACGTAAACCCCAGGTTTCCTGGGCAAACCAGCTTCCACTATGCAAATTGAAATAAACCGAAAACATCCCATTAAACCAAACGCCAGATCAACACAGAACCATAGACTAACACAGTGAAGTAAGTCAAAGACCACGCACTTTTCTTCTTCCTTGAGCTGCAACTTAAATATATAAGCTCCTTAGTGAAGTTCGTCTGCATATGGTCTTCGACGTAAATAATTATTATTGAACCTTAACCGGAGTAGGCTTTGCTATACGGAACCATATTTCTAAAAATCTGCCTCCACCATTAAGTAATTTAACGTATGTAATAATTAATCCTATGTCGTTAAACCTTGAACTTGCTATGGTGTTGGTTTCCAATATTGTGTCTTTTAGTAATCTTTCAAAGGAAGATATGAGAATATTTGTGCTAATTAACTTCTTAATAACTTGGTTAGGTGATTCTAAGCCATACATTTTTATTAATTCCCTTATGTTGTTGTAGACTTCATCTGATATCTTAATAACCTTTCTATATGGCATAGGGTAACCCCATAAGTTAATAATGAAGCAATACATATTAAACTAAAGCCGTCTGCAGTAGGCTCAGCAGTGTAAAACCCGGTAGAGCAGACTACTTTGCCTAAACTTCTGTCTGCTTCGCCAATTTTCAAAAACTGTAGTGAATATTTCTGGGAGATTCAGATGTTTGTACGGAATTTAGCGGGTAAGCTAGTTTACATTAGCAGTACTCGTAGATGCTGCAGATGCGGTAGAAAAGTGAAAATAGAAAACCTAACATGGATAAGCAGCAAACCCTACGGACCTAAATGCATAAAAACAATACTGAGAAGCCATTGCCAGCTCTCTTTACCCTTATTTTTTCTTATATAGTTGTTCCCACCTTGGTATTGTAGCTTTTTACATTTCCTGGAAAAGACATGAATATATCAGTGTAGTAAGAATATTATGGAGAATATTATGGTAAGGAAGAAAAGAAGGAGAGGTGTTAGAATAGTTAAGCCAAAGAGGCCTAGAGGCTCACTTAGAAAAAGGAGACGTAGAAAAAAGAAGAAATGAAGGAATAAAACCATGAAGAAAGTAGAATGTGTTTTCTTAGATACTAACATACTACTTGATGTTTTATGGAAGAGGAATATAGCTAGTATTAGGCTTTTAGAGCAACTAAGAATTAGAAAAATACCAATTTATATCTCCTATCTTTCAGTACTAGAGCTAGTAGATAAAGAGCAAGAAAACGTGTTCTTACATAAATTACTAGCAAAACATCTAAGTTTAAATGAAATCTTTAGGAAAAAGAAGGAGAAGCGCCTTACGCTTTTCGAGAGAAAAGAAGCAGTAGACAAAGTGTTCGAGATACTAAAGGAGTATGAAATAAACTTGGTGATTCCTGAAGGAGAATACGTGTGGAAAAAAGCAATAATAATAATGCAAGACATAAACGCTGAAGCCAATGATGCTTTCCATATAGCGTCAGCATATCAAGCAGATTGCATGGTTTTTGTCACACGTGATGAAAGATTGGGAAAACAAATAAGTAAGCTAGAGGATATAACGTGGTATAAGCCTGAAGATCTGCTAAAAATCTTAGAGAAAAACTAAAGCAAACAAATGTGCTTTCCTTATTTAGCCATAAGTCATAGGTTTGAGATTATCCTTTCCTATTTTCTCTTATTTATAGGTTTCTAATTATTTCTCTTGCTTTATATTTAACTCGGGTTTATTCCGTTTCTTAGATCATAAGTTTACTTCAACACGATGTGTTTTATGTGATCCTGTGCTTGATACTTTTATGCCGCTATCTTTTCCGTTGACTATTATTTTGAAGTAGGGTTCGTAGGGGGATGCTTTTTCATAGTATTTCGGTGGACCTAGATGTATGGTAACGTATCCGTTTGTGTCAGCGTAGAAACATAGTCCATTTCCCGGTATTGGGACTTCTTTATTTAGGAACTTATGGGTTAGGGTGACGCATGCGCTGCTTAAGGGTTCTCCCTTGTGAAGTACTTTTATGATTATGGTGTCTGTTGGGATGTATTTATGGGTGAGTTCTATGAATCCTCCGTTAACGTATGCGGCTATGTATGATATGTTTCCGTATTCTCTAGTTCTATCGTTTATTCTTTGTTCCCAAGTAACTATCTTACCTTTATAGTATCCTGGGTCGAAAACCATCCATGTATTATTGATTTTTACCTGTGCGAATGTGTGGTCTTCTCCTGGAAAAGCAACTACCATAGCCTCTAAGCCTACGTCTCTAAGCATTTTCACTCCAACATTAGCCATTTCACCGCAAGCACCAACACCGAAAATAACCCACCATAGAAAATCATTCCCAGCTCTAAGCAACTTAAGTACGTTAGGAAGCTTCCTTATCGGAATTGTACTCTTAAATACGAAGTAACTTATTTCTCTAGCCTTTTCTAAATCATTTAGCTTATTAATTTGACTGTAAAATCCTCTGATAATAATGAAACCTACACTTAAAACGCTAAGAAGGGGTAAAATAAGCATTAAGAAAGCGGCGATTTTCCGCCAATGCCGCTTAAATATTAATGACAGTGCTATGCCGGGTGTCACGTACAGTAGTATACATAGTTGTTTAAAATCTATAATTCTCCATACGGTAAGCGATACGCCCAATATTATTGTACTTGAAACAGTTAATACGATAAGAATGCTTAACATTAAATAAAAATAACCTGTTCTTCTCCTATTATGTATTTTACATAGTAACAGTAAGTAAAGCAGAATAAGCAACGGATAAAAACACAAAAACATGCTACCGAAAGCTAGAATTCCATTATTGTAGCCTGCCATAAACCTTAAACATGCAATCAGCGACCAAATTATCGTAGCAATCAATGAGGTAATTACTATTAACTTAACAGATATATACTCCTGAATAGCTATGAAACTTCTAGTCAAGGCTTCAGTAGCCTTACTCTCGTTCTATCTTTGATAATACTCTATTATGTTCTTATGTGTTTTGTTTTACATAGTAGGACTATGTATCTTATGAGAGGGCTTGGGTACATTCCTTCTATTTTCTCTTTAGTTAAGCTTGTTTGTACCATGTCTATTACGTCCTTGATTACTTCTTTAACGTTTCTTACTTCGATACCTGCTTTCTCTATTTCCTCTCTTTCCTTTCTGATGTATTCTGCAACATACATTTTCCTTATCTTCAAGCCTAGTTTCTCAATTATTTCCCTGTAAGGACTAGTGTTTCTAAGAAAGTTTTCAGCTGCAATTAAATGGTTAATAACAGTATTAGGGTCCCTTACTGCTCCTCTTTTACATTCAGCAATGTAAAGTTCTTTATCGTTAAACGCTAAAACATCAATATCACTCCACATTTTCCTCTTCCTGAATGGAATATTTCTAAGAACCAAATAGTTCCTCAACATAAAATAGGCCTCAACAACATCCTCAACCCTACTAAACGCAGCCAAAAACTTCACCCAGAATAAGCAATGCAACATCTGCTATATATTTCACTTTTGCCTCATTTATGCTACAGTAAAGTTATAGCGCCTATCCTTCCTATTCTTTCCAATTTTTCTCAACATCATAGCTAAGGTATAGGAAAAAATAAGGCATTTATAATAATGTTCGGATAAATAATACACGAAATAACTGGAAATGCTAATAATGACATATATGCACGTGAGAAAGAACTGTAGGTAGATATTATGGCTAAGTTATTAATTCTTGGTCCGTCATTCAGGCGTAATTCAAACCCAGAGCTAATACCAGCTATAGAACGCTACGATGGCTTATATTATAGAATCGTGAGGAAATACATGAACAAGCTAAAGAAAAAGGATATAGACGTAATTATAATTACTGAAGACCTCAATGTATTATTTCCTGAAACAAAAATACCATATAAACCGCCAGTAGGAGAAAAATGGAGAACGTTACCACCAACAAGCAGAGACCCAGAGAAAATTGAGAAACTAAGGAACCAGATACTTAAAATAGTGAAGAATAAGAGATACGACGAGATATTCATAGTCCTAAACAGGTACTATCAGGCACTACTACCGGATCTAACACCATACACCGAGAAGATAATATCAGACTTTGAAGGTTTAGGTCCAAAAGCAAGGTCACTAAAAGAATGGATGAGTGGGCGAAGACCATGAACGTATTGATGCGTCTCATAGAAAAATACCTACCCCTTAAAGAATTGAATCTAGACTCTACTATTGAAGCGAGCTTCAAGGGTATTCCAAGTGAGGTAAGAGAAGAATATCAAAAGATTTTCGGAGTAAAACCCATGGTCGTAGGACCAAGGCTGAGAAACATACATACTTGGTTCGCCAGGAGACCCACTTCACCTGCGCGTCTCCTAACTTTGTCCGCAGCACTTCCAGCAAATACTGATATCGGGGTTAACCAAGTCAAAGATGCTGCTGGGTTCAAGAATCTGAAAATAACTGCAAAGAGGTATGGAGCTACTCTTGTCACCTATACAAGTCCCGATAGAACACTAGTACGTGAACTGATTAAGAAGTATCTTGGTAGGAGCCCTCAGGAAATCGTTGCTGTTGACCCTATGGCTGGTGGTGGTAGCATTCCTTTAGAATCATTAAGACTTGGGTTTAGGACTATCGCTGTCGAGTACAACCCTGTTGCCTATCTCATCCTTAAGGCCACGGTCGAATTCCCTGCTAAGTACGCTGATACCGGCTTATTCGAGGAGGCTCTTAGAGCTGCTAAGGAGTTCATTGCGAGAGCTAGAGAAGAGCTTGGCAAATATTATGGAGTTGACGCTGAGAACTACATCTTTGCTCGTGGTGTAAGATGCCCATTCTGCGGCGGCCTCATACCTGTACAAGGTGTTGCTCCACAGATAACCAGTGCTTCGAGATTTAGGAAGAGGTACCTCAAGATAGAATTCGATAAGGAGAAGAAGACCTTTATCGCTGAAACCACTGATACAAGACCTAGTAAGCCGTTCGAGAAGAGAGGTAACAACATAAGGTGCCCATATTGTGGTAAATGGTTCCAGCTCCGAGGCCGCGCCAAGACGGAGCAAACGGCCTTCGATAAATGGTTTCAGGAGCACGCCAAGCTAATGAGGAGTGTTGTCGAGGAGCTAGAACAAGTCACCCCTGAGATGGAAGAGAAGTTACTGGAGCTACATATACCTCTGGTAAAGCAGGTGGGCAATGCATTCATAGCTATATGGGACGACGAGGACGAGAAGAAGAGATTCATACAAGCATTTAGAGACCTTAGCAACGAGATTCTCGAACTCCAAGACTACATACCAATAGACGAAATACCAGCAGAGAACAAGTGGGCGAGCACAGCAAGGAATAGAGGTCTTACACATTGGTACATGCTGTTCAACCCAAGACAGCTCCTAGCTATAGCCAAGCTCTCAAAGCTAGTAGCTGAGATGGCAGAGAGACTAGCCTCTAAGGATGGAGAGTTTGGAGCAGCAGTAGCACTCTATCTTGCGTTTGCAGTAGATAAAATAGTTGACTATAATACCATGGCAACAAAATGGCAAGGTTCAGCTTTCAAGACAGGAGTCGGCAATACAATGAGGGGTGAAAGCACAATAGATTTCAGACTAGAATATGTTGATATGGGTATGGTACATCCACGTACACTAAAATGGGCTTTTGAACCTCATATTGCAGAATCTAGCAAACTTATGAAAACTGCTGGTGGTGTACTACCTGTATTGAAGTTCCTGTGCGATGAGTTTCGTGGTGCTGGTCTCGGTGATAGGATAGCTGTTTACCTTGGTGATGCTATGAGGCTATCTGAGGTTCTCGGTGTTAATACTGTTGATGTTCTTAATGTTGATCCTCCGTATTTCGAGCAGGTTATCTACAGCGATAGAAGCGAGCTCTTCTGGGTAATCCTACGGAGAACATTGAGACCTGTTCTTGAGCTATTGTTTAAGCCTGGTCTAAAGTTGTCGGGATGGAATTGGACTAGTTCTAAGGTGCCGCGCGATAGAGAAGTTGTTACGTATGATAAGAGGGATACTGGTGGTAGATTCCGTAGGTTCTTCAAGGAGTTTGTGAAGGAAACGTATAAGGTGTTGAAGGATGATGGTGTGTTGGTGCTGTGGTTTACTCATCCAACAGACGTGGCTTGGAGGACTATTGGTGAGTCCTTGTATGAGGCAGGCTATGTAGCCTCTAAGGTATGGCCTCTACAGACAGAAATGAAAACCAGGTATAAGAGACAAGTTAATGTAATTGCTCAGGAGACTAGTCTTATTATCGTTGCTAGGAAGTATCCAAGGAAGAGGCTTGTTGAGGTTGGTGCTGATGTTAAGAGGAGCCTGCTTAACCATCCAGAGTTCGTAGAAGCTGCTAAGGAAATTGTTGAGGATGCTAGAAAGGTTTCGAGAGAAGCTGGTGCTAGTCCTGCTGACATGATGGCTTTAATGCTTGGGAGCGCATTATCCATTGCGTCAAGGTTTGAGATTCCCGGACTTACCAGGTTTGGCCCATTATTTGATGCAGCAGCTACAAAGGTTGACGAATTATTTGTTGTGCCATTGATACGTAAAGTAATGGTTGAATCTGGACCTGTGAAGATATCTGAAGCTGATGCCAATAGGGTTGTCGAGTACGTGCGTAGGGCTATGCTCCGTGATGCTGCAACAAGGTCTTATATAACGTTGTGGTTCTTATCAAGAGTAGACTTGGAGTCTGGGAGATATAGAGATGACCCCTTACCGCTTAGTTACGATTTTGCTCAAACTGTTTCGAAGCTTTTAGGGTACGATGTTGATAGGCTTAGAGAGATAGGTTTAGTTGGAGAATACATTGTTGGAGGAAAAGCTGAGGGTGAAGGAGAAGGTGCAAGGAAGGGTAAGGCTTTCTACCCATTAATGTTTGAGGCTTTAAGTGCTGCAGGTGCTAGGACTACATGGGCTAGATTGTCATCGTTAACTCCTGGTAGGGCCTTGTATATTGCATACTTGGCACTCAATGAAAGCGGCGCGCCACCTGTAAGAGCTAATAGTATTAGAAGAAAAATACCAATGTGGAGCGATGATGATATTGCTGAAGCAGCATCAATAGCTATAGTGCTTCTAGAAACGGCACGCAATATTGATTTAGGATTCAAAGAAACTCGAGCTAAGGGTTTAGACATATTCCTTCAGAGAAGCCCAGTGATTTCTGAAGCTCAAGTTGCTAGGGAGCTAGCTATTAGAACACTTCTTCATCTCATACCTCAAGCTTAGGTGATAGATTATGAAGCCCGTGGGATTAGTTTTTAAGCCTAAAACATCGTTTGACGTGCTGAAAAGAGAACTTATACCAAGCTTCGATTCTGTGCTTGAGGATTGGTTAGGCAACGTTAAGAGAACAACTTTTGCTGACCCTAACTACATGCTTGAAATAACATATGTTACCCCACCCTTCAAAGCATTTGTTGAGAGAATAGTAGAGAGACTAGACATACCTGGTGTCATAGGAGGTCCTTTAGAGAGAAGCTTTGGATTCGGTAAAACACATGCGCTAATTTACCTATGGCATCTCTTTACATCAAACATCTATAAGCGTTCAGGAATAAGCATTAATGTTGATGTTGTAAGAGAAACCCTTGTCTTAGGCATGGATTGTTCTAAAGATAGACCGCTCGTAAGAATTATTGAGGAATTAAAGGCTTACACGGACATGACGCACCCCATAGTACGTATGAAGGATCCATTGCTTCTTAGAGCAGTAGTTGAAGTTCTTAGAGAGTACAGACGTAAGCTCTACAGTCTATCTAGTGAGGAACTAGCAGAGCTCATTTCAAAAATTATGGAAAAATACAGCGAGTTAGGGGGAAGTCCTCGTTTATTACTACTCATAGATGAGTTGGGATGGGGATTTGCGCAGAAAATTAGAAGCTTTACTGACAAGATAAGAGAGGGAAAGCGTTCAGAAGCTGATGCCATATACAATGAAGCTAACACTATAGTAAACTTCCTTAGTTACCTCTATGCTAAGTTGTATGGTAAATCTGTAGCAGGCGTTGTTTTATGGGTTCTTGCTGAGCAAGATCGTAAGGAGATAGAGGCTTTAGCTATAAAGAATCAAGATAACGAGACTATTTATAATAAGATTAAAGGTTTGCTCAACGATTTAGATGTTATAGCTGAACGTTATAGTCGAGGTCTTGGAGGTACAGGCTTAGCTGAGCTTTCATACAGTCCTGAACATGCTCTTGAAATAGCACGCTATAGGATACTCAAGACAGTTGAAGGTATTAGCTTAGCAAAGCTTCAAGATGAGTATATATCATGGTTAGAGGTCATTGCTAAACAACTAAACCTAGTGGAGGCATTCATACACTATAAAGAAGAAATGAAAAAATATTACCCGTTTTCCTTAGGGCTTATAAACCTCTTAAAGAAGCTTATGAGTGCTAGGGACGTCCCGGCAACAGAATTCGTGCGAACAGTCATTATGGTTGCAAGTGAAGCTTCCCGTAAGGCGCTACATGCTGATCCTGAAGGTCCCTGCACTATAGGGGTTAAGCATCTTAACATTCCTGGAACTGTTCAAGCTAAGCTTATGCGCGAATTCGAAGCTGATTGGGCAGATGCGGCTGGTGATGTAGAACTTGCTTTATCTAAGATTGAGCCTGATAAGCGTGAAGCTGCAGAAACTGCTGCTAAGTACATTCTTGCTAAAGGCGTTACTGCTAATATTATGACTGCTTTAGAATCTAGGGAGCGGAGAGATATAGAGCGGTATGGTTCTACGCTTGATGAAATTCAATTAGAGATTATAGAGTCCTTTAGTGAGAGTAAGGCATTTCAAATCATTGAAAAACTTAATGAAGCAGTAGAAAAACTACGGGCAGAAAGTGCTAGGATAGATGAAAGGGAAATTGAGGAAAGAAGGTATTACTTACCATCGCTCTTTAAAACTGTATATAATAAATTAACATCATACATCTATGAAGAGAGGAAGAATCTAGAAAACAAGGCATTTATACCTATATACATTAAGCAAAGAGGTACTATACCGTCACTGTTCGTCAACTTGCAGGTAGTGATAGGTGGAAGATCAGGTGATGTAATTGCAACACCTATGGAGTATAGAAAGATAAAAGATATAGATGCTCTATCATCCGACCCTATATTTCAAGAAGCTCAAAATAAAGGCAAGCTTTTACTTATTCTCATACCTCCTTGGAACATGGACTTATTCAATGAAATGTACATGTCTGGTCAAAGCTATGAGATTATAGTAAGTACTATCGCTAAAAAGCTACAGAATGCTGTAGAGCGAGGCAAGATAAAAAGGCATTTGCATGTAATAGTGTTACTACCAAATCTTGCTATATACAAGCTAAGTAGAGTTCTTGATAAGCTTGCTGAATACGAAGGTACAAAGAAGTTCTTAAACTATCTGTCTAAGAAGGAGATTGTTATAAATGAGAGATTACGCGAATTTGAGGATACGCTGGTTAAGCGAAAAGATCTTCTATCAATTTTAAGCGATGAAATTAGACGAAGGCATTTACGAGAACTGCGTAGTAGGCTTGAACGTGAAATAGTAGAAGCAAAAAGCTTCGCTCAGAAACGATTAGTACGTCTCTCAAGAGAAATTGTAATAGATGTTCTTGAACTTTATCATAAAGTTATATACTATAGTATCGATAAGAACGCATTCACATCAAAAGACATAATAATAGGTGAAGCTGCAAAGATTATAGAAACCCATAAACAATATCTAGCTATATCGAACCTGGCAGAATACGCATCCATAATTAACAGATTCCTTGCTGACATAATTCGTGGATTAGCATACGAATACGATGCTATGAAAATATTGAATGTTCTCCTAGATTCTTATAAAAAGGAGTTTGAACAGGGTACATTTAGAGAATGCGATAAAATGGATGAAGTTCTTGAAAATCTCATGCTTGGCACATATGATATTAAACCGTTAAGCATTGACATAGCAATTGAGGCTGTGAAAAACCTTAATAATCAGAGGATAGAGCTTGAAGACAAGACAATAATTATAGCTGTTGATGAAAAACTCAAACTAATTAAGTTCATAGTAGAAGCTCAGAAACCTACCGAGGAAATCACAGTTAGAGGCGTTGAAGAAGGGACTGCTACAGTCACAGGTGTAGGCATTACAACTACTATACCTCCGCCAGAGCGGGTTCTCCAAAACATACTTCTGGAGCTACCACCAGGCTTTAATGTGAATGATGTCCGTACAAGACTAGTTACTCTAATGAATTTACTAAATAAGCTCAAGGCTGAAGTATCTTCTATTGAACTTAAGCTTGATGCTGCGAAAGTTTCTTTAAACATGGTGTTGAAAAGGCCAAGTGTAGAGATTCTATCTGAGTCAAGTGTGAAAGCTGTGATAAATCTTCTTAGTAGAGTATCGAGTAAAGAAAGCAGAATGGTCTTTATGGATATACGCCTATCTAAGCCTATAGCAGAGGATAATGTGAAGAAAGTGTTCGGCGAATACTTTAAGACTAAACGTAGCAGCTTTGATAAATTCTTACCAACGTAGTCGCTGAGGTATAAACCTTGAGCTCTCTTGACGAGAAAGTGCTGAAAGTCTTTAGTGATGTTGCCGTAGACAAGCTACTCACTAGACTCGAAGTAGTTTCTAGATTGCCACGTTTCATCGCAGAATACTTAATATCTAAGTATTACCGTAGTGACCCAGTCAATTGGATGAAAAAACTTACCAAAGTAATAGAAGGATATTATCCTGATCCTAGGGATAAAGACAAGGTTCTCAGTAAAGCAAAACGCGAAGGCAGAATAACTCTCATAGATGAATACAAAGTTGTTGTTAATCTTAAGAAGAACATGTATTTTCTACACATACCTAATCTTCAAATATATGATGCTCTTGTAAGTGAACGTATAGTTTCCCAGTATGAGAGAATACTTTCTGGTCTTTGGGGAGTTGGGGTACTTGAGTATAGACCGGAACTCGTAGAGGCTGTAATGGCCAGAGGTCGAGATAAATTCTCTTTTACGCCTCTTGTCTTAGTTGAGTTCGAACCGTTCCAGGTATATAATATTGATGTTAAAGTTTTCACTGAGGGAAGAAAAGCTTTTACTATGTGGGAGTGGATTGACTTATTAATTAAGAGTATAGGGCTTAATCCATTGATGTATAGTAGAAGACAAAAGCTTCTACTCCTTACTAGGCTTGTACCATTAATTGAAGGTAATGTTAACCTTATGGAGCTTGGCCCAAGAGCTACAGGTAAAACCTATCTTTACAGGAATATATCGTATTATACAAGGATATATGCAGGAGGCACCATTAGCGCTGCGAGGCTTTTCTACGATGCTAGGTTGAGGCTTCTCGGAGATATAGGGACTAGGGACTCTGTAATCTTCGATGAAATAGCTAAGATAAGGTTTACTAATCCTGATGAAGTTGTTGCTAAGCTAAAGGATTACATGGTTGATGGTTTTTTCGAACGTGGTCAGCTTAAGAGAGCGCATAGCGATTGTTCATTAGTGTTTATGGGCAATATTGAGCTTGGATACGAAGGAATTCTAGGCGATATCACAGGTTATCTACCTAGCTTTATGAGAGATACAGCGTTTCTTGATAGAATACACGGTCTCTTACCAGGGTGGGAGCTTCCTAAGATACTTAAAAGTGATATTCATTTGGCGCGGGGTTACGGTTTAGCTGTTGATTATCTTTCAGAAATATTACATCGAATGAGGGCTTATAGTTTTGAAGCCCTTGTTGAGCAGCACGTTGAGCTGCTAGGAAATTATACTATAAGAGATGAGAAGGCTGTTAAGAAACTTCTATCGGGTTTACTAAAACTAGTTTTTCCACATGGTGAATTTGACAATAGAGAACTAATGGAAGTTGTTAGCATAGCTGTAGAGCTTAGACAAAATATTGTTAATATATTGTCAGAACTAGCTCCCTACGAATTTCCTAGAAAAAGACTTAATGCGAAGGTGTTAGGATGAAACGTCTTTATGAATTACTGGAAGATATACGGGATATGTTAACAGAGAAGTTTATACCTAACTATAGCCTAAATAATGTTTACAAAGCTGTCATATATGCTATTGTGTATGCTGCTCTTCGAAGAACGCATAATAACTATGAATTACTTAAGCCCTTGAAACAAAAAATTCCTCTACCTATACTAGCAGCAGCGAAAAGAAAGTTAGTCAATAAATTTTATATCATGCTTAATAGCATAGACTCCTTAATAACATCGGAAAGGCCTACTATAGTAGAAGGTGAAGCAAATCTTAAACATGTCGTTGAAGCCATTAAGTACGAGATAAAAAATGTAGACTATGTTCTCGCATACGATTGTATGTCAATAATTGAGCAGCTAGTTATTTCAGCGTTCTTGAGAACCAAGGGACTAAGGTCCATGTTTCTTAGTAAGGTCTTTTTGAACCCTATAGGTTTAACAAGATTTGCAACACAACAACTATATAGTACCGGTTATCGCACCACACTATCTGGAGTGGCACAATATATCGCCCATAAGCTTAAGGCTTCGTTGTATAGAAAGAGCTCCTACATTGATGTAAAGGTGCATGAAGTTGGTTCTATAGGTATAGGTACATTTGTTGATGAAATGCCTATTAGCACGATAGCTTATGAGGTCTTAGAAAAGGCTTGGAGAGGAAGAACTCTAGTATTTTCAGACCATGGATATGACATAGTAATTTCTCCTAAAAAGGACTACCTCTACATTACTCACGGATTTAAACGAGCGAATACCTCTGGTGGAACCCCCCTCCTCCTTTTAAGTAGAATTACCTTTTTTATAGGAATATATAGAGCGAGGTGACTGCTAATGTACTATGAAAAGCCTGCTTACTATATAATTTTGAAGAAGAGAAGGCAAAACTACGAAATCTTATACAATATTGGAGGTGAAAGCAGTGTAACGACCGTTCTACGACTTAATGGCAAAAATGCTAATATAATATTTAGGGGCATCATTAACGCCCTAGCTAGGCAGGGAGCAGTTATACCGTCAAGGATATCTGAGCATGAACAGGTTTATAGTATTAGAGAAGATCTCGGACCGGTTGTAGGAGGGTACTTAATCCTCATTCGAAAAGCTAGAAACATTAAAAAGTGGAATAGCTTCTTTAATGATATGCTAAACGGTCAATACGTCGGTGTTGCGAAGGCTCTATCACTATTTTTAGAACTAGCAATAGAGCTTTCAAAAACTGTACCAAGAAAGAGTATTAAGAAAACCTATGCTCTATCGCCAGTCATCGTGGAGGCTCTTTCATCATCGTTAAAGCTGTTTGCAAATAAGATGATTAAATTCCGTGAAAGAAAGGCATCGTAGTAAACATTAATGAATTAGGCGATGTCGCTGTTTTCTATGTTAAGAAGAGTGGTGCTAGGAGTTTGGGTGGCAGGTTTGTTGGTGTTTTTAGGGTTGTTTCTTCTTGGTTTAGGGAGGATAGGGTGTTGTGGCCTGATGAGGTTAGAGAGGGTAGGGTTAAGTATCCTTGGAGGGTAAGATTGGAGCCCATTAGGCTTGGTACTACTGATTTCGACGAATTGGTGCCTAGGCTAAGCTTCATTAAGAACAAGGAAAGAGCCAATGCATACCTCGTAGGAACACCAGCAAACCTTAAACGACCAATACCAGAGGAAGACGCAAAAACAATAATGGAATCTTTAAAGTAATTCTATATTTTTCTAGCTTTAAGCAATAGTTTCTTTTATCTTCTCTCAAGTATATTATGGATTTCTATTTAATATTGCATGTTCTACTGTAGATTGATTGAGGTATGTACAGGGTTATGGGTTTCTTTTATTTTGTTTGAGAACGTATATTTTACTGTGAATGGTTATGGGTAGGTATTGCCGCCATATGGAGTATTGTCCTTTGATAAGTGATCCGTTCATAGACGATGTATTAGCTACGACGATGTCTAAGAAGAAGGACGATATAAATGCTCTTTTTGCTTTCTTTCCCATCTTTTACGAAATATTTTCTAGTATACTTGATGTATATGGAGAGAACATAAATGATCTTTTATTTCAAAGATTTTGCGAAGTCAATAGGAACTTGTACTGGGCAATTGTCGATTTAATGTGCGGAGCATATTATAACTCTGTTCAAATGATGAGATTAACTTTCGAATCTATTATTCAAGCATATTATTTAACTTTAAAGTATCCGGGTGATTATAGAAGGCAGCTTAGTGAAGCTGATAAAATGGAGAGGTTAAAGAAGCCTTTCTCCTCTATAATAGAGGACTTAGTAAAAGAATTCAAAGAGAAAATAATCTTTAGTGAAAGAGATATTAGGAAAATACGTAGGCTTTATAGGCTATTATCTAGAAAAAGTCATGTATCTTTGGAAACTATAAGAAAGATACTCTATGAGAAATCAGATAGAAGATTATTCGGCTACGTTTATGATGAAATATTATTTAGTGAGAGCAAGAGGCTCATAGAAGAAGTAATAGACATTACCTTCGCTATTGTTCTAAGTACTTTTTATCATGAAGAGATAGCGAGAAGGGTAAGAAATGAGTTACGATGTATAGATGTTAAGCTTAGGAACTTAGGCTTAAAGTTGCATTTACCAACGTTTAGAAAAACGTTATCCAAACGAGGCCTATAAAATAGCATGCAGGTAACAACGTTAACTGAAAGAACAATGTAAAAAGTAGTTTAGTGAATTATTGTTAAGAACAGATAACATAACAGCATACTTAATGTTTCATTTATCCTCTGAAAACTAGTTTTTGAATACTGAAAGCTTGGCTTCATATGTTTCCTTAAATTTCCCAATATGCTCCTTTATTTAGTTAAGATTTATACTAGAGTAATAGGCAAAACATTGTCATTCACTATGTTTAACCCTAGTTATGTTATCCAATTCATTTTTTAGATGCACTAATTTTTCGTAGATTTTCTCTTTGACTCCAAATTTTCTAAATCTTCCTGGGTAAGTGTATCTCCTAAACACCTTAGGTATCTCAGTTATTTCATCATATTTCTTTTTAATGGTTTTCTTAATGCTTGACATGTTTTTGATAAAGTTGTTTATCGGAGCTAATATTTCAGCTACATCTTTACTATAGAAGTTCTTCATGAATTGCTTATATTCATCTTCTAAGTGATCGATATGGGCTAATGCTAAACCTGCGTATTCTAAGTTATTTTCTTTTATTAGCTTGTCAATCATTTTCATGAACATTTTAGAGATTATATCCGTTATCTCTAAGACTATGCTTTTACTAACTTCTACGGCGTTTCTAGATATTTTCTCTACTATCTGTGCTAGGTATGTTCCTCTTACTCGTATATCTTCTCTTTTAAAATGGGCAATTATTAGCCCTTCATAGTTTTGTAGCATTCTCGCATCAAGGAGTAAGCTGAATTTCTTCCCTAGATCGCTAAGTTTACTTCGACCATACTCGATAATGAGCTCATTATACCACCTAGTTATTTCAGCCATTCCCTCCACGTATTTGGGAGGCACCTTTATTCTCTCTAGTTCCCCTTTCAGAAAAAGAGCTTTGTTTATGTGTTTTCTAAGAATCGATAATGGTGGGTAATCTTTCCACAAATTAAAACTGCTACCATATATCTGGTAGTTCCTGAGAGCTTGAGGGCTCGCCTTCATAATTAGCAGCGTATTAATTGCATGTTCTGCAGCATAAAAAGCTGAAATTACGGCCCAACAATAATCCTTGGAGTTATGATTACGTTTAGCAACAGCTAAATCATATATTGAAGACCATAAAGAGGAAAGTAGGGTCTCAGAAAACATTGCATGCATAGCAATAAGATTTTCATTAATTCCTACGCTCAAGAATATATACCTCTTAAATTTTTACATTAACTATTTTAAGAGGCCTACGCAAAAAGCCTTACTGAATTCCAGTATTAGCGTTTTTCACTCAAATCCTTTTAAACCTATTTTACCTGTATCAAGAATGTGAATAATAATTTCTTCTAAGCCTTTTAATTATAAAGAAAAATAGTATTCACTAACGTTAATGGGGTAATATATTTACGGAGTGTGAAGATCACTATTTCATGAGTGTGCTTCGTTTGAAAATGTTAATTAGTTTTCTCTGCTCACGTATTACAATGATGTATAATGGCGATATGTGTCTACTTCTATGAACTTCTCTCTTAGTTCCTCACATTTTAAAATAATGTTTTCATCAGCAATAATATTGCTCATTAATGTTTGAGGGAAAAGTTTTTGAAACATTTTAAAGTTTTTGCTTTTAATGTTTATTCTTAAGTATTTGCGTGCTAGCTCTTTCATTAGTTTATCTTCATGTATCCTTAGTATCCAGGCTCTTTGCCATCGCCGGGCTTCAAGAGTATACATGTGCATTCGTCTTCCATGAGTTTTCATGTACTCTTTATATATCTCGTTATATTTGTTTAGCAACGTTAAAAAATCATCAAAAACCTGCTTGAATTCCGTACTCCATATTTGAGGATGGAATATAGGTGTTTCTTCTATTGAGCTACGTGAACTTAAGGGAATAACCCATGGATCTTCCATCTCAGGACCTAACCCTGCTATAGGATACATTGCTATGTTTGTAAATCCTTCATCCCATAGTTTTTTGAGTAGGTTTCTTAGGTATTTAAATGCGCAGCATTGTAAGTTTAAGATAGGGTTTCCCTGAACATTCTTAACCCCAGCATATATTGCTGTATCGTTAGCATTTGCACCCTTAAGAGATACCTCTATTGCTATTCTACAAGATTTATTTTTATTCAATACTTCAATAATTTTCTCAATAAATG
>Ga0190311_1000276_pt1 | contig 17859 bp, 12 predicted proteins | sample 48700789_MG_FD_165037 | JGI IMG/M metagenome (GOLD analysis project Ga0190311, IMG submission 165037) | Hydrothermal vent sediment bacterial communities from Southern Trench, Guaymas Basin, Mexico - 4870-07-8-9_MG | ecosystem: Environmental > Aquatic > Marine > Hydrothermal vents > Sediment ...
ACCCTACTCACAATACTCACCTCCGAAGGCTCTGACGGCTTATCCCCATATGAGATGGTGAGAATGCTATGAGGAATGTTTTGATAGCGTGTTTTGCACTCTTGATGTTATGTGTATGCGTATGTGCAATCACAACACCAATTGTGATAAATGAGGTTGAATCGAATCCGAAACAAATCCCTACAAAAACGCCTACTCCTACGCTAACTCCTACGCCGAAACAAACGCCAACACCAACAATATATGTGCCTGACGATTATGCGAAGATTCAACGGGCTGTTGATAATTTCAGATAGAGATACAATAATTTTCAGGGATGGAATTTTATTATAATAACAACAGTTCGAATTAACAAAGTTGTTAACATCAGTTCAAATGAACTCGGATCAAACAACGATGAGATAATTTTGGCTGAGTTTTATGACGACAGCTATACATACATTATGAAGAGAAGAAATTGAATAAACGGAACTAACGAACACGAACAATAACAAAAATTTTCGGTTTTACTGTCCTAAAACGAGCCGACTGATGCTGGAAACGAAAATCCTTGCTTCTTTCCTCTTAATCTCTTCCCTACGACATTCAACGGTCCTAACCGAACGGTCCTGAAAACGAGCAGACTGGATTTGGGACCGAATAGGACCGAAAGCGAGATTTAGGACCGAAATGGTTTAGGACCGAAACTTTGCTCCTTTCTCATAAAGAACGACAAACTTACGGTCCTGAAAACGAAAATATGTGTTTTGCTCAACCATAAACAGCCAGAGCATAAGGCTTTCAGATTCATCTCTCTCCACTCTCTCCACCACTTTATCATTTTTATTTGTTTTTATCAAAGAGCAACAGAACTTTGTCGGAAAATTACAAAAGTATGTCGGAACATTATCAAAACTATTACGCTCTTTATAATTCTTTCAGCCTATGCACCCCCCTCCCCCTCTCAAATACTCTCACGAAACATTTAGGAACGGAAGCGGTTCATTCCTCAAATTAATCTTGGCTACCACATAGACGACACAAAAAAGAGAGGCAAAGAAAAAAGAAAAAAAGCGGAAAAGAAAATTGGCGGAAATTATTTGAACACCAAAACAAGAAGAGGAAGAAAAGAGGCGGAACAGAAGAAGAAAAAACTTCGAGAGAGAAAGAAAGATTCGGTTTAGGACCGCTCAGGTATTTTTTCGTTCGGTTTTAGGACCGTTGTGTCTCACTCTTGCAGTCACTCTCTCACACGCTCACAGTCACTCACACACAGCTCACTGACATCCTCTGACATCTCGATGACATCTCAGGGGAGCCTCCTGAACGGAATCGAGCCTGAAGGACAACCCAACGCATATTCGTTTCGCTTACGAGGCGGTTCAACTCGTTTTGGCTTATGTGAGCCAGTGGTGTGGTGAGAGGTTTTAACTCCGTTTGGGATTTGTGATTATTGCTTTATTTGCAATTTACCGTAATAGCAATGAGTTTTATTTATTAGGGGTTTGGAGACTTATAACGATGCCCCCAAACCCCCTGCATCTTGAAATTGGATTTGGGTTATTTAACTTTATCGTTTTCTTCTTTCGCTTTCGGTTGATTTCTTACGGCTCGGGGGCAGGAACAAGGGAGGGAAGCTTTGCGGGGGGCTTCCCTCCCGAAGTTTCTGAAGTTCCATCAAAGGAGGAAGTAGCGATTTTGATAATGTTGAAGAAGGAATTCACGGGTTTGACTGCGAGCCAGTTAGCTCGCTTCTTACGGAGGCTTTATCCTGAGCTTTCTAAGAAGCAAAGGCAGAAGAAAGTCCATCGCATCCTTGACAAGCTTGAGGAGAAAGGCTTTGTCAAGACAGAGAAGATAGGAAATTTCAGATTTGCCAAAATAACGCTCTCAGGAGTCTTATTTTTGGCAAAGAACGCCGATGAAGTTGATTCAATAAAATCCACCGAAGTTTATTTGAATTTGACTTTTGACGACATTCAGGAGGAATATGAGCGGGTTTGGGAGCGATGATGGAAGTGATAAAAATGAAGTTTTCCATATTTATTGAAGGGATCCCCGCATTGATTGCATTATTGTTTCTAATATTCATATTTCTCGTCATAATATGGCTCATATCAAAGTTCCTCACCTATATCATTATAGGGATAGGCATATTAATTATTATACTAACGCTGATTTATATCATTATTAAATTCATTTGAAAGTATTTTTTTTCATTCACACATCACTCGACATCACATCTTACATAACTTCAGGCTCATCCCAAGGTGGTCATCGGTCCTTCTCAACAAACAATAATTGCTCTTGATCACAATTTCATGCTCATATACCCCTTTTTATCCAGTCAACCCGACAGACTTAGCTAAGAAAAGGAGACCTTCAGGTGTTATTTTTGCGAAGCGGTAATTTCCTATGGTCCTTGTCCTGACAATCCTTTCTATTCGAGAATGCGTGGGCTTTTTTCTGGATTTCCTTTCTTGGTTTTGAACGCTTTTTGGCTAAGAAGCGAGATATCTGGGTCGCTGTTAATCCAGTGAACTCTCAGCTTCAGCAAAATGGCGATTTCATCTTCGTCCGCCGGGCGAGGGCGGGGGCTTCTCCCCGATTTCTCTGAGGCTTCTGATCGAACATACAAACGGAGTTCCGAAGAGGACAGTGGGATGGGTATAGGAACATTTTAATTTAATTTAACATTCCCGCAAGTGTCTTAATGACGTTATTTTCCAATTTTTCTATGCAGGGGCTACTCACTGAGAGCGCTGGCTCAGAACGCCCCTATGAAATGGAGATGAGATTGCTATGATATTGCGTGAATTCGTGATGTGTATAAGGTCGGTGGGAGTATGAGGCTAATCGAGAAGGGCTTTAATCTGGTCGATGTGAACAAGCTTGCAATCACAGAAGCCAGTTTTATTCGAGTTCCCAAGATTCACAACATCCACACTTGGTTTGCGAGGAGACCTTGCGGGGTTGCAAGAGTTTCGACGGCATCAGCTGTTTCTTCTTCATAAGGAATTCCCACTTTCTTCATCCAACTGCTCAGGAAGTGAACGATGTAGTCTCGATAACCCTCTCTGTAAATCGGTTTCAGAAGATTAACGATCTTTTGTCTCAGTGAGTGTCTTCTCTTCTTCCTTCTCCTCTCTCTTCTTTCCCTCTCTCTCTAAGGGTTGGGCGATGCGCTGATGTTCTGAAGCCGTTCTTCTCAATCCACTCGTAAATCTGCGAGGCGGAAGCGGTCTTCCACAAGCTCGTATCTGCGGCCATTCGAATGCAGAGAGCCGGGACCGACAACATAACAACCGTCACCAGCTTGAATCTCGCCCAGATGCTCGCCGTTTTCGTCGTAAAGGATTATTTTTCTGTCCAAATTGGTTTTGTAATAGCGGTGTCGTCCTCTCCCTCCAGTCAATACCGTCAGTGTTGGAGGCAAATCCTGTTCAACTGCTTTCTCATTTAGCATCGTAATCAAAAACAGCGAGACCCTTGCAAACGACGCCACCGCCTATTCGCAAATACTCTTGAACGATTGGGTCCGGAGGCTCTGAACCTTCGCTCATTCCATTTGTGAATCGGACGCTAGGATTTTCTTGCCCAGCAAGACGATTTCGTTGTCTCTGAACTGCGGAGGAATATCGACAGAAATCTTTTCTTCGTCTTCAACAGCCTCACTGCAAACATTTGCAAACATTATTTATTATACAATCTCTTCCAACCCCACTCACAAGCCTCACCTTTTTTCTCTGCTGAGGGGTGTGAGGAGAAGCGGAGGAAAAGAAGGGATGAAGCCTCTCATCCCCTCAGCCTCACAGCGACATTTTCGAAGCAGTTGAAATCAAAACAATTACTTTCAGCACTATTTCCACTGGAAAGGAGGAGAGAGTGAGAATAATAGAGGAGGAAATCACTCTCTCCAATAGCATCATGATCCCATCTTAGCTCTACCATCATGACATCTCTGTAAAGTGCGTTTTTTATTTTCGCAAAGTGACATCTCTCGCACAAATAACCAATTGGAATGACTTTTTCCACCTATAATCGTTCTCGTCAAATGTATACCTCTCTCGCTCCGAAACACGCACATACAGCGTCCTCGCTCTGCTCCCGCATCGCTCACAACGACACAATCGTCTCAAGAAAAGAAAGGAAAGAATGAATAGCAAACGCTTTCGCTGCCTCTGCCATTTCAATCACACCTCAAATCTTCCGCCACGACCATCCAAATCACATATTTCTTAGGGCAATTTTCCAATCTTCAATAATATATCTATACTCAACTACTGGTATTTTCTTTACAACATTTCCGAAAACCTTAACAGGATTTCGAATCGTCATTATCTTAGGACTATCCAAGGCATTTTCAACAATATACAACCAGTAGTAATCGCCCATCCTCGAAGCTACGATCCATTCATTGCTTGTTAGCTCTATAACACCCGTTGTTTTAAAGGACTTGACCTCAATAACCCTGTCAAAGGATTCTATGTCGTATCCTCTGAATTCATGCGAAACGTTTTTTATCTTTGCTCTTTCCTCTTTAGTTTTGGCTCTTTTATATTCGTATTTTAGTACTGCTTCCATCCCGGCAATTTCTACAGCTCTCTTTGCATCGTAACCCTTTTCAGGTATAACATAGGCAACTCCAACAAGTTCATAACATAGCTGTAGCTTGTAAATCTCGTCAATCTCTTTTAATTTATCTATTGATTCTTCTTTCAACATCTTAATCTTCGTTTGAGTCCCTTTTATCAGCTTACCGTAATGTGGCGCTTCCGACAACTTCTGCTTATATTCCTTTTTCCTCTCCTCAAGCTTAGCTATTTCGTTAGAATAATATGAGAGAATACTCTGCTTTGTTTTCTCCTTTATCTTCTCGAACTTCTTAGAAGTCTCTTCTGCAATCCCTGATGCCAGCTTAGAAACGCTTTCCTCCACCTTGCTGATGGCATTATCTATCATCAATGGAGGAGGTAATTCCTCTTTCTCAACAGGATCAAGATCCCAGATAATTTTCGGATCTACTAATTTACCTTCCTCAGTTACGCCGAAGAACCTTCCAAACCTCTCTTGTCCTTTTCCATCGAGAACTGAGATCTTGTAGAAGAATATTAATCCCTTAAAGAAGGGATGCTTGAATACTGCCACGCTCTCTTTCATTGATGTACGAAGCATAGCCATGACTACTCTGTTACCTAATGCCAAATAAGGATACGTCATCTTTAGTGCAGTCTTTCTCGAAAAAGTTCCAACAATTACACCTTTATTCAATTCTTGTGCCAGATCTCTTGGTAAAACAACTTTGTATATCTCACCACTTAACTTCTCAACTTTACCTCCTCTGTGATTAACGAAAACTTCTATGAATCTTTTGATCTCTCTCTCATCCACAACTTCTCTTCCTATCTTTTTGATATCTTCAAGCTTTGTTCTATCAAGCCTGTAACCGGCTACTAAGCGATCAATCTTCTCAAGTATACCCTTTCTCTTCTCAACAACATCTTCAATTCTCTTAACCTTAGCCTCCCAGAACTCTTTAGGAACTCTTAAGAGCTCTTCAAATAAGTCGTTCAGCTCCTTTTCTGTCATCAGGGTTCCTATAACATCATAAACCCTATCGCTCATAGCTTCCTTAATGTTCTCAATCTTCTGCAGGAGCTTTGATAGGATGAATCCGTCAAGAGTGTCTCTGATTACGAAGTTGTAGTAATACACTTTCCTTTCCTGCCCGATTCTATGAACTCTGCCCATTCTCTGCTCTAATCTCGTAGGATTCCAGGGGAGGTCGTAGTTTATCTCGATGTTGCAGAATTGCATGTCTATTCCTTCTCCGGCGGCGTCGGTGCACACCATTACCTCCGCTCCGTTCAGACCCCTGAACTGTTCGAGAGCTTCTTTTCTCTCTTCAAGGCTCTTCGTGCCGTCTATACCTGTAACCCTGTATTTTTCGGAAAGCCTTCTGATAAGATAGTCTTTCGTGTCTCGATACTCTGTAAAAATGACGATCTTAGCATTCTTGTCTGCTGATTTAATTCGATCAATCATTTCAAGGAGTTTCTCGAACTTGGAGTCTTTGTTCTCGATTTCTTTAATCTTTCTGACTATCTCAACAATCTCTCTGACTTCCTGCGGATGTATCATCCTGTCAAGAATCTCTTGCTCGCTTCTTTCCTTCTCAGCTTCATCAAATTCCTCCTCAGCCTCTTTCAGCTTCTTTATGAGTTCTTCAACATCAATCGATTCATCCCAACTCAACCTCTTTACTCTGTTTTCAAGCGATACATTTAGAGCGTGTAACGATGAAGAAGCTCTTTTCCTGAGGATTATTCCCAAGAACCTCGCGGAATTTATCTCTCTCCTATCTCCACTTAATCTCGCCTGTTCAAGCTTTTTTGCTATGAACTCATCGAGTATTTCGTGAATTCTCCTCTCTTCTTCAGTAATCGGAACATTAATCGTTCTACTTTCTCTTGGTGGAAAAACTTCTTTGCCATCAAGATCGATGACATCGTCCTTTAAATTCCGAATAACGAGGTATCTCGCGAATTCAACATCCGTAACGTGAGGATCGAGCAACCTCATTCTTGCAATGTAGTCATCATCATCCCCTCTATGGGGAGTAGCGGTCAAGAAATACAGAAATTTGGTCCTCCTTGAGAGGACTTCACCAAGCTTATATCTGTCGGTCCCCTTAGAGAGCTTGTGAGCCTCATCTACAACAACAAAATCGATTTCGGCATTTTTTAAAGAACTGAGGAAGTGATCTTGCTTTAAAGTATCCATGGATGCGACGAAGCAGAACTCATCTTTTTCAAAAGGATTCCCGTAATTAAGATAAGTTGAATCGAGGAGCTCAGCGTTCATCTCAAACCTTTCACGAAGCTCATCTATCCACTTATCGACTAAAGCTTTTGGAACCACAAAAAGTAATTTCTTCACAAGACCTCTCGCTACAAGCTCACTTGCGACGAGCGCCGCAACGATCGTTTTACCCAAACCCACTTCGTCTGCAAGCAAAATGCGGGGTCTGTCGAGCATCAGCATAACTTCGTCTATCTGATGGGGAAAAATCTCTATCTTCGTTGAAGATGCGAGGACGTAGGGATTGAACCTGTATTCCGTGTGCAATCTGTAGGCATCCATAGACAGGATGAAGTCGAGAGGATCGTCGAGATCTCCCTTAATGAGCCTGTCGACTATTTTTACCTCTTCCAACTCGCTCAGAGGATACCATAATTCTTCTCCGTCAGAGACTATCTTAGCAAATCCGCCTCTAACTTCGAGCACTACGCCATCTCTATTCTTGCCCTTTACCTTGACCTTCTTGAAGAGCATTTAATCACCTTAAAATCCCCTCTATCTCCTTTTCTACCCTATCGACAAACATTTCAGCCTCGTTTATTAACTCCTCAGCTTCTCCCCTCTTTATAATAAACATCGTAATCAGCTCTTTCCCTCAACTGCATTCCCTTTGCTAAAATCTTTCCGTAAATCTCCTCAATAAACCCTTCATAAATTCATCCCGCATCACCCCCAGAAAAAATAAAAAGATACGCACTTAAGTATATAGCCTCGTGCCCAATCGAAAAAGCCCTAGAAATCGGTATAGAGAAGCGCCCTCCTTCGTCCTTGACCGTAAGCTTTAAATACTGCTTAATTTCGTCCACAAAATCGAGCAGCGAAAGGACGGCGCTCCGCCGTTCTTTCTTATATATAAGAGGAGAGGCGAGAATACCCGATGCCCGATTTTTTTGTGTAAAGTAGCAAGAAAAATTCGCGAGGTGTCTTATAATAGAGAGATAGAGTGGCGCTCACTTGAACGTCTCTCTCAAACCGCAAGAGAAACCAGCAACTCCTCTTTGCCTATATCCTTTAGCAATCTCGCAAATGCTCTCGCCACATCCGCAGGAATCTCTCGCAAGCTTATCTCCCTGAACGAACGCATTTTTCTGCCTTCAAGAAGGTATGCAAACACAAGCTCACTCCGAAAGATGTCCTTACTCCTGTGCTCGTAAAGCTCGCCATTGTCTGTGAGATAATGAATGTAGTAATACTCAGGATCTCTGTCGTAAACAGTAACCCAACCACGCTCAATCACGAACTTAAGTCCGAATTCCGAAACCATACCCCTATGAGTTCTAGGATAAATCCTCTTAAGACTCAAAAGTGCTTTAGATGCATAAAACATAGCGTAGTAAGCTTGGCTAATCGAAGTTGTTGTATTTCTCGTTTTCAAACAGGATCTCGGCTGATTCAAGGGATTCGTGAGCTTTTTCGAGATACTTCTCATGCTCTGCCATACAGCGTGATCCCCTCTTTCAGAACATTCTCGATGAAACCAGTCTTCTCGGCTTTTAGCATCTCAAAGTAATCCCTGCCCATAACGATCAGTGAATGTATACTCTATACTTCATAGGTAACATCTATGATCTCATCAAGCTTGACATCACCGATTATCAACACATCGATGTCGCTTTCCTCTTTCCATTCGCCCCTTGCATAAGAGCCGAACACTACGATCGATTCAATCCTACTTCCAAACTTTTCCTTCAGTTTCCGAACAAATTCCTCAACCGCCTCCTTGTGTTTCATGGCATCACCTATCACATGAAATCCTTAAGAGTCTTTCCAACTTTTACGAACTTCCCCCTCAGAACGTCTTGCATGCCTTTAAGGATCTCCATCTCTTCCTTCTCCTTATTGCTGAGTTTTACGCCCTTGTTCTGCTTTATTGCGTAGCTCTTGAGGATTAGATCAACTATTCTCTCTATTTCGGACGGCTTGAAGTTGTCGTATCTTTGCAAGATCATTTTAACTGCTGAAACTCCAGACTCAGAAGCCACTTTTTTGAGGAAAAGCAACTGCTGATAGAGGTTATCCTTGTTAACTTCCTCCGGCTTCGACGGCAATTTCGCATTTTTGAAGCTGAGCAGAGTTATTCCATCTCTGCCCCTCTTTAGATAGTTTCTCAGAGTCTCTATTCTTACACCGTAAGCCTTAGAAAGTTTTAAGGCCTCATCCGACGGAAGTTTCCCCCTGTAGAATATTTTAGTGACGAGAAGGAATGAAGTCTCTGGTCCTAAAGCTTTCGGCGATTTGCTAGTAATCTTCTTGACGAGTTCTCTCAGTATGAGATCTCTCGCGTCCTTAATCAAGCCTTCAAAGTCTGGCTTGAAGTTCGGATCGTAACTTTTTATCTTCGTGTATTGCGTGAGGACTTCAAGAACCTTTCCATACGTCATTATCAGCAAATCCGTTATTGGGATTTCGAGGAGTTCGTCTTCACTCTTTATCCTGTCGAGAATCTTCTTTATCTCTGATTCAACCTGAGGAATTATGCTTTCATAGTATGCTTCATTCTCTTCAGTTATCTTTCTGCATGCTACGACTATCGAACTCATGAACGATGTTTTTCCCCTCGCAAGGACATTCGCTAGGCTTTCCGTGTGGACTACATAGCTCGACGTTATCCTGAACTTTGCCTCCCTCAGAATTTCGAGGAGCATGTTCCAAGCTTCTGGACTTGAGTGGGCAAAGATCACGACGAGCAAGCCATCGTCTTTCAAGGCGTTGTAGATGTTCTTGAACGCTTTCTTCATCCCGTTGATGTAGAATGTTTTTGCGAGCTTAAGGTCACCAAACCTACCCCAACTAACGCACAAATCTTCATCTACAGGAATTAGTGGAGGAAGTTCAGGGTAGTAATCTTTTAAAGCTCTATAAAGCCAAACGTAGAAGAACTCGCTGATTTCAGCATACTGAACATCGTCGAGGTATGGAGGATCTGTGATTACCAAATCGACCTTTGAAAATTCGTTTGGATTTAAAGCTGATCCGAGCTTTAATTCTGGGTCGCTGTTGATTCTTCCTCTTGTAACGAATTTAATTCCTTTTACGATGTTGTTCAAGATGTTTGGAAGAGAACCACGAGCTTCTTCGAATGGATTAACTTCGGCAAAGTTGTAAACTATTCTTGGGCTTCTGAATGCAAGAGCGTTCTCGGTCTTAGATCCTCCAACATTCCAATGAACCCCTATACAATTATTATCAACGTGATTGCAAAGCATCAAAGCTAAATATGTCGCAATAACCTTCGCATACTCACGATCTTCGATTTCCTCCGCAATCTCACGGATGTTCTTCAGCAAAGTTATCATTACGAGGAGCTGTCTCTCCGTGAAAACTTCATGCCATTTGTAAATCCCGTAATGCCAAAAGAGGTTTTCCCTTCTATGACTTGCCTTTATTCCTTCAGTAGGAATCAAATCCTCTTTCAAAAACCCCTCCCAGTTCTCCTTCAAATATCTAACAGCCTCTTCAAAATTCTTGCGATCTTCATTGCTCGGAAGCTCGAAGTCCTTTCCCCTTCTGTTTTTAACAACAACAGCAATCAGCTCTTTATCTCTCCTTTCAGCAATATCTCTCGTCATGTGCTCGTAGCTTATCGTGTTCCTACAGTTTATGCAGATAGCGTTGCCTCCTCTCTGCGTGTAACTGTTCCCCTCCTCTTCGGACAAAACGCCGATCTCAACCTCGAAGTCCTTGTCCTCCGTAACTCTAAACCTATACCCTATTTTCCTGTTCTTATCGAGCCACATCTGGTTCGTCAGCGGCACCCTCTGACCGCAGTAAGGACACTTTATGCACCAGCACCAGATGTAGTTCAACGCCGTTCTACCTTCCCTCTCGTAAAACCTGCCGAGTTCCTTCTTCGTTCTCTCTATCAGCTCCTTACCATATTCTTTAACATCTTCAGCCAAATTCGGGTATTTTTCGGGATACTCAAGAATTGCCCTCATCAAGACGTAAGCTACGGGGTTGTAGTCCATCGCAATAGCCTTAAGCCCGAGTCCCGCAACCTCGAACATCAGATTTCCCTGTCCAGCAAAGGGGTCCGTCACCAAAATTCTTGGAGGATCGAAATCCAACAGTTTTCTGTAACCTTCAACATCTGGATAGTTTTTGTAAGCTCTCTCGTTCGAATCCAATCCGATTAATCTCCTGACCTCGGCTACCACCTCTCCTATTTTCTCAGCGGTCATCCCGCCATCCTTCGGAGCTGGAATTGTAGAAAGCAAAGCCAAAGCTCTACTAACTACAAGAGGTTTTCGAGTCCACCAATACAACAGTTTGTTTGTCGGAGGAACGGCAAGCTTCTCTTTTCTCGCTTCCTCGCTAATATCCTCAAAAAGCTTCAACAATTCGAAATCCTCAACCTCTATCAACCTCTCATCCTTCATACATAGCCCTCCAAGCCCTATCAGCTCTTTCACGATCACCTAAAAACTTACTCGCCCAAAAATGGAGTTCGAGTTTGTTCAAACCTTTAACGATGTTTACGAACTTCTTCGCTTCCCACTCGTCCTTGGACAATCTCAAAGCGTTCAACCCGACGAAAGCTCTCGCCACTCCATCGTTCCATCCGTTAGATTCGAAGTTGAAGTGTTTGCACGCCAAATCGACTTTCCATCCGTGAACCTTAGCCAAGTATATCCTCTTAAATTTCCCATTCTCCTCGAATTCCACGCAGAGGTGAACGGTTTTACCGCTTTTACTCTTTAAAAGCATGTGCTTGTGTTTCCTCATGAAGACCACCTGAGACCGGAACGCTTCAATTCCTCTGATATATCTTCTTCAGAGCTTATCTCAAGCTCTCCAGAAACCTTAATCTGACCATAAGTCGATCTGATAGATTCTATCAACCTCTTAATCCTGTTCACATCACTTAGATCGCTCTTGATCGAGATTGTATCCCCGTCCGCCTCGATTGCTACGGACATGTCGCATCCGATGCTTCCTGAAGCCTTCAAGATCAAAATTACGTTCAACGTGGACGCTAACTTATCATAACCGTCTATCGGGATTTTGTACGTTTGCTTTAGAGCAACAGGCTTTTCGACGGGTTCTGGCCCTCCCACCGGCGGTTTTGGAGATTCGACGTAAACGAGATCTTTTCTTATGATGTATCCATCCCAAGATGCTCTTACCTCCTCTCCAATCTTCGCTTTGAACTTCCCGTCCACTTCTTCTAGTTCGTCTGCGTAACCAAAGAGTTCCTTCCTAACTCCGCTATTGATAGCTTCAATCACGGCGCTGCCGCTTAAGATATAGGGCAACCTTCTATCCCGCCTGATAGCCTTGTAGATTTCTTCGACCTTGACGCATCCCTTATCGAATTCTTTAGATATGGCATCAACCTGCTTGATCACCTGATCGAGCACCGATTCCGGGGAAATTGATTCGAGAAGCTGCATCCTGCCTCTTAGGTAATTCACTACGACAGTGGCGAGGTTATCGGCTTTGCGAGCGCTCTCGTCGGCGACGGGTATATCTTCTATCCTCACGGCTCCGGTCCCGACGAGCGTGTATCCAACATTCAGGAATGCTTTGAAACAGCTAGCTGTTAGCTCGCCCTTGGCGGTTTCCAACCTTCCCCTCAGCTCCTTGACTCTCGACTTGTCGGGCTTTATCCTCTCGTCTTTCTGCGCCTTTTCGATCGCACAAACTTCTCTTGCGGAGTTTTTCGCCTCTTCAAGCATGTCCTCGTCCGGGCAAACGAAGATTATTGAATTCTTGTACGTTCTCGGCTTGCCGCTCGGCGTGGTGCTGAGAATTCTTTCAATATCCTCCTCCGTCAAAGGTTCGGACGAAACGAATATTCTCAGGTCTTCTTCGTCTTCAAGCTCGTCTTGATTCCATACGATCTTTACTTTATCCTTAGCTTTGAAAAGGGACTTGAGCGTAGAAGTTATTTTGTTCTCGACCTCTTCACCGGTAACTTCTTTCTTGTAGTCGTAGATGACCTTGTTTATGCCCGGCACCTTCCAGAAGTAGTAAGCCCCGTTCCGCTTGTACAAATACCAGAACTCCCTTTCCATCTCCAACAGAATTTCATCGACTGTGTTGGGATCCTCCCCCGGTCCGCAGATCGCAAACTTGATCTCATAGGGCTTTACTCCCGGTATCTTCGCAGCTTCAATGAGGGAGCACAGGTAAATCGTCCTCGCAACCCTCTCTGCAAACTTCACGTTCCTATGCTCGTCTAATCTCCTCGCCTTCTCTATCACATCCGTATTCACTACGCTGATGTATTCGCTCCTGCCGAGCTGGGAAGTCAGAGTGTCTCTAACCGTCGGATCGTCCAACGGAACATCCCCCGCCGTGCAGAGCTTGCAGTCGATCTTGTTTCTGTATATGTAGTGCAAAACCAGAGAGAGCAGCCATAACGCACCCCTCGTCCTGTTGAACTTGTCTATCGTCGCAACCCTCTCATGCAAAACATCTATTAAAAACGGATGGAAAGGATAAACCGCTTCCATTACATCCCTTGTATATCTCGGATCGCTTATCAAACCCTTCTCATCATAATACTTGTGGAAAGTCTCAACGACCTTCTTAACCTCATTTGCCCTATTGAACGACTTTATCAGCCTTTTCTGGATGACTTTATATATTTCCATATCTCTGACCGGAATCAGAAACCGAGCCTGCCTCGATACAGAGCTTGTAAAGTGCTCATGGACAGCTTCAATTGTATCAAGAATTTTGCTCTTTTCTTTCCCTTTAAGCCTCTTTTTGACTGCTTCCGTGTATCTCTCATACATTGACTGCTTACCCGTAAGTGTTAGAACGAGTAAAGTTTTGTTTGTAGTCGAAACGACACTGTTTAACACTGTTAAAAAGTTAAGTGTTAACTCCATCAAATTCGTATCTCCCACTTTTACAGCTGAAGCAGTGACGAGATGAACTGGTAGCTCGTCTATCAAGATCAAGGTAGGTTTTGTGAAGAGATTTCGTATTTCATCAATGTTTGTAGGTGGTATTCTCTTCAAATCGTATTTTTCTAAAGCCTCGTATTTTCCAAAGGAATGTGCAAGTTCCCCCCAGAGTGTCTCTTTTTCCATCCTCCTGCAATCGATCGCTATCACGTCGACTTCTGGCACTTCCAGAATACCGTATTCTTTGTCTATATCGTACTCCTGAATGTATTGAGTTCCCAAATCCCTGTTCCTGAATACATGGTATAGCAACAAGAGTGAGTGAGTTTTACCACCGCCAAACTCCGTGTCGAGGACATAAACAGCCGAGCCCTCATTTTTAGCCAACCTTTTTAGGGCTCCTACGAGAAGGTCTTTCATGTCAGACGTCAAATACGTATTTTCGAGAAACTTCTTCGGATCTAAGTACGCCTCATCCGCCTCACCGCTGAGGACATCGTATAGCTCTACAGCGAACTTTTTTCTATCAAGTTTTCCGTATTTTATCTCGTCACTAAATTCGCAAACTTCCCAGACGTTTTTGAGATCGATCATTCTCTCACCTCAGAGCTCAGACGTCTCTGTTTGCAATCAAGTTGTCTCTTCATTTTTATAATTAAATTTCTTTTGCCCCATCATCAGAAGTATCTTATTCATTCTTATCCTGCGCGCGAGGCGGGGCGGCCTCCTAATCCTATACAATAAAAGGCGTTTTTGTTTGTGGAAGATTGGTACTCACGTTACCAACTTACATCTTTTCCTTTATCATGCAAACGAAGCAATCTTTTCGTAACGTTTTCTTCAGATATACCCAATTTCTCAGCTATTTGTTGTGGAGTCAGCTTTCTCATCTAAATTTCCCATTTATATCACCTCCCTTTCTTTGCGACCTCCCCACTTAGGCGAGGTTCGGTTCCCATTTCATCCACCCGGATCTGTCGTCTCTCTCAGCCTTGCAGGCATCGGCTCAGCGAGGGTGCCTTCGGGTCCGACCCCGGGCTCGCATCAGCGAGCAATGGGGAATACGATGCACCCGCCTGCTAACTGCGAGGCGGAGGCTTTGTGAGCCTCGAACCGCATCTCAGGCATATGAGAGCCAAAAAAGGATAAAATACAGTGTGAAAGTTGAAAGCGAGGCCTTCATAAATGCCGATCCTGTATTCAGCAACATGCCGACAGCGTCTTTTTTGACCTCATCAGAGATTTTCAGCGTTTTAATCCGCCCATAGTAACGATAAGGCGAGAATTAGCGATTTTCGAGCAAACCGGCATAAGATAAGCAATAATAAACCTGCTTAGCCAAATCCTCAAGGTCAAAAATGCTGACTTTTGATTTCCCTGTGACCCGCTTTAGAATCCAACCGAAATTCTCATAAACACGCTTTCCGCTTCCAACGAAGTGTTCGGCGACGAATACATGGAGGGGTATATTTTGACCTTTTCGCGCCAGTTATCATTCAGAGCGTTTTTCCAAGCTCTTCCTTCAGCCTTTAAATCCCAGATTTCGGTTTCAGCGAGCCGATAAGGAATATGATGACGAAGTCCTTGATTCTGCACCTTCGCAGGATTTCTGCTGCTTTTCTGAAAAGAACATCGGCGAGAGCCTTAGGATTCAAGTTCTTAACCCTGATTTCTTCCCAGGAGGGCAGAGATAGAACGAAATGATGCAGTCGTATATGTCTTCTTATGAAGCTTTGTTTATAACGTCTGAGCGTTTCAAGTCTTGCAGTTATGCGAGCAGTGGCCTTTTTAATCCAAACTTTTCCGCATTTAGGGCAAGTAGCCTTCTTGCAGTAAGCGATTTGTTTTCTGGAATAACCGCAATTAGAGCAGAAGAATTCGAGAAATCTTTCACTGCAACCATTTCCTTTCTCCCCTTTAGCTGGCGGTATGAAAGCATTGAACACCTTAAATACTTCGAGTTGATAAAGGTGAAGCGTCTGCGCGCCCTTCGTATGATTCCGAGAAGAGACCTTGATATGAGTCCCTTGAGCAATAATAATAGTAACAATTTGCGCTTCAGCGTCGCCTAGGCACCACGGCCCAAACGCCACCCGGCAGTTGAAAGGTTCTCAGAAGTGATGTCAGATTTTCCATAGAGTGGGAGGAGGGATATGGGGCCCCGCTTCGGAACATAAATTGATGCCGGATATTCGGATGAAACATTACATATGGGATGACCCGAACATACAAATGAGGTTCCAGAGGAGGAAGAGCGGGGGCATGTCTAAATATCCTAAGAGGCTATTAAGGAGGAACTCAAAGAGATAGACGAGCTTGGATTGTTACTTGGCTTAATGTGATGAAATTAAGGAAAAGATTAGTAAGGAGGTGTTTAATTAAACTTTCTATTCGTGGGAAAATCGATATTCGACTGCTGTAAGGATAGCAACTCAGTTTTTTGTTGAAGAGGCTTGGATAATATCGAGAGAAAGTATTAATTTCATTATAAAAATTATCTCTCCTATGAAGTCCTTTCAGCCTTTTAGGGATGATATGTTTTGTGCAAAACACGGAAAGATGTCTTTTCGTCCCTGCGGGCAGACCCCCACCTTACCTTACATTTCATTTTCAATGAACCCACCAAATAAAATTTCATTCCAACTTTCGCCTGAATGAAGTAGAGATTCATATAATCATGCCAAAAAGGTGCAAGAGCTAAAAACACACCTTTCTGCTTTTTTGTTTTTTGCTTTTGCAAATTTTCATTTCAAAAATTCAAAATTTGGAATCAAAGAAAAAAATGAACTATTTTTGTGGCAAAAGATTTCTGAAATGGGTCAAGAGAAGGTGTAGATATTTCTCCCAATGCTCATCTCCCTCTGGTAGTTTAACCCATTCATCACAGAAAATGCAGTAATTTCCTGCAAGGAAAAACTTATCAGCCCACTTCAAGAGTAAATTTCTGAGGGAATCTTTGTTCAAACGCTGTGTGTATGTTCTGCTGTATCCTAAAACCGCTTTCACCTTTGTGACCGACTGATATCGATATGCTAAAAGCAAGAGGAGGACGCCACTCTTCCACTCAAACGGAGCGAGTGCTAAAACACGTTTGAGCAGCGGTGAAGGCTTTGATTCGCCGTAAGCGATGGAATCTACTTGTTGAAGCGTCAAACCCTCCTCTTGCAGAAGATAATCAAGGAGTTGGTCAGCCCTCTTCATTTTCTCTCACACGCCCCCTCTCTACCACTGTATCATTTTGTCTTATGATGTCTTAAATCTAATCTTTCCCTCTTTCAAGTGTATCAGACTATAAACTTCGTTTGTCAGACTATAAACGAAGTTTATCAGACTTTGTCCTACATTCTGCCTACATTTCTCATAGTTTTTTCCTACCCTATCCCCTCCCCCTCTCAAGTCCTATCTTTCAGTTCTGAAAAGCGAGTAAGCGCAGGACCTAGGACCGAAGAACAGATTTAGGAAAGCGTTGTAGTGAAAGGCTTTCCTCGCTCCTCCTCTCCAAAGAAGAGGTTTGGGAAGAATAAATAGGCTGTCAAATATTTTCCTTCGTTCTTTCCAAGAAAGAATATGCGGGGAGATAGGTGTGTTTCTGTGGTGAAAAGAACAATTCTCCTGCGAGTGTTGTGTCCATATTTTCCTTCGTTCTTTCAACATTCTCACACAGCAACCTCACCCTAAACAATTCTCTCAGAACTCCTTTCCACAAGAGAACGAAGGAAAACATCGGACAGGGCTCTATCTCTTCTATAATCGCTTATTTCCTCTCAATCTCTTCTATGCGACATTCAACGGTCCTAAAAATCCCTTTTCGGTCCTGAACGAGCCTTGAGGCTCAATACGATGGTATAAGGTGTTTCGTGCGGCCGAGCCGAAGGTTTGATAAGACGAAGACGCTAATCAAAAAGATATGCATAACGATATAAAACAAAAAGAGGCTGTAAGTGCATACATCGCTAAAACAGCTTCCTTCTCTGTCATTTTAAAATAATATGGGAGAATCCATTTCAGCGTGAGGCGATTAGGCACTTCAATCGTTCCATCTTCCCGCACTCTTCCAAATTTCACGATTTTAAATCGCTCATCCTCAGGTCGCATCTTGTGCATTAACCTCCAATATACATACAAAATGAAGTTTGCAGTATGAGGAATAAGCATTATAAAT
>Ga0190311_1000281_pt1 | contig 17507 bp, 10 predicted proteins | sample 48700789_MG_FD_165037 | JGI IMG/M metagenome (GOLD analysis project Ga0190311, IMG submission 165037) | Hydrothermal vent sediment bacterial communities from Southern Trench, Guaymas Basin, Mexico - 4870-07-8-9_MG | ecosystem: Environmental > Aquatic > Marine > Hydrothermal vents > Sediment ...
ATATTATATATGTCTTATTATTGATAATATATTTATCGACAACAATTCTAATATCTATTAAATGATTATTTTCTGTACTATCGTTATCTAAGGTGAAAGAGTAAACTTCAATATTTAGAAAATTAAATGTCAATAAGAAAAACAGGATTAGCGTTAGAAAAACTAATGATTTATTAACCACTTAATCCACCATTTTAAAAATTGAGATAATGTACCTTATAATACTTTAGATTAGAAGGGTAAAGCACATACCGTATATATTTCTTGTACAGACTAGATAGGATTTGGCCTTATATATGGTTTAACATCTATTTCTATGGATTTTGAATCCACTAGATATCCATCTATAGTTAATGCTGCTGATATAATAGCTTTGCCCCATTGTAAGAATTTTATCCGAATGTCTCTAGAGTACTTGTTCTTAGCTTTTATTACCAATGGCTTTATAGATCCCGAGCCAAGAACTTCTATGCCTAGCCCCCCGATCCTTATAGCTATCCGAATATCTTTTTCAAAATCGTTAATTATTTCTATGGACGCCTTAGCTTCAAGACCTTCTATGGGCTCCCCTAGTACTCTAATATTATTAATTCTTATCTTTTCCAATATAGGTTCAATAGCTGAGTCAAACTCCCGCAACCAAGTCTTAATGATCATGGGTGACCAGAACTCGGCCCACCAGTAATCGCTGTCGAGTGCATGCCACAGTGCCCATCTAGCTTTTCTACTCTTACTATCTCTACCACCAATCATTCTCTCATAAGCACGGATCATTCTATATCTTTTAGCTACTTCAATCCAGTATTTCTCATGATCTTCTTTTTCTCCTCTCCATTTCCTGAATGTTCCTAGCCATGTATTGGTAGGTATATATTTAAGAACTCTCCTCGCAGGAACTTTCTCATAAATTTCCCTTAAATGACTTAATTTAATAAAACCATGTTTTGACATATTAATGAGATAATCTGATAACTTGTCTAAAAATATAGCAGTATATGGTGGGTTTCTAGGGAATACCATCCAGTTTTCTCCATCAAGTGCCAGTACTAATGTCTGGATGTTTTTATTAAACCATTTTCTAGCAATCATTAATGAAAATTCATATGCATTTCTCCATGCATTGTATTCATTGGAGAAGTTATTTTGGAAACTCATTATATTACTTAGTCCATGGTCTCTGAAAAATACTGTTATATAATCTCCTGTAGCCGTATTAAGTGCTAAGTATGGTTCATAAGGACTGTTCTTATCACCCTCGGCGTGATAGAAGTGATGTTTATCATCCAAGACTGTATACTCTATCCCATTAGCTCTATAGATATATATTAGTCCCATTGAGAAAGCCATTTCGGGAGTCCACACGCCTAATGCCTCATAGTTATTACCCATTGCCTTCTTGGTCAAGGTTTTACCATAAGATAATTCCTCGTCAACTATATCGCCAGCATCCAATACATCAACTAAAAACCCAGCTATTGTATGAGCATACAAACTAGTAAGTACATCTATCTGTCCCCTATATAATGCATCTCTATACTTCTCAAGTGCCTCCTTAACCTTCATTACTTCAAAACTACTCGAATCATATTTTTCTCCACTAATCGTCTCAATACCCTTTTCTATAGCCATTAGCCATTGAGCTAATAGACTTGGACTTAGATTATATGTTGCCTTAAATTCTCTTTTTCTATCAAGGAGTAATGCATGGTAATGATATGGTCCATAGCCGTATGGTACTAGATAACCCCCCCATACATATACATATGCCCATGGACTATGGATTTTTCCATCAGGCATATAATTTGGTGCTTGATGATGATGCCATACAATTGTAAAGTAAAAAAGTTCTCTTATAGATGGATTAGCTACAATAAATGTCGTTTTATCAACTTTATCATCGTTAACATATAGTTCTACAAGATACTCACCCAGATCTTCTCCAGTATCTAGTTTAATAGGCTCGCTTGGCAGTATCTTCATTTCCTTATCCGATAATTCATAAGATGATTCAAATGCAAGCTTCTTCTCATTCCTTGGATCAACTATGAATATTTTTATTGAAATACTCTTTCTATGTCCATGATTAATAACCAAGATACTGGCTTCTTGACTATTATTCCTTGTAATAATAGGAGATCTTAAGACAAGGTATGCTTCAATTCCATTGACGATCCTTGGTGATATGAGTCCAGAATATCCCTCATCAGACATAATTGTATGCACCATAATCAATAACTAGTCATTATTGATTTTTTCTGAGGCTAAGGTATATATCTCTTAATGAAGTAGATGTAAGGCTTTTTTAACCGCCTATTTAAACAATATCTTCAACTTATAAATTTAAATAACTCTAATCCTACATAGTATTTTGAATAGAATTGGTCAATGGTGTGTTCTTAATGGTTCTAAAAAAGATCCTATGTATATTACTTATTGCTTTCATTATGATACAATTAACTATTATAGCTACTCAAGTAAGAACAGAGAGTTCAGAGCCTCTTTATGTAATGTTTATATGGCATTATCATCAGCCATGGTATTATTCAGCTAATGAATCATACTTTATATTGCCATGGGTAAGAATGCATAGTGTAGGGAATTACTATAAAATGGCATATATACTATCTAAATATCCGAGTATCAAGGTAACGTTTACATTTTCAGGCTCCCTGATAGTTCAACTGAAAGATTATGTTGAAAAAGGCATCATGGATGTTAGGCAAATACTATCATGGAAGATAGCTAATGGAGAAGAGTTAACGGCTAAGGATATATATGATATGCTGAAGATTCCCGGAGGCTTCTTTGATATAAACTGGGCAAGAATAGTGGAGCAAATACCCAGATTCAGGAATTTAAGAGATCGAGCTCAAACAGCATTTAAGGCATGTGCTGCTTTGCCATTGAGCGAAGCTGAATTTATAGAATGTGTAGCCAATAGATTTACTGATCGTAACTTTTCAAGCCAGAGAATAATTGATTTAGCTGTACTATTTAATCTATTTTGGATAGATCCGGAAGTTGCTAGAGAAGAATATCCTGGGATATACCAATTAATGGAGAGAGCTAAATCAGAGCCTTTACCTAAATTTACACGTGATGAACTGAGACAAGTACTTGAAACACATATTGATATAATGAGTAAGATCCTTCCTAGATATAGGCAGTTAGTGAGTAATGGGCAAATAGAGTTAATACCAGTTCCATATAGCCATCCATTAGCCCCATTAATAGTTGATTTTGGCTGGAAAGAGGATCTTGCAATGCATGTTGAGAGAAGTATAGAGTTGTTTAAAGAAGTATTTAATTATACACCAGTAGGTATGTGGCCAGCCGAGCAAGCAATTAATGAATATGTTGCTAGGGTTATGGCCGATCAGGGTATACAATGGATAGCATCTGATCAAAGTATTCTCCAGAAGACAGGCATTAATACTGATTTACTTGATAACTATGGAGTCCCATGGTATTTTGATTATGGTGACAAAAGAATATACTTATTCTTCCGTAATACATTACTCAGTAACCTCATAAGTTTCGATTATGCTAAATATGAATCAGTTGATGCTGCTGTAGCAGATCTAATTAATAGACTTAAAAGTATAGCTAGTGAAGCTATTGGGCCAAGATTTGTTGTTATAGCATTGGATGGAGAGAATCCATGGGAACACTATGAAGAATTTGGAGATACATTTCTTAATAAATTGTATCAAGAATTAACGGGACTACAAGATCAAGGAATAATAATGACTACTACACCTAGAGAATTCCTACAACAGCATAGTGATTTAGCTAAAGAGCTTTCATTAAGAACTTATGAATACCTAGATCTAATGGGTAAGGATATAGCTGATATCCCGCTCGATAATTATGGAGATGCCTATGATCAGTTGCCAAGGAAAACTGTATCAGCACGACTACCAGAGGGTTCATGGGGTGGAGGAGAACTAGCTATATGGATTGGAGATAGACAAGAGAATAGTGCCTGGATGTGGCTTGCAAAGGCAAGAGAGGAAATACTAGACGCTTTAGGCGTTGATTCAATGCTAGATGCATATGGTGTTAACCCAGATGTTGTTGAATACTTACTAAGGGCTGAAGCTAGTGATTGGTTCTGGTGGTACGGTTTTGATGGTGGAGGTTCTCCAGAGACATTTGATCCATTATTTAAGGCGTTTATTAGAAAGGCATACGAACTAGCTGGTCTAACACCGCCAAACTACCTTAATGCATACTTTTATCCAGATGCTACTGCTAAGGGATGGCTTAATCCCGATGTACCAAAGCCGATTACTCAAAGAATAACTATTGATGGTAAACTTGATCCTATATGGACTACAGCTATAGAGTCTAAGGAGGCATTAAATATATCTATTGGACCAACTTATATATCAAATGCTTATATGGCTGTCGATAGCGATGGCCTAATACTTACATTTATTCCATGGCAGGGAATAGACTTAAGAGGTATGGAAATAGCAGTATATACGGCTACACCTAGGAGAAGCTTGAGTCCTTATAGTCCAGGATATAATGTCTATCCAAGATATGGTAATAAGGATCTAGGTATTGGATTAGCTTATGAGGTATTAATTAAGCCAAGTGAAAACACAGCATATGTTAGTGCGGCTGATGGTATTGGAGGCTTCTTCCAATTATATAAACTAAGTGTAGGTATTGACGAGGTAGTAGAGATTAAAATACCATGGACCTACATAGGTTTAGTACCTGGAGATTACTCGTTTTTGACAATAGCTGTCTATCTTGGAGACGAATTAGTTGAGACAGCTACAAGGCTAGGGCTTGTCTATAAGTTCCAAGTACCACGGGGCGGTGTTGCGGCGGCTGCACCGGGTAATGTCATTATTGAAATGGATGATCCTGTTGGAGATGATGATGGTGCTGGCGGATACCAATATCCATTAAGTCCTGTATTTAAGCCCGGAGTATTTGATATGGTTAAGTTCCGTGTAAGTGATGCTGGTGATAAGCTTGTATTTGAAGTACAAGTAGTTGATCTTGGAGGTAATCCATGGGGAGGCCCTAATGGCTGGTCGCTACAATATATACATATATACATACATACAACACTTTCTATACTTGGAAGAACTGATACCTTTGGATTAAACATTAATGTATCTCAAAATGATGCATGGCACGTAGCGTTATTACTTGCCCCAGGATGGGGAACGGATCCTGTGCCTGATGGTGAAAGAGCAGCTCTATACTATTACAATGACACAGTCATAGTACAGGATAGCTTGTATAAGGTATATGCTGATGCAGCCACAAATACTATTGTTGCAGAGGTAAGTAAATCACTGTTGCCTGACCTAGACCACATTGATAATTGGAGCTATGTAGTTGTTTTAACAAGTTATGATGGCTATGGAGAAATGAGGATAAGGCCCTTTGGTACAGAGGCTCAGGACTGGGTTGTTGGAGCACCGGATTATGCACTTCCAATACTTGCTAATGTAATACCTCGTGTAATGGATCTATTGGCGCCGACAACAGAGGATCAGTATAAAATGTTGAATACATTTACAGTAGAACCATCTGATAGTGGTTATATTGGAAAGTATGCTATTGTAAATGGAATCAATAAGTCAGTAGTAGAAGCTCCTAAAGTTATTATTAAAGAGGTAACATTTACAGAAACAGAGACTGAAACAATTACTGAAACGTCAACAGAAACAATAGTATCTACTTCAATAACTACCACTACGGTGTCTGAGGTTATTGAAAAGACGAACATTCCGTTAACGATAGCATTTACATTATTGGCATTGATTGTAGGAATTGCTATTGGATACGTGTTTCCATTTAGGAAAAGATTTTAACACAAGTCTTTTTATATAAATAATTATTCCCCATACATCAAACAATTGTTTAAATACTGGAATTACAGAACTTATTCAATAGAGTCTATGGGAGGCATATATAATGGCAAGAGTGCGTCTTATCGATGTGGTCAAGAGATTTGGAGATGTTGTTGCTGTTGATCATATAAACCTTGATATTCGTGATGGAGAATTTTTCGCCTTACTAGGCCCATCGGGTTCTGGTAAAACAACTACTTTAAGACTCATTGCTGGTTTAGAGGTACCGGACGAAGGCGAGATCTATATTGATGATAAATTAGTTAATCATGTTCATCCAAAGGATCGTGATATTGCTATGGTTTTCCAAAACTATGCACTATACCCACATATGAAAGTATATGATAACATAGCATTCCCATTAATAGCTCGTAAAAAGGAACTTGGCCTTACAAAGGATGTTATAAGGAAAAAAGTTATTGAAATAGCTAAGTTACTCGGTATAGAGAATTTATTAAATAGATATCCATCTCAGCTTAGTGGTGGTCAGCAGCAACGTGTTGCACTTGCAAGAGCACTTGTCCGTAGACCAAAGGTATGGCTTCTAGATGAGCCTTTAAGTAATTTGGATGCCAAGCTCCGTCTCGCAATGAGGGTTGAGCTTAAGAAATTACAGAAGAAACTAGGTATAACAGCCATATATGTTACTCATGATCAAGTTGAAGCCATGTCTATGGCTGATCGTATAGCTGTTATGGATTCTGGCAAAGTTCAGCAAGTCGGTAGTCCTCATGAACTATATTATAAACCTGCTAATACTTTTGTAGCTACATTTATTGGTTCTCCACCAATGAACCTAATTACATGTCATTTAGTTGAAGGAGAACATCGAGAGTTCGATCATGGTTTTGGTATTGAAGGAAAAGTAAAGACAGGCTATTATCTTGAATGTCCAGGTTTTAAGGCACCCATTGCCCCAGATATTGTGGACGTTATAAGAAAGAGTAGTAGAAGTAATAAGTTGTTATTAGGCTTTAGACCTGATTATGTGAAGGTATATAGATCTCCTGTACCTGGTAGAACTGATACTATAGAAACAGTAATAGAAGTTGTTGAACCCCTGGGATCCGAGAATATACTTACGGTAAAGCTTGACGGAGTTCTTGTTAAGATTAAAGCACCTCCTGAAACAGAATTTTCCATGGGAGAAAAGATCTATGGTTTAATTGATTGGAGAAAAGCTATATTATTTGATTCAGTAACTAGAAAATTAGTTGTATAAGTGTTTTATTCTTTAATATTTATTTAGAGGTTATTGTGCAATTGCTTTATATAATATCTTATATTTTTAGATGCTCGTTGAAGGAATTCTTAAATATTTAATAAACAACTATCAGTACTGTATAGGGTGAACATATTATGGGCTATGTAAGTGCAATTACAAAGACTACAGCTATTATCATTGTAGTCCTCATAGTTATTGCAGCTATTATTGGAGCAGTTATTTATCTACAACAAGCTGGAGCACCTCCCACTACTACGCCTTCTCCTACTACTTCTCCGACGACTACTACGCCTACGACAACGCCTACGACAACCCCAACAACAACTCCAACAACTACGCCTACAACTACACCTGCTGAAGAGCTTCCAGAACTTAGTATAGGAGAAACAAGTATTAGAGTGCCAAAATGGTTAAAGGAGTTTGCCGATAAATGCAAAGCAGGAGAGATCGATACAGTGGATATATACTTTGCCACGTCGATGATGCCCTTCGAAGTGAATATAACTAGTAAAATTGTTGAGAAGTTTATGGAAGAGTATCCATGTATCGTAGTACATTATGATAATATCCAGAATATGAAGACTCTAATAGCTGCTGCAGTTCAAGTGGGAGAACCTGGAAAAGGACCTGATGTTTTCACGTGGGCTCATGACTGGACAGGTGAAATGGCTGATGCTGGCTACATTGTACCTTTAGACAAGTATCTACCGGTAGAAACAATAAATGATCTTAAGTCACAATTCCTCGCTATAGCATTCCAGGCTACCCAGTATAAACTAAGTACATGGGGTCTTCCATGGGCTGCAGAGGCCATTGCATTAGTAGTTAATACTAATATGGTTGATACACCTCCAGAAACATTTGATGAAATGAAGAGTATTATGGAGCAATTCTACGACCCTGCTAATGATATGTATGGATTAGCGTATCAAGCTGATCCATACTTCTTATATCCATGGATCACTGCCTTTGGAGGATTCTATTACGATGAAATAACAGGAGAATTTGGAATAAATTCTACAAGTACTGAACAAGGTATTGAATTCTATATACGAAACATTCTACCATACCTTGATTATTCCGATCTCGGCCATGAGCATCAATTAACAGTCTTTACTGAAGGAAGAGCGCCAATGATGATTACTGGTCCATGGGATATACCTCGTATAAAAGATGTCATAGGCGAAGAAAATATCAAGATAGTCCCTGTACCTGATATTGATAGTGAGCATCAAACCAAGCCTTTCTCTGGAATAAAGTTGTTATGGATGACTCAATTAGCTACTAAAGGAGATCCTAATAGGTTAAAGGCAACCCTATTGTTCATGATATGGTTTACGCTTAATGACGAGACTATTAGAATGTTAATGGAAGGTGCAGGATTCATACCTGTTAAACTATCATTATTGCAGTATGTTAGTGAGCATCAGGAAGAATACCCAATTATAGCTGGTTTTGCAGCATCCATTGCAGAGAGTATACCAATGCCTAAGGATGTTAAGATGTCTAAGGCATGGTATGTTGGAACATGTCTAAATGCTATATTAAACAACTTTACGGCTGTAATAGATGCTGGTGGTACTGTTGAAGAAGCCATTAATTCAGCAGTAGAGTCCATAGATATTACGTTAGATTATTGTATGGCAGAGATCTATAGAAGCCTTGAAGAAATTAGTGGATAAAAGTTTTTACACATTTTAACGTATTTTTTAACTATTTATACATAAATACCAGTTAATCCCTAACTATTAGATTGAAATAATGGAAACTAGAATTCAAGGGGACCCTCTATTGAAGAAAAAGCAGCATAAAAATAAGAATAAGAAAACAGTATTCCAATTATATCCTAAAAAGATCGCTTTAATATTGATTATTCCTAGCCTTGCTATATATCTATTCTTTATGATATGGCCCATAGTATACTCTATTTATATTGCATTTACAGATGCTTCAGCATTAAATATTGCACCTAGTCCTGATAAGATACAGGATCTAAAGAATGCAAAAGCTTGTGTTTTACAAACATATGAGGCTAAAGAGGAAATAGGCTCTAAAGCTCATGAGGCCTATGTAAGACTTAAACATGCAAGGGATAGATTAGAATTAATCTATGAAGATCTTATGAATAAGCTTAAAGCTAATGAAACAATTCAGACCTCATACATAGCGAGTTTATTGGACGATGTTGTAGAAGCAGAAAATAATATCTCGATAGCCACGGAGTATATAAAAGGACTATTCCAATGTAATACAACATATACTATACTAGATCCATATATCTCCCAAAACCTCTCATCAGCTCTTGATGAATTTGGTTATCGTGTAAAGAGTCCATTACAGGAAATGGCCTTATCACTGTTTACCGAGGAAGTCGATAAAGCTAAGGTACGGTCCGTTGTTGTTTCACTAAATAGCACAATTACTAAGCTTGATCTAGTCTTAATAAGTATACAAGATATTGGAGAAGATTTTGAAGGTTTCCTAGATCGCGTTCTTAAATCTATTGACTATGAATTATATAGACTAGAACTCCACTTTGTAGGCCTTAAGAATCTCGATGAAATACTACATGACTCTAGATTCATATATTCTATATATAAGACACTACTATTTGTAGCAACTAGTGTTCCATTAAAAGTTAGTGTAGGTGTATTCCTGGCATTCTTCTTCTCAACGCCAATGATCTATGGTAGAAAGGCATGGAGAGCATTACTATTGACTCCATGGGCTATACCCACCTTATTATCTGTTACTACATGGAGAATACTGTTCACCCCGGGGCAAGGTCCATTAGCGAGGGCTCTTGATCCGTTTGTTCCTGGCGGCAGCTTCTCAATAACTAGTAATGAATGGCATGCATTCTTTGTATATAACATTGTTGAAATGTGGCTTGCCTATCCATTTATTATGACAGTTACGATGGGTGCTATTGCTAGTATACCTAGAGAGCTCATAGAGGCAGCATATATTGATGGGGCGAGTGTATGGCTTAGGTTTAGAAAGATCATGTTGCCTCAAGTTATAAGGCCTATATTGTTTGCAACTGTATTAACCACTGGTGCTTCTCTACAAGCATTTATGGTGCCGCTACTTATTAATGGTGGAGGACCTGAAGGAATGATAAGAATTCCGGGTCTTGATCCACGGATGGGTAATAAGAATGAGTTTATGGTTTTGTTTGGATATAATAGAGCATATATAGATAAGGAATATGGCTATGCAGCGGCAGCTTATCTTATCCTTGTAGTATTTCTAGCGATCTATATCTTGTTATGGCTTCGTATAACACGTATGGGTAAGAGGTGAAGTTTATGGGAAAGCTTAGAAGCGGGGCACAAATCTTTAAATATGGCCTTGGCTTCTTAGTATCTTATTATGGTATTAGAATTATTCTGACAGTCATAGGCATATTAATTGTCTTCATGCTGGTATATCCAGTATTGTTCGCTATATTAACATCTCTAGTTCGAGGTCAGATCATTATTACTGAACTTCAAGATATATTCAAATATGGGCTCACTCTCGATCACTATTTAAGTGTCATTACTGATGAAACATTCATTAGGGCATTAACTACAAGCATTACAGTTTCAATACTAACTATAATTATAGCTGTACTTGTTATTACTCCAGCAGCATATGGTTTTTCAAGATTTAAGTTCTGGGGAAAAGATACAATGCTGTTTACATACCTAGTTCTTAGTCAAGTTGGTGGAGGCTTTGGTATTGCTGCAGTTATAGCATTATATGTATTCCTGTTGAAATTAGATGCTATGGGGATACCATTACTTGGAAACCCATTTGTACTTCCATTAGTATATATTGCAGGAGCTGTGCCATTCCAGACATGGCTTATGAAGAGCTTCTTTGACGGATTACCTAGAGAGCTCGATGAAGCGGCATTTATAGATGGTGCTAGCTGGAGCCAAATAGTATTCAAGGTAATACTACCATCATCAAAGTCTGCAATGGTCGTTGTAGCAATGTTTGCATTTATGAGTGCATGGGGAGAATTCATTATAGCTAGCTTCCTACGTGTAAAAACACTAGCTGCATATCTCTATGAAACAGCAACAGGTGTAACTGTATTCTGGTCGGACTTTGCAGCTAGAACAATCCTATTTGCTATTCCAATTATAATAATCTATATTGTCGCACAGAAATACATAGGAGAAGCCATGACATATGGAGCTGTAAAAGGCTAGATACGTTTCTTAACGTTTTTCAAACTCTCATGATATATTTTAATCGTTTGTTCAGCCGATCTATTCCATGAAAATTCGGAGGCCCTTCTAATACATGAATCTCTAATCTTCCATGGAGTCTCTGGATTCTTAACTAATAGTGTTGAAAGTTCTTCATCCTCTATACTTGATACTATTCTATTCCATTTATCACTGAATGGCTTATAATAGCCGCTTTCCATAAACAATAGTAGATCGGATAAAGCTCTACCCAGCTCCTTAACGCTTCCAGGCTTTACATGTAATCCTGTTCCTAAAACGCCATATTCACGTATATCAAGTATTGTTTCAGCTAAGCCTCCCGTTTTAGAAGCTACAACGGGTGTCCCAGAAGCCATAGCCTCTAAAACCATTATACCAAAAGGCTCATGTCTACTAGGGGCGACATATACATCAGCAGCTACATGGGCCAGTTTATATAGGTAGCTTGAATATCCCGGTATTACGCGTAGATTCTCATAGTATAAGATACTTGATTTGATAAGCAATTCTAGCATAGGCCATGATCCACTAACAGGTATAGGAAATAATACTATCTTCGCATTAGATACTTTAAATAATAGATCTTCCAATGATTTAATAAGCAGATCGTATCCTTTTTGACTAGTAATTCTTCCACTCATTATTGCCAAAGGACCAATGTTTCTAAATCCATATACTCTTCCCGATCCTCTAAATGGATATGTTTTAACATGTTTAATTCTATCCTTAATTTCTTCATCGGGTACAATTGGTTCATTTTCAGGAATATTATCTAAGGCATTCTCTTCAAAGTATTTTCTTAGTAAATATCTATTGCTTTTAAGATCTTTATTCAATAGATCCGAGAGACTTGGGTGTTTTTTAATAACCTCTTCTAGAGTTTCGCGATAAGTCCAATTAGTTGCATTATATATTACTCCGGCTTTTTCTTCCAGATCCCATCCAATATATCCTAGTACATCAAATAAATAATGTTTGCTTACTGTAACTAGGTAATCAGAAATTAGACCTGCAAATCTCTCCAGTAATCCATGAGACAGTGATACTATGTCTGATATGGAAGCCTCATATTTTGAACCATTATAGAATATTTTGATCTTCTCATCAAATGGTATATTCATTCTGGATAGAAATACCCGATCTATTTTAAGTTCACTCAACAAGTGAATATGATATATGAAAACTGGGTATACTTTCTCTGTCTCGTAAAAGAGTTTGAGTAAAACCATTGATGGTATAGAATGCCAATCATTACAATGAATTATATCTGGGTAAATACCTATTTCCTTCATCTTCTTTGCATATGCTTCAATACCTTTTGTAAATAATACTATTTTATCCTTAAGACTGCTACTGTAAATTAATTGTTCCTCTAGTAAGTCTCCAGAGACAATAATGTGTGGCGGTTCAATACTATTGACTTCATAGACCGTGATCTTCTTTTCATTAAGGATCGTTGAAACAATAGGTTTTGCAAGACCTTCTTTAATAAAGTAAGATATTTTACCATGCGAAGGCGTTATCACTATTGCTTTAATGCCTTTTTTAATCAATGCTCTCGATAAGTTAGGAGGGACTTCACCTAATCCTCCAAACTTCCTCACATTCCTAGATTCGAATGTAATCATCCATACCCTTTCTATATCCATGGCCTTGCACACACCACATTATACTGCTATATTATATCTGCTTAAGTATAAATTATAGGTGTTATTAAATAGATAAAGTAAAAAGTCTAAGAATGTTTCAAAAGCTTCATGTAGATAATCATTACTACCCATAAACTTCCAGGTAAAGCTATCATAGTTTCCGGGACACTAACTCCTAATCCATGGATTACATCCTTTTCGATAAGTATGTATGTTAATACGCCTAGGATACCAATAACTGTAAATAATAGTGATAAATATCTAATCCTTCCCCTAGCTTCAACAATAGTATATATGATCATCGTTATGAGGAGTAATAGGAAGAACGTTACAGAGAATATGTAATGATGTGGTTTAAACCTTTCAGGGAAAACACCAATAAAGGACAACGATATAGCCGTAGCAATCAATACATATGGATAAATTCTTCCCTTACCCACTAAGCCTATTGCTGTCAATGCAAATAATATTCCGGATAAAATAAGTCCATAATTAAATATGGGTTCGCTAAGCCTATTACATAAATCAATACATTGTTTTATACCTCCGCAGGCAGTCACCCAATCTCCAAGATCACTAAGAGCGTTTTCTCTCCAATCAAAACAGCCGGAGACTCCTATAGCTAAACCTATACAGATCCAAGCTATTAGGAATGATAGTATCCCTATATAGCCTAGAATCCTTGCTGAATTCATTCCTTACCTCCTTATATATAATCTTATACGTTGTTTAAATTCCCCTCCCGGCTCAAGACTAATATTATATATAGGCATTATTCCTAGTCCTTCGAAATTATGTATAATCCCTTTCTCAGTACGAGCAGGCATATTTATTGGAGAGATCCAGTATGTTGTCTTACTACTCGTCTCAATAACTATATCAGGGAATATTGGGCTCTTTATAACTACATGTTCTGTTTCACCAGTCCATGTATTGTTAATGCTATGATCAACATTATTTACTGTATAACCAGTGAATCCAGCCTTAATCCTATTCCTTGGTAATTTAGGAGCTATAGTATATTCTAAGCCAAGTAGTCCCTCTATAATAGAATTTCCTTGATTTTCAAACCTATACTCTAAAGTTATACATGGATTTTCTGTTGATATTAATACTCTCTTTTCTACAAATAATTCTACTGGTTTAGAACCCGGTGGATAATAATGTGCTATTCTCCTCATAATGAGGACTCCGTTTTCATCAACTTTACTAACATACTTTCCAAGGGCTAGATCGCTCCAATCAATGAATGGTGTATTATTTATCCAATCATTTAATGATGCATGGGGAGCCCATAGATGTTCTCTAGCGCTTACTCTCCTATACCAATCCGGTATGAATCCCATACCTTCAAGATAGGGCTCATAGTATCTTGTCATGGTATTTAGTAAATTATGTTCATATCCTTTCTCCTTATAATCCAACTCAAACAATGTTCCGCCGTCACTTGGCTTAAAATATGCATTGAGTAATGGTGTTTCTATAAGGATCTCGCTTTCGCCGTCAAAATCGAAATCTATTCTTCTAATAATAATTTTAGATGATCTATAGTATTCAATAATTTCCTCTGCTATTCTCTCAGCTTTTACATAATTCTCGTATAGTGCTTGTCTTAAATGGGCGAGATAAATCCCGCCAAATAATCCATGCCAATAAGCATCGTTGCATTGTCCCAGATGATAATATCTCCATACATCGCTTCCTACATTAGCCTCCTTAAGCTTAGATCTAACAATAAGCATCTTTTTATGAAGATTATTACTCTCACGGTATTTAATCAAGAAATTCCTAAAATACCCTCCACTCCATTCAAGCATTTTATCATAGCTGCCATGGGGGAGATAAAGGAGGCCTTTAACGCCGTAGAGTTCTAGATATTCACTAGGATGAATAGGATTTATTTCATGTTTTCTCTCCCTAAGCTTACTAAAGAAGTCATTAAGCCACCAGCGAGCCCATTCACGATCTCTCCATTCACCAAATTTTTCAGCATCACTTCCCCACAAAAGATATCTTATACCCGTTTCATCTGCTTTACTAAGCATGTAGTTAAACACATCTTCAGAGCTTCTCCATGGAAGTACGTATCGTAGTTGAGTATCTATAAAGAAAAGCTTTAACCTATAACCACTATCCTCTGTCATCCATGCATAAAGTGAATCATCTCCTCCCCGACCTCCACGATACAATGTACTATCATCAAGAAGCACATATTCGATTCCATTTCTTGCTAAAGCCTCAACAATATTAGGTTCCCAAACACGTTCAGGTAACCACATACCTCTTGGCTTAAAGCCAAACTGTTTCTCAAAAACCCTCATGTATTCACGGACCTGCCAATAACGATCCTCTGGAGGAAGTATCGGTAATATAGCTTCACCAATGCTCCCGGCAAGAAACTCTATAGATCCATGATCGCCTAGTTTAGCTATTTCAGATAACCAATCAGGATATCGATCGATCATTTCAAGAAGCATTGGACCACTAATGTGAACAGCTATTTTAATATCGGGATATTTCTTAAACACATCAATTAATAGTCTATAGCAATTCTCATATATTCTCTCAAAAACCCAGTCAAGCTGTCCAACAGGTTGATGAAAATGTATTACAAAGATAAAGTTTATCCTTGGCAATTAACCACCTCTACTGATACAACTACATACCTATGAAATAAAATCCTTACTCTAACCAATAAAATAACTTAAACGATTAAAAAGAAGTAATGAATCCTAGTTATAGATGTTATAGGAATGTAAAAAATATCGTATTAACTATAAAGTTTAATGCCTATTACTAATATAAACTAATGCCGCCATAGTTATTGCAATCGCTACCATAGAGACTATAGGAATAAGGAGATTACTGTCTTCAGTAGTATCTTTCTCAGTAACTTCACTTAATGGTACAATTTTACCTAAGCAGCCCTCGACAACTATCGGCACATCATAGCCCACGATTTCTCTCAAAATTCTTATGAACTCAGCAACTTCTTTTTCGCTAGGCTTTACATCGTTTAGATTTAGAACGATTCCTAGACAACCCATAATCCTATAATCTGCAGGAAAACCAATACCTGGTAAACTACCATTATTTAGACTCATTAAAGCATCCTTTAACTTCTCAACTATCTCTTTATAGTTATCTGAAATAGTGTCATTGACTCCATAAATATAGTCTAGTAATGGTATGAGCCTATTCATAGAATCTTCAGCGATCTTTGGATCTCCACGTAATTCGTTAGGAAGAACCTTTAACACTACTTTAATATTGTTTTCTCCAATGATCGAGCCTATAGATTCATCTACTTTCTTCAAGTCTATATCTTGGTCTGGCAAGAATATAGGTTGAAAAATTATGTTAATACTATTATTCACTACATATGCAAAACCTCTATGATGAACTATTACTCCATAATCTCTTTCAAGTAAATACATTATTTTACTCTCTATTTCATATAATCTATTAAATTCCTCTGATGAGTATACTTGGACCGCAGATTCATACTTACAGTCCCGATCACCACAAATATCACTTTTATGCATGTATCCAAAAATGAATCCATCGCCAGAATAAATGAAATAATTAACTCCCTCTACATCATCAATTTTATATGTGTACTTAAATTTTTCAATTCTAATATATTTATATTCTCCCGTATAGGTAGATCCTATGACTGTAATGCTTGAAAGTATTATTGACAAAATTAGTATACTTAGATACAATTTTTTAACTAGCAATGGGCTCAACCCCCAAATAACTAATTGCATCATCAACTGAGGCACATATAACAAGTTTGGTTCCGGATTCATAGTAATATTGGCTAACTATACCAACTACCCAGAAGTATTCTCCCTCTCCTGGAACGTATTCTCTGTAGAATACTGTTCCTCCACTATCACCTTGTTCTACATAAATATCCATGATTATGGCATACTTGTAAAAGATACCTAGATTACTGTAATACCAATTGTTTATAACTCTTTTTAGTTCGCCAGTTGTCGTGGACGTTTTATAACCTGATTTGTATAATGTGGATCCTATCTTGTACTCAAGATCTTTTCCCGACCAGTAGCCATCTATGTAAACATAATTATTACTGTTATAACTATAATAGATCTTTGCTTCAACAGTATCTGGATCAGGGTACCATGAATCGGTTTCTGTAACTACAAATGCTACATCGCCATAGTTTGGACTTGAACTATATATTGACCCAACTAAATCACCATCTGCAGGTTGATAAACATAGTCCCCGGCATCACCAGCATGACCAGTCGTTACAAAGCCTATATAATAGTAGATATCGTAATAATTATAATATGCAGGAAAACCTGTAGAAACTCCTGTGAGTTTTTGACCATCCCATACACCTATTTGTATCCCACCTATTAATGGACGCCATACATCATATGGAGTAGCAGAATATAGAATTGCCGTAGCTAGGATGATTATAGCTATTACTAACATTGATGAATATAGCTTCAGAATCTTCAACAACTTCTGTCGCCCTGTATTTTTTTTC
>Ga0190311_1000284_pt1 | contig 17358 bp, 22 predicted proteins | sample 48700789_MG_FD_165037 | JGI IMG/M metagenome (GOLD analysis project Ga0190311, IMG submission 165037) | Hydrothermal vent sediment bacterial communities from Southern Trench, Guaymas Basin, Mexico - 4870-07-8-9_MG | ecosystem: Environmental > Aquatic > Marine > Hydrothermal vents > Sediment ...
GAGGGCTGGCCAAGGGGGGCTGGGCCACCATCTATGGCCAGGTCCACGAGCTGGCCTAGCTCCCTAAGGGCTTCCTCAACCGTCCTAGGAGGTGGGTGCCCAGTCCTATTTGCGCTCGTCCCAACTAGGAGGCCACCACAGGCATCAATTAGCTCTAGCGTGAAGGCATGGCCAGGCACCCTTACGCCAACCGATGGTAAGCCACATGTAGCTACGCTAGGTAGGGTGGGCTTCTTAGGTAGCACGAGCGTGAGGGGGCCTGGCCAGAAGGCGCTTGCTAGCCTAAGCGCTAGGTCGTTGAAGATGGCTATCCTCCTGGCTTCCTCAAGGCTAGAGGCTAGGATTGGGAAGGGCTTGCCCGCTCTCCCCTTGACCTCAAAGACCCTCTGGACGGCTTCCTCGTTAAGTGGGTCGCAGCCTAGGCCGTACACGGTGTCCGTTGGGTATATCAGGAGCCCACCAGCCCTCACGACCTTAGCAGCCATGCTTAGGGCCCTGGGGCCTGCCCTAACTAGCCTAACCATGCCCCATGTGCTTTAGGGCTTGCCTTAAATAAGCTCGCTACTGGCCAATTAGGGTGCCCAACTTGCCAGAAGCATACCTCTGGCCTGGCAATATAGCTTGTGCTGAGGGGGCCATAGCTGCAGGCTGCCGTTTCTTCGCAGGATATCCAATAACGCCTGCAAATGAGATATCAGAGCACATGGCTAAGCGCCTACCTGAGGTCGGTGGCATATTCATACAGATGGAGGATGAAATGGCATCGCTAGGGGCCGTTATAGGTGCCTCCTGGGCAGGCCTAAGGGCCATGACGGCTACATCTGGGCCAGGCTTCAGCCTCATGCAGGAACTCATAGGGTATGCGTTCTTTACTGAAACGCCCTGCGTTATAGTAGATGTCATGCGTGTTGGCCCCTCCACTGGCCAAGCCACTAGGGCTGCCCAGGGGGATGTCATGCAGGCTAGGTGGGGGCCACACGGCGATTACGCAGCTGTTGTGCTAGCACCTAGCTCACCACAGGAGATGTTTGACCTAACAGTAAGGGCATTTGATATCTCAGAGCGCCTTAGGACCCCAGTTGTAGTGCTCTCAGATGAGATAATAGCCCACATGCGTGAGAACGTCATCGTGCCCGATGAAATACGCATCCCTGAGCGGGCTAGGCCAGAGAGGGGCAGGCAGGAGTTCTTCGGGCCAGAGCTAGTCCCACCGATGCCGAGGCTTGGGGATGGCTTTAACGTCCCTGTAACTGGCTCAACTCACGATGAGAGGGGCATACGCTTCACGAGGGACCCAATAGTGCATAGGCGGTTGATAAAGCGCCTCTGGGCCAAGGTATACTCATCGGCAAGGGAGGTATGGGATTGGGAGCTATGTGGTGAGCAGGAGGGGAAGCTTGATTTAGCCTTCGTGTCCTTTGGCTCCATGTCTAGATCCGTTTTAGAGGCCATTGATATACTGGCCTCAAGGGGCCTTAGGGTAGCGAGCCTTAGGCTGAAGGCCATCTGGCCATTCCCAGATGAGGTAGTAGCTAAGCTAGCTGAGAGGGCTGAGGCCATAATCGTGCCAGAGCTGAACATGGGCCAGCTTGTGAGGGAGGTCAGGAGAGCGGTAGCTGGGAGGGCCAGGGTAATTGGCCTAAGCAGGGTTGGAGGTGGGGAGCTCCCAACCCCAGAGGAGCTAGCTGAATTCGCCCTGGAGGTGGTAAGGAGATGAGCGGGGGAGGCTTTTCCATCAGGCGGTACTTGAGGCCAGGGCTTAAGCTCCCATTTTGCCCAGGATGTGGCTGCTACACCATTATAAATTGCTTCCTCAAGGCTGTTTGGGAGCTGGGGCATGAGGACCTATCTGAATTTGCGTTCTGCAGTGGCATAGGCTGTGCTGCTTGGATACCATCACCTTACTTCAATGCTGATAGCATTCACACACCACATGGGAGGGCCATCCCAGTTGCAACAGGCGTTAAGCTAGCTAGGCCTGAGCTGAAGGTGGTCGTCTTCGGTGGGGATGGTGATATAGCGGGCATAGGCTGTGGCCACCTAATCCACGCTGCTAGGAGGAACACGGATATAACGGTCATAATGGTCAACAACATGGTCTACGGCATGACAGGTGGCCAAGTAGCCCCTACAACGCCACTTGGGGCCAAGACGACCACTACCCCCCTTGGCTGCTTTGAGAGGCCACTAGATGTGGCCAACGTAGTAGCAGCTGCAGGTGCAAATTACTCAGCTAGGTGGACCACAGCCCACAGGAGGCAGCTCACAGATGCCTTCAGGAGGGCACTAACTGGCCGAGGGCTTAGGTTCGTAGAGGTCGTGAGCCCCTGCCCTACGAACTTCGGGCGTAGGATGGGCATGGACGCTAAGGCCCTCCTGAGGTGGTTCGTAGAGGCTTCGGTACCAATTGAGGAGGCACGCAACATGGGGGCTGAGGAGCTAAGGGGTCGCATAGTAGTTGGGACGTTTGCCGACCGAGATGAGCCAGGCCTACTAGATAGGCTTAGGGAAGCATATGGTCGGGCTAGGCCTCCCTAGTAGAGCAGAATACCCTATAGCCACCCCTCTTGGCCACTACCCTCACGTTGCCGAAGTAGCCCTCCATCAAGGCCCTTGGCCTCCTCGCTAGCTTAGATCTAACGACCAGCTGTAGCGAGCCACCTGGCTTAAGGTGCTCAAGGGCACCCTTTATCAGGGCATCTACTACATGCATGCCAGCCGATATAGGTGGGTTGGAGAGCACTACATCAAACATCAGGCCCTCAACTGCCTCGTAGAGGAAGCCATGCCTTACCTCTGCGTTCTCCCATACTAGGTTGTGCCTTACGTTCTTCTTGGCCAGCCAGATGGCCCTTCGGTTTACATCGGTCAATATGACCTTCAGCCTTGGCCTTATGGCTGCAGCTACTATGCCTATGGCCCCGTAGCCACAGCCAATGTCAAGGGCAAGCCCTTCCTCAGGGAGCTCCATGACCTCTATGAGGAGCCTAGTGCCAAGGTCTATCTTACGCTTTGAGAAGACGCCTGAGGCCGTGTAGAACTCAAAGTAGCGACCCCTAAGCCTAGTCCTTATCAAGCCAAGCCTCGGGGGGCACCTAGGACGCCTGCTGTAGTAGTGCTCGTGCCTACGCAAGCTATCACGGCTCCTTAACGACCTCCCTTGAGGACCACATCCTCGGGTAGGTGCCAGGCTTCATGAGGACACGTAGCGTCCGTGCTACAAGCCCCTTCCTCATGGCCATCATCTCCCTGCTTGAGACAAGCGCCTCGGCTAGGGCTACTGCCTCCCCCTTAAGCGTGGTTATGAGAACCATATCGCCAGGCTCTATGCCGCTGTGGAGCTTTAGCACGCCAGGGGCAGCTAGCTGAGCACCGTGGCAGATGGCATCAACGGCAGAATCCCTGATTACTATACGTGGTAGGAAGGATAGCATGTGCTCAACTGGCCTGATGACCCGCCTTACCGCCTTCTCATCCCCAAGCTCACGCCATAGGAACATGGCCTCTGAGAACTCGTGGAGGGTTACGGCATCATCCTCTGAGAAGGAGCCAACGCGGGTCCTCCTTAGCTCCTGCATGTGGGCACCACAGCCAAGGGCATTCCCTATGTCAACGCAGAGCTTTCGGACGTATGTCCCAGCCTCGCAGGCAACCCGGAATAGGACGTAGCGCCCCTCTACCTCTAGGACCTCAAGCTCGTATATCGTCCTAATCCTAAGGCGCCTCTTAACAGATGCCCTAACTGGTGGCCTCTGGTAGATTGGCCCCACGAACTCAGACATGACCTCCCTTATACGTGAGGCTGGGACATCGCTGTGGAGCTTCATGACGGCCACGTACTCCTTGCCAGCGTTCAGCACCGCCATCAGGGCCTTAGCTGCATCCTTGAGCGCTACTGGCAGCACGCCAGTTACACGGGGATCTCCCTGGCCCCCAGGGGAGGGCCTAGGGGGCCCCTAAGGTCCCCCCGTGCCCAGCCTTATCCACGCCAACTATCCGCTTAACCCAGGTCGTTACCTCATGGCTAGTTGGGCCAGGTGGCTTATCTAAGTTGATGGCCCCAAGGCGTATGTATTCGCTTAGTGGCCTCTCCTCTGGCTTGTAGCCATACCTTGGATCTGTTTCCCCTTCTGCCTTCACCAGCAGCTCCCTCTCCACGGCCCAAGGTGGCTTAAGCTCCTTCATCCCATGTGCCCTCCATGGGGTAGGGGATAAGCTTAAGGCCCACGACCATACCTAGCCCACGTCTAGAATGGCTTTAGCTTTGGCTTAACTGGCTCAGCCATCCAATCCTTGAGGCCAGCTCCCTCTAGCGCAGCTAGCACTTCTTCATCAGTTGCCCCACGGGGTATGCTGATCTTGGCCTCAGTTGGCTCTAGGTGCTTTATGTTGGCCCTACGCCTCCTAACGCCAGTTAGGCTCTTTGGGCCAGTTACAAGCACGAAGTTATCATCTATTATGTCCACTACCACGCACTTACGGCCTGACTCACGGCCAGCTATCTTCACGCAGATACGCCCAACCTCTATGGCTGGCACATCGCCCCACCTCCACTTGGGGAAACGGCCACGGCAGGCCTATATTAAAGCTTGAGCTCCCCTCTAGCTCTCATGGCCTCTATAACAGCCCTTATGGCATCTACTACCTCGCCTGGGCTGAGGGCATCTGTATCCACTATCAGGTCGTAGGGCGAGAGGTCATCCATGCTGAAGCCATAGGCCCGCTTGTAGATCTCACGTGTCCTCTCATCCTTCTCCCTCACGGCCATGAGGGCCTCCTGGAGGCTTATGCCATCCCTCTTGGCTATCCGCTCGGCCCTAGTGCGTTCCGATGCGAGCAGCCATATCTTGATATCCAGGCCCTCGCCAAATAGGTGTGATAAGGTCCTGCTGTCTATGATGAAGCCTCCTTCACGGGCCTTCTGGATAAGCCAGGCATCTACCTCCTTATCAAACTTAGGATCCTTAAGCCTTAGCTTTAAGAAAGCCCTCCCCTCTGGCCCCTCCCACCAGCCATGTTCATCTACATTGTAGCCTAGCTTCCTAGCCTTCTCCTTAAGGGCATCCCCACCAGATATGTATTTAAGGCCATAGAGCTTAGCTAACTTACGGCCGATTGTAGTTTTCCCTGTGCCAGATAAGCCAGATATGCAAATAGTCAAGCCTCTCCTCCTCTTTCTGACTTCCTCATGTGGCTTGGGCTTGCGTTGGTGGCTTAAGGAGCCTGGTAGCATCCTTTAAGCCCCTCCTGAGGCACCTAGGGCAGATAACGCCTCCATATGGCCTCTCTGGCCTACGCTCAGTATGGGCTAGCTTCCTAAGCCTAGATGGACGCTCCCTTGGCACGCCACCTAGCACGGCACCGCAGATAGCGCACCTAGCTGGCCCAGGCTTCCTACGCTCATAGTGTATCACTAGCCTCCCCCCTGGCGTCCTCACCTTCACCCGCCTTAGGCTCCTTGACCTGAGCGTTGGCCTCGGCACGCCTCACCACCTCACTCTCCCCATGTCATCCCGAGGCCCAGAGCCCTCTGTATAAGCATTCCGAGGGACATGGCGCAGAGGCCATACCAGAGCACGAATGAAATGGGCATGGGCCCCTCAAGGCCAATTGGGAAGTAGGCTACGGGCTCATGGTCAAACAGTGGTGCTAGGACGAATATGAGGAGGAAGAAGCTAAGGAACATAGAGATCATGCTCCTCATCCACATGCTAGATAGCCCCTTCTTCACCATCTCAAAGTGGGCCATGCGCTTCTTAAGCTTCCTCTCAACCTTAGCCCTCGTCTTCTCATCCTTAGCCCTCATGGCCTTCCTAAGGAGCTTCTCGTATTCCCTTAGCTCCCTCCTGAGCTCCCTTAGCTTCCTTGGGTTCACTAGCAGCCTAGTTAGGCCAGCGTGAAGGAGGCACATGCCTACTGCAGCCAACAGCGCCAGAAGGGTTGATGTTGGTATGCCAAAACCGACGGGCAAATCAAGACCCTCCATCTCAACCCTTGATTAACTCTAGGAGCTTCCTGCCAGCTTCCCTCTGGCCACCCGCTGGGTTCTTTATTATGGCAACTGGTGCGCCAGTGAGTACGGAGCAGGCAGAAGCTACCATGCGTGAGAACATGAGCTCCTCCCTTAGCTCCTCTATGCGCCTCTCATCCCTTAGCCTCTCGCCAGCCTCTAGATCCTTGACCCTACGGGCTGCTATCTCCTCTGGGTCAGCCTCTATGAGCACGAGGAGGTCGGGCTTAAGGGCCTCAAGGACGTGCTTCGGGAGGCCAGGCAGGTAGCCAAATGGCGTCCTAACCACCATGTGCGTATCTATTATCACATGGCCTTCAGCAGCCTTAACTGCCTTTGCTAGCTTAGCTGCTGCCTCGGCCTGCAGGACCTTCTGAGTGGCCATATCCATCTTCCTAAGCTTATCCCTATGGACCAGTAGGCCACGCTTCTCCATGATCTCAACCATGACATCACCGTAGTTTAGGACGGAAAGCTTCACGCCCTCAGCCCTAGCCTGGGCCTCAGCCTCCTTGCACACGGTCGTCTTGCCAACGCCAGGTATGCCAGTTGCAATTACTACCTTGCCCCTGGCCATGCTAACACCATAGGAGCATGTGGTAAGGGCGATTTAATGCTTAGCCTCAGGCACTAAGCCCCTTCACATAAGCGCCTGGGGCCAGCTAATGGTTGGCTTATGGCTGGCGTGAAGCGGGGGAAAGGGCGTGGGGCATTCGTTGAGCTACCGCCCACGTATCAGGAGGGGAGTTTGAGATCACGGGCAGGTGGGACCTCTACTTCAAGCTAAAGATCTTAGCGCACTGGTCGGGGAGCTGGTGAGCAAGGCCCAAGCCCCTCTTCTCCCTTGCTACATGCGTTCAGGAGCCCCTATGCCAAGTAGGCCAAGGGCATTCCTAAGCACTATCCTAACAGCATCAATGAGGGCTAGCCTAGCATCAGATAGGCCCCTTGGCTCGGCCCTTATCACGGGCAGGCTAGCGTAGAATGAGTTAAACCTATCTGCTAGGTAGATGGTGAAGTTCGCAATCGCATCTGGCCTTAGGCTATCAGCTGCATCTGCTACTACCTCTGGGAAGCGGGCTATGGCCAGCACGAGCTCCCTCTCAAGCGGGTGCCCTAGGAGCGAGAAGTCTGGTTGTTCGGGCTCCCTACCAGCCTTCCTCAAGATGCTACATGCCCTCGCATGCGTGTACTGCACGTATGGAGCTGAGTTCTCCTCAAAGTTCAGCACCCTATCCCACGTAAATGTTATCTCCTTAGCTGGATCCTGGGCTAGCAGCGTGAACTTAACAGCCCCCACGCCCACGACCTCGGCTATCCTGGTCCTCTCCTCCTCAGACAGGCCTGGTGAGTGCTCTGGCACCTCATCGTAGGCCCTTGATACAGCTTCCTCAAGGAGGCCATCTAGCGTTATGAAGCGACCCCTCCTAGCGGACATCTTAGCGCCAGGTATCTTGACTAGGTTGTAGGCGAAATGTATTAAGTTCCTGGCCTTTTCGTGCTCGCCAAGTGCGTGGAGGGCTAGCTTGACATGGAGCTGGGCTAGCTTCTGGTCGGCCCCTATGACGTTTATGACTAGATCGGCATCCTTGAACTTCCTAAGCGTGTATGCTACATCCCTGATCTCGTAGAGGGTCGTGCCATCTGACCTAACCAACGTTAAAGGCGGTATCTCAAATTCACCTGATAGGCCAAGCTCCCTCCTAAGGCCAAACCTCTCCGCAACTGCATTTGCTAGGAACTCAAGGGCACCAGCCCTTACCTCAGTAAAGCCAGAGGCCTCAAGGCTAGCTAGGACCTTGGCTACTAGGTTGCTCCAAACGACCTCGCTCTCCCAATCCCACTTATCTATGCTTATGCCAAGCCTATCTAGCGTTTCCCTAAAGCCCCTTAGGCACTCCTCGCAGATGCCCCTTACAAGCTCAACAGCCCAGCCCTCACGGGCCTCGTAGGCCCTCACGACCTCAGATATAGATGCTTCTGGATCCTCATCCTCCTCTACAGCTGAGAACAGCTTATCAAATAGGTCTGGCTCCCTTCTCCTTAGCTCATGTGCTGAGAAGGCCCAGCTATCAAGCTCTGCCTTCAGGCGCCTAACACGCTCATCACTTCCAGCCCTAATGGCCCTATTGACTTCCTCCTTAAGCCTCCTTATCTCAAGGGCGCAGTTCGTCATAGCATATATGAGGCCGAAGAAGTGATCTGGCTTCCCCCTTGGTCTTGGCCTACCGAGCTTATCGTAGCCGTAGGCTAGTATGGCCACCTGGCGCCCTACGTCATTTACGTAGAAGCGTGTTTGCACATCATGGCCCCTGGCCCTAAGCAGCCTAGCAAGGGCATCGCCAAGCACGGCATTCCTACCATGCCCAACGTGCATTGGGTGTATTGGGTTAGCGCTCGTGTGCTCAACTATTATCTTCCTCTTCTCCCCTGGCCCAACCTCTAGGTGCCCATATCGGTCCCCAAGGCAGCGGGCAGAGCTTATTGATAGCTCAGCTAGCCTAGCTAGATCCGACCAGAAGTTCACGTAGCCACCAGCTGCCTCAGCCGTGCTCAGCAGCTCCGCCCGACTAGGTATTAGGCTGTTAATCCCGCTTGCTAGAGCAGATGCTAGCTCCTGAGGGCTTTTGCCTAGCTCCCTAGCCAGCGTGAAGCATACGTTGGTCGTTAGGTCCCCGAACTCAAGCTTTGATGGCAAGGAAACCTTAATGCCATCTAGCTTGATACCTGACCAGAGCCTAGCTATGGCCTCGCTTAGCAAGCCTAGGCACTCAGACCTAAGGGCCCCAAATGGGTCAGCGACCACCGAGCCAACAAGCATGCCACGCTCAGCCTCAAAGCTTAAGCTAGCTACCCCCTTATGAGCACTGGGGCCCGTAGCTCAGCCTGGATAGAGCGGCGGCCTCCGGAGCCGTAGGCCCCGGGTTCAAATCCCGGCGGGCCCGCCAAGGGCTGGGGTGGCTAGGGTGGCTAGGCCAGTGATAACGCTTACGACTGACTTCGGCACTAGGGACCCATATGTGGCTAGCATGAAGGGCGTCATCCTATCCATCTGCCCAGGGGCAGTGGTAGTTGATGTAACACATGATGTCCCAAAGTTCAACGTGAGGGCTGGTGCCCTAATCCTGGCCCAGGCCTCTACCTGGTTCCCACCTGGCACCATCCACGTGGGCGTCGTAGATCCTGGCGTTGGCACGAGGAGGAGGGCCATAGTGGTGAAGGCCAGGAGGTACCTATTCGTAGGGCCAGATAATGGGCTCCTAGTGCTTGCAGCTAGGAGGGATGGCCTTGAGGCCGTTTACGCCGTAGAGAATGAGGCCCTATTCCTGCCGAAGGTCTCAAGGACATTCCACGGCAGGGATATATTTGCTCCAGTAGCTGCTAGGCTTGCGCTAGGCCTAAGCCCATCTGAGGTTGGTCCAGAGGTAAGCGATTACGTAGTCCCAAGCTTTGCTGAGCCAAGGGCTGAAGGTGGTGTGGCCATAGGGGAGGTCATGCACATAGATGGCTTTGGCAATATCATAACGAACATACCTGAGGACCTCCTTAAGGAGCTCGGCATTAGCGATAGCTCTAGGCTATCCGTGAGGGTAGGTGGGCATGAGCTTAAGCTGAGGCTTTGCTCTGCCTATGGCGATGTAAGACCAGGGAGCTTCCTCGCCATAGTAGATAGCTGGGGCATGCTTGAGGTAGCCATGAACCTAGGTAGTGCTTCTAGGGCCTTGGGCGTGAAGCCAGGGGATAGAGTAGAGGTAAGGCCTATTGGGTAGCGGTGGGGGCGGTGGCTTGGTCAAGGCCATAACATTTGATATCGGTGGTACTTTAGCAGAAGGAGATTTAGATAAGAAGGCATTTGCAAGCATGGTAATTGAATACCTTTCTGGCCTTGGCTTTAAGGTAAGCCGTAAGGCCTACAAGCGGTCATTAGGCTTAGCCATGAGGAAGCTCCAGGCCGTGAGGGCATCTGGCCGTGAGATGGACTTCAATAGCTTCTACTCCCTCGTCCTATCTGGCATTGGGGTAAGCCCAGATGAGGAGCTCCTAAGCGATCTAAGGGCCTTGTACTTCAGGTGCTTTCGCTCAGAGCTCATACCAGGAGCTGAAGATGTAATCAAGGCCCTCTCAGAGGAATACATAATTGGAGTAGTATCTAATGCTCTAACAGAATGGCCAAGGGTATTCCTAGAGGCCGTTGGACTTGCGGAATACTTTAGCTTCATAATAGTATCATGTGATGTAGGATGGAGGAAGCCCCATAGGGCCATATTTGAGCTTGCACTGAGCAAGCTAGGGCTACCAGCAAACCAAGTAGCCCATGTCGGCGACTCTCCCCATGAGGACCTACTTGGTGCCAAGGAGATCGGCATGAAGGCCGTGCTAGTACTAGGGCCAGGTGCCCAGCTTGAGCTACTAGGTGTAGAGCCAGATGCTACTTTAAGGCACATTAAGGAGCTACCAGGCGTTTTAGAGGCCCTAGATCCCTAGCTGAGGGGCTTAGCTTGAGACTCAGGATGATGGATATGATTGCCTGCCCAGCTTGCTCCTCCCCACTTGACCTAGAGGCCTACTCAAGGCGTGGCGATGAGGTGATAAGGGGCCTGCTCTCCTGCCCGAGCTGTGGCCGTGATTTCAGGATTGAGGATGGCATACCACGCCTCATGCCTACGGGCCTCAGCGGTGTTGAGCAGCAGGTGTACGGCTCCATAGAGAGCTACTACGATGCCTACAGGCCAGTTATGGAGGAAATATACCATAACCCAAGGATAGCCTACATGAGGAAGGTTGAGGATGCATGCATAAGGCTAACTAAGCCAAGGGGCCTCGTCCTAGATGTAGGCTGTGGAACTGGGAGGCAATCCCTCCTGCTAGCTGAGCTAGGCTGCCATGTCGTGGCCACCGATATCTCGCTTGGCATGCTCCTAGAGGCCAGGAGGAGGGCTGAGAAAAGGGGCCTTAGGGGGCAGGTGGAGTTCATACAAGCATCAGCTGATGCCCTACCATTTAGGCCTGGCGTCTTCAGCAGGGCCTACTCCTTATTTGGGGCCTTTAACCACGCACCAAGGCTCCTTCACGGCCTTAGGCGCTTACGAAGGTCGCTTAAGAAGGGAGGGCTGTTCTTGCTTTCCGTTTTGAATAGGTATCAGCTAACGTGGTGGATAGAAGCCATGCTGAAGCGTAGAAAAAAGCAGCTAATGCGTGCCCTCTTGGGGAAGCCTTACTACTTCACCATGAAGCTTGGTAGGAAGAGGAGGAAGCTATGGACGAGGCTCCTCTCAGCACCCGAGCTAAAACGCTACTTAAAGCAAGTAGGCTTCAGGAACATACGGATTGGCTGTATCCTCTTGTTCCTAAAGCCGAAGTTCAGCTACGAGCCCAGCCTAGAGCTAAGGGGGCTTGAGGCCTCCCTGGCCTCCCTTGAGGAGCGCTTGAGGTGGCTCCCTCCCTTCAGCTGGCTTGGGGCCTACATAATTGCCCTTGCCGAGAGGGCTTAGCCACTAGGTTATCTGGTCCCTCCTTAAGCTAGCTTGGGCGTGGGCCTTGGAGCATGAGTTCATATGTAGGGGAGCCCGTGTTAGGGTAAGGGCGAGTGGGGAGGTTGAGGTCCTAACTGAGCCAGCTGTTGAGTACTGCCCGTATGTAGCAGCTGTGTATGGCATAAGGCACATAGATAGGGAGGCTGTTGAGCGCATAGTAAGGATGAAGATGGAGAAGTTTGGCTTCTGCTGCCCAAGGAGGCGATTTGATATAGGCCTTAAGGTCCCATTTGGGAGCTCGGAGATAATAAGTACGTGCATGAGGGCTGGCCTCCTAGATTGCGCTGTAACCGTATGTGAGGGGGCTGGGACGGTCATAGCCTGGGACCCCGATTTGGTCCAGGGCATAGGTGCCTTCCTAAACGGCATCCTGAGGACCTACCCAATGGAGCCGATCCTAAAGCACATAGAGGAGCACGGTGGCCTCACCCTAGCCCCCCGTGAGGCCAAGATAGACCAGCCATCTGGTGTTGAGAAGGCCATAGAAATGGGGTTCAAGCGGATAGCGGTTACGGTCATAGGGCCTATGGCAAGCGATATAGAGCGCATAAGGGAGCTTGAGGGGGAGGCAGGGGGCGTAGAGGTAGCCATCTTCTCTACGTGCAATACTCTTGTGAGGGAAGGCGATGTAAAATACCTATTGATGGCCGATTTAGTATGCTCAAGTGCATCTAAGGTCGTCAGGGAGCAGGTTGGCCCAAGGGCAATAGCCCAGCTCGGCATATACATACCCGTGTTCATCTTAACTGAGCTTGGGAAGCGATTAGCGCTTACGTACCTCATGGAGGTTGGATCTGGCCTTGTGATATCAAGGGCTAGGCTGCCCTATATTGTAGAGGGTAAGCAGCCCATCCTAGCTGAGCATGGCTGCTGTGGGAGCCCCTCACGCTGCCCTCAACCTTAATAAGTAGCCCTTCCGCTCCCCATAGGCGATGTCCAGTAGGTCAAGGCGTAGGAAGGCCGTGGATAAGTGGAGGACTAAGCAGTGGTTCGTAGTCCTCACGCCACCCTACTTCGGCGAGAGGGAGCTATTTGAGATACCTGCGGATAGCCCAGAGAAGCTACTAAAGCGTGTCCTTGAGGCCACCCTATATGATGTAACACAGGAGAACATAAGGCAGCAGGTGATAAAGCTGTACTTCCAGATCATAGCAGTTGAGGGGGAGAAGGCCAAGACGATATTCAAGGGCCATGAGTACTCCCGTGATTTCCTAAGGAGCCTAATAAGGCGCAAGACCAGCAAGGTAGATGGCATATTTGATGTCGTAACGAAGGATGGCTATAAGATAAGGGTCTACCCATGTGCCCTAACCCAGTACCGTGTGAACACATCCCAACAGAGGGCCATAAGGAAGATCATGAAGGAGATAGTAGAGCGTAAGGCTAGGGACCTCAACTACGGCCAGTTCGTGCAGGAGATGGTGTTAGGCAAGCTAGCCTCAGATATATATAATGAGGCAAAGAAGATAGCACCACTTAGGCACGTTGGCATAAGGAAGAGCAAGCTCCTGTACGCCCCTGAGCTAGCTAGGCTTGAGGTATCCATAGAGCACGCTATAAGCTCTGGTGAGGAGGGAGGCGAGGAGGCAGAGGGCAAGGGGAGCGAGGAAGGCGAGGGGAAAGCCTAGTTAATTACTAGCCTGCTTTAACCACACGGCATTATAGCTAATGGGCGATGTGAGAGGGGTGGCTAGCATGCAATTGATAATTAAAACTCCCCTTGGCCTTGAGAAGGTAGTTGCTACAAGAGCTCTTGAGCTAGTTGGAGGGCGTGCCAAGCCAAGGCCCCAGGGCTTCATGGGACTCGTGATCCTAGATGGCCTTGAGGACCCAGATGGGGCTGCTAAGCTCATAGAGGACCACATACCTGAGGCAGAGTACGTGCTTAAGGTTCTGGCCACCACTAGGGCCGACCTAGAGGCCGTAGCAAGGCTTGCTGCCGACCTAGCTAGGGGCAGGATAGGGCCAGATGAGACGTTTGCGGTTAGGACGACCAGGAGGGGGAAGCACGATTTCACGAGCATAGATATGAACGTGAGGGTTGGTGCGGAGGTCCAGAGGGCTACTAATGCAGATGTAAACCTCACGAGCCCAGATAAAATCGTGTGGGTAGAGGTCATAGGGCCTACGGCTGGCATAGCTATAACGCCTGGCGATGTAGTCTGGAAGAAGAGCAGGCCAGGGAAGCCATCCGTCCTAGGCCTCCTAAAGCGCATTTCCTTTGTCCAGATGCCGTACCTTGGGGAGGGGGCAAGGCCCATGGGCATTAGGCTTGGCAGGGCTGCTCAGGCATTTGAGCTAGGCGAGTTGGTCATAGCACCACATCAGCCCGTTAGCGTTGAGGAGCTCCATGAATTCCTATCTGGCCTCCTAGAGGGGAGGGAGAGCCGTTTTAGAATACAGAAGCGAGCTTATGCTAGGAAGGTGAGCAAGGTCCCGATAAGGCTCCAGGACCTATACCAGCTCGTGAGGGAGAGGGCTGGCGAGCCCATGTTGGTAACGGACCCAACTGGCAAGACGGCTTCAGAAGCAGCAGATGAAATTGAAGATGCCTTTAGGTCGGGAGGGCGTGTTACCATACTAGCTGGTGCTAGGGAGGGCGTTCCAAAGGGCGTGTTCAGGTTTGCTACTGCTGTTATAGATCTCTGTCCTGGCCTTACGTTCGCTACGGAGCACACGATACCTGCTGCCGTGAGCGCCATTATAACATGCCTTGAGGAGAGGGGCCTGCTCCCTTCTTAAGAGCCTAGGGCCAGGACTTGGGTGGGATCTGCCTTGTCAAGGAGGCGGGAGGCCATTAGGAAGGCCGTAGCTAGGGAGGCTGCTTGGTTACTATATACTGGCCAAGCTCATGAGTACAAGATGGCTAAGGAAATAGCTGCTGAGACGCTTGGGGCTCGCATACTGCCTTCTAACCTAGAGGTTGCCTTAGAGCTTGATGAGCTTGCTGATGAGCTAGAGGGGCCTGAGAGGGCTGAGAGGCTAATAGCCATGAGGAGGGAAGCCCTAGAGGTCATGAGAGTTCTAAGGCCATTTTGGCCAAGGCTGGTAGGTAGTGTTTGGCGTGGCATAGCCCATAGGGGGAGCGATATTGATATTGAGGTCTTCTGCGATAAGCCTGAGGAGGTGTTTGAGGCCCTCAGGGAAGCTGGCTTTACCATAAGGAGGCAGGAAGTCGTTGAGAAGCAAGAAGTAGGCCAATTGGTCATATGTCACCACATCTACCTGGCCCTGCCATCTGGCCGTGAGGCAGAGGTCATAGTGAGGCCAGAGGTCATGAGGGGTGTAGCTAGGCGCTGTGAGATCTTCGGTGATGTAGTAAGGGGGTTGAGCATAGAGGAGCTTGAGGCCCTGCTCAAGGAGGATCCGCTTAGGAAGTTCCTACCTAGGTAGGCCAGGCTAGTGCTTCACCTTGCTAACCTTTCCTTTAAAATGCCTAACGCTAGCCAGGGGCGTGGTGGGCCTAGTGCGCTTGGTGGCCCTTATGATGAAGGGGAGCGATTATGGCTTAAGGGCAGTTGAAACCATCTGCTCACATGGCTTCGCAGATTGGATTTGGGGCATTCACGAGTTCACGAGCACGCCACCTCTTGAGGCCGTTCTAGATGAGCCAGATGCCTTCCTGCCCAAGGGCCTACCAGATTGCGACCTCCTGCTCTCCCTTGGCCTACCCCAGGAGCTTCAGGCCCTCCTGCCAGCCATAGCTAGGTCGGTTGGGGCTAGGGCGGTTGTAGTAGCTATCTGCGATACAAGCTGGCTACCACCTGGCCTTAGGGAGCAGATCAGGGATGAGCTTGAGGATGCTGGCATAGCCTGTGCCTTCCCAAAGCCCCTCTGCAGCCTTGAGGAGGTCGGCGACCCCACCATAGATGAGTTCGCAAGGCACTTTGGAAGGCCAAGGCTGGTCGTGAGCGTGAGGGGTGGCGTGATAAGGCGTATTGATGTGCTTAGGGGCTCCCCATGTGGCTCAACTTGGTACATAGCCGAGAAGCTCGTGGGCCTGCCTGTAGAGCCAAGGGAAAAGCTGTGGGAGGGACTCGCAAAGGCCCACCACGCCTACCCATGCTTAGGCAGCATGGCCATAGATCCAGAGATAGGCGATGCCATCCTACACAAGGGCCAGTACATAATAAGGGAGGCGCTTGAGGAGGCACTTAAAAAAGCAGGATTCTAGCTTAGCCTTCTGCCCTAGATATCCACGATTGCCTTCCACAAGCCGTGCTTATTGCAGAAGGCCCTTACCTCAACCCTGCCCTCGTAGAGCGGGAACTTAGCTTCGGGCTTCTCGCCTGGCTTGAAGAAGCGCCTACATACGTTATCACCAGCTACGAGCTCCACACACTCTATGTAGTGATCCTCGGCCATCGGGTGTTCAACCTCGCCAACACGCACGCTTATGCCCCCATCGCTCACGACCACTACTGGCAAGTGCTTCTCAGAGCCAGGGCCACCTGTCTTCTCAGCTAGGAGCGTCATGGGCTGGCCACAGCAGACTAGCTTGCCGACACCAGCATGGACCACGACTACGATATTACCACAGATATCGCACTTATACACCTGGAGGCGTTCCGTCATGCCCATCACCCCTCCAGTAGCTCCCTAACCTCTTCCTCGCCCTTCCTCAGCTCTACCGCTTGCTCCCCATCTAGCCTCAGCAGGAGGGCAAGGAACTCACCTACGTGCGTCTTCTCCTCCCTAGCTACATCTAGGAGCGTGTGCTTAACGGCCTTATCAGAGGCTAATGCTGCCATCTGCTCGTAGAGGCTTATGGCATCTAGCTCAGCTATAATGGCAATGCGTAGTATCTGCCTATTGAGCTCCTCTGGCCTGAGCTTGGCTAGCTCTATGGGCACCTGGGATAGCAAGCCCTTTCGCCAGCTTACCATTTAAGTTCAACCTGATAAATCTTTTGGTTAAAGAAGTTAACCATAATAGGGCAAGTAATTAACCTTATAAGGAGGTATGCCGAACTGAGGGCGGTGGTGGCCGTGAGGGAGATGACGAGGCGCTTCCTAGCTGATGCCTTCGCTGGTGAGAGCCAGGCCCACATGCGTTACCTGATATTCGCTGAGAAGGCAGAGAACGAGGGCTTCTCCAACGTGGCCAGGCTGTTCAAGGCCATAGCCTATGCTGAGTTCATCCACGCCAAGAACCACCTCATGGAGCTAGGGCAGGTAGGCTCTACGGCTGATAACTTGAAGGTAGCTATTGATGGCGAGGCATTTGAGGCCCAGGAGATGTACCCAGCCTACCACGAGGTCGCAAAGCTCCAGGGCGAGAAGGGGGCCCAGAGGACTACACGCTTCGCTATGGAGGCTGAGAAGGTACATGCGGAGCTCTACTCTAAGGCCAGGGAGGCAGTGCTCAAGGGCCAGGATGTGGACATGGAGAAGGTCTACGTATGCCCGATGTGTGGCTACACGGTTGTAGGCGAGGCCCCAGATAAGTGCCCAATCTGTGGTTGCCCAAGGGAGCGGTTCGTGAGGTTCTGAGCGCAATGGCAAAAGCACCTTTATTTTCACCCCTAGCTTATAAGAGCGCAATCCGCACCAGCAGGGCCATAAGAGGGCACCTATGAGGCGGGGGAGATGGCACCGAGGGGCAAGCATAGGAAAGAGCTAGATGAGAAGGATAGGAGGATACTAGAGATACTCATGGAGAGGGGGAGGGCTACCTTCAGGGAGCTAGCGAGGGAGTTCGGCATGAGCGATGTAGCTATTAGGAAGAGGGTCCTAAGGCTTGAGCGCTCAGGCATCATATCTGGCTACACGGCCCTAGTGGACCCAAGGGCACTTGGCTTCTCAGTTATATCCC
>Ga0190311_1000288_pt1 | contig 17036 bp, 33 predicted proteins | sample 48700789_MG_FD_165037 | JGI IMG/M metagenome (GOLD analysis project Ga0190311, IMG submission 165037) | Hydrothermal vent sediment bacterial communities from Southern Trench, Guaymas Basin, Mexico - 4870-07-8-9_MG | ecosystem: Environmental > Aquatic > Marine > Hydrothermal vents > Sediment ...
CCCCGTGACCAAGAAAATTTTTGTAGATAGCCATAGCCCGAATTTCAACTAAGGGACAAGGTGTATATACCCCTATGTACAGGGGTGTCCAGGGGTATACTCACTTACCCAGACTTGCTATATTTCTCCCTCTCATCCAAGAACATTAGCCTCCTGTAGCAGTCATCACAGATAACCATGGACCTAGCAAATTTGTAATTCTTCTGCTGCTTACACCACTCACATATAAACATCGGCTCCTCCTCTGCCCTCTGTAGTACTTCCTCAGTCTTAGCCTCAGTCATCTCTTTCTTGTATTTCAAAAATGCATCAATCACATACTTAGCCCCTTCGATAGTAAACCCCCTCTTCGCAATATCCTCTGCTACTATTATCCTCTCCTTCTCATCCTCTATCTTCTTCAGGTGTGGTATAATCCCTAGCTTTAACTTCCCTGCCCTTGCCATCTCCTTAATCTCCTCTGGCTGGTCTAACAAATCTATCCTTGCCTTTACATAGCTATGGCTTTTCCCTACTTTCTTAGAAATCTCCTCTATGGTAAGCTTATGCTCATAATAGAGCTTAGCATATAGCTCTCCCTCTGCTACTGGGTCAAGATCGGTCCTCTGAATGTTCTCTGTAGCAGACATCATCAGTGCTTCCTTATCCCCCACTTCCATAATCCTAGCAGGAAGTCTGGGTATTCCAAACTTCTTGGCAGCCATGTACCTACGGTATCCAGAAATTAGCTCATACCTCCCTCCCTTGGGCCTCACTATTATTGGCTCAATTAACCCTATCTCCTTGATAGAGTTGGCTAACTCCTCTAGCTCTTCTAAAGGAGTTTCTGGATGCAATAGTACAGGTGGCTCATCTATAAGGCTAATATCAATTTCCTCTATCCTCTCCCCTTTTGTCTCCTCCATAAAACCTTAGAACTGCTTACTTACTTATTTACCTTTCTATACTGCAGTAGCTACATAGCTGCCTTAGGAGCATATAGAGCCATGAGAATATCTATCTCCTCATCCGTATAATCTAACTTCCTCAGCAACTCTCTACACTTGTCAGCAGTAATAATAAGCTCCTGATAAGCTCTAAGTATCTGCGTAGTAGTGAGCTTAACCTCTCTCTTCCTAACCTCCTCCTCTACCCTCTTCCTAGCATCTGCTCTAGAGACTATGGCATCTCTAACCGCAGTATTCTTAATTACCTTATCCAACTCACTTATTAGCTCAGTCTTATCTATGCGGCCCTTAACATACATATCTACCCAGGTCTTTACTACCTCATCCTTCACATCCTTATCTAGGCTAATCTTAGCAGCATCTATATAGTGCTTGGCTCTCTCCTCTATTATACCTAGCTCCTTAAGCCTAGCTCTAAACTCATCCTCAGTAATATAGCCACTGACATACTGCTCAGTAAGAGCAGATAATACCTTGCCTCTCTCCTCTCTTAATAAGTTACCCTTCCATGCCTCAGCTATCTTCTCAACATACTTAGGGTCATAGCCAGTTTTCTTCAGTAGGTCCATAAACTCCTCATCACTAATAATCCCCCACTCCCACATCCATCTCAAATCTATCCTACCTGGCAAGTCAAACTGAGTGCCGTATATTATATCTACATCACTAACCTTAATCCCTGGCCTAGGCTCAGGCTTATAGTCATGCCAGACTATATACTTCTTATACTCATCCTCACTAATTATGCCTCTCAGGTACGCACTGAATAGCCTTTCTGCACTAGGTAATACCCAGTGGCTTTCCCAGTAGGCTTTTGCCCAGTACTCACTAAGCCCTTGCATAGCACTCCATTTATAGAAGTCATCAGGAGTGATTACTTCCCTAACTACAAATGTTATTAAGTCCCTCACTCCAGGAATAATCTTAGTTAGCTCTAGATACCAGTCTCTATACTGGCTAGGGATGCCAAGATACTTTAGATGCTCCTTAAAGCTGCTCTCATCTATAAAGCCACGCCATAAGAAGTGCTTAAGGTCATCCAATCCTGGAAAGCTAAAGGCACTAGCTAAGAGCAGCTCCTTATCCTTCTCATCGAACTTATACATGCTAAGGTACTTGACAGCATCATCCTTACTAATGAACTCAGTAACATAGAGCTTAGCTACCTTATCAGGAGTTAGTAAGGTCCTAGCACTCTCTATGTAGCTATCCAAGTACTCATCCCTATAGCCAAGATACGCACCTATTGATTTGAATGTAGCCTTATCTATAATACCAAGTTGATAGAACTTGAGTAAATCACTAAGGTTAGGTAAGGTTGGCCTATATACTGACTGATACCACTGCCTTAACGGTATTACTACACCAACCTCATAAGGCATTACTATAGGAGGACTTATGACCCTATCAATACCAAAATAGCTTATCATAGTAGCAATTATCTCCCTAATGCCAATTTGCTTATTAGGATGCATAAAGTCCCCTGCAGCACCCAGGATATGGGCTAGTATTGCAGTTGTAGCAGCTACTTCTGCTATGCCAGTAGCAGCCCTAAGTGCATCCTCCATCCTTATAGGAGACTTAGCATACTGAGCTAAAATTTCCTCTACCTTTCTCCTATAATCCTCAAATAGCCCTGTTATGCTCTCCTCAAATTCCTTAGGAGGAGAGTGAGGCAGGAGTGCATCCCTTACCCTATTGATAGCATCGGTAACAAATCCTATGAAGCTATCCTTAAACCAGGATACGGCACCCATAGTAACTGATACTATCTGCTCTCCTAACCATCGGAGGCTGCCAACTAGCCACTTAACTACTTCCTGCAGTCCAGAGGCTACAAAAGTCCCTATACCTCTAACAGCATCCTCAATCGGGTCTGCAATTACCTTTACGGCTCTACCAAATGCATCTACTATAGTGCTTACTATTGGGCTTACTGCTCTACTTATAGTTCCTATGGGGTCCCTGAAAAAGCTAAACATAGCATCCTTAATAGGAGAAAAGAAGGAGTTGAGAGCATTAAGTACCTGGCCAACAGCATCATTAACCCTATTCACTACATAATCCCATCCTCCCTTTAAATACCCTACAGGGTCCTTAAAGAAAGCTATCACATTACTCTTAATCCCCACAAAGATGTTGTACAGCAGGGTAAGTATGCCCAAGTAATAGTCTCTAGCCCAGGCCCATACCTGGTCCCTAATCCAGACAATATACTCTGCGATTTGGGTAAAAAAAGAATAAAAGGTACCCCAAGCAGCACTGAAGAACTGCCTTAGCTTTTCTAATGGTAATCTTACCCACTCAGGTACTACTTGCCAGACCTGCGTAGCTATGCCTATTACTTTATTCCATAACTCCTCAAACCAACTCTGTACCCCATCAAGGGGCCAAGGCCAATTAGTCATGCCTAATCCCTATACTTACACTTCATAGGTCTCTACTCTCTGAGCCTTAAGTTTCTCCAGGTCCTCTTTAATCCTCTTCTTCTCCTCCTCAAGATACTTCTGCCACAGGTCCCCCTTCTTTTCCAAGATGGCCATTATCGCATCATCCTGCTTTTCCCCAAATAGTTCATACAAATCTATAAAGATGGTCCTTGGCCCTACTTCAGGAGTTTTATAGGTAACTGCCACCGTTCTATGTAGCTCTCTGAGTTTAGGGTAAGTGTCCATGATGTCCCTGGATATGATAGTAACTGGTGTTTTCTTCTCCTCTTCCTTCTTCTCTCCCTCTTTCTTCTCCTCATTTTCCATCCTCATCCCCTCTTATGGTGTCTTAGGTAAGGAGAAAGTCTTACCCAAGTCTTCTGCGATCTCCCTTAGTCTCTTGCATACCTCGCAGTCGCACTTATTCTTAAATGCTAGCTCAATAACCTCAATTAGAGCTATACGCTTTTTGAAATCCACTAACCAAGTAGGAAGTTTTACTTCTTCTTCCACCTAAACCACCCCCATGAGCATTATACACGATACCGAGGATATAATCGGTCTTACTAAACTTTCTTATAGCCATGACTTCTCCATCATCCTCAATTACTAGCACCTGAGCTCTAAGCATTTCTGGTAGTGCTCTCCTAACAGCAATACTAAACATCCTCCTAAAGCTTACCTCTTCATCTAACAGCCTCTCTAATCTCTCTTCCCTTTTCTCCTTACTCACAAATTATATAAGCACCTACTTACTTATTAAGGTTATTGTAATAACGAAGGTGGTTATGATGGTGATACTAGTAAGATGTAAGAAGTGTGGGTATCTCTACTCACACCTTATCCCATTCTGCCCATACTGTAATCCAGACAAATTTGTTGAGTTACTAGTCAAGAAAGGAATGGCAAGATGGGAAAAGACTAACAAGTAGAAAAATAATAGCACTAGTTACAAAGGTAGGGTATGGTAGGTCCATTCTACCTTACCATACCCAGATAGTACTACCTAAATCTTTATATATAGGTAGTACTAATTATATAAATATGGCTAGGTACAATTTAATCCTTAAGGATATTGTGTATGTTAAGCTGCTAGGGATCGCTGCGGAGAAGAAAGTTACCCTAGGCAAGTTAATAAATTCTATCCTGGAGGAGTTTGTAAATGAGTATGAAAAAGCCAGAGCTATTAGTTATTCGGAGGGTAGTGAAGAAGGTAAAGGAGAACAGGAAGAACAAGAGCAATAACTCGGATGACAAGGAATTAAAGAGAGAAATAGCCAGGCAAAAGTACATTAACTGGGCTAAGGAGAACTACTACACTCTCAGGCCAGTTAATACTATATGCAGCATGTGTGGTACTAAGCTAGGGAGAGAGGACTTAATACCACCTGAAGAGGCTACTAACTACAGCTATAAGTACCTAATATTCTCATGCCCTAAGTGCGGTACCATAAATGCTAAGCATGTAGAATAGCCTCAGTAAAAAATTAATAGCAGTAATGCTACATAAATTACATGGAAGAGCCAGTACCAAATCCTCCTGAACCTGAAGAGCCTAAGGAGTAGGGGAAAGCTAGGCAGTAGGTTAGATGTACCAATCTCCTCCGCATCTCCCAGTTAGCCGACTGGGCGGGGTGCCTAGGAGCTCTGCCTAGCCCCCAGATTATGGCACTCTACATCGCAGAGATTACAGTACCTGCGGGTACTACTGAAGATAACCCAGTTACTCAGAGAGTTACAATAAAGAAGGACATCATAACCAAGATAAGTGTACGGATACCTCCTGGCCACTTTGCTAAGACAGGTATAGCTTTCTACTACGGCATTAAACAGATAGCTCCCAAACCTGAAGGTACTTGGATTAAGGGAGATGCAGAAGTAGTAGAGTTCGAATTATTCTATGAGATGCCTGAGGTACCTGGAGATATAACAATTAAGGCCTACAACACTGCAGAGGACTACAGCCATACATTCTATGTAAGGATAGAGGCACTAGATAAATGGGTAGCTATGCCCTGGATGCTAATTAAGAAATTTGTAGATGCATTTAAGGTACTCATAGGATTAGATTAAAAATGGAGAAAACACTACCTGACTGGTGGATAGGAGCAAGAGCTCCTGAGGCTACATTAGGACCCTGGCATGTTAAGCTATGCATATCCAGTGAGCCAACAGACCCATTTACTGGATGGACCTGGTGGACCATAGGTACACCAGCATCAGGATATGTTTGGCAAATACATTATGTAAGAGTTAGCATAGATGCTAGCAGCTTAGTAAAGCTAGCTCTAATGTGGGGAAGTACTGACCCTGGTACTCCAGGAGACATAATACAAGTAGCCTATGGCTATGGTAGTGCAGAGCTCTACATACCTAAAGGGCTTGACTATGTAAGTGGTAATTACCTGCAGGTAGGAGTGTACATATATGGGGATGAGGCTAGAACCCCTAATGTAAGTATAAACGGCATTCAGATTAAGCTATGAAGGTAAAAATATTAATTAGTACGGATGAGAATAAGAAGTATGAATTTGATACTGAGACAGGGGAATTAAAGGAGGAAAAGACTGAGGAGGAGGAAGAAGAGTGACAGAAGAACTCTATCCAAATAGAGTATTAAGGGAGAGATTTAGTGATTACTATGAGGAAGATGATGTTACTATAGCAGCTAATAGCAGTAAAGGCTGGACCTTCGACTGTAGGAAGTACCACACTAAGACCTGTATAGTTGTAGCAGATTACGCATTAAGGTTCCTAATATATGTGAGTAATGACTATGACCCAGATACTGGTAGTGGGCACTGGTTTAAGTACTATGATACTTACCTAACTGCTAATGAGCCAGCATTTGTTAGTTTCTCTGAAGTCTTTAATTATGTCTACTATTACCTATATAACCCAGACAGTACAGACCATACCATAAACAGCTTTACTGTGTGTTTCCAGGTGTAGAGGCTATGGCATGGATAGACTTAGCTAAGAGCATATGGGTCTTACCAGGTTTCCGTATAGAGGCAGCATTTGATAATACGGCTACTGGAAAAACTAGTTCTTCTAGTTGGACAACACTAAGGACATTCAGCTACACCCTACCAGTACCTCTAAAAGTATTTAAGGCTAGGTTAAGGGCTCAGGTTAAAGGTGAGAGTACTTCAGGGGTAGGTACACAGACTGTGTACTTTAGGTTCGTGATAAACAACTTTGCCTCTAATTATGTAGCTGTTACTGTCCCTCAATTGACAACTGTAACTAAATGGATAGAAATTATAGATACCATGGACTACACAGACCCTCAGAGTAGCTTAACTATAGAATTACAGGCACGCAGTACTAGCTCCGCTGTATATGCTAGTTATCAGCCTTTCCAGAGGGTAGAAGTAGGTTTCCTATTCTAGTGATTAAAAATGGACCCAATAGAGCTAGCAGTCATCTCTGCAGTCCTCGGCTCACAGTTCATGGTAGTCTATAGGCTCGGCAAGGTAGAGCAAAAGCTTAAAGACCTATACCGCATTATTAATAATAATAACCCTGGTGGTAAGCCATGCCAAAAGAAAAGAAAGAGTACAAACCTGAAATAACCTTATGGAAGGCTGTTAAGATATTCATCTACGCAGGCATAACTGCAGTAGCACAGTGGCTAGGAGGGGCTAATGTACCAACTCCAGAATGGACCACTATAGGCATAGCTATACTAGTTGCATTAGAGAACTTCCTAAAGCACTATCCAGGTAGTAAATAAGCAGTTACTCTTTAAAGGTACCAGATAAAACTTTAAAAACTCAGGTTACCTATTTCTATCTAGGTGGTACTATGGACTGGACACCCCTGGTGCAAGTAATAGAGAATGTCCTTAGCATAGATGCAGGTACTCTAGTATTTGCTGGCATGGCCTTTGCCTTTATAGCATGGCTCATAGGGAAAGCTAAGAGTTACATCTACAGAGAAGAGGAAGAATAAAGAAAGAAAAGAATAAGGTTTAGGGACTTACCTAATCCTTTAGTTCTTCATCTATTTTCTTAATGATTTCATCTAGCCTTTCAGCTAGGTCATCACACAATTCTATTATGCCCTTTAACTGGCCTCTTGCTCCAATCAATCCCATCCCTATGACTACCAACTTATTCCTTAGCTTCTGTAATTCCTCCTTCTTCATTTCCTTCCCTCTCCTTCCTTTATTTCTTTTAAAGCCTTCTCTATAAAGGCCTTAGTAATCCTTGTATGGAGCTCTATTAACCCTGCCATGAAGGTAAATATCCCTAAGCTTATTAGCCCACTGCCCTCAAGTGCATTCACATCTGGGTATCCAGCTTGTGCCCCTACTATTTTAACTATCTCCTCATAAGTCTTCCTCACTAGTTTGTCATATCTCTTAGCTATTTCCTCCTCACTCATCCTCCTTTTCTTAGGCACCTTCACTCACCTTCCTGTAATGCCCTCCTAAAATCCTCCTCCTTAATTTCATAGCCACAGTAAGCACAGTAGCTAGCCCTCTTCCTCCTGCTGTACCTAAATGTATGCCTCCCGCATATAGGGCATGTTATCCATTTGTACCTCATAGTTACCTCCCTCTTCTCTCCCTTCCCTGCCCACTCATCATAAGCCTTCCTACACTCCTCCTTAGCCTTCTGCAGTTCTAGAATGAAGTCATCTACCTCATCCCAGTTAAGCCATACAAACCTCTTGCTCTTCTCTCCCATCTTAACTAAGATTATTGGCCTATTGTCCTCAGTCCTCCTAGTAACTTTTACTATCATTTACTACCACTCTCCTTCTTCTTCCTGTACCTTATCATGACATAGATATTCTTGAGGAAGTTCTTTCTGGCCCTTCCTACTAGCTTTCTGCCTGTAGCTGCCTCATACCTTTCTAATGCAGCATAGCACTCCTTAGGATACCTCATGGCTCATCCCTCCTTAACCTTAAGTCGGAACTTTAATACTTCGAGGAAATGCAAAATAGCTAGGTCCTCTACTAAAAAATTTGCCCATACCGATAAGAAATTGTAGTCCTCCTCCTTCAGGTACTTCCTAAGTTCCTTAAGATCCTCTTTTATCGCTTCTTTCCTCGCTTTTATTAACTTCTCTATTTCCTCTACCTCCATAGCAGTCACCACCTATATATACCCTATACACCCCCTATATATATACTTTTCGGTCTCTACTCATAACTGCCCTTCTCCCAATCTATGTGATAAATCAAACTCCTAGTAACACCATGCACTTCATACAGCTTATACCTAACCCTACACCCTAGAGCATATACTATAGCTCCAGCAAATGCATCTATCACCATCTCAGAACTCCTATCCAACTTAGTAATGTCCTCAAAATCTACCAGAACTACTAGGAATTGAGACATGAATGTTATACTAACTATTTTGAACCTACCAAACTCTCTTATGCTCTTAAGCTCTTCCTCTAATGCCTGAATTCTCTTAGTATCTCTAAGTCTGTCTATCTCCCCAACTACCTTAAATATGTACTCTATCCTCATATCCTCCAGTAATATACCTTACCTTGCATTAAGAAATAATTTTCTACAATATCTACCAGGAACTTCTTAACCTTATTCTTAAGTTCCTCCCACCTACCTTGCTTAAATGGTATACAGTTAAGTACTGCCTCTTGCTCTCCCTCCCTTAATATCTTAATCCCGTACTCCTCATGATGCTTATGCACATAGCTATTATAAGCTAGGATGTAGCTGCCTAAGGCTACACTACTGAATAAATCCCCATACTTTAATAGCCTCAGTAGAGTTAGTACACACCCTGCTAAGCTAGACTTAGGAAATCCAAAAATAAACATCCCATGCACAGGTACATTATACTTCTTAAGTGCTAGTAAGCTGCTCTTAATCTTATCCCATGTATAAGGTCTGCCCATAAGCCTTATAGTACCGTTGCTTAAGCTCTCAATCCCCAGAGAGATCTTAACGGCCACTTTGCTTAGCCACTCAGCTAATTCCTCATCAATATCAGGTACTAGCTCAGCATGGAACTTACAGCCATGCTTATAGAATACCTTACATATTTCTATCATCCTATGCTTACTGACATTACTAATGTTATCGCATAGGAAGAAGTCCTTACCCCACTGCTTTAAGACCTCTAACTCTCTATCAATATGCTCTATAGGCTTTAGCCTTACTGGACCATATGGATAGTACCTGGCACTACAGTACTTACATTTATTAATGCAGCCTCTCTGCGTTTCTATACCTATCAACTTATACTTGCTCAAGTCAAAATCACTGTAATCAGGGATTATGAGCCTACTGAAGTCATAAGGCCTAAGTGGTAATATTGTACTATAGCTCTCACTAAAATTAACTATATCAGGTAGGTAAATCGGTAGAGTATCCTCTGCATCCCCAACAAATATGGCATTAATTCCTGGATACTTCTTTAAGTACTCATGGCTAAATAGCACTCCTGGACCTCCCAGGATTACTTTAGCATTAACTAACTGTGCTACTTTAACTGCCAAGTACACACTATCTGCTCTAGTAGTTATCCCAACTACCCTTGCATCATAACTATTAATCTCATTAGCTATCTCTTCTGCCAACTCTTCTAACTCTCTACTTTCACTTAGTACCTTTACTGAGTACACTACCTTACTAACTGTTCTAAACGCACTACAGTACTTATTAACCTCCTGTCTAAGTGCCTCCCACAGGATCTCATAGTACTTACTATTGTACTTATGGCTAAGGTCAATACACTTAGCATTAAGGCCCATAGAAGTGGCTATACTCTTCAGGATAGCTAGGTTAAGTGGGGCTACATAATTTAGCCTCAGGGGTAAATCTACCAATAACAGGTCTATCATAAGTCTACCTCCCAGAGCTCTATCTCGGCTTGGTGTGGCATATTCATAACTAGCCTCTTAAGGAACTTCGATATAGGCCTCTTACCTATCCTATTATGATGAAAGTAATACACCTTCCTCTTCCCTATGCTCTTAAAGTACCTGATTAATGCTGCCAGGCATTCAGGATACTTATAGACAAATGCCTTCTTAAGTCCTAGGTTTATATATACTTCATCTCCTCTGTGAAGTACTGTAGGAGTGCTAATTATTGTACCATTATAGATAATAGCATAGGTCACTGCCTCTGCCTCTCCCACATCTGGTAAGTTTAACCTACTCCTCAACAAATCTGTCCTCTCTAATGTACCTATCTGAAAATATATAGTAAATAAAGGATGCTTACTAAAACAATTGTTATAAAGCTCTACCCAGTCACTAATTATCCTTATATCTGCGAAGGCATCACTAGGGTCATCATAGTTAATTCTCCTAATTACTAACCCTGTCTCTGCATCTACATAGTAGTTTCTTCTCTTCATGTCTAGTAATAGCCAGTCTGATATATTTATCCATTTCCTTCCTAAACCTCTCCATGCTGTACTTCTTAGCCTCCTCCCTTAGCTCCTTAGGGTCATAAGCATCAATACTAAAGGTCCTAATAGCCTTCCTCAAATTACTTATGTATGGTTTCTTAACCCTCACTCCCAAGTGTGAGCTATGGATAGTCTCTTTAAACCCTCCCTCATCAACAACTATAGCAGGAGTACCACATGCTAGAGCCTCTACAGGTACTAGGCCAAAATCCTCATAGTAGCCAGTCTGCAGCACTGCCTTAGCATTCTGCATATACCACACTAACTCATCATCACTAATCCTGCCTACATATTCTACATTAGGTAGGTCCTCACATAACCTCAATATATACTCATCCTTATCTCCGCCCCTACTACCTGCTATGATTAACTTCTCCTTAAGTCCCTTAAATGCCTTAATCTGCAAGTCTATCCTCTTCTGCCACTCTACCCTCTGCACAGAAAAGAAGAAGTCTCTCCTAGGTCTCCTAGCAGGTCTAAACTTCTTAATATCTACAGGGGGATAGCAGACATAACTATCAACACCAAATACACTCCTCAGGATACCTTGAGTGAACTTGGAATTACTTAAAATCACATCAGCAAGGCTGTACAGGTACTTGTGCTGCTCAATAATGTAAGAGTCATCCTTAATTACTACTTCTCTCCTCAGAGGGTCAATATACTTTAGAATTTCCTTAAACATAAAGGTATAAGGCCTTGCGGACCTGTGATTATAAAGTATGCTCGGCTTATCTAACCTCTCTAAGAATATTAGGTCAAATGGACAGTGGAAGATAATAACATCCAACTCCTCTAGCTCCTTGGGGATTTTAATAACTCTCCTAACCTTTATTTGGTAGTCCCATTCATCTTTTGTGAAGGGCTCACAGATGGCCATTTTAGACCTTAACAATCCATAAGATAAACTTTCTATCTACAGGATCCCCAACTTCCTTATATTCCTTTGCCTTAAGTCTCTTGCCTAAGGTAAAGACAGCAGCCTTAAATAGCTTGTAAATAGCATAGTGTACTCTCTCTCCTCCCCCCTTCTGGGAGAATGTAACAGTCATGTACTGGCCAACTCTAGGTTTCTTTTCCAAGGCATACACCTCTTTACCAGAGCTTATAAGGGCTCAATATCATTATAGCAGAGTTGTACATGCCAGTGCCTCCAGTAACCTTCATTTGTATCTGATAGCTCTCACTACCACTCTCATTACTCATGTCTACCCAATCACTCTCTGCTATGGTCCATCCTGCTCCAGTGCCACTAAGCTCTGTACCTGATACTGCAGTCCCTGCATCCTGCCTGTATATCCTTACATAAGTAGTTTCCCCAGAACTATCATTATAGATGTGAGCTATAAACTTTAGGTACAGCTTACCATTAGGACCTCTATAGTCACTCATATCCAAGGCAATATCACTATCAGCAATAACAACATAGCTAGTACTCGTAGTGCTACTGCCCTCTGCCCCAAACTTAAAGCTAACTACTTGAGGCAAATACTTAGCTCTCACTAACACTGGCTTTATTGTCACAGCTTGCACCCCCTACTTACCTAGCATAAAACTCTAGTAGGTAGTTATAGGCCGTCTCTGTTGCAGTATCAGATGCCAGTTTGATGTGTATGGTATGGATACCACTAGTGAGGTCACTTACATCAAAATATCCAGTCTGAAGGGCGTAGTCAGTACTGGTAGTGCTTAAAGTTAGCCTAGGTGTAGTCTCATCGTCTATGTATATCTTAAGGGATGCTGTAGCAGTAGAGGATGAGCTTTTAAGAGTAGCCTGTACATAGAAGCTGTTTATTGTGCCCATAGGCCCATCCTGCACAAATAAGAACTGCTTAAGCTCAGTTTCAGTAGTCCCAGTAACACTAACCTCAGTTTCATCTCCCATGTACAACTTACTCCTTAGCTCTGTACTAGCCTTAGCAGGAGTTACTGCACCATCAGCAATCTTAGCAGTAGTAACTGCAGTATCTGCCAGTTTAGCTGTAGTAATAGCCCCATCCTCAATCCCATCTGTGACTACTGGAATTTGGTCTGCCTCAGAGTGGTTATGCGGTGCAGGTCTAGCAGACCTTACATAAACTATAGCAGCCATATCCCCACACCTTTACCTACTTAATTAACTCGATTATTCTGACATCACATCCCGTATCAGACACACCCCATAACTCTCCTCTATAATCTTCTAGCTTTAAAGCAGCTCCCATTTCTAGCTCAAAACCTTCCCCTACACTCACTCTAGGTGTACCTCCTACATATAGTTTCCCATCACCTAAGTTCTTTACTACGGCATCTATCCTGTCTTCCTTAATCTCTAGTATTAATGTTGGCTCAGTCCCTACAGTGATCTTATCATGCTCTATATATGTGCTCTTCTCAGTACTACTTAACTGCCTAGCTTTCAACATGGCTACCTCATTCCTCAATCTCTCTAGCTCTTTCTTTATTTCCCCTACATCCATAAGTAGCTTAATTATCCCTGGCAGTAGCTGCTCAGTCTTCTCCATAAATAGTATTAGTCCATGCTACTATATAATTATTTCCTCATCTACTCCTCTTCACCTATCACTGTAACATAGACCGTAACTTCTGACACCCCTGAGCCAGTTAGAGCGTATATTACTATTGGCTCATCTACACCTCCCTTGATATCATAGGGCAAATAGAGGGGTACTGCTCTCTTCTCATTAAATTCTAACCTAGTGAATGTTGTAGTACCAAATCTAAGCTCAACACTACAGGCAGCAGTAGCACTAACTACCGCACCACTTACTCTAACTGCCTTACCTGATGCAGGTGTCCATACTGTGGCAGTAGTACCTGTACCATCATCAGTAACACTACCGTACTTATAGGTCTTGGCATCCCTAGCCTTTATGGTTAACTTAGCTGCGTCTAGCTCTTCTCTAACTACCTGCCTAATCTCCTCTACTATTATATTCTTTAAGTTGTCCCTCACTTTACCTCTTCAGTACTTTAATACTAACTGCCCCAGTAGTAGGAGCAGTAGAAAACTGTACCGTAGCCATGTAAAATGGTAGCCATCCAGTAGTATCTGGGGTAAGTGTTCTACTCTCAGTAGAACCTGCAGATACGGTAATGCTGCTACCAATATTCACAGAACCAGCAAATGTAGCCTCAGCATTACCTTTAATCTGAACAGTAGCATCCTGGTCAGTCTCATTAATAATAAAGAAGGTTGCGATGGTAAACTCTCTACAATCACTAATATCTGTCTGATGTACGGCAGTATCTCTAATTTCTAGCCTATCCATAATCTGGTCTACTTGGTAGCTTACCATGACATTACCCCCTAATTAAACCCCAACTTATATGGCTTTCTGTGATATGTCCATTAGCTTATGCTGTGTGTACTTCTAATACTATGAATATGCTCACTGCAGAAGTCTCATTATTGGAAAAGGTGTAGTCTAATTTCTCTCCCTTAGTGAATGAAATATTAACCTCCGTAGTAGTCTCTTGGTCCTTCCCTAGGATAGCTACAGGCACTTTCTCCCTGGTGTACACTTTATCTGAAATCTTAAAGTACAGTGTACTATTGTAGAGAGTAGTACCGTCTTTACTGATTACATGTATCCTTTTAATAACATAGTTGTCATCAGCATACCAGCTACCACTAACTGAACTACCAGCACTTATACTATCATGCTCAAATGTCTTCCAAAATTTGAATGCCATGTCTTATCCCCTCCTTTACTTCACTTACACATAAGTTATTTCCTTCACTACATAGCAAGTGACATCTAAGCTATTTCCTGAAGTTGGGCTAATATCTGAGCCACTCACATTAATGCATGTTACCTTTAGTGTCCTACCACTGGTAAGCTCTATAGGCATCTTCTCTAGAGTAAATGGCTCCATGTTGTTAGTTGTGTTCGGAGGTAAGTAGCAGCTCATTACATCTATACCCTTCTTACCCATGGAAGTTTCTACCAAGTCAAATGGCTTATCATCTACATAGATCCTGAATGCAAATTGTCCCTGGCTTAGTCCCCCGCTGACATTATCAACTTTCCCTAGGAATAGGTTATTAATAAGCCACTTCTCCCCACTTGGTACTGTAGCCTCTATAACAGTATTCTCATCTCCTGCCGTCCATGCAGTATCCGCACCATGGGAGTAAGTACCACTCTCATAGCTCAAGAACTTCTTACCTTGCTCAGTGTACCTACTTGCCAAGTCAGGAGTAATAGCTTCTCCTGCCTCTAATTCTATAATCTCTCCTATTAGCCTGAACTCACTACCACTAGCTCCAGTAAACTCTAGGGTCTTGCTAGGAGGTACTACAATAAAGTTACTGCCCAAGTGCATAGGACCTAGCAAGTTAGTCCCTATTTTGTACTTAGGGGCAATATCTGTTATGGTGTAGAAAACTGGTGTGCCTGCTACTTTAATACTTGCCTGGCTAGAACTGTCAGTACCTGCCTTAGTAATTACATATGCCTTATCTTCCTCAGCCCTATAAGTTGTGCCTACACTAAAGATTTTATCGAGTAGGTATTTCTTCATCTACACCTCACCTTTTCCAAATTCCATAATAAATAAATAAAGGTTTACTTGGATGAGGCTACAGTTCTCTTGGCTAGCCTCCATCCATGTAGTTCCTCAAAAATCTTCTTTACCCTGTCCAGGTTTCTAACATCTCCCCTTGGTGCTCTGGCTGGTAGTGTTATTCTTTCAATAACTCCTAGAATGTCAGCCATTTGACCTCTGTAGTAGTCTTGAGAAAGTTCAACTCCAGGAGTATATCTGTCTGCCCCCTTCTTAAGGGCCATATCCTGCCATCTAGCAGTTCCTGCCCTTTTTATTCCCCTGACAAACAACTCTGGCACATCTGGAGCAGTAATAGCTGCTTTGTAGGTTTCTTTAGCTGCAACAGCCTTTGTTTCCCATGGCTCTTTTGGTGATTTAATACCTTCCTCATAGTCTGGTCTAGCTACTCTAGCTCTAGCCAACCACTTTTTAACCGTTCTTTCAACTCCAATTGTCTTTACCATCTTACCACCTCAACGAGGTATTTTTAAGGCACTAATACTATTAATTCACTACTCGTTTATATACTTTCCAGTAAATAAATAAATAAGTATGTAAGGGGGAGTTTGTAATTATTGATATGGCAGGACCGCAGAAGAATACTCTAGCTATAAAAATTCTCAAACTCCTCCTAGAAGAGCCTGGGCTAAATACACGAAGGATAGCAGATAAAATCGGAGCACATTACATGGTAGTGAGGAATAAGCTATATGACCTGGAGAGAAGAAAACTAGTTAAGCATGAGGCAGTAAAGAGATTTGTGCCAGGACTAACCTGGATACTAATGAATGAATGGAGAATAACACCAAGGGGTAAAGAATGGTTGAAATCGCAGATTTCCTAATTAAGTTCGCAATAGGCCCATTTGAGGTAAATGAGAAAACTGGGCCTCTACTAGTTGATAAAATCTGGTTTAGACACTTTAGGCCCATGGAGCTATTCTTAGCCAGGGAATTTGTAAGAAAAGCTATCTTGCCTGGCCTCTATTACTTCGATGTGTACTTGCCAACTGAGGAGACTTGGGAGTGGTTTGAGAGGATGCCTGAGCAGTACTGGAGGATGGCAATACCCTATGTACACAGGATAGATGCAGTCTGCTACACTGATGAATTTGTTTACATTATAGAGTTCAAAATCCGACTAAAGTACTCAGCAATAGGCCAGTTAGAGGGCTATGCAGACTGGTTCAATAGGACCTATAGGCCTAGGAAACCCATTAAGAAGATGGTAGTTTATGCCTTAGATAGGCCAGAGCTGCATGAGACTTGTGATAGACTTAATATTATAAGATACCATCTGAAGGTTTAGGGTGCTACTTATGGAGGAAGAAGTCCTAGTACCAGAAATAACAGAAAAAATGCTTTTTTGTCCTCAGTGTGGTAGGATCACTAAGCATGTCTGGGAGGGATATGTGAGGTACTACTCTAGCTGGAGATGTGTCATCTGTGGCAAGAGTATTTTAGGCCCTCCATACCGTAAACTTTCTCGGATTAGCTAAGGACACCCCCACACCCCCCTTCTACCTGGTAAACTCCCAATTTCTACTAACCTGGAATTCTCCTAGAGTAATTCTGACAAAAATTTTAAATGCCCTCAAACAGTGCTAAAAGCCCCTAAAAACCATGCCAAGAGCCTCAAAAATCCAAGTCACGAGCTCTGAAAACTCAAGCCTTCTCCCCTGCAAATGAGAACTAAGTCCCA
>Ga0190311_1000290_pt1 | contig 17005 bp, 17 predicted proteins | sample 48700789_MG_FD_165037 | JGI IMG/M metagenome (GOLD analysis project Ga0190311, IMG submission 165037) | Hydrothermal vent sediment bacterial communities from Southern Trench, Guaymas Basin, Mexico - 4870-07-8-9_MG | ecosystem: Environmental > Aquatic > Marine > Hydrothermal vents > Sediment ...
AACAATAGCCCTTAGCAGGAGCGTAGAGGGTAGGGCTATCATGCTATCACCGCCCTAACTGGGCCGTAGGCCCTTAGGAAGGCCTCAGAGGTGAACACCTGGTCGGGAGGCCCATCAGCAGTTATCCTGCCTTCGTTTAGCAGCACGATCCTCTCGCAGCCCTCAGGTATGGCAGATAGGTCGTGTGTTACCACGAGCACTGTTACGCCACGCTCTTCCCTCAGGCCATCAAGTATCTCACAGACGACCATCCTGGATCTAGCATCTAGGCTGCTGAATGGCTCATCAAGCAGTAGGAGCTCTGGCTCCTTGGCAAGTGCCCTAGCTATCATCACCTTCTGCTGCTGGCCACCAGATAGCTTGCCAATTGGCCTATCGGCTAGATCTGCTATGCCTAGCTCCTCCATAACGGCCCATATGATCTCCCAATCCCCCTCCCTAATCGGCCTGAGAGGGCCTATCCTACCGACCCGACCCATGGCCACTACGTCCTTGACCAGAAATGGCGTCCCAGGCTCAACCATGAAGTCTTGGGACACGTAGCCTATCCTGCGCCTTAGTTCACGGCCATGCTCCCTCATGCTAAGTCCAAATACCTCTACGAGGCCCTCAGATGGCAGGAGGCCATTTATGGTCTCAAGCAGCGTGGTCTTGCCAGCCCCATTTGGGCCGATTATTGTGATTAGCTCCCCCCTCTCCACCAGCAGGTTTATGTCGGTTATAGCTGGCCTCCTCTCGCCCTCGTATGTCGTGGAAACGCCCTCAAGCCTCACGACCACCTCCATGCCCTCTCCCCCGTAATACTTCTTCGGCTGATCGTAATACATGGGTATTTAAGGTTTGCGCTGCCCAGGTGGGGGCATGAGGGAGATACGTATCATAGGGCTGGAAACGCTACCCATAGTCCATGAGGGCGATGATATAGGTGCCCTGATATGTGAGGCAGCGAGCAGGGAGGGCGTTGGCATCCTAGATGGCGATGTAATAGTCGTATCGCACATAATAGTTTCTAGGGCAGAGGGGCGTGTAGTCCACCTATCTGATGTAGAGCCCTCCCCCTTCGCAGAGAACGTTGCTAGAGCACTTGGGAAGGACCCAAGGCTCGTTGAGGTAGTGCTGAGGGAGAGCAAGGGAATAGCCCGCATGGGCGATGGCCACTTGATATGTGAAACTAAGCATGGCTTCATTTGTGCTAGTGCTGGTGTTGACCGCTCCAACGTTCCTGGCGAGGACACGGTGGCCCTCCTTCCAGAGGACCCAGATGCCTCTGCTAGGCGCATAAGGGAGCGCATAAGGGAGCTAACTGGCAAGGATGTGGCCGTGATAATATGTGATACGCACGGCAGGCCCCTTAGGCGTGGGACCATAAACGTGGCCATAGGCGTGGCGGGCCTTGACCCCATCTGGGATAGGAGGGGCGATAGGGACCTCTTCGGCTACGTGCTGAGGGTAACGCAGGTGGCCGTAGCAGATGAGCTTGCCTCTGCTGCAGAGCTCGTGATGGGCCAGGCTTGGGAAGGCATCCCCGTAGCCATAGTAAGGGGCTATGAGTATAGGCCATCTGAGCAGGCCACGGCGAGGGAGCTCATAAGGCCTAGGAAGCAGGATCTTTTCATTTAAATACCTCTATATAGCTCTCTATAGATTTCTTGCGGAATAAATATCAAGGGGAAGGGGCAGCTGCCTATGGTGCTTATTGATGGGGGGCTGGCTAAGGGGTAGGCCAAGGGCAGTTGATGTTAGTGCTACTGCCCTCTGTGCAGCCCTCTATGCCATAGGCTGCCTCCTAACCGCCTACATAACGTCCCCCTGGGGCTTTGGGCAGTTCAGGCCTGCTGTTGTGATACCAGGCGTCTTTGCCATAATCTTTGGCCCCTGGCCAGCAGCCATAGGGGCAGCCATAGGGACGCTGGTGGCCGACTCCATCAAGCACGGCACTCTCTACATACCGAGCCTAGTAGCAGCAGTTCCAGGCAACTTCATAGGCTTCTTCATGCTTGGGAGGCTCCTAAAGGGGCGCTTTAGCTGGAGGCGGTTCGTTGTAGTTTCAAGCCTCATGCTAGTGGTAGCTAATGCCATAGTGGCCTTCCTATACGTTGGTACGATTTACTTCATGGGCTTCCTCCCACCTGAGCTAAGCCCACAGGCCCTGGCCCTATTCGCACTGGCCCTCACCATCTGGTGGTTCGCCACCATGCTCCCCTTCATGCTGTTCGTAACGCCAATTCTAGTGAAGGCCATAGCAAGGGCAGCCCCCTCGCTGGTGCCAGAGGATGTAGCTTCAGCTAGCTTTAGGGCTGAGGATAGGAAGATGTTCTTCCTCGCCCTCGTCCTACCTGGCCTTACCTTCGTGGCCCTAGGTGCCCTCCTCGCCTTCACGCCACTTGGCTCAATTGTATTTGCAGGCCTGGTCGTGAAGCTAAAGCCAGGTTATGCCCTGCTCAGCTTGGAGGCCATGAAGTTCCTACTTGCCATCAGCGGTAGCATCCTCTTTGCCCTTGGCTTGATATTTGGGGCTTGGAGCCATTTCTTCCTCAGGGCTACGAGCACGAGGTGATTACCTTGGCTAGGGGTCGCTTCAGGATCGTAGGTGTAGCTGGCACCTTTGATATGCTCCACAAGGGCCACAAGGCCCTGCTGAGGAAGGCATTTGAGGTAGGCGATCTCGTGGTAATCGGCCTTACGACAGATGAGTTCGTAGCTGAGATGGGCAAGCCACATGAGGTCGCCCCATATAGGGAACGCCTTGAGGAGCTATTGGTCTTCATATGCGATGAAGGGAACCTCCACCGTGTGGAGGTAATAGCCATAAACGACCCATTTGGGCCAGCTATATGGGATGGTGGTTTTGAGGCCATAGTAGTTAGCGAGGAAACAGCACCAAGGGCAGAGCAGCTAAATGCCCTTAGGGCTAGAAAGGGCCTTAGGCCCCTTGAAGTCATCGTCATACCGATGGTCCTAGCTGAGGATGGCAAGCCCATCTCAACGACCAGGATAAGGGCTGGTGAGATAGATAGGGAGGGTAGGCTGCTCAAGCAGCCCAGCTAGGGGTGAGCCCTAATTTTGCCCACGCCATCCCCTCACAAGCCCCTCGTTAAGAACGCTTAAGCTAGCTGCTGGCCATCCCATGCTGGCTTGAAGCGGACGGGCATAGCCGACTTACCGCTCCATAAGGGTGGCGTGCCCAGGTGGTTAATGCAGAGGATGGTACGCCTAGCTAATGCCATAGCCATCCTGCTGGTAGAGGAGCATGGGCCTAGGGAGTTCGTAAGGAGGCTCTCAGATCCCTTCTGGCTCCAAGCCCTGGGCTGCGTCCTTGGATTTGATTGGCATTCATCTGGCATAACAACTGTTGTAACAGCTGTCTTAAGGCAGGCTACAAGGCCAGAGGAGCATGGGATTGCTATCTGCGGTGGGAAGGGGAAGCGCTCCCTTGCTACGCCAAGGGATATAGATATAGCAGTTGAAGCCCTCGGCCTTGGCGAGGGGGCGCGTGAGGAGCTGAAGTACGCAAGCAGGATGTGTGCTAAAGTAGATAATGCAGCTATCCAAGATGGCTACACGCTCTACCACCACGCTATGTTCATAGCTGAGGATGGCAGCTGGGCAGTTGTTCAACAGGGAATGAGCGTAGCCGATAGGACAGCTAGGCGCTACCACTGGTTCTCCGAGCAGCTACATGAGGGCTTTATTGTTGAGCCCCACTCTGGCATAGCTAGTGATGCCATTAGGCCAGTGGTGCTTGATATGACGGCCCGTGAGAGCGAGGGCTGCAGGAGGGCATCGCTTGACCTAGCTAGCGAGGGGCCTAGGCGCATAAGGAGGCTGCTCAAGTCCCTTAGGCCTAAGTGGCAGGAGAGCTTATGTAGGTGGCTGCCGAGCAGCAGGGAGACAAGGGCTATTGAGCTCCCCTACTTGAGGATGCCCTTAAGCGCCAACTGGGAGGCGCTAGCCTGTGCCTACGAGGTCCAGCCGAGGGATTACGAGGCCCTACTGGCCATCAGGGGGCTTGGCCCAGCTACCGTGAGGGCACTTGCGCTCATAGCCGACCTAGTGTATGGCGAGGCCCCGAGCTGGCGGGACCCCGTGAGGTTCTCATTTGCCTTTGGTGGCAAGGATGGCGTCCCATACCCAGTGAATAGGAAGCTCATGGATGAGGCCATAAGCTTACTTGAGGAAGCCATATGGAGGGCTAGGATAGGGCATGATGAGAAGCTTAGGGCACTAAAGCGCCTAAAGGGCTTAGTTGGTTTAGCTAGAGGAGAAGAAGGCCGTTAGCTTTACCTGCTCAAGTGCGCTCCTAAGTAGCCTGCTGGCTCTAACCCATGCCCTAATCGGTATGGTGAGCTTGCTAGCAGCATAGGATAGGACCTCCCTTATATCATCTGACCTAAATGGCCGTGAGCGTAGGGCAGCCCTAATGGCTTCCCTAACCTGCCAAACACCTACTGGGAACATATACCCTGGCCTTACCTCACGTAAGACGACCACCCTTGCTTGCTTCCTCATGCGTTCTAGTGCCTCGCAGACGGCCAGGCGGGCTGCATAATATGAGCCACCTGGCTTAGCATAAGAAGCCCTCCCTCTCCAGCCCTCCCAATCAGAGCAGAATACTATCCTATCGTTTGGGTTCCAAATAGCACCTGGCGACCAGGCCTCAAGGAGCTCGTAGGCCCAGCTATCTGGCATGAGTATGACCACGTAGTGGTTATCTAGGTAGGAGGCATGGTAGGCTTGGAACTCCTTAATCAGCGGGTAGCTCTTCACCTTGCTTGCTAGGTGCTTAGATATTATGCTATCTACTGCTGTTATGCTCCACCGTGTTGGGACCAAGCGCCTAAGCCTGCCTAGGCCAAGTGCCCCAACGCTGAAGGCCCTCTGTATTTTTGAGATTGGCACGCCCCTCTCATAGAGCCATAGGACAGCTTCAGAGGCCCTTAGGTCGGTATCAGAGTAAGCCCTCTCAAGCCTGTGGTCCCATCGGCTTACATCTACCTCCAGTGTCCTCAGGGGCGCAGTAGGCCCAAATGGCTGGATCCCCTCATCTAGGATGATGACCTTCTTGGGCCTCCTAATGAAGTAAGCCTCAGATGAAACTGGCCTCCTAGATAGGGCGAGTTCCAAGGTCCTCTCCATGAGCTTGCCCGCCCTCTCTGGCCTCCTGACATCTACTATGAAGCGGCCCCTCACGAGCGATGTCCTCATCCTAACTATCTCGGCCAGGGGCAGCCCATACCATTCCTCTGGCATATCCATGTGGGCCGTATTAGCCAGCACTGGCGGTATGAGTGGCCCAACGCTTACGTATGGGTACCCAAAGCGCCCAACGAAGACGGCAGGTGGGCTATTACCCTCTAGCTCCGTGCTATCTAAATCTGGCATGTAGGAGCTGAATAGCTTCATGGCCTTAAGGAATGGGCAATCTGGGCGCCCGCAGAGGCCCTTCCCCTTACACCGCAGGCAGAGGGACCTCGCATAGGCTATGCTGGTCGTGCTCAAGAGGTGCCTCCTGGCCTCAGGGCTTAGCTCAAGGGCTAGCTGGGGGTCCTCTATGATGCCCTCAAGCCACCTTACGTCTACCCTGACCCTCCTCCCCCTAGTCCTATCCGAGGGCCTACGGACCATGAGCCCTCATGCTGATGGCCGTACGGGCCTAAATAAGGGATTTGGAGGAGCAAAAAATAAGGGAGGGGAGAGGGGTTCGAGCACGCTTAGCCCCTACGGGCTGGGTAGGCTACTACGTCTGCCTTGGGCACTATTATGCCCAGCTTAAGCAGCCAACCGCTCACTTGGTAGAGGCAGAACGCCCTCACGACCTCTGGCTCGCTATCGCCATTCTTCACGATGGCCCTGTTCACGAAGGCAAAGGTCCCTCTTATCAGCCCGCTCTCACGCTCAAGCCTTGGCCTCGTTGAGCCACAGAACGGTGAGACGGCAACTACATTTGCCCTAACGTGTCCCTTACCGACCCAGGAGAAGGCCTTGAGGTATATGGCGAAGCCAACTACTAAGTGCGCTCCCTCAAGCTCACTTGGCCAGCCCTCCACCTTGAAGGCAGCAGCTAGGATCACGCCACCGTGTACATCATATGCTATGAGCGATGTAGAGTTATCACCCCTCCTAACACGGGCTAGCACGGTTTCCTCAAGCCCTGGGTGGTAGAAGGCCATGAGGACTACAGTGATGTTCATATCGTAATACCCACTCTCACCATAGCCCTCTGAGAACTCCACGTAGAGTGGGCCACTGTTCCTGAAGCCCATAGCAAGGCCAATTGGCCTGCCATCCTGCTCTATTACGTGGAAATCTGAGTTAGCCCAGGTCGTGTTCCCAGCTCTAGCGTAGGCCACTACTGTTTCGTTCTGGGCCTCGGCTATGCCAACGAAGGCAAAGGCATAGGCTAGTATGGTCGTGTGCGCTCGGCCATAGGCTATTAGGCCATAGGCAACTAAGGCTAGATCTCCCTTATGGGCTCCCACTAGGACGGCATTATCAAACTTCACGTTCTCCACTAGGAGCTCATCGCTAGCTGGCGCTGGGCTGGTGGCAAGGGCTACGTAGCTAGTTGAGCCAACGGCCAGCAGGGACAGCGCTATTATGATGGCCAGGGCCTTCTTCTCCAACATCCGACCTCACCTGTTAGCAGGTTAGCTAATGTTGGATTTAAACATATGGAACGAGCTGTCTGGACGAAGGGTCCATAAGCCTTTTATATATCTAAGCCCATTCGGGCTTGATGATAGGCTGGTTCATAATGCTTAGCTCTACTCTAGAGGTCGTTGAAGGCCTAGTGGCTATGCTAACCTGCTACCTTGCATTAAGGTTCTACTCGCTTGCTAGGGAGAGGCTATTCCTTGCCCTCTTCACATCCTTCCTAATACTGGGCTTAGGCCTACTGATCCACGGCCTAGCAGCTGGGGTAGTGCTGCTGATGGCGCCAAGGCTAAGGCTGCCTACCTTCGTGCTCGCCTTAAGGTCGCTGGCCCTTACGCTGTCTATTTGCGAGGCCTTTGCCTATGGCCTACTAGCTTACTCCTACACGAGGTATGGTGCCCCTAGGCACGGGGGCCAGGCAGGCCAGGGCGTGCTGCCTAGCCTCATGCTGATGCCTGCTCTAGCAGCAAGCCCAACGAATTCCATGGGCCAGGAGGTGGTCGTGGGCCTTGTCCGCTTCCACCCGCTCCTTGAGGGCCTAATCCTAGCCATACTGGCCTACCTCGCTTTTAAGACGATTTCAAACTTCTTAAGCGAGAAGGATGTTAATCCCTTCCTAGTTAGCTTCTCATTCCTGTTCTTAGCAGCTGCAAGGGTTTGCTTTGTCCTAGCTTTCTCCCTCACCATACTCTACATAACTGCCCACGTCCTCCAACTCCTCGCCTTCCTGAGCCTCTTAATCGTGCTACTAAGGGTGGTGAGGGCTTGAGGGGCAGGACGGCACGCTACCGCTCTAAGCTAAGGATAATTGCAGATATCCTAACCGTGATAAATGAGGAAGGAGGGGCAGCTGGGCCAACACGCATCCTCTATGGTGCCAACCTATCCCACGAGAGGATGATGCGCTACCTAGCTGAGATGGAGGAGAAGGGCCTGGTTAGGCGGGTGGAGCTGGAGGAAAGATGGGTCAGGTATGAGATAACAGACCGTGGCCGAAGGCTACTGAGGGAGATGAGGAAGATGGAGGAGTTCCTGAGGGCCTTCGGTCTCGAGATATGAGCGCTCGGTCTGGTCAAAGCATATTAATATGGCCGCTCTTGGGTTCTGTGGGAGGAGTCATAAATGACATTGGAAGGTGCAGAGCTTGAGGAGATATGGATAAGGAACTTTAAGAGCCTGAAGAATGTACGGGTGAAACTTAAGCGCTTTAATCTCCTAATAGGGCCTAACAGAGCAGGAAAAACCAATTTCTTGGAGGCCCTAGATCTATTAAGGGCCATATACTTCCCTAGACCGGGGGGCGAACAGGTTAACCCGTTTCTCAAATGGTGGGGCTATGATAAAATCGTGTGGCGCAGGGATGAAACGCTGCCAATAACGATTGGTCTATCGTTGAAGATCATGGATTATGATGTGGTGTTTGAAACTACATTCACAGGGGTAGGAGGAGCTTTTTGCCTGCTGAGGGAAATTGTAGAGATAGAGGGTGTAGTCAGGTTAGAAAAGGAGGGCCGTCTGCTGAAGGTGCACCATGACCGAGATTTCTTGGACAAAGCCTGGGAGAGAATTATGAGCTTAGAAAGGCCTCAAGAGGCGGTTCCAGGGGTTATCACATGGTCATCAGAGTGGAAGAAACGCTTAGAGGAGATTGGAAAAGAGAAGATAACCGATTATGTGGTTGAAGTGGAGGAGCGAGCGAGTTTTTTGAGAATGTATGGAACAGGAGCCAGTGCTGTCTATCTAGGAGATATCAGCATCTCGCTTGAGGCCGAGCAGAAGGCCATCGTACTTTCGCCAAGCGTAGATATGGTGGATGCGATGGGAAAAACCACAAGAGAACCTCTCATATGGGCTGTAAGAGACGCTGTCCGAGCGTTATTGAGCAACATGCTTATTTTGAGACCCGTGGAAACCCGCCGGGTAAGAGAGCAGATCACTAGGCCAATTAAGGAGCGGAGACTCTCAGAGGATGCCCTGAACTTCTATAACGTTCTCTACACGCTTTTCCTCAGTAACAAGGGGCGTCTCCCTGAGCGCATAGAAGTAGCAGTAAAAGACCTTTTCGGAGATGACATCTCCATTATCTTTAACCTCACGGAAGATGGGCGCATTTACATGCGTGTCTTTGAGGGTGAACTGCCTTTAGACCCACCTATGATTTCTGACGGCTTTTACAAAGTTTTAATAATTCTCACGGCCATAGAGACTAGGCCCTCCATCCTAGTCATAGACGAGCTTGAGAACTCTCTCCACTTGGAGGCTATAGAGCGCATCTTAGACGAGCTTAAGGACGCTGGTTGTATTGTGATCGCTACTACACACTCCCCGCTCGTAATAGACCTTGTCGATCCAGCTGACATAATATTTGTGGATAGAAATGAGGAAGGGGCCACTGTCATGAAGCGTATTGAAGATCCTGAAGATCTGAAGCGCAGGTTAGCCGAGGCAGGCATAACGTTAAGCGAGGGTTGGTTTTATGGCGAGGTCGTTTAAGCTATGCTTAATAATGGAGGATCGCCGTGGCGGGTTGTTCTTTAAAGGCATCATAGAAAGACTAAAGGTTGAGGGCAAGCTACCACCTAACCTAATAGTTTCGGGTGTGAGGAAGTCTGAGAAGTGCAACCCAAAGTTAGGCAGAATAGTGACCGCTTGTCTGACCCCTCTAAGACCTCATCAACCTCCTCCGCTTGACCGTGTAATTGTGATTGTGGATGCCGAAGGAGGGCCTGTTGAAGGGGCACGTATTAAAACTCTGGAGCACATTCCAAGCAGGTTTAGAGATAAGGTAAGGATCGTGGTGCTTGAATATTGCGCTGAAGAATGGGTATGTGCAGGCTTAGGCATATCTTTCGGCGATGACCCTGTTAGAGCACTTAAAGACCATTTAAGAAAGGAGAGGGGCGCCAAGGCTGATTATCACAAATTTATGTTGGCGGGGTTCGTTTCCAAGTTAAACTTAGTCAGACTGCTCTCCTGCCGGTCGTTCAGGGAGTTCTTGAAAGCTTTACAGCCCTGAGCGCTTCCTTAACCTGGCTAGGAGGCCGATGCGCTTCTTCCTGTGCCTTACCTTCCTCGTCTCAACTATCTCCTCCCTCTCAAACAGCTTTGCACCTACTAGTAGGGCCCCTATGGCCCAGGCGAGCATGTAGAGGGCGCTTGCTGCTATGGCGGGCCAGGGCTTCCCGTATATGAGGAAGTTATTTATCATCAGGACCCCGTGGCTAAATGGTATGGCCAGTATGATGGCCTGGAGGGCGAGCGGGAGGTCCTCAAACCTCATCATGGCCGTCCCAGCTATCAGCATCATGGGGAGCGTGAATAGGGCGCTGTAGTAGGATTCAGCATCCCTAGTCGTCCTTGCGAAGCAGGATATCACTATGCCCAGGGAGGCAGAGAGGAGGACGGTGAGGAGGGCAGAGGCAATTATCACGGCTGCTTGCTCAGGGGTGAGGACCATGCCCTCTGCCCCAGCTAGAGCCCCTGCCGTTGCCCAGGCCATGAGCCAGTTGTAGACCCCCATGCCAGCTATGCTTGAGCCCATGTAGATGGCTGCAGCAAATCCAGCTGCTAGTAGCTTCCCAAGCAGTATTGATGTACGCTTCACTGGCGTGGTCAGCAGGACCTCAAGCGTCTTCTTCTCCCTCTCGCCCGCAAAGCTAGTTGTGATTACTGGCATGGGCCCCCACATGGCTGAGAAGATCAGCATGAAGGATAGCATTAGGAACGTAAATGGCACAGCCCTTATGGCCCTCATATCCGCTATTATCCTACGCTGCTCTAGGATGCTTAGCCCAGCCTCTATGGCCGAGGCCACGGTAGAGGCCCTTGGGCTAGTTGGGTCAATCCACATCTTAATCGTGCCGAAGCCATAGGATGTTAGGTTCTCCGTGAAGTCCTCTGGTATGAGCACGTAGAGAACCGTTTCGCCCTCCTCAACAAGCTTCATGCCCTCCTCATATGAGACCTCATGGACATTTACGCTTAGGTTGGCAGCTATGCTCATTATTATGTCCCTAGCTAGGAAGCCAAATGTCCCATTACCATCCTCTGGGTCCAGGAGCGTTAGGTGCATGTCCATAGGTGCTGCTAGTGGCCCCTCTGGCGTCATGGAGCCGAACAGGAAGGCGTGCATTAGGCCAACGCCAACCCAGACTAGGAATGGGACTATAACGAGCGTTAGGAAGGTCCTACGGGACCTAAGCTGCTCCTTTATCTCCTTCCTAGCTATAATGGCCCAGGGCCTCATTCTCCCTCGCCCTCCACCAGCCTTATGAAGAGCTCCTCAAGGCCCCTCTCCTCAAACTTCTCCTCAAGCTCCCTTATCGTGCCGAGGGCTATCAATCGCCCCCTATCAATTATGGCCACCCTATCGCACGTCCTCTCAGCATCCTCTAGGTCGTTCGTGGTCAGGAGGACCGTCCTCCCGCCCTCAGCTAGGCGCCTTATCAACCTCCTAATTCTCCTAACGGCAAATACATCTAGGCCCATCGTTGGCTCATCTAGTATGACGAGCTCTGGGTCATGGACTATGGCCCTAGCCACCATCAAGCGCCTCTTCATGCCACCGCTGTACTCGCCAGCCCTATCGTCGGCCCTCTCGGAGAGGCCAACTAGCTTAAGGACCTCATCTACCCTCTTCTTAAGCTCCTCGCCCTCAAGGCCGTAGAGGCGCCCAAAGTACTCAAGGTTCTCACGGCCAGTTAGCATCTCATATATATCACTCTCCTGGGGCAGCAAGCCTATGTGCCTCCTAGCCCTTAGGGCGTCCTTTGGCATTTCATAGCCGAAGACGAACACCTTGCCAGATGTGGGCTTTAGCAGGCCACATATCATTCGGACGGTAGTAGTCTTCCCAGCCCCATTTGGCCCAAGGAGGCCGAATACCTCACCTCTTACGATCTCAAGAGATAGCCTATCCACGGCTACCACTGGCCCAAAGCGCTTAGTTACCTCCTCAAGCCTAACCACGGCCTCGTCCATCCTCGCCTGCCCCTCCCCGCTCCCACTCTAGTTGGATACATAAAGGCTGCCATGCTGCCCTTAGCTCAGCAATTGGCCTCTGCTGGGTGTTCTAGCAAGGCTTATATTAATAACTCATATCTTGGTTGGAGGCAAGGTTATGAATGGGGGCAGAGAGCTCTTCGTAATGAAGCATGCACTAGATGATGAGGGGAGGAGCCACCTCCTAGCCATATTAGATGAGGTCCAGGGCTTCATCATGCTGAAGACCACCATGGAGGGCAGGGAGACAGGGCACCTAACCCTGCCCTTCAGGGCAGGCATCCTCAGGTTCCTAAGGGACCTACTGGTGATCCTTGAGGAGAGTATGCCCCTAGAGCGCTAAGGCTGCCTTCACACTATCTACGTGCTTATCACATGGGGGCAAGGCTAATTTAAAAGGCAATGCTTAGCCGATGTGGGCGAGAAGGTGGGCTCTAGCGAGCTACCGCCAGTTATAGTAGATGGCCAGAGCCTCTCCATAGAGGCCCTAGTAGATGTAGCTAGGCGATTTAGGCGGGTTGTGCTATCCCATAAGGCAGCTGAGCGAATGAGGGCTAGCAGGGCCGTGCTCTTGGAGAAGGTGCTCAAGGCTGGCCTTAGGTGCTATGGTGTTACGACTGGCTTTGGCCCCCTGGGCAAGGTGCCCATAGGCCCCGATGAGGCCCTCAAGCTCCAAGAGAACGTAATCCTAAGCCACTCGTGCGCCATAGGCGAGCCCCTGCCCACAGATGTTGTGAGGGCCACGCTATTACTCAGGGCTAATGCACTAGCCAGGGGTAGATCTGGCGTTAGGCCAGAGCTCGTTGAGAGACTATTAGAGCTTCTCAACAAGCGGGTCCACCCGATCATACCATCTAGGGGCTCGGTAGGCGCTAGTGGCGACCTCGCCCTGCTAGCGCACATGGCCTTGGTGGTCCTCGGCAGGCCTGAGGGGAGGGCTGAGCTTGATGGCGCTATCCTAAGGGCGGATGAAGCCCTTGAGAGGGCTGGGCTTAAGCCCCTAGATCCACCCATAGATCACAAGGAGGGGCTTGCGCTAATAAATGGCACATCTGCTATGACGGCCATCACAGCCCTAGCCATCTACGATGCTGAGGGGCTGGCTAAGGTCGCTGATATCTGCCTTGCCATGACGCTTGAGGCCATAGGTGGCTTCACAGAGGCATTTGACATAGAATACCTAAGGCAGAGGCAGGCCTTCCCACTTAGTAATGGCCAGGAAGCTTGTGCTGAGAACGTACTGAGGCTCGTGGAGGGCAGCAGGCTCGTAAATGACCCAAGCGTGAGGAGGGCTCACGACCCATACTCGGTTAGGTGCGCACCACAGGTCCATGGGGCCGTGAGGGAGGGACTTGCCTTCTCAAGGCGTGTTGTGGAGGCAGAGCTTAACTCAGTTGATGATAACCCCCTCTTCTTTGAGGATGAACCCTTCTGCCGTAGCGGTGGGAACTTCCACGGCCAACCCGTGGCCCTAGCAGCAGATGTTCTTAGCATATCCATGGCCATGCTAGGCAACATATCTGAGCGTAGGGTAGCCCTCTTGCTCACGAGGGAACTCAACGAGCTCCTACCAGCCTTCCTAGTCCACCCAAGCGCTAGGCCTGGCCTTAACAGTGGCTTCATGATACCCCAGTACGTAGCTGCCTCCCTAGCATCTGAGAACAAGGTCCTAGCCCACCCAGCTAGCGTGGATAGCATACCTACATCTGCTAACTTTGAGGACTTCGTTAGCATGGGGCTAACGGCTGCCCTAAAGGCCCGTGAGGTAGTGGGGAACGCCCTCTCCATACTGGCCATAGAGCTCCTATGTGCCTTCCAGGCCCTAAGCCTAAGGGGGCCAGAGAGGGCTGGGAAGGGCACTAGGGCTGCCTACGAGGTAGCAGAGGCACATGGGCTAGAGGTGGTCGCAAGGGATAGGCCCTTAAGCGATCAGATAGAATTGGCCTCAGAGCTCATAAGGTCGGGTGAGCTCCTGAGGGCCGTTGAGGAAGCAGTTGGGAGGCTTAGGTAGCCCTAGCCCGCTAGTATGGCTCTACCTCCAAGCACTTCCCCATGGCTACCGTTATGGTCCCAAGCTCCCTGCCCACGCTAGCCCTCAGCACGAACCTAGCTAGCTGTGGGAGCTCATCGTAGGGCTCTATTACCAGGCCCTTCTGCTTGGGCACGAGGGGCTCTAGGAGGACATCGCCAACCTCGCCCTCCCGTAGCAGCTTAGGCCGTTCCTCAAGCACATCCCCTGAGCCTGGCTCTACCTTCCTCAGGATGGCCCCCACCCTGCACGGCACCTTAGCTTGGTGGCAGAAGGCGAGGGGGCAGAAGCCAGGCCATAGGCCCCTTGGGCTAAGCACCTTGACCCTGCCCACGAAGGCCCTTGCGACCCTAGGTGCCTCATCGCCAACGTGGCCTACTACAAACCCCTTCTTTATGTGGTACCTCGCTACGCCCCTTATCCTAATGCCCACGTCATCGCCTGCGTAGGCCACATCCAGCCCCCTGCCCCAGGCCTGCATGGAGGCTACCTCCCCTCTACCACCGCTCGGTGCTATTACTACTTCATCGCCAATGCTTAGCTTCCCAGAGGCTAGGACGCCAGCTGCTATGTTCCCCCTCTCGTAGTGCCTGTGTATTGGGAGCCTTAAGGGCCTATCTAATGGCCTAGGTGGCTCCTCAAGGCCCCCTAGGGCCTCGTACAGCGTAGGCCCAGAGTACCAGGGCGTGTTCTCGCTAGCCCTAACTACGTTATCGCCATGGAGGGCCGATATGGGTATGAAGGCGGTAGCCCTTAGGCCAAGCTCCCCCATTAGCTTAGCTAGCCTAGCCCTGGCCTCTGCATAGGCACCCTCCTCGTATCCAACTAGGTCCATCTTATTCACAGCTACTATGGCCTGCTCAATCCCGAAGGCTACGGCTAGCGTGATGTACTCCCTTAGCCCAACTAGGCCCCCTGGGTCCTTAGCTAGGGCAGCAGGTGCATCAACGACTAGGAGGGCTGCATCTGCCTGTGCTATGCCAGCTATCGTGTTGCCTACCCAATCCATAATCCCTGGCACATCTATGAGCTTAACCAGGCTTCGGCCGACCTCTAGTGGCTCACAGGACGTTACTTCTATGGTATGCCCCCTCTTCCTCTCCTCAAGCTGCTTATCCACTACGAAGGCTAGGTAGCGACCTTCATCCCCAAGCCTAGATGCAAGGGACCTAAGCCTCGCTAGGGTGGCCTCCCCAACCCTCCCTAAGTCGCTTAGTAGCCTGCCAACTAGCGTTGACTTGCCATGGCCAGCATCCCCTATGAGCACTAAGTTGATTATCGGCTTCCTCAGCTCTACCACCCCATGTCCCTCACGGCCTTTAGTATGAGCTCAGCAGCCTCTTCTACTGAAACCTCATGCTGTTCTTTTGCCTTCATATCCCTTAGGGCTACTACCTTGCGTTCTGCTTCAGATGGGCCTATTATAATGGCGAAGGGTATGCCAAGCTTATCTACATTTGATAGCTCCTTACTCAACCGCTTCCTGAGAAGGCTTAGCTCAACCCTAAGGCCCTTAGACCTAAGCTCCCTGGCCACCCAGATGGCATAGGGCAAGACATCCCTTGAGAGCGGTATGATATAGGCATCTGCCCTACTTGGCGTTGGTATTTTTATGCCACTCCTCTCAAGGGCTAGGACAAGCCTATCTATGCCTAGTGCAAAGCCAGTAGCTGGTATGCTTGGCCCACCGAACTCCTCAACGAGCCTATCGTACCTACCACCACCGCACACCTGCTTCTGAGCCCCTAGGAGTGGGCAATCAATTTCAAATACCATGCCAGTATAGTACTCTAGGCCCCTTGCTATGCTCAAGTCCACTATGTAGTCCTCTACCCCATACCAGGAGAGGGCATCCAGCACATCCTCAAAGGCATCTAGGGCCTTAAGGGCGCTCTCAGAGTTCCTGAAGATCTCCCTAGCCCTCGGAACTACGTACTCCCTTGGGCCTACTAGGTCCATCATGGAGATAAGCGTATCTACTACATCAGGTGGCATCTTAAAGGCCTTCTCAATGCCCCCTTCCTCATAGGGGACGCCATAGTATATCCACTTGAGCTTCTGAGCTAGGATTAGCTTCCCCATGGCATCCTCTATGAAGCTGATGAGCTCATCTACCCTCCTAGCCTCGTATAGCTCATCTAGCTGGTAGAGCCTGATGTCCACTTCCACCTGCCCTAGGAGTTCCTCAGGTATTGGGCTCTCCCCTAGCTCAGACCTCTTAGCTTCCTCCTCAGCCCAGAGCCTAAGCTCATCACACCTCCTCCTCAGGTCGCTTAGGTCCTCCTTGGTTAGGCCCTCCCCTGCCTCTAGCTTACGCTTGTACATCTTGAGCTTATCAATAGAGCTGCTTAGCACATCCATAGGCCCTATTATGCGGTTCTGAACTTCCCCTGGTATGCCATTATCATTTAGGAAGCCCCTTAGGACCTCTAGGTCCCCTATCCTAAGCTGGTACTCCTTGAGGCCGAGCTCCTTAAGCACATCAACAGCTACCGCTATGACCTCAGCATCTGCCTCTGGGTAGGGCGAGCCCATTAGCTCTATGCCAGCCTGCCAGAACTCCCTGTATCGGCCTGCCTGTGGCTCCTCGTAGCGGTAGCAGCGCCCTATGTAGTAGAACCTAAGGGGCTTAACGGAGAGGTCAACTTCCCCCATAGCTATCATACGGCAGACAGGTGCGGTTAGCTCAGGCCTAAGCACCATCTCCCCCTCATCTATGGTGAAGACGAACATCTTGCTCCTTATCTCCTCACCTGAGCGTAGGGCGAAGAGGTCAAAGGCCTCAAAGATTGGCGTATCAATCCTCTGGAAGCCATAGCGCTCAAATACACGCCTTATAGCTGCTTCAACATAATCCCTCTTGGCCATCTCAGCTGGGGGGAAGTCCCTAGTCCCCCTTGGCCTCCTTATAGCTAGCTCAGGCAACTACATCACCTCCTACTAGAATGGCCAAGGTAGCCGTGGGCCACTTAGTGGTGAAGGAAAGCACCTCTCTCCAATTGGCCCACCAGGTGGAGCAGCACAACGTGGCATATTTAAGGCTATCGCCCATTGGCCTCCCTAACGAGCTTCTCCAGTAGCTCCCTAGCAGCCCCCTCCAGCTCCTCTAGCGTCCCCTCGTTCACGAGCACGTAATCCGCTAGGGCTATGGCAGAGCCTATGCCGACCTGGAGCTCCACCTCATCGCGCTTCCTGAACTCCTCCCAGCTCTTCGGGTCGTCCTCCCTCCCCCTGGCCCTTAGGCGCTCGAACCTCGTTTTGGGGGAGGAGTGAACGGCTATCAGAACGGCGCTCCCGTAGCGACGCCTGAAGGCCTCTACC
>Ga0190311_1000292_pt1 | contig 16913 bp, 15 predicted proteins | sample 48700789_MG_FD_165037 | JGI IMG/M metagenome (GOLD analysis project Ga0190311, IMG submission 165037) | Hydrothermal vent sediment bacterial communities from Southern Trench, Guaymas Basin, Mexico - 4870-07-8-9_MG | ecosystem: Environmental > Aquatic > Marine > Hydrothermal vents > Sediment ...
CCCTCCTTACCTTAGTCTTGCTCACTCCCTCTTACTTAACGCTTTACCTCCTTTCCCTCCCCTTAACTAAGGCTATTACCTTAGATGACTTAAGGATCCTGAGGGCTATTTTCAAAGGGTTTAAACCACTTTATGGCCCCTTAGAGTACTTCTTGTCCTTAGAGGAGAGGGTAATAAGGATAGTAGGGTAACGTTTAAAATTAATAGAAATACCACCTAGTCCCTATTAGGTGAGGAGGTATGGGGGAGGTAGAATTAAGGCTAGCTACTAGGCTTTTACACCCTAAATTAACGGTACTTATATCCGCCGGAAGGGGGAAGGGAAACGTAATGACTGCGGCTTGGATAACCCCGGTATCCGCGATGCCTCCTTTATTAGCAGTAGCGGTATCACCTAGGAGGTATACATACGAGCTCATAGTAGATCAAAAGGAGTTTGCCGTAAACGTACCTACTTTAGATATGTTAGGGGTAGTAGATTATTGCGGATCGGTTAGCGGTAGGGAAGTCGACAAGGTAACTGAGCTGGGGTTAATTACTTCTGAAGCGAGGGAAGTAAATGTACCGCTTATCGGGGGATGTGTAAGCTATTTAGAGTGTAGGTTAAGGGATCGCTTCGAAGTAGGAGATCACGTATTAATGATAGGGGAAGTAGTTAGGGCTTACGTTAAGGACGAATTCTTTAAGGAGGTTTACGATATAACTAAGTTTAAACCGGTAATACATTTAGGATCTGATTACTACTGTACAACTTCTCCTAAGGTAATTACCATCTAGGAGGTAGGGGCTTTCAATTGAAAATTAACCTACTCGAAATGGAGCGGAGCGAGTTAAAACGGTTAATATCGGGGGGTAAATTAAAGGTAGCTATTTACGGCCTAGGTTACGTAGGCTTAAGCTTAGCAGCCGTTTGGTTAAGAGCGGGGGCTAGGGTCATAGGCGTAGAAGTAGACCGTTCGAAGGTAGAACGTTTAATTACCGGGTACGTACCAACTACCGATAAAGTAGTAGCCGAGACCGTTAAGAAAGGCATAAAGGTGGGCAGGCTAACCCTAACTTCCGATGGGGTAGGGGCCTCTAAGGAGAGTAACGTAAAGATAGTAACCGTACCGGTACCCTTAATAAATAGTGAACCCTCATTCGATAACTTAAATAGCGCTTTAACAGACATAGCTAAGGGACTCGATAAAGGCGATGTAGTAATAATAGAATCCTCGGTACCCCCTACTACTACCTTAAGGGTAGCCTTACCCCTGTTAGAATCGCGTAGCGGCCTTAAATGCGAGGATGATTTCGCTTTAGCTTACAGCCCGGAGAGGATCCTTATAGGTAGAGCGGTACAGGACATAGAAGAGAGGTACCCTAAGGTTGTAGCGGGAGTAGGTCCCAGGAGTACTAAAGTAGTTAAGGACCTGTACTCGTTGGTAGCTAGAAAGGGGGTTTTAACCATGAGCAATCCTACCGCTGCTGAATTGGAAAAATTACTGGAAGGGGTCTATAGGGACGTAAATATAGCCCTTGTTAACGAACTAGCCCCCTTGATATCTAAATTGGGGTTGGACTTCTGGGAAATAATCGAAATAGCTAACTCCCAACCCTACTGCCACTTACATAAGCCGGGACCCGGGGTAGGAGGGGCTTGCATCCCTATATACCCTAAGTACGTACTTTACATAGCTAAGAGGTTAGGGGTAAAGTTACCTTTAATCGAGTTAGCTAGAACGGTAAACGAGAACATGCCTGCTGAAGTAGCTAAATTAGCTCTTGAATTACTTGAAGAATTAGGCAAGGATCCTTCGAACTCCAAGGTAACTATCCTAGGTTTAGCCTTTAGGGGCGATATTAACGATTCTAGGTTATCTCCAACGTACGGTATAATTTCATCATTAAAAGAGGAAGTAAGGGAATTGGTAGTTCACGACCCCTTTATAGGTCATGATCCGGAGCTGGAGAGGTTAGGAGTGAAGTTAATTAACGATTTAAGGTTAGCATTAAAGGGTTCCGATCTAGTAATAGTGGTTACCGATCACTCTAATTATAAGGGAATGAAGGTGAGCGAAATTAAGGAATTAAGCGGTAGGGATGCCGTCGGCGTGATAGATACTAGGGGGGTATTAAGCGGATGGGAAGCGAAGTTAAAGGGAGTGAGGTATGTGGGGATAGGGAGGCCTTGGTATCTGGGTATGAGAACTTGAGGGAGGGGCCCTTAGTAAGCGTCATTATACCCACTAAAGGGGAATCGGAATCCACATTAAGGTCTTGCTTAACCTCACTACTTCGCCAATCCATACCTAAGGAGCTTTATGAAGTTATAGTAGTGGATTATAAACCGGATGGTAAAAGCGAGCTCGAAGGCGTAATTGGAGAATTTAAGGAGAGAGGGCTTAACGTGAAGTTAATTACTATAAGGGAGGAAGGGATAGGTAAGGCTAGAAACTTAGGAGTTAGGCATAGCTCCAGAGCGGTAAAGTACCTAGTATTCATGGGTGCTGACGATAGGCTGGCCATCGATTTCCTAGAAGGTACGCTTAAAGCTTTTTCGTCTAACCCTTACCTAGCGGCCATAAGGTATAAAGTGAAACCGGTAACTAGATACTTAAAGGGGTTCAGGGGGCTTTTAGTTAGATTAATGGAGGAAATAAACGTGAATTTACTCCCCAAATTCCTCATAAATTACCTTAAGCTTTACTACCTCCCCGGCTGGTTATTCTCCTGCAGGAAGGACATTTTCGAAATAATAGGCGGATTTAGCGAGGAGTATAATGTAGGGGAGGATACCGACGTAGGCCTTAAGATACGTAAGTACGGTATTAAGTTACTTAAGGAGGGGAATAGGGAAGTCCCGGTGGTTAGGTTCCTAGGCGGTAGGTACTGGGGGGAAATAGGTTCCAAGGGCTTATGGAGAGGTATCTTAGGGTACTTAGCTTGCTACGTAACTTATTGGGCCGAGGAATTTAGGAAATTATTAACGGGTAAGAGGGTTTGGAGGGTACATACCGTAAGGTTATAGCTAGTATATCGTTCGTTAAACTTAAATGTTAAGTATATCTAATCCCTATGAAGAAGGTAACTAGGGTTACGCCTTGGTAGTTTTCATAGTTTCAATAGACGGGCCGGATCTCTCCGGCAAGACTACTATAACGAACTTAGTGGTGGAATTACTTAAAAGAGAGAAGAGGAAGGGTAATTCGCTAAAGGGAATAATCATAAGGAAGGCCGAGCTACCTACGAACGATATGGTAACTGGTTCTTTCACCGATATTTTAAGGAGCTTAAAGAGCGAGGTATCCCCAGAGGAGTACGCGTTAGCTTACGCCCTAGATCATTTGCACTATTATAGGGTTAGAATTAAACCGTTAGAGGAGCTAAGGGATAAATACCTTATAGTCCAAGAAAGGTCCTTACTTACCACTTTCATCTACCAAGGCCTAATAGGAGGCGCCGACATAACATGGTTAAGGGAGATAAATAAGTATTGTAAGGCCCTACCTTCATTAACTATAATTTTAAAAGTAAGTTTAGAGGAACTACTGAGGAGGAGGAGGGTGGAGGGAAGGGTCTTCGACGTCTTCGAGGAGGTAGAATACCTCAGGAGGCAGACGGAAGCTTACTACAACCTACCTAAGGAGTTAAGGGAGGAATTTAACGTGTACTACTTGAATGCGGAAGGGGATGCCTTCGAAGTAGCTAAGGCGATAAGGGATCTAATAGTGAGGGAGGTTAAGGAAAGGGGGTTCCTAAATTAAATATTACTATTACTTAAATACCTCGGGGTTAGCTACCCTCTTCGGCCTTTCCCCCTTAAAATACTTAACTATGTCCTCAGCTAACATCAACTCCATTCTAGCTATCCCTTCAAGCGTATAATAGGAGGTCTGAGGAGTTATTATCACGTTAGGATATTTGAAGAGCCTATAGGACTTAGGTAAACTATCAAGGGCTACCCCTATTAACCTACCTTCCTCCACCAATTCGGCTATTACTTCCTCGCTTATTACTTCCCCGCCCGTGACGTCTATTAGGATCCCTCCTTCCTTAACGCTTCTGAAATCGAGCTCATTTATTAAGCGCTTGAACTTAGGCGGTAAGGGATCTTGAATGGTTACTACGTCTGAGTTAACTAATAATTCCTTAAAGTTATTTACTTTACGATAGTCCCTAGGGATTTCCGAAAAGGGATCGAATACTAATATCTCCATTCCGAAACCCCTATTAGCAATGTTAGCCAATTCCTTACCTACCTCGCCTAAGTGCAATATACCTAACTTCTTGCCTCTAAGTTCAAAACCTATTAGTGAAGTCCTCTTATCGCTCCTACCGCTTTTAACCGATGAATAAGCTTCATTAATTCTTTTCACTAGTGAAAGGAGTAAGGCCATAACGTACTCGGCTACGGAAGTAGCTACTGCCTGTACTGCCCTAAGTACTACTGTCCCCCTTCGAGTAGCGGCCTCTAGGTCTACGTTGATAAAGTTGGGGGAATGTAACGCTATTATCTTTAGGTATTTCAATTCCTCTAAAGCTCGTTCGTCCAACTCCAGTTCCGGTCCCATTATTAAGGCATCGCAGTACCTTAAGGACTTTAATACGTCCCTTAAGTTAGCTGCAGGCCTTAACTTAATTACCTCACCTACCTCCTTTAACGCCTCTAGAGCCTCTGGGCAGTAAAAGCCGAATCTATCGGCCGTTATGCATATCCTAACCAAGCCCTATACACCCCTTCAATAACCTAAGAACTCCACTCATTAACCTAGTACAAGCGTATAACTTTACGTAGGACCTAACTTCATCCTCGTAGTATTTAAAGCCCTTAGGGGAGGAAAGGAAGCCCGCAACCATGCCTACCGACCACCTAAGTCCCCTATTTAAATTAACTACCATCCTAGCTAATACGTACGGTACGGGGTAGCCTAATGCCTTCATGGCCCTACCGTAGCTTATACTATTCGTCGACCTACCAGTAGGCCTAAGCGTTAAGGTAATTAAGTCCTTAAATACCTTAACTTCGTAACCTTTAGCTAAAGCCTTAAATATTATATAAGCTTCCCACCCGTAATTTAAGGGGTACCTTAACCCTATCGAATTCCAAAAGGAGTACCTTACTACCCTCCCGGAACCACGAGGTACTTCGATTAACCCACTCTCACCGAGTATAATTCCAGAAGCTATGGCTAAACTTACGTTTCGTTCCATCCTCTTAGTTAGTTCTGAGAGGTAGTTACGCGGCAATAGATGATCTGCTCCTAATACCATTAGGTAGTCGAAGGGACCTGCTTCCTCTAGCGCCTCTAACCCTTTGTTAATGACCGATGCTAATATCGGTAGGCCGGTAGCTCTATAACCTCTATCTTTTAACCTAATTACCTTAACGCCGTAGCTTTCCGCGAGAATAGGTGTATCGTCCTTAGAACCGTCGTCAACTACTACTATTTCAGAAGGCCTTAACTCCTGATTAAGTAAGGCCGATAGTGTCTTACCTATATACCTTTCCTCGTTCCTAGCGGGTATTACAACGCCTACCCTTACCCTCATAGCCTTATACCATCGAAAATAGTTCGTCCGTTAAGAGCTTAAAGGATTCATCTTCAGAATATAACGACGTGAAGACCTTATCTAAGGAGGGGTTTTTACCGCCTACCTCTACGAAAGCTACCTTCCCTCCGTACTTGGCCAATACTTTAGGAAAATAAAATACCTTTAATTCTCTCGAAACTCCTAAAGGTGGCTTTCCTAAGTTTAAACCGCCCTCTATAATGGCTTTAATTAATATTAGCTCTCCCCTTTCCCTTCCCGCCTCCTCCATAGCCTTTAATTCCTTAAGCGATTTAAAACCGGTAGGTATGAAAAGGGTCCTCGCTAAATCCACCCTACCTAATTTATGAGCATAACTTATTAAAAGGCTAGAATATTCCCTTACCCCTTCCTTTATCCTCTCGAATAAGCTTACGATATCGTATATCACTCTATACGAATCCTTAACCTCAGCCTTCACTAAGGTACCGTCCCCTACTTTACCCTCTACGGCCTTAAATTTCAAGTAACTATTTTTTATTAGTAAAAGTAAGCGGTGCGAAGGAGCTAAGGCATCATAATAATGGAGGTCTATACACATCCTCCTTACGCGACCTAAATAATCCTTATAGGTTATGATTTGATAGGGCATCCAGAATAGCCTTAAGTCGGCTTCTAACTCTTTACCCTTCCTTAAATTCAAGCCCTTCCTAACTTCCCTAAATACCTTTCTATCTGTTAAAGGATCTCGCATAGCGCAAGGCACTAAGAGGACCATGAAATCCTTCCTAGTATTCTATAGACCTCAACATTTATATATCCTTTGAGTTACTTAATACTCCGAACCCGAAAAGTATTTAAGGGGGTCGATTTGAGTAGGGCCTACTTAAAGGTAGCGTCTGCCCTAATAGTCCTACTCCTAGTATTTTCCTTCTACGTTTCCGCACCTTTACTTGCCCAAGCTCAAGTACCTAGGGAGGGAAAGTTCCCGATACCTGGGCTTAAGGGCTACTATATAGTGTATAAAGGGGCCGTACCGCCTAACAAGAGTAGGTTAATAGGTTTCTCCACTATAGGTCCTGCCTTCTACAGTAACGTTACCCTAGACGCTTTACTCTACGCAGCTAAGTACGAAACCGACCCCATATTAAGGACTAAGCTTTACAATATTATCCAGAGGATATCTAATAAGGAATTACCCATAATATGGCTAGGGCAGGCTAGGGCTAGGAGGCACTATTGGGAGTGGGTTAAGCTACCGTTCTTTAACCCCGTACTAGCTATGGTTAACTTAATTTTCGTCTCCAAGGATCCGAACGGACCTAAGCCGGACAAGTTAATAGTCCTAGATATAGATGAGCCGGAGTCCCTAGATCCGGCTCAAACTTACGAAACTGGGGGTTGGGGCTTCGGCATCCAAATATACAATAGATTAGTATTTTACTACGGTAATGATTCGAAGAACGTCGTTCCGGAGTTAGCTTATGCTTGGGCTATGGATCCTAGCGGCCTACATGTATATTTCGCCATAAGGGATGGCATAGTCTTCTACGATCCCTGGGATAATAAGACCATACCGCTCACTCCTAAGGACGTAGTTTACTCAATAAAGAGGATGATAGAATCCGCTAATTATGAGAAGAAGGACTACCCAGAGTGGATAATAAAGGACTTCGTAAAGGATGCCAGGGTAGTGCCTAAGAGCGAGATGACTAAGATTATAAGTAAGGGATTGATCGCTCCCGTTTTAGGTAGGAACTATAGGGTAACTAGTATACCCGAATGGCTCTACTTATTCAGGGAGAAGTTCGCTTACGTACCATGGCATAGGACCAAGACTAAAATAGCTGGTTATGTAGAAATAACCCTCTATAAGCCTTACTTAGCTATATTAGCGTGCTTAGCTAGCAACGTAGGCGATATAGTAAGCGAGAAGGTAGTAGCTATGCACAATTCGACCAAGGACCCCTTAGCCCTCAAGTGGTTGGATGAACACCCAGTAGGTACTGGAGCTTACTACTTAGTCGAGTGGAAGCACGAGAGGTACTTAAAGATAAGGGCTAACCCCTACTACTGGGGTTACCCGAAGCCTAAGATAAAGGAGTACATTTCGAAGATAGTCCCCGAAGAGCAGACTAGGATCATGGTTCTCTCCAAGGGGGATGCCGACATGGGCGCCGTATTCCCGGCTTCCGAGTATAAGTTAGAGCACGTTACTTTAACCTATAAGGGTAAGACTTGGCACTTCTTAATGCCATGGGTAGGGGATACTTTCGATATACTCTTCATAGTATTAAATAACATGAGGGCTCCCTTCAACAATACGTTAGTTAGGAGGGCGTTAGCCTACGCTATACCTTATGAGTTCATCTACAAGAACGTATTTAGGAAGCATTACGAGCCTTTGTACGGAGTATTACCTAGGGGTATGCCAGGCTATACCGAGAAGGGATTAATTAAGTACACCTACAACATAACTAAGGCTAAGGAGTTAATCAAGAAGTCCGGTATAGATCCTTCTAAGTACACTATAACCATCTTATATAACCAAGGTAACAAGATCAGGGAGATGATAGCTACCTTACTCCAGAGGGAGTGGGGTAGGTTAGGTTTCAATGTTAAGGTAAAGGCATTGGCCTGGCCTACTTACTTAAGGAAGACCTCCAGGGGAGAGTTCGACGTCTACATAGTGGGTTGGGCTCCCGATTACGTAGATCCTGACGACTACGCTTACCCATTACTCTGGGGAGGCTGGGATTTCTCCGAGGTAAAGGTAGTTAAAGGCTAGCTTCTGAAAATTTTTCATTATATTTTTTCGTAATAATTCTTTTCTAAAGTTAATATGGAAAACAATAATTAGGACGTACTCATATATGACTAACAGCTCGTAATATCCCAAGGACGGGGGTATAGGTGGCGGAGTATAAGTATTACCTGATAAGGAGGTTACTGACATTTATACCTACTATCCTAGGTGCTCTATTTATAACGTTTATAGTCTCCCATGTAGTACCCATGATGCCAGCTAAAGCAGGTTTCGCTAGGCACTTAAACTTAGAAGCGTTAAAGAGGTTAGAACAGCTTTACCACTTAGATAAGCCTTGGTGGGAACAATTCGCTTACTACGTTAGAGATCTATTCACCGGGCATTGGGGTACTTCAATGATGAGCGGAAGGCCTATCTTCGAGGACCTACGTGATTACTACCCGGTTACCGTTCAATTAGCGATCGCCGGGGAGGCGTTAATACTCTTAATAGGAGTACCGTTAGGTATCGTAGCGGCGATGAAACAAGATAAGTGGATCGATTACGTAATTAGGGTATTCTCCTTAGTGGCTTACTCCATGCCTTACTTCCTATGGGCTATAGGCATCCAGTTATTATTTTATTGGAAGTTAGGTTGGTTCCCCGGCATAGGCTTAGGTAAACCTCCAGCCAAAATATATACGGGCATGTACCTCTTAGATAGCTTATTATGCGGAGATTGGAGTTCTTTCATTGATAACTTAAGGCATTTATTCTTACCTGCCTTCTCCCTAGCCTTACCTAATGCCGGCGTAATAGCTAGGTTAATGAGGGGAAGCCTCTTAGATGCTTTAAGTTCCGAGTACATCGATTATACTAGGATGAAGGGCTTACCGGAGAGGATGGTAGTACTCAAGCATGCTATGAAGAACGCCATCATACCTATAATAACCGTAGGAGGGTTGATGTTCGGAGGGTTACTCGGGGGGGCCTTCATTACCGAGACTGTATTTGCGCTAGCTGGTGCCGGTAGATATACTGTTATGGCTGTATTAAGGTCCATGGATATACCCGTAATTATGGCTACCACCTTCTTAATAGTCATGACTTACTTATTAGTTAACTTAGTAGTTGACTTGCTTTACGGAGCTGTAGATCCGAGGGTGAGGTTGTAATGTTTAAATCCCTCAAGGAGAGGTATGAAAAATGGAAATTTAAGAATGCAGCGAAAATAGAGGAATACCGGTTAATGTTCTACGCTTTTAAGAGATCGCCGCTTTCAGTAGCCGGTTCAATAATGGTAATTATATTCGTTATCCTAGGGGTTTTCGGACCTTGGATACTCGATGGCATAAGAGGCCTAATGGGCTTCCTATATTCTCACGGCATTATAAGGACCGAACCTTCCTTTAACGCTTTCGATTGGTCCCTCGACGTACTTCAACCGCCTAGTTGGAAACATTGGTTCGGTACCGACGATTACGGGAGGGATATATTCGCTAGATCCATGCTGGGGATACAGGTATCCTTAGTGTATTCGTTAGTAGTATTAGTGGTAGCGATACCTATAGGCATTATACTAGGCTTAATAGCTGGCTACTACGGCGGTAAGGTAGATGAGGTAATATCGAGGATTACCGATATGTTCCTAGCGTTCCCAGCACTAGTACTAGCTATGGCCATTTCGGCCTCCTTAGGAGCCGGTTTAATGAGCGCTATAATAGCTTTAATAACCGTATGGTGGCCAGGTTACGTGAGGCTAATTAGAGGGCAGGTCCTTTCGGTTAAGGAGAACCTATACATAGAGGCGGCTAGGGCAGTGGGTATGGGGAACTTCTCCATAATAGTGAAGCATATATTGCCTAACGTCATCTCCCCGTTAATAATATACACAACTATGGACATAGCGGGGGTAGTCCTCACGGGAGCTAACTTATCCTTCCTAGGATTAGGCGCCCAACCCCCTACCCCCGAATTAGGCAGGATAGTATTCGATGGATTAGATTACCTACCCGAGAAATGGTGGTACTCCTTAATACCTGGCTTCATGTTATTCCTATTCGCGTTAGGTTTTAATTTACTAGGGGATGGACTAAGGGACGTATTAGATCCTAGGTTTAGGAGGAGATTGGAATTCGAAGTGAAAGGTGAGAAGGAGTGAACGAGGAGATATTAAGGATAGAGGGGCTTAAAGTGTACTTTTACACTTACGCAGGGGTAGTTAAGGCTATAGAAGGAGTAAATTTAAGCGTCCGCAAGGGGGAGTGCTTCGGCTTAGTAGGGGAAACCGGTTGTGGTAAATCGGTAACTATGAGGTCCGTAATTAAGCTAGTACCCCCTCCAGGTAGGATAGTTTCTGGCAAGATATACTTCGAGGGCCTAGACGTACTAAGCTTACCTGAAAGTGAAGTGAGGAAATTAAGAGGGAGGAAGATAGGGTTCATAGTACAGGAACCCATGAGCGCCCTAGATCCGCTATATAAGGTAGGGTACCAAGCTGGAGAGCCCCTCTTAGTACACGGCCTAGTTAAGGATGTAAAGGAGATGTGGAAGAGGGTAGTTAACTTGTTTAAAACAGTTATGATACCGGAGCCTAAAGAGAGGAGCAGGAATTATCCTCACGAGCTCTCCGGAGGAATGAAGCAGAGGGTAGTAATCGCTACGGCAATTTCATGCGTTCCCGACCTCATAATAGCCGATGAACCTACTACTAACGTAGACGTTACCATCCAAGCGCAAATATTGGACTTACTTAGGGATCTAAGGAGGAAGTACGGAACCACCCTGATCTTAGTTACCCATAATTTAGGCATAGTAGCTGAAATGTGCGATAGGGTAGCTGTTATGTACGCTGGCCAAATAGTGGAACTGGCTAACGTTTACGATCTCTTCAAGGATCCATTGCACCCATATACGAAGGGATTGTTAGAAGCTGTACCCATTATAACGAAGAGTAGGGAGGTTAGACTTAAGCCCATTCCTGGTACTATACCTAACTTAATAAGACCACCACCGGGTTGCCGCTTCCATCCTAGGTGTAGTTTAGTTGCAGAGATATGTAAAAGGGAGAGGCCACCTATGGTGGAAGTTAAGCCTGAACATTACGTAGCTTGTTGGCTTTACGCTAAGAGGTGAGTTCGTGAAGGCGCTTATAGAAGTAAGGGATCTAGTTAAGTACTTCCCCGTTAAAAGGCTCTTCTGGACCATAGGGAATGTCCACGCGGTAGATAGGGTAAGTTTCGACATCCTAAAGGGGGAGTGCTTCGGCTTAGTAGGGGAATCGGGTTGCGGTAAGACGACCCTAGGTAGGTTAATCTTAAGGCTTATAGAGCCTACTAACGGTAAGGTTTACTTCCAGGGCAGGAACGTCTTCGAACTTAAAGGAAAGGAGCTAATGGCCTTTAGGAGGAAAGCCCAAATAGTCTTTCAAGATCCCTTCTCCTCCTTAGATCCTAGGATGATGATCTTCGATATAATTTATGAACCGGTAAGAGTACATAAGATCGACGTAGGGAATCCTGAGGAATACGTAATCTCACTCCTCGAGAGGGTAGGACTTAAGAAGGAGCACTTATATAGATACCCCCACGAATTTAGCGGCGGACAGAGGCAGAGGATAGTAATAGCTAGGGCGTTAGCTTTAAGGCCTATATTCATGGTATTAGACGAACCTACTTCGGCCTTAGACGTATCCGTACAGGCGCAAATACTTAACATGCTCAGGGACCTACAGAAGGATTTAGGGCTTACTTACCTTTTCATATCCCACGATTTAAGCGTAGTAAGGTACATGAGCCATACGATAGCGGTTATGTACCTAGGTAAGATAGTGGAAATAGCTTCCTCCGAAGAGGTATTCGAAAAGCCTTTACATCCTTATACTCAAATGCTCTTCTCCGCTATACCAATACCTGATCCGGAGGTAGCTAGAGCACGGCTGGAGAAGAGGATAATACCTAAGGGGGAAGTACCTTCGCCTATTAACCCTCCTCCGGGTTGTAGGTTCCACCCTAGGTGTCCTTACGCTATGGATATTTGTAAACGCGAGGAACCTCCCTTAATCGAAGTAGGGGAAGGCCATAAAGTAGCTTGTTGGCTTTACGCTAAGAGGTGAAGGTATTTGGAGAGGCCAGCTATAGAGGGAGGGGAGCCCTTAAGGCGAGAGCCTTTATTCATATTGCCTAAATTTGATGATGATGAGATAAGGGCGGTTGTGGAGGTATTAAAGAGCGGGAGGTTAACGTCCCATGTAGGTAATAAAGTTAGGGAGTTTGAGGATAAGTTCTCATCTTACCTAGGAGTTAAGCACTCAATAGCTACGTTTAACGGGACTACAGCTTTACATACTTCCCTAAGGGCTTTAGGTATAGGACCGGGCGATGAAGTGATCACTACGCCTTTTACCTTCGTAGCGACAGCTACTTCTATATTACACCAAAACGCTATACCTATTTTCGCGGATATAGATAGGGAGACCTTTAACTTAGATCCCTCAAGCGTAGAGGAGAGGATTACGGAGCATACTAGAGCTATCTTAGTAGTGCATTTGTGCGGTCATCCAGCGGAAATGGACGAATTAATTTCGATAGCTAGGGAAAGGGGATTAGCTTTAGTAGAGGATTGCGCTCAAGCCCTAGGTGCTGAATATAAGGGAAGGAAGGTAGGGACATTAGGTAACGTAGCCGCCTTCAGTTTCTACTTAAGTAAGAACATAACTACGGGAGAAGGTGGTATGGTAGCTACCGATGAGGAGGAGGTAGCGGAAAAAGCGAGGTTAATAATAGATCATGGACAAAGAGAGAGGTATAGCTACGAATTATTAGGTTATAACTATAGGATGACGGAATTACAGGCTGTTATAGGTTTAATTCAATTAAGTAAACTAGATGAAATGAATAAGAGGAGGGAGGAGATAGCTAAAATATATATGGAGGAGTTTAGCGGGGAGGAAGCATTAATATTGCCGGAAGTTAAAAGTTATGTTAAACACGTATGGCATGTTTTTGATGTATTGGTCGATTTAAATAAGGTAAGCGTAAGTAGGGATAGGATAGTAGAGGCCGTAAGGAAGGAGAACGTATATGTATCGGTAGCTTATCCTAGGCCTCTTTACTTAGAGCCGATATTTAGGGATATGGTAGGTCACGGCAGGGGATGCCCTTGGTCTTGTCCCCTCTATAGAGGTAAGGTCTCCTACTTTAAGGGCTTATGCCCTAACGCGGAGTGGGTAAGCGAGAGGGTAATTACATTAAGTACGCAACCTTCCTTAAGCGATGAGGAAGTAATGGATATAGCTAAGGCCTTAAGGAAGGTAGTCTCCTTCTACAGGAGGCATTAATATGGGATGGCGAATCTTACTTTAAGTAACTGTAAGTTGTTCCTTAACGGTAAGTGGGTAAGGGGCTCGATAGTCATAGATGGGAACTCGATAAGATACATAGGCCCTACCGTTAAGGAAAAGGGGACTGTCTGGGATCTCGAAGGAAGGCCGGTAATACCCGGACTAATAGATTCTCACGTACACCTGATCCCTACCGCCTTAAATAGGGAAGTTTTAGACTTAAGGCGAGTAAAGTCCATAAGGGAGCTGAAAACCCTAATAGCTAAGGAATGCGGTAAGAGCGGATGGATTATAGGGAGGGGGTGGGATCAAGAGAACTTCGAGGAAGCTAGGATGCCGAGCCTTAAGGAATTAGATGAGGCCTGCTCTTCGAATCCGGTATTATTAATTAGGATATGCGGGCACCTAGCCTTAGCTAATAGCTTAGCTTTAAGGAAATTAGGATTACGGAAGGGGGACGGATTATTATTCGAGGAAGAAGTAACTAAGGCCTTAGAGTCCGTGCTTAAGCCGGGGGAGGAGAAATTATTGCGTTTACTTAAAGAATTACTCTATGAGATGCCTAAGAAGGGTATAACTATGGTCCACACCCTTTCCTCAACACCTCAAGAATTCTACCTCCTTCAGCTAATAAAAGTTAAATGGGGCCTCCCTGTCAGAGTTAGGGTATACTTCGATGCCAAGTATTTGGATTACTTACTTAATTCAAAACTGATAGGGGGCTTTGGCGATGAGTACTTAAGGATTTCGGGAATTAAAGTAATAATGGATGGTAGCTTAGGGGCTAGAACCGCTTATTTAAGGGAGAGGTACGAAGACGCTAATACTAGGGGTAAACTATTGTTAAATAGTTCGAAATTAGCCGAGTTATTAGAGAGAGCTAGGGGACTTAATTTACAGGTAGCGGTCCATGCAATAGGCGATGGGGCTATAAGGGAGGTAATTAAGGCCCTTTCGCTTTCTAGCGCTAGGGGAGATGAGGTAAGAATAGAGCATTGTTCCTTAACGCCCCCAGAACTATTGGATGAACTAGCTAAGTTAAGACCGATAATAAGCGTACAACCCCATTTTATAATATCTGATTGGTGGGCCGAGAGGAGGTTAGGGAGGAGATGTAGGTGGTTATATCCGTTTAAGACCATGCTAAGGGCTAAGTTGAAATTAAGCGGCTCCTCCGATTCCCCAGTAGAGCCTTGGGATCCTTGGGAAGGTATGTACGCAGCCGTCGAAAGGGGGAAGGAGGAGGGATCCAGTATCTTTAAGTATACGTCTAGCGAGAAGCTTTCAATTAGTGAAGCGTTAACCATGTATACTGAAGGCGGAGCTAGAGCTTGTAGGGAGTACCCCGATTACGGATCGATTAAAATTGGCTCTAAAGCTGACTTAACCGTATTGGAGTACTTACCTACCACGCCCAAGGAGTTAAAGGAGGTAGAGGTTTACGCGACTTTAGTAGGAGGCGAGATTACTTACCTTAAAAGATAATAGATTATGATAAGATACCTTTTTAAAGTAGGATAAAGCTAAAGCAAAGGGGAGTAAATGGCCGGTAGGATAAGGATAGTAGCGGATCCTATAGGTAGCGTAGAAGTTGAATTAATAGATAAAAATCCTCGTACTTTAGAAGCAATACTTAAGGCATTACCTATAGAGAGTAGGGCCATGAGGTGGGGGGATGAGGTTTACTTCAAGACTCCCGTGGACGTAGGTCTTGAGAACCCACAGGAAGTTGTTGAAGTAGGCGATGTAGCTTATTGGCCTCCAGGTAGGAGCATTTGCATATTTTTCGGACCTACCCCCGCTAGTAGGAGCCCTACGGAGATTAGGCCCGCTAGTCCCGTGAACGTCTTCGGTAAGGTAGTAGGTAATCCCAAGGTATTCAGTAGGATAAAGGACGGGGATAGGATTAGAGTGGAGAAAATTTAGTAGGTTTCCAACCTATATAGTAAATGTATTAATTTTTCTACATCCCATTCGACGGGCCTAGGTTCCACTTTAGCGAATTCGCTTAACTCCTTAAATAGCGGACTTACGGAATCTATTAATTTATTATATATATTGTATAATTTGTCGTAAATTTTCGAATTCTCAGGATTCGTTTCGAAATTCCTCTCTATAGATACCATGTTATTAACAGCATCCCTTACGTCCTTGAAATAACCTGTACCTAAGCTAGCTAAGATAGCTCCCCCTAGACATGCAGCGTCAAGTACTTTAGGGATGCTAACCTTTACTTTTATAACGTCGGCTTTGATCTTAGCCCAAAGGGGGGTCTTGCCCCCTCCACCTAGAGCCCTTAATTCCTTTACTTCTATACCTAACTCCTTAAGTACTTCCATTACCTTTCTAAGCTCGTAAGCTACTCCTTCCATTATAGCCCTAGCTATGTGAGCTCTCGAATGGTAAAGCGTTAATCCGAAGAGCACTCCCCTAGCTTCCGGTTTCCACCTAGGAGCTCTCGCCCCCATGAAGAAAGGGACCAGCAGTAAGCCGTGGGATCCTGGGGGTACGTATTCGGCCTCCATATCCATTAATTCATAAGCTCTCCTCCTCATAATGGCTGAAGCTAATTTCTCCGGCAACCCTAAATTATCCCTAAACCACCTCAGGATGGCCCCGGCCGTACTTATACCTACCTCCAAGCCCCATTTACCCTTAATTACGTGACAGGTTATGATTACCCTCATCTTCGGATCGAACAGTGGTTTATCTAGAGTAGTAGCGGTAGTAGACCCGGTCCCCGTGGATTCCTCGACTATCGAGGAATCTAATATTCCCGCCCCTAAAGTTTCGCAACTCCTATCGCCTCCTCCGGCTACTACGGGTATACCTTTAGCTAACCCAGTTTCAGCCGAGGCTTCCTCGCTGACTTCCCCTACTATTTCGTCGGAGTACTTAAGCTCGGGGAACTTATCCTGAGGTAAGTCCCATTCTTCGAATAGATCGTAAGCCCACTCCCTCTTAATTACGTCCAATAACATGGTCCTAGAAGCTATGGAGTAATCGGTAACTTTAGCTCCCGTTAGCTTATAAATTATGTAATCCTTAGCTTGGAGCAATACCCCTGCTTTCCTTAATAACTCGGGTTCGTTCTCCTTTAACCAAAGCAACTTAGTAGCCGTGAACGTAGGATCTACTATAACGCCCGTCCTTCGATAAATTTCCCTTATGTCGTATTCCTGCTTTATCCTCTCCGCCTGGGGTAGGGATCTCCTATCCATCCATATCATTACCCTGCCTAAGGGCTTACCGCTCTTATCTAGGAGTACTACTCCCTCCCTTTGACTACTTACGCCTATACCCCCTATCTTACCT
>Ga0190311_1000294_pt1 | contig 16861 bp, 36 predicted proteins | sample 48700789_MG_FD_165037 | JGI IMG/M metagenome (GOLD analysis project Ga0190311, IMG submission 165037) | Hydrothermal vent sediment bacterial communities from Southern Trench, Guaymas Basin, Mexico - 4870-07-8-9_MG | ecosystem: Environmental > Aquatic > Marine > Hydrothermal vents > Sediment ...
CTAGTCATTTTTATATACTATTGTAGCTAACGGTTTAACAAAAACTTTAAACGGTTAAAAAGGGGGTTTGATATGTCGACAAAAAGAAGTAAAATCAATTGGAAGGAATTAGAACAGCCAATTTTGGAAGCGATTCAAAATTTTAAGAGCCAAGGTGTGAAGCCAACACTGAGAAGTATTTACTACGCGTTAGTAAGCCAGAATTTAATCCCAAATACGCGGGCAAGCTATAAGCAACTCTCAAAAGTAGTTGTAAGGTTGCGTAAAGAAAATGTCATAAGCTGGGAGGACATAGAGGACAGAAGCCGGGAAATACTGGGGTACAGCCCGGATTATGGTTTTTCGGGATACGAAATTGACTCTTGGGTTGAATCAACGAAAGATGACATTAAAAACTTCGATATAGAGCAAGAGATTACTTCACTGGTCAAAAGATGGAAGCCTAGCTTCAATTTCGGTAGGTGGTGGAAGCAACCTAACCGTGTTATACTTTGGTGTGAGAAAGACGCGTTAGCTCCTACAATTGAAAAATGGTGCAGAGACTTAAAGGTTAAAGTAGTTGTTGGCAAAGGTTATAGTTCTTGGACACAACTCTATAATGTCGGTCAATTGGTTAATGAGCTCTTGGCTAAACATGAAAAAGTGATAATCCTTTATCTCGGAGATTTAGACCCTTCGGGTGTGGACATTGAACGTCACGTTAAAAACGGGCTACAGTATTTTGTAGAGGATATCTCGAGAATTGAGGTAATTAGAATTGCGGTTTTACCCGAACATGTCGAAGCTTACGGTTTACCACCGAAGCCAGAAGACTTGGAAACTAAAAAGAAGCTTGCTAGAGATACTAGAAGCAAAAAATACACAATTCCTTACGTGGTTGAGCTAGATGCGTTATTAGCTTACGCAACACAAGAATTTAAGCAACTGGTAAGGAGCTCAATAGAAAAATGGTTCGATAAAGACGTTTATGAGAAAAATAAGGAAAGAGCTAAAGAGCTTAAGGAAAAAGCAAACCGTATAGAGCAAGAACTTTTGAAAGAAGCTAGAAGAGTTATCTTTGAAAAGCTAAAAGAGCAACTAGGTGGTGAGACATGAAAAACAAAAAATATCTAAAATTGCTTTTATTTTTGCTTTTGGGTAGGTTAGAGTATGATTTTAGCCTAAAAAGGTTTAAAGCCACAAGATACAAAAAGCTATACCCGTTAGACTGGTGTGTGCAGCAAATAGAGCTATTAGCACAACTTAAATACAAAAATCAACCTATTTTTTGTGTTTCTAGTTTTTGATGACTAGTCACATTAACCGTTATTAACCGGTTTTTAACAAAATTTTATATACTTTTATAGCAAATATTTGCTAGCTTACCGCGGTTTGTGGATAAAAGCCGGGTTGAAGGATACCCGCACCGCGGTAAGTAAACCGATAAAAACCGGGTTGTGGGAAAATGTCTGAAGATAGAACTGAATACGGGAAAATGGTTATAAAGTTTTATTTTGCCAGTGAGGAGCAAGCAAAAAGGGTTGCCAGTGTTTTAGGCTTCGAAAATTTCCAGCAGTGGAGTCATTTAGAGTTTGAATGCGATAACCTACTAGATAAACGTATTTACACGGTGTTGGAGCTTGCAAAAACGCTAAACTTTGCGGTGACTGAGATAAGGGTGCAGCACCGATTTATGTCGTATTCAATTTGGCAAGATGGTTCTTGGCAATTCGATAACATAGCTAAGTTCATTAGCTTCTTGCTGCAGACTAATGAAAGTCTTAGACGCGAGATAGATAGGGAAAGACAATATAAGGAGATTGCGTTAAAGGATTTAGCTGAGGAATATGAGCAAAAGCTACAAGAAAAGCAACAAGAAATTGAGCAATTGAAAAAGCAAATAGAAGAGCTTAACGAAAAAATAGCGGTGAGAGATAAGCAAATAACCGACCTTTACAACGAAATTGAGCAATATCGCAACCATTTGCATAAAATTGTTGACGAAATTTACAACAACTTTAACATTTACGCGGGCGACCCTTAATTTAACCTTATTTTTTTGTTTCGCTTTTTTTGTGCGGTTTTTACGGGTTTTGTGCGGTTTTTGCGGTTCTTTAGGTTTAGGGTACTAGTCTATTTTCTAACCGTTATGAATTGGTTGATAATAGTAGCAAAAATTTTATAATATTGTTGCTATAATACTAACCTTAAAACCAATTTTCGGGTGGTGTTGTTGGAAGACATAAAAAAGATTTTAGACGGGTTAAAAATCCCCAAAAAGCTAAAAGAAGATTTTATTTTTCAATTGAGTTGTGGAGTGAGCCCAGATAAGGCTATACGTAACCTAGTTGAGGGTATTAGCCAATTGCAAACCGAGATGATGGAAAAAGCAATAAAACAACCCGAAGTACCCGCGGATTACACGGAAACCGAGAAAACAATAGCTTTAATGCTATGGGAAAATACGGGCGTCCACATTTTGGATAGCGGTGACCTTTACGGGCGTCACTGGCAGCAAAATAGGCAAATAAAGGATTTCAAAAAGCAAGAGCCGCTTAAAGTTGTTGTTTGGGATGACGGGGAAATAAACCTTTACCTCAGTGTGTTCCACTTTTTACGTGCTTTCCTAGCGAGAGACAAGAAAAGCAAGGCTCTAGAACGCTTATTCTATGTTTTCGCAAACCTACCGGAAAATAAAACGTTAAGCTGGCTCGGTTGTATGGAAGAGTTCGCGGATAAAATCCTAGCTCAAGTATTTGAGTACGAGATTCACGGGGTTAGCAACACCTACAACTGGGAAAACCTTTTAAGCCAAGGACTGCAGTTTTTAACGTTTTATGACGAAAATGAAGACATGTACATCATTTTGCAAATACATAACGGTTGTGATATACGCGGAGGCTACACTAAACCGCGGTTTTTCAAAGTTCTCGAAGAGGATTACTTCTTTCTGGCTATGAGCGATGTACACGCCTATTGTGATTGTAAAAGCCTTTATAGTGACGATTCGGGTTACCACTGGTATGATGATAAAACCGGCAAGCTAACCGAGCCGACAGAAATATGGAAAGTTGTGCCAAAGAAACCTAACGCGGAGTCTTGGGAATATAAGCTTAAATGTGAAAAATGCGGTAAAGATGTGCAGTTTTATCCAAGTTTAGACTGGTAGGTGGGACATGTCATGATAAACCGGGTTGAGCTCACAAGAAAAGAGGCACGAGAACTCTTATTCAAGCTATGTGAAAAATTTCCATGGAGATTCACGTTTATAGAGCAAGGGGACATTAGTATGCGGGTTAACATCTATGATGATGTGGGTTTAGAGTACAATGTTTGGGTTGCGGTTCACGCGAACCGCGATAACCGCAGCGTATCGATATACGTCAACAAAAAGGAGTTTCCACCGTTTGCAAGGAGCTATGACCTCGATTCAATGGTTGTAGACATGTTTAAGGGCTACGTGGAACAACTGGATAAGTCCCTTTTGGAACACCCTTAAACACGCCTTATTTTTTGTTTCTCGTTTTTTCGCGGCTTTTCCCGGCTTTTAGCCGGCTGACTTCCCGCGTCGGGGCGTCTGTCTCTTCAGACTGTCTCACGATTTTATCATAAGGTTTATATATTATTGTAGCATAGATTAGTCTAACAACTGAAAAGGGGGTATGTGTTTGCCAGAAGTGTCTGGTGTTTTGATTTGTCCCGTAATAAAGCTGCGGGACTGGAAAACGTTTTTAGAACTGTCTCAAAAAGCGAAATATAAAGTCTATCGGTATGCGGGGAGATTAGATGTTCAAGCTTTGCTGAAAGATGTTTTAATTGAGATAAGCGTGTTTAAAAGCGATTACCGGCGAAAGTTCTATGAGGAAGCGATTGAAAAAGACAGTGAACTTAAAGAGCTGGAAGCCAAACTAGAGGAAGCCCATGAAAACCGTGACTGGGACTGGGAAGATAAGCTGCGGCGTGCAATAAAACAAAAAAGGGACTGGCACAGAGAGGAAGCTGAGCGAAAAGCCACGCAAGCAATGGAAGCGATAATCAAAATTTTAAAGGATAACGGCTTTGTTGAAGGCTCGATAACCGGTGTAGAGGTTTTCGTACCACCCACGGAGTGGATGGTGTGAGAAATGGAGCTTAAAACCGATTTGAAAGCCAGCAACCTATTTTTCAACCATGAGATTGTTCTCAGACTAGACAGCTTCGCGAAGGAAATAGGCATCCTAGTGGTTCCATTAGAACAATACGAGCCGCAGTCACTGTATTTTAGAACGGAAGATTTCCCACGGTTCATAAAGTATCTCATACTTTTCTGGGTGCACGTTCTCGAACATAAAAAAGCCAGTAAATACGCTATTAACGCTGAGCTGCAGGAAATAATTGATTTCTGCACGAAAAACATGAGGGGTTGACCGTGAGGAAGAAACCGGTAGCGGTTTACCTAGATGAAAGAGATATTCAGCTGCTTAAAAGGCGAGCCGGCAGAAAAAAGCTGAGCCAATATGTGAGAGAGCTGATTTACGTGGGTTTAAACAGGCAGAAAACCCTTTTTCAACCTCAACCTATTTTCTCAGAGGAGTTCATAGACAGCTTAGCCGAAAAACTGGCTTCTAGACTCACCATATTAGCCGAGGGACAAGTCAAACCCACGTTAACCAAGCGTAGAATTGAGCGTAAACTTGAAAAGGATGAAGTGAAAAGATTACTGTTAGAGGAGCTAAAACAAGTGTTCGCTAGGAGAAGAGGGGAAAAATGAAACTGGAAGAACTGATTGAGAAATACGGCGAGAAGAAAGCCGCTAAAACGGTGTTCAAGTACTGGAAGTCCGGCAGAACATTAGACCAGCTTGCAGCGATGTTCGAAACAACTAGAACAAAAATATGGGAGCTGTTAAAGAAATGGTATCCTTTTCTAAGACATTACTCTTTTATTTAGCGGGTGTAAACCTTGCTGCAAGTGCGGCAACAATTGTAACCTACATTATGGTTTCCAACTACGGTTTGAAGGCTGAATATAACCCTATTATGAGGCTTGTTTTTAGGCAAGTTGGACTTGTCACCGGCTTGTTTTTAAGACACGTATATCTAACCGTTATCGGGCTTGTTATCTTCTGTATAGCGGTTAAATATCGGTTTGAGGCTTTAATCTGGATTTATGCTCTGATGATTGTTTTGGACAGCATTATTTGTATCGTGAGTTTGCTTAAGCTTATAAGCGAAATCTTTATATGATAGTTGAGCCTATTTTTTGGTAAAACAGCTCGGAGGTAGATGTGAAATGTCCAAGAAATCTGGTTCTACCCAACCCAAAATTAAAAACTACGAGAAGAGAGGAACCTTTGTGCAACTGACATCGATTATCGGCAAGAAAATCTTGCTGGTGGACTGCGAAGAAGCTGAGATGTTCGATAAACAGGGGCTACGCTTCTACTTTAAACATGAACCCGAAGGCGAGCTTTTCGCCACGTTCACAACCAGCAAGCCACTGATAAGAGCTATAAAAGAGCTTAAAGACGATTTCGCAGAGGGCTACATGGTTGCAGCCGTAATCAAAGAACAAAAATCCAAGCGTAACCCGGCGTTCAAATACTACGTGCTCGAATCCCCAGAATAAGCTTGGAGAGGCGAAAAACCATGCAATCCATTATTTTTATTGGCAAGATAAGGAAGCGGCTGGTGCACAAGAAGAACAAGCGGGTTTTCGTCTATGAGCTCACGGTTCCCGTGCAAATAGGACGTGCCTTAGAGCAAGAAAACCTACTGTACAAGGACGCGAGGATAACAATTGAATTCCCCGAAAAGGAAGCTGAAAAAGAAAAAGTGATAGGTGAGCGTACCCTATGAAGGTTGTACGCCGCAAACATCCGTGTAAAGACTGTTTACGCTACAATCAGTGCAGCTTAAAGGCGAAGGACAGCCCTTACCTCACTCACTGCGATTTTAGGATTAGTCCCAAACAAAAGGAAAGGGTGAAACCGCTTTTCGTGGATGGAAAGCCGGTGAAATGCGAGCAATGTGGAGAAAACCAATGGAAACTTAAGCAAAAAGGGTTTGTCATTTGGAGAATCTGTGCTAACTGCGGCTATGAAGCTCCGTGGACGTCAACTGCCCAGTCTAGAAGGGAGCCGCTGAGAAAACTTCGAATAAGACAGACAAAAAAATCAAATCCCAAAGAAGAGGGGAAGGTGAAAAAGGTTGAGAATATACCATGACAGCGGCAGGCAGATTCCCATGGATTCCATACGCTTCTTGAAGGAAAAGCTGGCTGAGCTGAAAGCATATAGGTTTGTAAGTATAGGAGTGCACTGTTTCGGCAGTTTCAGCTGTGAGATAAGGCTCACAGACCTTAAAACACACGAGGACATACTTATTTTGCTGAGCGGGGTTAGCAGCATGAATCCGGAGCGTGTAGCCGAAGTACTAGACCTTTTCAATGTCCCCTACAAGTTTTCGCTGCTTAAAAAGTTCAGAGCCTACTACTACCATGTTTCAACCGGCTGGATATATTATTGGGTTCAGGAGATGAAGGACAATGGTTAAACCGGTTAAACACGCAGTTTACCCAACCAGCTTCGGTCACATGCACATCATAACGCTTAGACCGGGTAAACCTTTAAGTCTAGGGTTTTTCATACATGTTCCCAAGCGGAAATGCTTTCTATGCCGATTAAAGAAACGCCTAGGAGCTGGTGTAAATGAAATGTAAAAGCTGTGTTTGGTTCAATAAAAAATATCAGATTTGCACTAGAGGCTGGGCTGGAAAAAGCGAGAAATGTCCGTTTTACACTCCGGTGCCGGGTGCCGAAAATGTGGACAAGTCCGCGTTGCAAGCCAAGTGGAAGCGTCTGATACATGTAGTTGAATGGGTGGCAAACAACGCCTCGGTTTTAAAGTGTGTGGGTTGCAGCATGCCGCTTTCAGCTGCCGGCTGGGTTCTACGCTGGTATCCACACCCAGATGGACTTAAACTGGAAGACTTCGACGAACCGATGTGGGTTTACGTCGAATGCTGTAAATGCGGCTACGGTAACGCGTTATGGAAGCTTGTAAAGCAGCTGGAGGCTGGTAGATGATGGCTATCTTTTTCAGCGGGGATATAATTGCGGAAAAGCTTAAACCGCTCATAGAAAAGGCTCACGATTCGCTTAACAAGATAAGGCTGCAGATAATCGAGGAACTGGGTTTACCACCGGCAGTGGCGAAATCACTGATGCTTGAGCTGACAATGATTTTCACCTTAAATCTGATGGACAGAGTTGTCCGCTACGAAAACGCTCTGCTTGAAAAAGCGGTTGAACTCGCCGAGAAGGCGAGGGAAAAACGTAAAATCGGTGGTTGAAAATTTTAGAGTCAGCTATCTAGAAAACTAGAGCACCTTAAACTTATAACTCTATTTTTATCCGTATAGCTTTTCGTTTGACAAATACCGTTATATTTCCGGCTTCCCATATAGTTATATCTGCGTGAGTGGTGGTGCCATGGCTGTCGCTGCGTTTAAGCCGCTGCGGGTGGAAAACCGCCCTTTGACGTGGAGAGAGTTTGAGTTCGCCATGGCAACCCGTAGGCTTCCTTTCCACGCCGCTTATCTTGTTTTCGCCAAGATTACGAGGTTCCGCAGACATGGACTAGTCATACCTAAGCGTTACGTCGATTACTGGCGTGAACGCTACGATTTGGAGAACGGTCAGCTCTACTGTTTTTCTTGGTTTGTTTCGAAGGGGATATGGGATTTTCTAAGGGAAGAAGAGGCTACAGAGATTCTCACAGCGTTAAACATTTACCCGATGATGAAAATAAGGAAAGACGGGCGAATAGAGATTCCAAGCCATTTGGTTCCTTTTTACAGAAGGTTTCTAGGTGGTTACGCTCCTTTTATAATTGTTACGCGTCGATTCGTGCACTGGGTTGACGCCGTGAGGCAAATGAGACACATAGAGGACATAGGTTTTAAAATAGGGCTGCAAGTAGAGGACAACCTCTACTATATGTGCAGCGATGAATGGTTTATCCGTCAAACGGTTGGCTACAGCCGTATGTACTACAGACCGAGCTTCATAGATTTTCTAATCATGGTTGATGAAGCTCTGCTTTCGTGCTGGCGTAAAATAACGTGCAGCCCACGTATTCAAGCCCACTGGTATCAGATTATTTTCACTTGGGCTGAAATAGCTGTGCCACCTTTTCTTAGACCGCGTAGAAGAGCCCGCGGCGTCATCTTGTTTCCTAGGCAGAAGATTAGCCTCGGCTGGCTCTGGGTAGGTGAGGCTTAATGCAACACGTCTATGGATTCGACACTGAAACCGTTCTGCGAAAAGGTAAACATAGGTTTCTGAGCTTTCAGATAGCTGACGATTCCCTTAAGTACATAAGCTACAATCCGCTTGACTTCGTTAATCTGCGTAGAATTCTGGGTTTAAGCTGGACTAAGAAGAGGACAAAGGAAAAACTTGTTTTAGTGGGCTTCAACATCGAGTTCGACGCTTTAGTTATGGAAGAGGCTCTTAAAGAGCTTGGCGTGGACTTCATCTTCAAAGCACGCTACAATAAAAGCAACATGCTTTACGCCAGTTTTTACTTTAGCAGACACCAGCACCCAGATATCACGATTATCGATTTAATGAATTTTGTTGGGAGAACAAGCTTGGATAAGGCTGCCAGAAAGTTTGGATACCGCAAGCTGCCGAAACCCGAATTTCTCGGCAAAAGAAAGTGGAAAACAGAGGAAGAACGTAAAATATTCGAAGAATACGCGATAAACGACGCTTGGATAACCTACCGGATTTATAAAGACATCATGGATAAGGCTTTCACCTATGCTAAGCCTAAAACTAGGCGTCTAATTGTTTCAGCTCCAAGCCTAGCACTCAACCTTTTCTTAGCTAAACACAGATTGCCGCAGTGCCCGAAATGGCTTAACTACCAGATTCTGCAGAGCTACCGCGGTGGACGCGTCGAGGCAATTTGGCGTGGAACCGTTAGCTGCGAGAACTTTAACCATTTAGCTCTCTACGATTTCAATTCGCTTTACCCGTACATCACTAGGACTAGTCAGTTTCCGGACACCGAGGGAAAACCGGGCTTCAAACTCGACTTGGAGAAAGAAGGCATAGCTATTTGCACAGTTAAAATAGAAGAACCCTATCTGCCGCCTTTAGGAGTCAAGCTAAGGATTAAAGACAATGGGAAGGTAGCTGAAAAGCTTGTTTTCCCAACTGGAACCGTTCGCGGCGTGTTCACCATAAGCGAGCTACGCTACCTAGAGGACATGGGGCTGGGACAAGTCCTTAACTGCACGCGTGCCTACTGTTTTCCAGCCATGGAATCCCCTTTCAAAGACTTTATAGACCATTTTTACCGTTTAAGAAGGAAGCCGGAGTTCAAACAGGTAGCCAAGCTTATTCTCAACAGCCTTTACGGTAAGCTTGCCACACGGCTCTACAATGTCCAAATAAAACGGTTAGAAGACATAGAAACAGTAGAGGAGCTTAACGGTTACTACGTGGACTGGGAGCTTGAACTGGCGAGGAAAATAATTGACAGCGAGAGGTTCGTGGGTAAAAACCCGCTTTTCGCAAGCCTAATAACCGCTAACGCCAGACTTCACCTACATAAACACGCCTACGAGCTCGTAAAGAAGGGTAAGCAGATATTTTACATGGACACGGACAGCTTGCTTACGGACGCCGTGCTCGAAGACAGTAAAGAGCTTGGTCACCTTAAAAAAGAAGGGGAATATGAGAGCGTTACGATTTTCAGAAGTAAAGCCTACATAACCAAGATTAACGGTAAAACGGTGAGGAAAATAAAGGGCGTACCTTACAGTGCGAAGCTGTTTTTCGCGGACTTAGAGCTGGTGGTTGAAGGCGAAAAACTTGTCCGGCTGCGTGAAGGGTTACATAGAGGTTTAGAGCCACTCTCAATCCAAGAATTCGTTAAAATAATCAACCTAGATGAAGATGGCAAAAGAAAATACCATAAACATTTAGACAACCCGTTTAGTGAGTTCACGGACAGTGAGCCGATAAAAATAAGGTGTTAAAGTATTTGAAACGGTTCTAATTCTGCTTTAAGTTTTTCAAGCCCGCTTAGTATTTCAGCCATTTTAACTTGTAGTGCTTTGTATTTTTCCTGCCAGTCCGGCTTAGTTACCGGTTCAAGTCTATCGTAGTATTCTTGCATTTTCCCCAGAATTTTTCTGACCTCTTCAATTAAGTCTTCAAGCAGAGTCCATTTTTCAACCATTACCCTTCACTTCCGGTTAAAGTCTTCTTGACTTCCTCTAGACACTTGGTGCAGAGGATGTAAACCTCGGTTGCAATCAGCTTACCTCTTATTTCAATCACAACTAGATTGTCCAAGCCTTCTATCTTGTTTTTACATCTCTCGCATACAACCATGACTTGTCACCCGGCTAAAACTTATAGGGTTAAAGGCTTTAAACTATTCTATGGGTGGTAGATGTGATTTTCGTTTTATCTGACAGTCCTTTAAGCCATAGGAAGGTTGCCAGCCAGATTGCCAGTGTTTTATCACAGCACACAGATTGCAGACTGGTTTTAGGCATGTTCTATCCCAGCACGCTTCACGGAACGGTTATAATCGTGTGCAGTCCACACGGCTTAACCAACCGAATATATGAAGCCATTAAATCCAACACCCGGATAAAGCAGATAATCTTCTACGCCACAAACGAGGGACGTCTGAAACCAAGTTATCTGCCGCAGGCACAGTACTTTCATAACGGAACCATAATTACTCCAAGCGAATTCTGTAAAAGGAACTTCGAAGCCGACGGGTTTGAGGTTGCCGGCGTTATTCCGCACGGTGTCGAGCATTTCGGGGAACCCAGAACGCGGAACGGTAAAATCTTCGGTTACATGGGTGGTGGGCTAGCCAGAAAATACCCGGAATACGGTGTTAGAGCCGTGGAAAAAGCCGTAGCACAGCTAAACATAGAGTTCCGCGTAATAGTTGACAGATTTTTCAGAAGGATAATTGACCGAAACGTGGACAGAGCCGGATTCCACGAGAAACTGGGCTACCGCTATCCCTTAACACTCGATAAGGTTAGGCTTAGAAGATTTGCGAAAATAGTTAGCGACGCGGAGTACGAGCTAAACGTGGTTACAGATGAATTCATACTGGACTTTTACCGCAGTTTAAACTGGTATTTGAATCTAAGCGACTCGGAGGGATTCGGTATAACGCCGCTGGAAGCCATGGCAATGGGAACACCGGTGATAGCACCCAGATACCCACCTTTAACCGAATTCTTACCGGAGTGGACACTGTGGGTTGAGACAACCGGAGAAATCTGGATAGAAGAATGGTGGGGCTGGCTTCTAATCCAACACCACCACTACCACGAGCACGAAATGCTTAAAACCATAAAAAGAGCCGTGGAAATGTCGGACAGCAAATACAGCTATTTAAGCAGAAAATCTATTGAACACGCCAAGAAATACGATGTAAACAAGCTCTACGTGAGGTTCCTCGAATATGTGTAGCTTAGACCAGCGTAAAGTAGATTTAATTCAAAATACAAGCTGCTTTAGCCCGGTTTTAGACATAGCATGTGGAAACAACCATTATAAGCCCTTTTTTAAGCGGCATGTGGGACTAGACCTAAGAAACCGTAAAGCAGACATCTTAGCGGACGCCCACAGCCTACCCTTCCGCTCAAACATTTTTAAAACCCTCATTTTATTTGACATCGTGGAACACAGCACAAACTACGGTTTAATTCTAAGCGAAGCTGCAAGGGTAGCTGTAAACCGTGCAACCTATCTTCTAAGCACGATTTACATCGAGGGAGACGCGGTTGAAGGTGACATGGAACACGTACACTGCTATACGCCGGAACTACTGAAAAGAGCCCTAAAAAGACATGGATTTAAACCTAAAATAAAAAGAGACCGTGACATTTTATATGCGGTTGGAAAAATCGTTAAAACAAAATAAAAAGTTAAACGAATGTTTTCCTCTTATATTGTTCGATGTCTTTCTTACAGTTTGAGACAGCCAGCTGCAGCTCTCTTATCTTCATAACAACAATGTTGAGAAAACCGTATTTAGACCGTAAACGCTGAAAAAACAGTTCAGCCTCCAGCAAAGTGTGCTCCAAACTGTAAAGCTTAGACTCCAGTTTTTTAATTTCGTCTTTGTTCAACCTAATGGACATGTCACATCACCTAGTCCACTTATACCGGTTCAACTCATTATGTAATTTGCTTATCTTTGAAATCGCGTTCTCCACAGCTTTTAAAGCAGCGGCAACACCTTTAGCTCTGCCACGGTAAGGCGTAAGCTGCACTTTCACGTCGAGAAGCTTCTGCCAAGCACTGTGAACTATACCTACGAGCTTAATTACTTCTGCCGGACTAAGCTTTTTGGACATCTATTTTTCACCCTCTCTACTCTTTTTAACCTCTTCCATCAGCTCCCTTAAGGTTTCTATGAGCTCCTCATAGACTTCCGGCTTGCTTGCCTTAACGAAACCGAGATAGTAGCCTACCACAGCGAAAAGCAGATAGTCAATGTAAGTGTCAATGCCCATAGCCTTCAAGTAAAGGCAGCCGATAAGCAAAATAATTGAAATAATGTCTCTAGGGTTTAACTTATCCCAGAACGCCACGGACACCACCACCTAGGTTCAGTTAAACTCCCAAGTGTACTCCACGGTGATTGAACCACCGCTCGGCACCGTGACCGGTGTAAACGTGTCTCTGCAAATCAGAATCTCCCAAAAAACTATTGTATCAATTTGTCTTGACATTACGATTATTGCAACACCGCTTTCAGCGATGTCCATGGGGAAATCAGTTGCCTCAATGGTTAGCCCAAACTTAATCCTCAATTTATCGCCATCAACCTCTACGATTGGTGGATTCTGCACGTAGGGTGCCGGAGCGATGTAGTTCGGCTCCGTGCCAGCCAGCTTATAATCGTCCACGGTTGGCGTAGTAGTCCCCGTTCCAATCATGATTTTCAAATCATTTTTCCAGTTTGCTGATACTCCCGGTTCATATATTGTGTCTGGTGAATAGTCCGGTGCAACCTCGTTATCCGGGTTCAAAGTAAACGTAGTACCATCTGTTGCTTTAAAAGTGTAGTTAGCCCCTTTTCCACTTTCCATTTGAGCGTTTAACAGCAATGCCAGCCAGTTTGCGAAGTTCTTCAAAAAGAGGTCTCCAACCTTTTTCCTCTTTGCGACGATTCTGCCGTTCTTGTCCCTCACCGTTATTTTCAGAACCGATTTAAAAGTTCCTCTAGTTGGACTTCCAACACTCACCTTTAACCACCTAGAAAATTAACCGTGCAAATTCTATTTAACCTTTACCATTAAAACATGGTTAAAGCAAAAAATAGGTTGATTTTAAGCTACAGAAACCGAAACATACTCTACTCCGTACTCCGTTAGACTTGCACTCGGTGGGGCATAAACTGAAACTTCTACGCTTTCAACTCCGTATTCCGTTAGTTGCTGCGGTGCTAGAACATATATACTTACGCTTTCAACCCCGGTTTCCGTTACCAAGCTTTCCGGTGGCTTCCACACTTCAACCGATTCCACTCCAACCTCTTTTAAGCTCTGTTTCTTAGGCAGCTGTGCGAGCACCGATTCAACCGCATACTCGGTTACCACTATTTTCCTCTGGTAAGGTGCTACCGGTCTCTGCGGAACCTCTGGATACTCTATCGGTATTTCTACGGCTGGTATTTCCATGAATTCGAACTGCGGCACAAGCTCTATTGTTGTTGAACTTGGAACTGGAACCAGCTTATCTATTATCTCCGCTGCGAAGGCAGCTAGAAACGGAGCCGTAAATATTCCACCTACTCTCAGTGCAGCCTCTCTAAAGCTTTTAACGCTGGTAATCCCCTCTAATCCTTTCCACATGGCTACAATGCTTGTATCAGCGATTATCATCATTTTAAGCTTGTTTCGGAACCCTGCAACCAGATTAGAAAACCACTGATTAATATAACTGGCAACCGAGCTATACCAGTTTTTAATCGCAGTAGTAATGGTGTTAACCACTTGCATTATGAAGTTGTAAACCGCTTTCAGTGCTTGCCAGACGATGTCACCTATCCATTTAAGCCCATTCCAAAGCCACATACCGAAATCGTAGAGCTTTGAACCCACCCACTCAAGTCCACGGTAAAAATAGTCACCCAGCCATTTAACCCCGCTCCAAATCCATGTTCCAAAGTCCTTTAGTCCACTGGCAATCCACTGACCAAGATTCTCGATTCCAGTTATAAGATAGCTCATTTACATCCCCCTAAAACAGCCTAACCCTTATGACTAGTCTGCCCTCGTGCAGCTCTATTTTCACCAAGTTGCGTTTGTCCGGTGGAAAACTTTTTAGAACAATTGATTCAAGCTCTTGAGGAGTCATTTCAATGATAATCTCTTTTTCGGTTAGTTTAGGCGTCCCAATGTTGCCAAAAGCCTTCATAATTGAGCCAATCAAACCTTCACCCATTTCCACCACCCTTAAGCAACCAGTATGGAGAAGTTCACAACCATAATGGTGAAAGCCAGCGGATGTTCCCCAGCCCAGCCTATAACCTTGCGAATCCACTCCATGACGTGAGCTATAACCGTTCTAATTATGTTTACGAGCTGAGCCAGCACCGAGCCAGCCATGCTGCTTGCTTCCCCGACTTCACCCACTCCGAGTGGAGCTCCAACCTCTGGCATCTTCGCTCACCACCATGTTAACCTAAATGCCAAAAACAGCATTTAAATATTACCAACTAGCCGTGCAAAGAAACAAAATAAAAAAGGCTTTAATTTTATGCGTATATCGCTGAAACGCTTGGAAACACCGTTATACGATTCCTCTAAGCATTCCACTGATTCTGCCTATTACTCTGCGTCCAAAGGTGGCTACCGAAAGTGCTAAGCCACCAAGTACAATGACTTGAGCTACGACAGTGGCGTTTTCAGCTAGAGCCTTGCCTATTTCACCGATAATGTTCTGTACAGCGGTTAGAATCCAGCTCATAATATCTCCTAAAGTGTAGGCTGGACTTGACATTTCTCACTCACCAAGATAGCATAAAGCTTATTTACTTTTTAAGCCAATTGGTTACACGGTGATATGACATGAGCGTAGCCAAACAGCTTAGGGAAACGAGGAAAAAACTCCGAAAAATGGGAATACATCCATGGTATAAAATTGAGAAAAACCGCGGCTGGATAGTCATAGACTTAAAGGAATTCGCCGCCTTAATCAAAAAGAAAATAAACCACCCTAACAAGAAAGTTTACCTAGAAGGCGACAAACTGGTAATCGAGGTGTGGAAATAGTGAGTGCCGCAGACAGAATTCTTGAAAAGCTCACCATCAAAGACATAGAACTCATGATTACAATTCTCCAAAGGTTTATTTATGCTGCCAAAAGAGCTGAACGCATGCTTTCACGGCTACAATCGACGCAAACAAGCATAAGTCTTAGAAGACCAGAAGACATTATGGGCTGGATAATGCAGCAGTCACTAGCCCAGAAACAAGCAGCAATGCAGCCAGAAGTCGAAGAGGAAGAGAAAATCAGCGAAGAAGAGGAAAAACAAATCGAACAGCTACTCGAAAAAATTAGAACCGGAAAAGCGAAAGAAATAGTCTAACTATTTTTTAAAAAATAATTGATTGTCACTCTAGTTCTTCTTTTTCCTCTAGCTCCCTTATAGCATCCTCTAAATCGCATATAGCACCATATAAGCTATCATGAAACATATCCAGCTCTGGATAATCCTCCACATAGTCTGCAACCTTATCTTTCAGCTTCTCCAGCCTTTCAAGCCATGATTTAAGATACTTCACCAAATCTTCCTTCCTTACCATCTCCTCAAACCCCAGCTCATTTAATCTATCCACTACAAACTAACCATCTACAAAAATAAAAATATGTTAACTTTTATTTCAAGCCGCTGTGCACTGAGCTTAGAATACTTCGCCTATTTTCGCAGTAATTTCATCTAAGATGCCGGCGTCAGCACCTAAGTTGGTGAACTTGGTTTTAACCAGCTCTGGAGTCTCAGTTCCCTTAATTAAAACTTTGCTGATGTACTGGTTGGTGAAAGCCTTATAGAGAGCGTACATTAATTTTGGAACATTGTTAGCCTCTAGGATTGGCACTACGGCTAGGTGCCAAACCTCGGTGAACCTACCGAAACGCTCTCTCCACCTTGCTTTCTGTCTGTCAACCGCAGTTAAAGCTACTTCAACCGGAACACCGGTTGCCGCAGCTCTAGCAGCTCTAAGAATCTTTTGTTTCTCTTCGTAGAGCTCGTCTCTAACTTCTGGGATTGCCATCTTTTTTCTCGGCATTTTTCAACACACCTCAAAATGTCTATAAAAATCAAAGAATATTTAAACATATCTATAGACTGTCATGGTATCACTATAGGGGACGCATTTTCTTTAAACTTCTGCCAGAACTATATAGATTTTTGCTAAACTATATAGATTAAACTACGGCTTCTTTGCCGGCGATTTTCCAAACAGTGCTCTGAATATTCCATATTCGCGTAACTATTCCAACATGCCTACTGTGGTCAATAATCCCAACTATGTAAAGCTCCGCCAGCTTTTCGTAAACCCTTTGAAACGTTGAAACCCAGAAATCAAACTCTATTCCGCGTATCTGCGGGTTTTCCATGAGCTGCAGCGTTTTCTCCTTAAGCTCCCAGCAAGCCCGTTCAACCGCAAAATAAGCCTCTTCACTTAAGCTACCAGCGTCATAGTTGTCTTTAATATAGTCTTGAAGCCAATACCACCTGTTTTTTAATTCTTGAACCAGTTCCTCGCTCATTTAAACTCACCAAACTAAATAAGGCAGCAAGCGGCTTTTTAATCTATCCATTATTCGCTACAC
>Ga0190311_1000297_pt1 | contig 16667 bp, 10 predicted proteins | sample 48700789_MG_FD_165037 | JGI IMG/M metagenome (GOLD analysis project Ga0190311, IMG submission 165037) | Hydrothermal vent sediment bacterial communities from Southern Trench, Guaymas Basin, Mexico - 4870-07-8-9_MG | ecosystem: Environmental > Aquatic > Marine > Hydrothermal vents > Sediment ...
ATACCTCGTCTACTCATATTAGCATTATCGCTAATAAACGCCTATGTCCTCATTCATTTCCGATGAATGAATACCACAAACCTTCTCCATTTATCTTTTTGGATATGCTCCTAGGTTTCTCCAAGAAATCGCAAAACTAGTTTCGTTGGCTAATTTTTATGGCTCCTAGCACGCAACAATTAGCACTGGAGAGATCAGATTAACGATCAGCGTCGAAGAGAGGGAGGGACAGAAACGGAGACAACCAACAGATGAGAAGCTTCCCATTCTGGCTCTCAGACACATGAACCCCCATGTTTCAGTTTTGTTTCAGTTGTTTCACTTTGTTTCAGTTTTTTTCCTGACCAGACCCCAAACGACGCCAGCTACATTCAACGAAAACGGTGTGTTTTGTTTCAGTTGTTTCGGTTTGTTTGAATATGTCCAAAAATTGTTTGGTGTTGCTTTTGTTTCGCCTGCGATTTTTGACTGAGCGTAATACTTTATAAAGCTTTTTATATACCGTATTACATGAAGAGCGACTACACGCCACACGAAAAGAAGCTGAGACACCTAAAAGCCAGGACAAAGGCAAGACCAATACTGAAAACATGCCCAAAATGCGGAAGCCCACTGGTGAAGACCAGAGAAGAAAAACTGCTCTTCTGGGACTACGGAGGAGCCGTGGAGGAGACCGTAGAGTACTACAAATGCGCAGACCCACAGTGCCCAAACCACAAGCGGGAGTTCTCCCCCACAAAAACAATGCGAGCACCAGGAATAGGAGTAAGCAAGAGAGTCCTAGCCGACCTGCTGGTCTGGAGAAAACACGGGAAGACCGCGAAGTGGTTCAGAAGATATGTACACCCAACCAAGGTCTATCTCAGCGGATCATACATGCGGGCAGTCTACACCAAGTACAAGAAAATGTTCGCGATGCCGCCGAAGCCCAGCGAGCTAGAAGAATTTCGGAGAAGCCTAGCTGACCCCGTAGTCCTCATCGAGGTGGTTGAGCCCGAGAGAGCCCCGAAAAGCCATCTACTGCTGATAGCGAAGGAGGTAATCACAGGGAAAACTGTGTATTCGTGGCTAACAGCGCCAGAAGTGCTCAGAGACCCCACATATGTGCTGGGCATAATAGACAGACGGCTCGGCGGAAAGCTGAGGAGAATAATAACCGACAACAAGACTCTATACGAAGCTATAAAACGAATCAGAGCCGCAGTGCCAGCCCTCATAAGCACGGAGCCCCTACGGACAACAACAGTACTCTCCATGCTCCCCAGCTGGAAAATCACCCCAATAACAATAATTGGCTTCTTTGACGCGAAAAGACTCGTAGATATCATCAGGGGTAAGGCCTACATACCCAAGCACAGCAAGCCGGAGAAGCAGAAGATGCTTAGGTTCCTCGACGAAATATTATCTAGCGAGCTCAGCGGGGACCCAATCGCGAAGTCGATAGGGATCATGGAGACCCTACGGCTGGTACTCGACACGGATTATTACGAAAGAAACAAACTCAAGGGCAGTAAGAAGGCCCCTTGGTGCGATAGGAGAACGAGAAGCGTCCTAATAGACCCCCTGCGGGAGAGCGTCAGGGATCTAGAGGAAGAGACTGTGCTAAAGATCATCGGGAGAGCCGTTGGGAGGCTCGGTCCACCATGGCAACTTGCAGATAGGGGGAGAAAGCCCATGTACGACCCGAAGAAGCTGGCACCCTTAGCGATACTCGGCCTAATCTATAGCTATAGGAAAGCCGCGAGGCTTGCTAGGGCCATAAAGTACGATGCCATGTTCCCAGAGGCAAGATACCGATACGGGCTGCGATTCCCCTCCAAATCCCTCCTCCAGTATGTCGTCCAAGAGAAGATCAAGGAAGATTACCTTGATGCCGTCCTAGAGTCCGTATGGCGGAAGATTAGGAGTCTTGCCATCGTAAAGTTCATCTTCGACAACTCTATAGAGTTCGTCATCGATGGCACCGGCCTGCCAGCTCGATGGTTAAGGCTGACCATGCGGAAGGGAGAGCCGGCATTGGTCCACGAGAGTATAAAAATGTACTATAATGTTGATATCAACCTGAACGCCATCATACGAATCTTTGTGCCTCAAGCCAGCTTCACCATCGGTGAGGCCGTGGATCACCTGACGACCCCCGTGGAGGGAGGCTTTGGCTATCTGGACCCAGAATTCGCCTCCAAGGACGCCATATCGATACTCAGAGAGCGTCTGTCCGGCTACGCCTTGAAGCGCAGAGATGGGAGCATAGATTATTTCTGCAGGGACAATAAATGTGCTGGCAGCTATTCTCGCCGCAAACTAGGTGAAATCCCACCCGGCAACTTTGCGCTGAGGAATATTAGGATAATGGCTGCCGCGCCCGGCAACAAGGCTAAGGAGGTTGTTGCTAAAGCTGGCATTCGCCACAACATCTTGGCTCTCCTCCGCTGGTCTGCGCTCAGCAAGAGGTTCAGACCTATCCTGCTCCCCGTTGGGCGATTTGAGGTGTCCTTCGTCGCATCTAACCATGATGGTCGTGGGGATTCGAGGATGTCTATGAATAGCATATCTATAAATAATATGCCGGCGGTTAGCAGCGTGCCTATTATTTATACACTGCCAATAATAATCGCATGATAACATAGAAAAAGGCACACAAAAGCAACACCAAACAATTTTTGGACATATTCGTTTCTCGCAGGATACATCCGATACTTCTTGCCTCGCACTGAGTTCTGCACATTCGAGAAATCGCATGTATTTTGTGTCGCTCTGCGTTCTGTGCATTCGGGCTGTCGTCTGTTTCTTTTCTGTATCTATGTTTGTTATTGTTCGTGCTCGGATGCTTCTTCTGGTGGGTTTGTTATCATCTCTATTATTCGTCTTATTTCCTCTTGGCGTTCTGGGTGCTTAATGGTCAAATGATTTTGCTATAGCGTTTTAGGTGATGTATAGGGCAAAAACATTTAGTCTGACATTGAGTTTTTTGTTAATAGTTTGTTAAAGCTTACAGTTACACATGACATTCTCCCAGATAGCTGTTTTTCCTGGATGATCTAGAAGCCCCATTCTATGAAGCTCCAACCATACTTCATAGGGCTCCTTGCATAGTGCTATATGCTTATTATAGCCCCGGCTTTTTAAGGCCTCAATGATTATAGCAAACATTCTGACACGAAGCTCACGCCTTATTCTTAAACCCCAAGACGTCTTCTCTGGAAACATCCTTATATACTCTAGCCAGCTATTATCCCGAGAAAACTTTATTGTCTTCTTCAGAGCCCTTAGGCTCCCAATAGTTATGCGGGAAGGCTCAATCTTGTCCAAAAGATCATCTACCAACTTAGTGTAGTGCAGAATCCACCCCTCAACGGGGATTATCGGGTCGATCCGTATCCTAACCTCGAAGCCCATCTCGGCGACCATCCTAGCGGCCTCAATTCTATCAAGTGAATCCGCAGCACCATGTTCGTACCGCTTAGCAACGGCCCTTGGATTTATAGAAAAGCTAATTACAAATCTATCTCTCATATCGGACGGTATCTCCTCAAGAACTTTAATATGCTTTGTTCCACCTTTCGTTAAGAATAGAATTTTGTGATCGGGATGCCTATCTAAGATAGGTAGCGCTATCTTCAAGAACCTCCTAACATAGTCAGGAACGGCTAAGGAATCGGCAACCTCACCAGCATTCAACAGAGTCTTTAACCCAACACTATCAGCCCAACACAAGAACTCCCTAAGAAACCTAGCAATCTTATCCTTATCTTTCATTCGCGGCTTTTTTCTCTCAGCACCACGAAAAGTCCCCTGCAGATAACAATAACTACAACTAAATGGACAACCAGTCCAAGCTTTAAGCTCCCAAAAATGAGGACAAACAATGTCATTACTGGTCTTACTAAACAAACAAACTACAGACGAGCCAACACCACTCACCCACTTATTAGGAACAACAATAGGAAAAATATTGTCCATAGCTTTTTTCTTAATCGGGATGAGCGTTATTTGTTTTCGCTTTGTAAGCTCGTAACTTCTTGCAAAGTAGGTGTATTCTGAAATCCGTGGCACCGTGATTTATTGTAGTTATGAGGAAACAGCATTAAGATGATTGCTCTGAAAGTATATCTTCGACAAGAGCATCGATTTCTTTCATACATGTTGCAAGTTTTTCCTTAACTTTTTTTCTGCTTCTAACTTTTATTTTCTTCACTATTTTGTGACAGATTTTACTCAACTCTGCGAGCCTTAGATGTCGCTTATCTTTGGGATTAAAGATGGGTATTGGAAAATTGAATGGCAGACGACCAATATCTCGTGGACCAAAGAGGCCACGCGTTTGAAAGTCTTTTATCAACTTATCTATAACATTAGAATTAATAACTGCCGACAAGTAATGAGCTTCATCTTCATCATCAGTTTCATAGAAAAATGTTTTTACCTCAGATATGAAATTTATAGGCACTATTTTTTGGTTATCTACATAGAAGAAGCCAATGTTCTTTCTATCAATAACACAAGATGCTGTGTATGTTCCAGAGGATGCCGATAGAACAATGTACCCTTTTGTAAAATCTTGAGATGTTAGCAATCCTTGATAATTAAGCCTATCCATCGGTGTAGGAAAGTTTTTCTTATCCTTGCTACTAGCAAATTTATCCCAAGCCAATATTACTTTACTTAGCCAATCGGCCATACCTAAAAATCCTTGTCTTTTTAGTTGATCATATGTAAGTAGGTGAAGCTTTCCATTTCTAAACTCGATTGGCAATACTATGGGCCTTAGTTTATCATAACCAAAGGGCTTAAGATCCTTACTTAGTAATGTAGCAAATATAAATTTGCTTTCCACAGTGCCCCTAATACAAATGTTTTTCCATTTTCCTTTCGCGTCTTTTATTGCTTCACTTGAACTTTTAACTTGGGGTTTATTAGGATTTATACCAAGCTTCTCTTCAACTACGAAATCAATAAACCATAGAGGTCGTGGATATATTGCTGCTCCGGCCTTGAATAGATCATAATACGGAGACTTTTCAAACTTTATTTTTCGCCATTTATATTTGTATTTTTTGATTTTCAGCTTAGGTTTTACATTAACAAGTTTTTCATTTTTTCTTGTCAATGTTGCAGAATATGCTATTGCTTGAACCGGATACTTCGTTTCTTCACCTTTTTTGGCGATAAGAACACATGATGGAACATTAAACAGAGGCTCGACTTTGAATTTAGTATTATAGTTCATATCCAATATCATTAGAAGCTTCATGGGAGGTATACTAAATTCTTTAAATTTCTCATGTTGCATTGCACCAGTTAGAACGCTTCTGGGCATCACAAATGCTATTATTCCTCCCTCTTTCAGATATAGATCTGCACATCTCCTGAAGAATAATGAGGCAAACTCCATTTGCGTATACAAGTGTATCTTATCCTTATCCAAAAGATCATAAATAAAGATTAACTCTTTTACTTTTTCCTGATATGTCTTGTTTTGTATGTATCTGAATGCTATCCATGGCGGGTTTCCAATAACTATATCGAATTTTTCTTCCTTCATTCTAATGGGGGCATAGATATTTCTTAGAATATAGAGCCAAATTGTGTCCTCCTCGTTATCTATTAGAAATTTTAAATTACTTATCGTGTCTGTTAATACGTTGATTTCCTCGTCACTGAGATTTATTTCTCTGGCATATCTATTAAACGCGGTTGTTAGAGATTTCTCGTCAATTTTTCTTGATCTATAGGCACCAAGAAGCTCTCTCATTTTGCCTAATATCTTTCCAAGAAGAATTTCATTTTGGACAATGCTCTCGGGAACATATAGATATATCTCTCCCTTAAGATTCTTTTTTGTTGTTTTGACTTGATATCTGTATACCTTGATTTTTTGAGCCGCTAGTGTTGATTTTTCCGCTTTCGGGAAGACAATGGCATCCGCTAGGTAGACTGGTATTATTATTTCCCCACGGCGTCGTTTTATTAGATCTCCTAAAGCGATTATGTAGTTTGCTCTAGCAATAATAACGGCTAGCGGGTTTATATCGATGCCTTTAATTTTTCTTAAAATCAGTTCAAGTAGTTCATCATCAGGTATTTGATTTGTTCTCTTGTAATAGATTATTGCATTTGTGAGGAATGTTCCTGAGCCACACGCGGGATCTAGAATGGATGGTAATTCGTCTTTCTTTCCTAGGAATTTTAGTGCATATAATAGTGTCAATTCTGCAAGCCATTCTGGTGTATAATACTCCCCAATGGCGTGTCTGGTGCTAGGCCCAACTATATCTTGATATATCTCCTTAAACAGGTCTTCATCTGCTTGATCAAAATCATAAACATCTAATTCGTTTAGTAGACGTTTAACAAGTTTTAGGGTTTCGTCCTTAATAGGTTCTTCAAGTATCCATGTGAAGAAGTCTTCTTCGATAAAATTAAGTATTCCAAGTTCTCTGAAATATGTACCATCAATTATTTTTGTGATGTCCGTGCTACTTCTTGCCCCATATAGACGGAGATACATTATAAGTTTGACTAATGTTACCAAATATGTGTGTATGATGAATTCGTCCTCATCTGGTGCGGAACCATACACGATCTCTAGGTGTCTTCTCCATAGTGAAAATTTTAGCTTAACTGATGAGATATCCTTAACTTTATTGAATAGTTCTTTGAATTTCTCAAAGAACATGGTGAATGTTGGGCTCTCTAATCCAAATTTTATTTGTAAATCTTCGGCGGTTGGTTTTATATTTCTCTGTGTGAAGAAGTAGGAGTCGAGCCAGAGGATAAACTCTTCGGCATTGTCGTTTACTCTGAATGACGATACCTCTTTTAGGCTTACTTGGTCGAGAACATCATCGAATTCTTGGCCTTGCTTCAATAATTCTTGGGCTTTTTGTATTTCGCTTTTGGGCATGATATATGCTCTAAAATCGATGCCATCAGTTATTATTCCAATGTAATCAGTTTCGCCCTCCTCCGCGAGAAGTAGTGTATATTTTTTGAGCTCCTTCAATCCTTGCTCAAGTTCTTTTTTCAGATCTACTTTCACTTCCAAGATTACTCCTCTATATATTAGATCGGCTCTTCCTCTGACTTTATAAACCTTACTTTTGAGTGGTTTCTCTGTTTTTAGTGCAAGCTCTTCGACATCAATTCCAAAGATGTCCCTAAGGAAATTAAAGAAGATAATCTCTTTTGCTGGATGGGTCTTTGCAGATTTTATTTTTGATTTATACTCAGTGAATCTTCTTCGTAGCTCGCTACTCATTACGACTCCCTAGTTAAAAATATACTTTAGGTCATATAGAAGAGAAAAAATCTAGAATAAAAGTGGTGTGTATGATTCATATATAATGATCCTATAGGAATCCTAAACTTATATTCTTGATAGAATCGCTAAGCTAGCGGGGAGTCGTAGGCTTAAATGTGCATAAGAACAAACCTATGTGTCCTTAAGATAAGAAGTGAAACTTATTATTTGGGCAATATGCAGACAACATTGCTAGATTATATTCCTGTATCCTCTTTCAAACGTTTAAAAGCAAGGTTACGCGTGTTAGTAAAGGAGAGGTGTGGAAAGAAACTTATCATCGAAAGCATAACTATTTGCAGGGGATGCGGAGAATATGGCGTCGTTAGGGGATACATACTTAGTTCTTACGGAGGTAAAATAGCTAGAAGAGAATTCGGATTCAAAATAACACTAAATAAAATAACTCTACTCGACAAACCACCGAAATTTGTAGATGGACTGTGTGATTTTTGCTTAAAAAAAGCAAAGCGTTCTAACCAGTAACAAATTATGGTTATTTGTAATTTACGTTCTGATGTTTTAATGTTATTATTCTTGATGTGTCTAGTTCCTCTAGGATATTATCATTATTTTTTGGGGACAATGACAAGTGCTATCATAAACCTAATATAATTGACTTTTTAATTATATTCTAAGAAGTAAGGTGTTCTATGTTGGAGCTTTGGATTAAGAAATATGAACCCAAGTCTTTATCGGATATCGCGGGAAATAAGGAGGTCATAGAAATACTTAAGAAATTTGCGGAGAAGAAGATCCGTCCACCAAATCTTTTGCTCTATGGTCCCCCAGGGTCTGGAAAGACAACAATAGTGAAGTGCTTCTTAAGAGAATACCTAGGAGAAAATTGGCTAGAAAAAACAAGAATAATACTGGGTTCCTTTGAGCGAAGCATTGGAAATATTAGATCATTATTTGAGGAAATTTCTGGGGCACAATATGGAGAGATATCTCCAATAGGAGTAGAGGAAGGTCAAAAGCTGAAAAAAGAAGTTTTGTTTATCGACACAATTGATATGCTTACAAATGAGGCACAAAAAGCCCTAAGACATGTTATGGATCTTTTTCCAAACGTTACTTTTATTGCTACTGCAGACAGCATAACCAGCATTTCACCGCCATTATTATCACGCTTTCTCCTACTTAGGCTATCTAGACCATCAACAGACTCCATAATAGCATTTGTGAGCAAAATAATGATGAGTGAAGGGATAAGCATTAATCATGAAGTATTAAAATACATTGTTGAAGCCCTAGATAACGATATTAGGAGAATTATTAGCTTCCTCCAATTCATTCATGCATCTGGAAGAACTCTCGGAAGCATAGATGAGGCCAAGGAACTCTTAGGGTATAACCTGAAGGAGATCAGAGAACTTTTGGAACTAATACTAAGCAACAATATTGGAGGAGCCATAAAAAAGAGCAAGGAACTCCTAAATAATGGGTATGCTGCATATGATATACTATCACTATTGTTTGAGATCATACAACGCGAAACAAAAGAATTTATACCAGAGTATATCCCACCCTTATCGAAGCTAATAAGCAAATACATACAAATGTCCATACAAGGGGTTCCAGATAACATCCTAATGTACAGCTTTATTATTGAGTCCACGGAGGCAATCAAGCATGGGTAAGATAATGGAATATGAACCAAGAAGCATCGATGATATAGTGGGCATACCCAAAACAGACTATGAAGCTATTAAACGAGTGGTTCGCCGATAAACAATTGGTTAGCCAACCTAAACATCTACTATTGGTAGGAGCAATAGGTTCTGGAAAAACAGCACTCATTAGACTGTTTGCGAAGAAGTACGGATACACAGTACTGTCTTTCCATAGTTTCAGAGACGCCATAGAGTTCCTAGAGCGTAATGTGGAGGTATTCGGTGACCTAATAATACACTTGGATCGGCCAGGACCAAGCATAATTTTTCCTGATGATTATCTGCTGGAAAAACTATCAAAAATGTCTAAATATCCAGTAAGAGTAATCGTTGAGACTGATGATGCTACGTCGATTGAGGCCAAAATAGCAATAGGCATTCTCAAGTCAAAGGTAATCTTTGTCTCTAAAACATATGAAATTGCCATGAGAAAGATACTCGAGAAGATTCTATCAGACACAAAACTAAGTGTACCAGAAGAAATAGTAGATATTATCGCGAAGAGAGTTTCTGACATAAGGAAGGCAAAAATCCTTTTGGATACCTATATCGCGACAGGAAAACTTCACGAAGAAGAGTACTATCCACAAGATTTTAGAGGAGACTTCATAGCTACATTCATTACGCGAAAACTAAAATACCTACGCATAGTACTCCCAGCGTTAATCCACAGTAACTTTTACTACATGGAGCACATACCAGATTTCGTTGTTGAGTGTATTCTCGAACAGGACAATATTGAGAAAATAAGGAATTTCTTGGAGCTGTACAACCACTTCATAAAGACTAGACAATACAGACAAGTTAATTATGTATTCTTCTTGATACTTGCCCTAGCAGGTTTAAGGCATAGAAAAACAGCATATCAATTGCTTGGATGCAAATATAAGACGGTTAAAGCTACGGCGAAAGAAGCGAAGATAAACCTACTGAAACAAGGATTTCCACCGAGAGAAGCAAATAAATCGTCATGGCAATATCTTTGCGGTATGATCATGCAAAAAATATGAGGATTTTTATATATACATATGGTGAGCACAGTGTATTGGCTCTGTATAACCAACAGAGAGAATTGGGAGATAATAAAGAAGCACAATATATGGGGCGTATCTGAAAGACACAGAAGAATGATCGCGCAGGTAAGGAAGGGGGACAGGCTAGTGATATACGTAAAACAGGAAATCCGTGGCAAAGAAAAATACCCCTCAGCAATAGTTGGGGTCTTCGAGGCAGTAGGCGAGGTATACAAGGACGAGACAGAAATTTTTAAGGGAGGAGTGTATCCTTGGAGAGTAAAAATAAGGCCTACAAAGCTTGGTGAAGTAAATTTCAAGAACCTCGTACCGAAGTTATCATTTATAAGAAACAAGGAGAGATGGTCTGGACACTTGATGGGAAGGGCTATGATAAAAATATCTGGGGAGGACTATCGTATCATAGAAAGTATGCTGTGATGTGCTATTTTTCATTAGAATTTGCTTCATAACAAGGATGACTTAGATGAATTCGGAGCCAGTACCGCTACCCTTGGGTTTCAGTTTATGTACGAAGGAAAAGAATGATTTTAAGAGACTTACTTGCGAGATAGATACTCTAAAGGAGGCTGGAGAGATTATTATATCCTATCCACCAAGAATGTACAATCCATATAAGGCCCATCACTGGACAATATTGAAGCTCATATTTTTAAAGATGTATGCGAGGGATGTTTACACACCGATTATTGGGCGCCGATATCCATTTATGGCATTTATAGACCCATTTGCTGGGACTGGACTAAACACGTATGAAGAGGCAAAATTTTATATCCCTGGATCAACATTAATAGCTTGGTTTTTTGCCACATTTCCGTTCGATAAAGTATATGCTGTTGGCTATGGCGACATGAACTATCGTCTCCTTAAAATGCGACTAGAGAAATTCATTCCGCCAAGTAGGTTGTGGGTTGCAAAAGGGGATGCAAACATACTCATAGACAGCATTGTTAAAGATTTAAAGAAAACGAAGGAAGCATTTGGAGGCGTGCATTTCTTAGCCTTTATAGACCCTGATTGTTTTGAGGCCCAATGGAGAATGCTAGAAAAACTAGTCGAGCTAGAAAGTCATGGAATCTCTGGCGACTTTATAATACTACTTCAATCGAGATTAATAGCACGAACAATAGGACGGATAAGAATGGGAAAGAGAATAAATACAGAAATAATAGACCAATTTTTCGGTACAAATGAGTGGACATATCTAATAGATCTACCTTCAGGGGAGCTTGAAAAAGGCATAATGGACTTCTATCTAAAACGACTGAAAGAAATTAAAAGTAAAGCATTGATAGAAGTAATAAATATTGAGCTATTTCGATCAGTGCATTACTATTTAATATACCTAACAAGAGAAACCAAAGGAAAATCTCCATATCTTGCCACAGTTAGATGGCTCAAAAACTTCGTAGAAAACGCTGATAAAAGAGATGTAGATAGGGCTATACGCATCGCATTAGGAATAGAAAGAACTATAGATTATTTCCTAGAAGAAGGATAGATAATCCTTCGCTACTTCAGATAGTCCAAATATAGAAGCTCAATTTTTATGAAAGTCGATTTGGTCATACCCATCATGACAGATACTCTAAAGCAAAGACATTAGTCATATAGGGGAGCTTCAATAGACTCGTGGAGTAGATGTTATGATATGTCATTTCTGTACAAGTTCTAGGGGACTTTCGAAATGAAGCATTTTATAAAAGCATGTTTCATTTCATATAAAACGCACAGCCAATAGTTCTACAAGGGATTGCTAAAAAATCAGTACGCCAGAACATATATTTTCCGTAAAAAGATATATAATTAGGCGAATATTACGTTTGGGAGAATAAGAATCCGAGAAGAAAAGAAAGCCTTTTTTATCTTACGTTGTACAATCATTAATATGTAGTATTGTCAAATTTTTTCACATAGATCGCAATGGTGATTTAATATTACTAGAGACTCCAAGAGATTCATCCTAACACGACAGTTATACCTAGAAAATATCCCTCAATACTATAGAGACAAAATAATGGCCCACTTCGGGGCCGAAAGTATAAATATAGCGAATATTAAGAATGCTGTTAGGGATTCTCTAGCTGAATTTAATTTGCCACCCCCCAAGCCTAGGCGCAATATTCTCCTGAAAGAATTTGGAGAAACTTGTGTCTCATGGTACTTAGAAAATTGTGATAGGTTAATACTTATAGGTTTACAATGGGCAGAAACCCCTCTAGAAAATAGAACTGGAATAGATATCATCGGAATAACTCCACAGATTGATATTTGTTATATAGAAGTTAAAACGCGAGGAACAAACAAAAATATATGGAGTGCTATTCGTGGTAGTGATAATTCTCTTGTTTCTGAACTCTCTGATACTAGGCTAATGAGATACTTTTGGGGACACGATGGGCCTTACGGTATTGGTAGCAGAATTTGGATCTATCGCGAGTTAAGCAAGCTTATACGTGAGGGCCGCCTGAATATTACGTTACAAACATTAGAACAAAAAATGGTGAGTACTAGAAAATATATACGTTATGGTGCTATTGTTCATCCCCAAGGTGATGATAAGCTTAATCAGAAAATTGATAGACTTATTCAAAGGGCATTTAAAGATATCGATGATGAATGTTACCTCAGAGAAAATTGCCAAATATTAAACGAGACCGACACTTGCCCATCAAATTGTCAACTAAGAAATCCAATAATATTCTTGGATTTACCTTGCGAGGATTTTAATAATGTTTTTCAGAATTTTATTAGAGTTGTAAGAAGTCTATGGTAGGTTATATGGGTGCTGAAAGTTTAGCTTTTCAAAATCCACACTTTAATGAATCATCGTATATAGATATATTTAAGCTCTACGATGAATTTAAAGAGGATGTTTCGCAAATATCACGATTAAAAACGAGGGACATCTGGTATTACCTTCGACTTGAAAGCGAACGTAACGAAAATGTGTATAAGTTTTTAAACCGCTGGGTTATCTATGCTATTAATTTTTCTCTCTACGGTAAAGATTTGTTTGAACGCCAAAAAGTAGGGATTGTGGAATGTAAGGATTTACAAGAAGCATTAGTCTATTCTGGGAAAATTTTCTTTATATTGAACAAAATTATAACCGATATCCCTCCTAAAGACAAATTTTTATTATTATTTTTAGCTACGATGGAACTAAATAATGGTCTTATGTATCCAGCGTCTCATGTATTGGCGAGTAGGGCACTCAAATTACTTAATATAATCTCAAAGGATTATCAACCTCGTTCCCCGTGGGGCCGGATTAACTATAGGTTATACCGCCTAATATTAAATATGCTTTCCAGCAAATTTAGAAAAGTAAAAAATATGACCGAGTATCTTCTAAGTGATGTTAAAGAATATTACGAAGAAAAAAATGAGGACTTCGGGTTTGAGCGTACGGAAGTCTATGAAATTCTCACAGTATTGAACTTAATTGCATTAATAAAAAGCATATCAGAATATATTATAACTGGAAATGAAAGGCTGTTAAGAGATATTGAGAAATATACTGATAGAATCTCCAAGCTTAGAGTAGTGATAAGACGCCCTGACTTGAAGTATATATTAGATAAGATTATTTTAGCAAAACATGGTTTTTTGGCTTTATCAATTTGGAATATTTTTCATAAGCTTTTAACTCTAGCTAAAGATTGCTCAATCGAAGTTCAAAATTACCTAAAGGAATACATCAACGGAAAGATCACGAATAAATATTATTTCCTTTATCCATCTCAATACCAAGCAATAAAAAGCGGATTACTAAATCCAAAGAATAAACGTATTGTTATTACAATGCCAACGGGTTCAGGAAAAACTTTTCTAGCTGAACTCATAATAGTCTTTTCACTTCTTTCGGACGCAATGAGGAGTGCAGTAATATACATGGTTCCATCGAGGGCCCTTGCGTATGAGAAGTATGTGTATTTTAAAGAGGCTCTTGAGCCTTTAAGAGCGAATGTTTGTCAGATTACTGGAGAAGTCACATTTGAGCCAGAGGAACTCCTGAAGAATAACAATGTTATTATTGTGACCCCAGAGAAATTTGATATGCTACTCAGAAAGGAATTTTATGGTGTAAAAATAGGTACTTTGATTGTTGATGAGTTCCATAATATTTCGCAGGGTCATAGAGGTCTTAGGATACAGGCAAATATATTGAGGTTCGCAAAGATGTTTCCGCAATCACAAATCGTTTTATTATCAGCTATTGCGCCCAATATTGAGGACATTCGAGAATGGCTAGATATGGATCTCTTAATAAATATTGACTGGCGACCAACATTTCATAGAAGAGGGAAAGCTAGACTGGTTGGTTATAAGGTTTCTATTCAATTTGATGATGGAGAATACGTGGAAATAGAGTTGCCATCAAGACGTAGATATGAGCGAGGCTACAAGAGAATTGTTGCTTTTCTTGCAATAAATTTTGCTTATTATGGTCAGTGTATGGTTTTTTGTCCAACTCAAAAAGATGTTATGGATTACGCGGAGTGCCTACTGGAGGAGATTAAGAGGGATAGCAATTATATGGAATTATTAGGACGAATTAAACGTAGGAAGCAACACAAGTTTGAAATGTACCTCAAAAAGCTAGAAAGGATATTAGGAGACGAAAAATATATTGTCGAATGTTTCAAGTATGGTGTGGGAGTTCATTGGAGTTCCTTACCCCATATAATCCGGCGTATAATTGAGAATGCTGTTAGAGAAAATTTAATACGAATTATTGTCTCGACATCAACACTAGCAGAAGGAGTCAATCTACCCATAAAAACTATAATCATTCCGAGACCGCGAGTCGGCAAGAGTCACTTAGGTCTAAATCTATTCTTCAATATCTTAGGAAGAGCTGGCAGACCATATCGGGAAGTTGAAGGCCAAATAATTATTTATAAGGCTCCAGACATTAGCGAGAAAGAGATTGATAAGTACTATAGTGCGAAACATAATGACATAGAACCAATAATTTCTCCCATAGTCAATATTGCGAGTTCCCCAGTTATGTACCCTGATGGCGGAAAAGACATTAGTAGGAATGATTTGGATCGAGAAGTAATGATTGCTACTCTTGATACAGTAATACTTGCTATGCTTCAGGAGAAAATACTAGGCGAGAATAGAAGCGAGCTGGCGATAATCGATAGGATGATTGATATGTTTTTAATAGGATGTAGGACCGAAGGCAGAGGAAATATCCGTGATAAGCTGAAGGTTATAATCCTAGAATCGCTTCAACGTTTAAGGGAGTTTAATGTTGTAGATAAGCATTATTTGATCACAAAATTCGGCAGAGTAGTATACGATACTGGATTTTCTCCTCAGTCCTGCGTGTACATTCTTGAGCAAATAGGAAAAAATAGGAGAATTCTCGAAAACTTGGAGTTTCCACCTACTAGTACCGAAGCTAGGAAAATTTTCTTTAAATTGCTTGACATTATGGCCAATACTATCGAAGCTAAATCATACAAGATAGTAGACCACCAAAAACATTATAACTTGACTAACTTATGGAACGCGATCATTGATTGGATGAGAGGTGTTCCTTTGGAGCAGATTGCAGCAAAATATTTTAATGGTAAAATGACCGAGGCTATGCTTACCATTCAAGGCGTTTTATCAAGTTTTGTAGCTTGGTTCTTCTACGCCTTAGCTCAGCTAGTCAAATATCGCTATCCGAATATGAATAATATATACCAATTGCTCATGAATCTAGCGAAATATTCATGGTATGGCACGACTAACGATATAGCAATTAGAATAATGAGAAAAGACATATCGCGAGAGCTTATGAGGGATGATATACTAGCTGTTGTTAAAAGTCTAGATCGTAATGCCATAGAGGAAATCATGAGAAACCCAGATCTTATACATAAAGAAAAAATCTCAGAGAAAATCAGAGCAAAAGTAAGATATATGGATATCAATGACTTTATTTCTACTTTAATAAGAATTTTAAGTTCTTAAAAGACTTATGAGACCAGAGAACTCGAACAATTACTATGCGATTAATGAAAATTGTGTTGTCGGCTTCTTCCCTAAATTCGTTTTATGATTGATGTTGATAGGGCCTGGCCCGATATAGACAGTATTACACATATATTACTGACCTACAACCGCTGGAGGGCCGGGCCCCATGAAGATATATGATATTCCGCTTAAAAGGCTTATACTCAAACTGAAGCGGACGGCAAGAAAGAGGTTAGGCAAGAAGGACAGGGTGGGGTGAAGAGGGCGACATGGCACACCACTCTACATAAGGATCACAGTCGTAGCATACATGGTGCTCGCAGGGCTACCCCTCATAAAGATGGAGCAGAGCCTGAAGGAGAGCCCAGAACTAAGAAAGCTCCTAGGCCTAAAATGGCCAGTCTCAAAGACAACACTCAGCAGGTGCGAAAAAACCTCGGCTCTCTCGTCCGAGAACTCATCGAGTACACATATGGGCTCATTGCCAAGCTCAGGGGAGTTCCTAAGAGCATCGCCATCATAGACACTACTGGCTTCAAGCGAAGCCGTGCGAGTAGCCACTACGAGGATCGAATTGGCCGTAAGAAGAAAATGTATGCGAAGGTGATTGCCGTTTACAGTCCAGACGTGGATGCCGTATTTACAGTTGGCGTAGATTATGACACGATGCACGAC
>Ga0190311_1000299_pt1 | contig 16534 bp, 13 predicted proteins | sample 48700789_MG_FD_165037 | JGI IMG/M metagenome (GOLD analysis project Ga0190311, IMG submission 165037) | Hydrothermal vent sediment bacterial communities from Southern Trench, Guaymas Basin, Mexico - 4870-07-8-9_MG | ecosystem: Environmental > Aquatic > Marine > Hydrothermal vents > Sediment ...
CTAACAGAGGACATAATAAACTGCACGAAGGAGTATGGAATATACATAAACGCGAGTGATGTAGTATTAGACGGAAAAGGACACATACTGGACGGAGTATATAATGATTCGAGCAAATACGGGATATACGTGGAGGACGCAGTAAACGTAACAATAAAAAACATAACAATACAAGAATGGTGCTATGGGATATGTCTACAGGATTCCTCATTCATCACTATCGCGAACAACACAATACAGAACAATAGGCTTGGGATAGACCTAGATGATTCCTCGTATAACACTATTGCGAACAACACAATACAGAACAATAGGCTTGGGATATGGCTAGGTACCTCGGACTACAATACTATTGCAAGCAACATTTTTGTGCACGATGGGTTATTCGTATGGGATTCTCATGGGAATAATGTTGTGGAGAACACAGTAAATGGAAAACCACTAGTATACTTAGAGTGGGCAGAGGACACCACAGTAGACGTGGAGGCAGGACAAATAGTGTTGATATACTGCAGAAACATAACGATAGAAGGACAAAACATAACATGGACGGACACAGCAATAGAGCTATGGGAAACAAGCCATACAATAATAAGAAACAACATAATACAGAACAACGGAGAGGGGGTAACACTATTTTATTCCTCGTATAACACTATTGCAAGCAACATAATACAGAACAACGGAGAGGGGGTAACACTATTTTATTCCTCGTATAACACTATTGCAAGCAACATTTTTGTGCACGATGGGTTATTCGTATGGGATTCTCATGGGAATAATGTTGTGGAGAACACAGTAAATGGAAAACCACTAGTATACTTAGAGTGGGCAGAGGACACCACAGTAGACGTGGAGGCAGGACAAATAGTGTTGATATACTGCAGAAACATAACGATAGAAGGACAAAACATAACATGGACGGACACAGCAATAGAGCTATGGGAAACAAGCCATACAATAATAAGAAACAACATAATACAGAACAACGGAGAGGGGGTAACACTATTTTATTCCTCGTATAACACTATTGCAAGCAACATAATACAGAACAACGGAGGGGATGGGATACACCTAGTGTTATCCTCGTACAATACTATATATCTGAACAACTTCATAGATAACACACACCAATACCACATTCTTTTGGGGTCTGGAAATAGGTTCTACTCCCCACAACCAATAACATATAGATATGGGAGAAACACATACACAAACTACACTGGAAACTACTGGAGCGACTATACTGGAGAGGACAGGAATGAGGATGGAATAGGAGAAGAACCCTATGGGCCAGATCAATACCCACTAATAGGAAGAATAAAAATAGTGGATAGCGAAATAATAGTCACAACTCCGACAGCTCCCCTATCTACATGGATACCGTATGTGGCAACTATTGTTACATTCGCAGTTATCGCCACTATTATTGCCTTGATTTTGAAGAGAAGAAGATAATCTTTTTTTCTTTCTTCTAATTCTTCACTCCTTTACCTGATAAAGGAACTGTATGGGTTGGCTTGTTCTTTTATCAGATATTGGATTGGCTTTTATACTTAGAATTAGAGGATTATTTTAGGATGTAGAATATTGAGGGTGAGACAAGTTGTGGCGAGGGGTCACGCTGATGGATGATGACCTAGAGATTGAAACCGAGGCACTTGTGGATACTGGAGCCCAGCGTAAGTATTATTTCAGAGAGGCTAGCTAGGAGATTTGGTCGCAATAAGCTTTATGTTAGGCTAAACGTTTGAGGTTCTATGCAATTTAAGTGTTCTTGCTGAGGTCAAACTGAGGCTCAGCATCGAGAGAAAGAAGTTACAGAAAGGGCAACAATGGACAGATAAGTCTTTTCTCATTTTGGCCCTCAGACATATGAAACATCTTGGTTCAGTTTGGTTCACTTTGGTTCAGTACTTTCGAGACCAGACGAAAAACGGTGCCAGTAATATTTGATGAGAACGAGGATTCCGGCTGTTTGGCTCGGTTCTTCACGGGATACATCCGATATTTGTTGCTCCGTTCAGCGTTCTATACATCTAAGGCCGCATGTATTTTGTCGCGCTGCGTTCTGTACATTCGAGACGTTCCTTGCTTTGCTATCGGTTTCAGACCTGTGACTTTTCTTCTTCTGTTTCTTCTTCTGGTGGGCTCGTCATTTCCTGTATTATTCACCAGATCCCTTGTTGGTGATTCAAGTGATTGTCTGTAAATCTTCTAATATCTCTATTAGGAGTATTAAATTCGTGTAAGTCTGAGCTCTGATGTTAAGAATGTTTCATTTTTTCCTTCTTCCGATATTGGCGGTTCACCTAGTCACGGCTGAGGTGTTTATGCATATAGAGACCTAAACATTTAGCTCAACATAGAGATTGTTGCGACACATAAGATTTAATATGCATGCTTATATTCACTTAGAAACAATTTTCTTGGGAATCGGAATGCAAATGTCTATTATTGACTTTATAAATTGTTCTGATGAATTTAAAAAAGTAGCAAAAATAGAATTCGCAATAAGGAGAATGTACGGTAAGAGCTGTTATATTATTGATATCAAGCTTTGTAGAAAATGCAAGATCTACGGTAATGTATTAGTTCTCGATACTAGAGCCAATCAGAAATTCTATATTGGAATATCAATCAATAATGATGTTGTAAATATTAAAGAGGCTAATATTATGTATGGGGATTTATGCTACTTCTGCTTTAGAGAAGAAATAGATAAGCTAGTTAACGAGACAGAGCATACATTATTTGGGATCTTAATGCGAAGTAATATGCCTCTTCTGCCCTATAAGACATATATTCGCAATAATGAGTATGTCATAGAACTACCCAATAAAAAATTGAAATTCAATAATTCTATGGCACTTAATACCCACATTAAGAAATATCTAAAGCTTATAATTGAACGCATATTTGTAAAAATTGCCACAGAACGTAATGAGCATTATTTGTCGCCTAAATCTATGAAGGATATCATCAAAGAATTTAGAAAAGATGTCATAGATTGTGATTGGAGGCTATTAGAACTTCGAACAATTATTGAAATACTAAATTCTGAGAAAAATATCAAAACAGTTAACAATTTTGAAGACGTTATTGCTCTTGTAGCATATATCGAAAAAAGAAAAATAAGCGAGTTAAGAAATGAATATACAAAATATGGAATAATCCTTGATCGATCTAGAAATGTAGGTTTTTCTAGAGATAATATTGCTCGTCTTGATAGTAAACAACTGATAAGAATCTTCCCAACAATCAAAGGCGATTTAATAATACATAAAGATGCTAAATGGCGTCTCAATAGAGTTTATCTAAAATATCTTAAGCCCTTGAGATATTTCAAAAATGATCAGAATATCCTCAAAATTGAGACAAAATGCTGTAAAATATACATAACCCCAAGTTAGAACTCATAATCCTCGCCTACATTTAGAATTATGAAGTTTTCAAACCAGCGACCCATGATAAAGCATCCTCAAGCTGTTTATGACCCACGTATTTTGATATATAATTGTCAAGCAAGAGTATTAACTTCTGGAATTCATCAATACTTTCAAGATCCTTAAAAGCTTGTCGTTCTTGGCTGTATCTCTTATCCCTAAATCTCCCAGAAGCTTTTATGTGAAGTTCTTTGCTTAATTTGACTATATCTTGTACAAGCTTTTCATTCCTTTCTGCGACAATATTCCACGAGAGTTCAGCACCTATAATTGCCTTGATCGGTCTAGCATACTGATCTCTTATGAATGGTCTCCGTAATTGTATTGCCTTGTACGCGAGATAGTTAAGTACCGCCGCATAGAAATACGCTTTATCTTCTTCATCACCACAATCAATTGATGCCACGCTACTATCCAATATATAGTTATTCTCTTTTGGTTTAAATGCTATGGCAGAAAATGTTCGCTTGCCTCTATAAATAACATAATTCATACCTTTATCTAAAAACTTTGGCTCTCTAGGCTGAACAACTTCCCTAATGAGAATCTCTAATCTTCTTACATTATCTTCTGCCAATTTATCCTCATTAAGTATTAGGACTTCTTGTAGAAACTTTTTTAGATTTTCTGGTCCTCCTTTAGATAATAACACTCGATATATACATGAAATATTGAAAGGATGAATACAACCTCTATATATAAGATTAAATATCCCACAATCATACTTTTCAAAAAGATCGCGTGGAGCATCAATTGAAGAATCCATTCTATATAGCCTCAAAATATATTTGTCCATATCTTTGTCATATCCTTCACTGACTACAACAAGTCCTGCATATGTCTCTTTTCCCCTTTTTTCTTCTCCACCAAAGATACCCATTATGTACTCGCCTTTCTTTATTATATCTTTAACATTCAATGCTCTTGCTAATACTTGTTCATTCTCGCTATAATATGATATTAGAGGTCGCACATATTCATCATAGTTCTTTTGGTACTCATATAGTTCTACGAGAATGTCTCCCGTAGATAGTCTATAGGATTTGGAATAACGCTTTCCTTTAAAATTGACATTAGCTATATAGAGATTTACCTCCATTTAACTCTCCTTCATACTAATGATAAGCAGGGCTGGATAATTTCCATGTTGGAAAGCATCAAAATTTAAATCTATCATTTCTACTCGATCTATACGTGTCTCATGCTTCTTAAGAACAGCGTACGTTAGCAATATACCTGATCTTTGACTTGACATGGCATAAAATGATGCCTCTCGGGGCATAACATACGCTACAGCTCGCTCAGCTATACTCAATGCTCCATAGAGAGCCATAGACGCTAAATCAGACCCCATTATTATCCTGCCAGCAACATTTTCTGGAAGTCTTGTAGTGACGTAAATCAATTTTGATGCCTTGGATAATATCTTCTCAGCATATGATGCTTTAAACTTTGTTAATTGTAACCATGGTGGGTTCGTAATTACTATATCTACCTTTATATGTTTTATCACTAAGGGTGCTAGCATTGATACTATTGTTGCCGACCAGACGCCATTACCATACTTTTCAAGTAGTTCAGCGAGCGCTTTGCAAAATTCATCGATTTTGTTCAAAATAAGCCTTTAAATACTCCAGCAATAGCATCAGGATAGGGAGGTATCTTGTAACCCTCTAACTTCAGAATATCCTCAATGATGCGCTCCAAGATTGGAATAGCATTGCGTCTATCTCCATCATAAATAACCTCTAACCTATTGACAGCCTTTACTTTGTATATTCTCCATGAACTCCAGTTCGTAATCACAACATATTTCGCCTGAGGATAAAATGGTAAATACCTGCTAATTACCTGCTTATAGCCATCATCAAATTCTGCTTCCTTACTTTTGAACTCAAAAATTATCCTACCAAATAAATCCATGTCTACATATCCACCAATTACGCCAATCTCCTGAGGAATTATTATGCGCCAATATTCAATGTTATCTATGAATTCTATGAGCTTCTCAAGTCTGTAGACATCTAAACCAGAAACAATACTTTTTAGTCTAGATGTTATCTTTTTAGTTAGCCTAAGGATAAGTTGGGCGACTTTCAGTCTTATATTTTCGTGTGCACGAACTCGCGTTACTGAAAGCATCAATTGCACACCAGTTTTATCCTAACCACACTAAAAATAGGAAAAAAGGCATATAAGTCTCATGGTTTTTATGGTTGTTTGATCGGGGGGCCAATACCCCATACGAATCCTATACGCGACATAAAATGGATCCTCGTATTCTTCATTTTGGGTATAATTTATAACATCATACACAATGTTATTAGTCTTCAAATAGCCTATAAGATGTTGGCTAGGGGCTTCAAGGAATACGACATATATTTTATTTGCATAATTTTTAACTTGTTCGATATAGTCTTGAGGGTTCCACTGATGATTATGTTCAAGTGGAAGAATTAAAATGTCATAATCTCCCTTAGCAATTTCAGAGTATGGAGGTGTATTAAGGAAATCATTCGGATCGACTCCGCTTTCCTGAGGGGACGCGACGTATACTAGAGCCGTAATCGGATTGTTTCTTCGATCCTTTAGTTGCATATACTTTCCAGATTGTTGTCCTGCTCGGCTAACCCCAGTAGTAGCTCTTATAACTGTACTTTTCCCTCCATTCTGTTTTGCTATAATTATTAGTGCAGACCTAGTTTTAACGCTCATATTTTGCACCCCTCTTAATCTTGCTCCTTTATCACAGAGGAAGATTTCTTACGATAGTTATCGATGTTTTTCTCTATCCAATCAATGTACTCTTCAACATATTTTTCCGCCCATCTTTCAAGTACAACATGTTCTTTATCTTTTCCGATGTATCTAAGGCTAGGTTCATCGCCAGCAAAAAACCCACCTAATCCTCGTGGATCGTATCCATACATACGGCCTATTTTGTGTAATTCGCTTCGATTCACCGTCCCCCCTTGAATATATTTCATACCACACAAAGATTCGTGGAATAAGCCAATTTGGAGGAACATTTTCGCCAAGCTTGCCACTAATTATTGCTTTAGAATATTCGATGAGAGGTACAACTGGTAGACGCCGTGTCCCTAAGGAAGCAATACTTAAATTAAAGATACCAGTACCACCTAGCTGGGAGCAAGAAGAGATCGCTAATATTTTATTAACTGTGGATAAGATGCTTGAACTAGAATACCAAAGAAAACATTATTTAGAGGAATTGAAGAGGGGTTTCATGGATCTTTTGCTTACTGGTAAGATTCGTATCGAGAATACCAGTGAATAGCTTTATTTTTATTTGCTATATTACTTTTTTCTTTTTCACGCAGACCACATTGCCTCAAACATGCATCTTCACACACCTCACAAAGCTAAGCTCTTTTCCTCACCACATAGCCAGCCCTCACCAAGATGGCGATAGCCTCACGAACAGAAATCCTAACCCGCCTCCTCCGAGACGGACGACGAAGACCCTTAAAGTAGCCATCCTCACGCCAAAACTCCCCACGGCAAAGAAGATACCAGACAACGCAGAGAAGCTTCCTAGCCACAGCAACAACAGCAACCTTATAATGCTTACCACGACTAAGTAAACGCTGGAAAAACTCACGGACAACACAACTTCTACCCCTAACCGCAGCCATACCGGCCAAAAACATGTAGCGTCTAAGATACTTATTTGTCTTCTTAGACGGCCTACCAGCACGCTTCCTACCGCCAGAATTCTTCGCTGTAGGAATAAGACCAGCATAAGAAGCCAGATGGCCCGGAGAGGGGAAACGACCAATATCGCCAATCTCCGATAGAATGCCGACCGATAGGACGAAGCTGATGCCGGGGACAGACATAAGGATCCTAATCACACCCTCAAACCTCCCAGCTAGAGCCTCTATTTCCCTGTCGAACTCCTCGAGCTGAGACTCAAGGTAAGCTAGCTCTGCCAGTCGGCTCTTAAGGACAAAGATGTAGGCCCTGAACTCAGACTTAGAAAGTACGTCGTAGAGAGCCCTCACATCGCCATCACTAATACTATCTGGCCCGAGTCGGCCTTCTAGCAGGTCTAGCAACAGCTTTCTTTTCTTTTTGCTCCTAAGTTTCTTCGCAAACTGGGATGCCTGGAGTCCAAGTCTCCACAGGATATTATTTATCTCCCGTTTGATGTCGCTGATCCTATCAACAAGCTTTATCCGCTTCCGCACTAGGAAGCGAAGAGCTTGGATATCCTCATCGGGCACATAGGAATCGGAGAATAGGTCCGATTCGCCTACCTCAAGAAGCCACACAGCATCTCTCTCGTCAGTCTTGTTGGCCTCAGGCCTACGAATCTTATATGCGTTCATGACATGTGGCTTAATGCCGGCTCCTTTGAGGGCATAGTAGAGTGGCAGGTAGTAGTCGCCGGTGGACTCCATGTACGCATCTGTGATGCCACATCTGCGCAGTAGCTTTATCAGCTTGTTCAGCCCCCTTGGCGTATACTCGATTCTTAACACCTTTACTCTGCCTGATAGCTCTCTAAATGCGACTTCCAGAAAGTCTTTGTGGACATCGATCCCAGCTGGTCTTTTCATTTATATTCGCCTTTTCTTACTTGTTTTTGGAGGGTGGCCATCTGGCAGCCTCGTGCCGCCCTTAGCTCGCATTTTGCTATTCGAGCTCGAGGCTCAGGTGTGTCCTTCGCTTTGGGCGGCTGGGCTAGCTTTTTATCGGGCTCTATGGCCCAAAATAAAATCAGCCTTTGAGGCGCCAGATGGCTTCCCTCCACTGATATGGCTAGAAATCGCCTAGAAATAGGTAAGCAGTGGGTGTGTATGGTCGCGAAGCGACACTAAAGCTTTTTATAAGATTTATTTAAAACAAATTTTTTTGTAGGGAGTTGGTATGGCGTCTGAAAAATTAAGTGAGAGTAATAACGATGAAGAAATTAATACTATTAAGTTACAAAAATTAGAATTATTGAAGATTATTCCAAGGTATGAGCTAGAACTTTTAGCAAGGAAATATGGAATAAGAAGAAGCGGTGTTTCTATTGAGGAATTGAGAAAAATAATAGCTGAAATAGTCCCATATGAGAAAATAGAAGAAATTTATACAAGATATGAGGATGCTGGAAATGTCACGATACATCTTTTTAAGTTTAAAAAGGAAAATGTTAGCAATTTGAGTAATGAGGATTACTTGTTGGAGGTGCTAAAGCGCTACAAAATGGAAGACAGATTTAGAAAGCGAGTGGAAATTAAACCTACTTCAGAACCCAAAATTGTGTTAATTGATCTAGTAGATGGTAGAATTAAAATAAAATTAGAGGCGAAAGGACCACTCATAATTAGGAGGGATGCCGATACTAGAAAAATAATAAAGTTTTCGCCTCTGATTTCAAGTGTTGCATTCATACATACAGATACCGGCTTAGTTGAAATCAGAGTACGTGAGAGAAAGCATGCTAAAAAAGTATGCGAGAAACTAGCAGAAATTTTCAATAGGGGGGAAGAATACGAGTCCATCAGTTTTAGCGATGATGAATTGGAAAAAATCATTGAATGGGCTCATACACTAAGAAATGCTACAATAAAACCGCTTCATGGTAGAATAAGTTCGCTAAGAATTACCGCTGCTCGTGGAAGCGATCTAAGGGATGACGAAATATTTGACAAAATTGGGGAAATAATTGGTGAGTATAGTAGGAGTGGTGTGTACATTCAATATATTCATCAATTTGCTGATGGTAGAGAATTAAGGGTTGGGTTTCAAATAAACTCCTTACAAGGAAAAATATTCTTTAAAAGCTATGTGAGCGAGGAGGTAATAATGTATGTGTTGTCGAAAATTAAGGAAATTAAGGGATTATAATATAGATGATGATCTGATTGAGCGTTTAGAAGAAATTTTACCAGAAATACCAACAAAGCGTGTTTCGCCCATTCTTATAGCTAAAAAATTAAATATAGATAAAAGGAAAGCAATTGATCTCTGTGTTGCCCTTGAAAAACTAGGGCTTGCTAAAATTAGATATGAAATAACCTGCCCCGAGTGCGCATCTGACGTTCTGGTCCTGGACGATTTAAAAGATATACCCACAGATAAAATTCAATGTGATGTTTGTGGGACATGGTTTATTCCGACGGAAGATGATATATGGATTGTATGCGATTTTTTCTTTGAAAGAAAAAAAGAAAGGAGAATATTTCAAAAAAAGCGGAGTACTGCTAAACCTGAGAGAATTACGCTTAAGGATGCTTTTGGTAGTATATCATTTAAAAATAATATTAATCATGAGCTATTTAAGATAGATCGAGAAGAATTAAGAGAGATGCTTATAAAAGTAGAAGAGGCAAAAACTAACCAAGAGAAGAAAGAAACATTAGAAGCCCTAACTGAGTATCTGTTCACTTCTATTTTCGGAATAACTTCTAGTGGTAGAAACATAAGAACAAAGACGGCTGAGATAGATGTATTATTAAAATTGAAGAGTCCTATCCTTACATTTCATCCATTATTTAAGGAGATAGGAACACATATTATGATAGAGTGCAAAAATTGGAATAAAAATGTAGGAGCTAAAACAATAAGAAATTTTGCTAGTCTACTTGAGAGTTATAAAGTCAAATTTGGTTGTTTTTTAGTAAAAAAGCATATCACTGAAGAAGCATGGCAGACTATATTGAATATCTTTAAACAAAGAGATCTAATAATTGTTGTTCTAACGCTCAGGGACATAGAGAATATAATCAATGGAGCTAATTTGATTGACATCCTTGAGGAAAAATATGAACATATAAAATTTGAAGAGCCTGTTAGTAAACTAAACTATGTTTCAAAAAGATATAAAAAGAGAGCTAAGTAGTAATCCAAAACTTTCGGAGACAATAAACTATGTAGAAAAGTTTTTCAATATAAAGACTTACCTAAGAGAATATGCTAGGATATATATGATGTATGTTCCACTGTGTATTGAAAATAGTAAACTTTCTGAGCCTCAGATAGTGGAGATAACTCATAGCATAGAATAACTGGCATATTTAATAGTTATTAGATCAGATCCCTTGCCTTGCTCGAGAATCCCTCATAAAAAAATAGGGAGGAGGCGAAGTCTACTTCTTCTCCTCTTTCTTTGACTTTATGTAGAGTCTCTTAACTTCCTCTGGGATGTGGGGGATCAGACCTGTGTCGATAAGAACATTAAGCATCTTCTGACTAAGCTCAATAATCTCTTTAGCACGCTCATACTCCTCCTTCCACGTAGTAGTACGACGAGCAACACCCTGCTTAACAGCCTGCATAGCACATGCAGCGGCCTCATATGGGAACAAACCGGGCTCATCCATCCTAGCAATTATGTAGTCCTCACTCAGCTCAAACTTACCGTACTTCTCGGTGTACTCAGCGATCGCATCGCCCGCCGCAATACACATTTCATCCGTCACCGTTTTAGCCATGACGTCTAAACATCCGCGAAATATGCTTGGGAACCCGAGCGAGTTATTGGTCTGGTTTGGGAAGTCGCTTCTTCCTGTTGCTACTATTTTTGCTCCTGCTTCTTTTGCTTCCCATGGCCATATTTCGGGTATTGGGTTTGCGCATGCGAATACTATTGCGTCGTGTGCCATTTGTGCTATTTCTTCTTTTTTGATTACTCCTGGTCCTGGTCTGCTCATTGCGATTAGTACGTCTGCTCCTTTTAGTGCTTCTTTTAGTCCTCCTATTATTCCTTCTGGGTTTGTGTGTTCGCACCACCACCATTTGTATGTTCCTTTGCAGTCTTTTCTGTGGGGTCCTAGTGTTCCTTTTGAGTCTACTATTATTATGTTTTCTGGTTTTGCTCCTGCGAGTAGTAGTACGTCGGCGCATTTCTTGTTTGCTGCTCCGAATCCTAGGAATACTATTTTTGCTTCGTGTAGTTTTTTGCCTACTACTTTTAGTGCGTTTTTGAGTGCTGCGTATACTACTGTTGCTGTTCCCTGTTGGTCGTCGTGCCATACGCATATGTTTAGTTTTTCTCTTGCTTTTTCTAGGACTTCGAAGCATTTTGGTTTTTCTATGTCTTCTAGGTTTATTGCTCCGAAGTTTGGTTCTATCCATTCTAGGAATTTGATCATGTCTTCTGTTGTTGTTGCTCTTGTTACTAGTGGGAATGCGTCTACTCCTCCTAGGTATTTGAATAGTACTGCTTTTCCTTCCATTACTGGGAGTCCTGCTTCTGGTCCTATTTTTCCTAGTCCTAGTACTCTTGTTCCGTCGCTTACTACTGCTGCGTAGTTCCATCTATTTGTGTATTCCCATACTGCTTCGATATCCTCTTTTATTATTCTGCATGGCTGTGCTACTCCTGGTGTGTATATCCATGCGAAGTCGTCGTAGCTTTCTATTGCGCATTTTGGTAGTACCATTAGTTTTCCTCTGTAGTATTTGTGGAGTTTTTCTGCTACTTGGCTCCATACTTTTGCTTTTTTGAGGAGTTCTTCTTTGGTTACTTTCTCCATATAGATCACCCTATATCCAAATTGATGGATGTAAAAACTTAATATATGCAGGAGTATATAGCAGGAATAATTCATAAATGTAAATAATGAAAAAGCACAGCATAGAGCCGTCCTCATGGCAAAAAAAGCATGGGGGCTTCAGATATGCTCGATGAGGGGAGGATCGATATGGTTGCTGTGATCAAGTTTTTATATATCCTATTTCTTTATATATGTGGGCGGAAATGATTATATTTGGGGGGGATCGTGGATATAGAAAGCATTATTGGGGAGGTAGAAGCGATACTATTTAAAAAGATATTGTCTATGACGGCGAAACAGCGAAGAGAGATTCTTGGAAGAGTCAAAGAAAAGCTGATAGAAGCATTGCCAAAAGCGGCTAAAAAGCAGAAAATAGTGATATTATACTATATCGGCTTAACAAAAATCGAACTTGCACGAATATCCTCCGCAGAAGAAAGAAGAAAGTTGCTGGAGGAAAGCCTAGAGCACTTTAGGAAAGCTCTGAGAGTGGCAGAACAGCTAAACGACCTAACCATGATAGAGAAGATAGAGCACGGAATAGGGATAAGCCTAAGGGAGCTAGCAAGCATGGCTAGATCAGCAGAAGAAAGAAGAAAACTACTGGAGGAAAGCCTAGACCACGAAAAGGCTGCCCTAAAAGTGGCAGAACAGCTGAACGACCTAAGCATGATAGAGAAGATAGAGCACGGAATAGGGGTGAGCCTATGGAAGCTAGCAAGCATGGCTAGATCAGCAGAAGAAAGAAGAAGGCTACTGGAGGAAAGCCTAGAGCACTTTAGGAGGTCCTTGGGTGTCGCTCTGGAGCTTGGTGATATTTTGGTTTTGGTTTATTGTACTTCGAATATCTCTCTTGTGTATAAGGGTTTTGTTGTGGAGTTTGGTGAGGTTTCGGATGAATCTATTTCTGGGGTTTTATCGCACTTTAATAATTCTTTGCAATATCTTCGCAGGTTTGGTAGGTATGATCTTTTGGCTTCTTTTCTGGTTAGTTTTTCGGAGTTTTTGTATACTGTTGGTGATTTTGGGGGTGTTGATCCACTGCGAAACATTCGGTCTGCTATTGAGCATCTTGAAGAGGCGGAGGGATATTATAGGAAGTGGGGTGTCTCTGTTCCGCTATATGTAGTTGTTCGTCTTGGGTTTTATAGGGGGGTTCTTAGGGAGTATGAGGGCTATTTTGAGGAGGCTTCTAGTATTCTTATAGATTTGGCTGATAAAATTAGGGATGAGGATCCTGATTTCTCGGTTTTTTGTCGTTTGCGGGGGTATCTAGATGCTATTCGTGGGCTTCTTATTGCTGGTAGGTTGAAGGAGGCTCGTGATGTTATTGATAGGGTTTTGGGGGAGTTTTCTGATGTTTCTGTTGCTAGGGAGTATGTTCTGCCTATTCTTAGCTATATTCGTGTTATTCGTGATGTTGTTGGGGGGGATATTCTTTATATGGACTATGATCTTGATGGGGCTGTTGAAGCTTATGAGAGAGCTTATAATAATACTGGTAGGATGGAAGTTTCTCTTTATGGTATTTATCGGGTTATGGCGGAGCGTCTTAGGGATTTTCTTCGTGTGTTTATTAGGGCTAAGATTTTGAGTGCTAGAGTTCCTAGGGTTCCCTCCCCGCTTGATTTGGATGGGGTATACCGTGCGCATATTGAGGGTAAGAGACTTTGGGAAAACGTCGCTAGTGTTGTTGATGATCTTATTGGTCGTAGGATTGTTCATGGTTTTGAGGAGAGGTTGTTGCTTGCCGCTAAGTATAAGGCTTTGGCTTTTAGCTATGTTCGTTTGGGGGATGCTTATCGTGTTCGTGGTGATAAATCTTTGGCTATTAAGGAGTATTCTAGTGCTATAGAATTGTTCAGGAGGGCTCTTGAGCATCTTATGGGGGTTCTAGCCGATATTGTTGGTTGCCATATAAGATTTCTGGAGGCTCTTATAGCTCTATTGAGGGGCGATGAACCTGTAGATCGTGTTGTAAAAATGTTCAATGATGTGGCTGATTGCTATGAGGGTTTGGGCCTTTCGAAACATGCTTTGTTTTCTAGGGGTTTTGCTAGATTTGCTAGGGGCGAATTGTCTGAGCTTGATATTATTAGTGTCTCTGGTCTTGCGTCTATCGATAGTGATCCTGTTCTCCCAACTTTGGATGCTATTTCTACGGAATCTAACAAATATGTGCTTTATAGCTATCAAGATTACTTTGTGTTAGTCTCACTTCGAGGAATTGAGAGGCTTTCTGTTCGGGAGCTTCAAGGAGTTCTAGGTAAATGTACTCGCCTTGTCGATGTTAACAAGTTCGCTTCTAATGTTCTCTTAATTGTGTATAAATGGGATGTGATTGAGGTCGTTGATAATCTTCCAGTTAAGATAAAACTTGATAGCTTTGTCATAGAGCTTGATTTTGATCCGGATTTGAGGGTGCATATTAATAAGCTTCGTGGGCTTCCCAAAAATTTCGTTGTGATTGGGAATTATGATCCTCTTGATAGGAAATTCTATGTTATGCAGATTCTTATTGGGCCTGTAGATAGGTTGGAAATGATGATGCCTAGGGGCTTATAGGTGATGGGTGTGGTTAGGTTGTTATCTTATTCTATTTTTATCCCGGTAAGACTTGGAAATATTTGTGGGGAGCTTAAGAATATTGAACCTGTGGAAGAGTTGGAGGAGTATTTTGATAAGTTCTTTATGAAGTTTTTTGGTATAAGGGTTTACCAGGTTAGGGGGGCTGAGGTTTCTCCATTAAAGAATTTTGGTGTGTTTAATTCGCTATTGATTTTGGCGATGCGATCACCGCTAGATAGCCGCTATTTATATGGGTGTGTTGTTTTTAATTTTGATTTTGGAGGTGACATTTATTTAAAAATTTTTTTGGGAGCTTTTTTGGAGTCGCTCAGGAAATTCCTTGATAAGATTGGGGATACTATTAAAAAAGTTTTAGGGGCTGATGTTGAGCTAGGGCGGTATTACTCGTACTTGTTAGCTTGTGAGGTAGGTTTTGATGAATCCGATAAAAATGTAAATATGGATGATCAAAGAGAAAAAGAAAATTTTCTCGAGTATCTCCCGTCAATGTTGTTTATGAGTGAGCATCCTCTTTCTGATAAGGGTATTGTTTCTAGGTACAATAAGACGCTTGATGTTTCTCCGTGGGTGGACTCTATGCTGTTTATTTCTGAGCGTGTTGCTGTTGCGGTTAACCCTATGCGTAGTCAAGTGGATCTCTATCGTTTGATTATGGCTTTCTTAACCGCATTTGAGTATCTTCTTCTTGATGTTGAGGGTAGGTTTGATGGTGCGCTTAGGAATCGTGATTTACCCATGCTTCGTAAATTGAGGGTTTTGGTGTCTTCCTATATTTCTTTTGTTAATTTTGCTAGGCGTATGTCCAATGAGGTTTACGATCTTATTTTTAGCGAGTTTTTGGATAGGATGGAGATTGATTTTCTTATTAGTCTGATGAGAAGTAGGATATCAGATGCTGATGCTGTTATTACGCAGATAGAGGCTGAGCTTGCTCAGCAACGAAGTGAGTTTCTGAATATTGTGGTGGGTCTTTTAACAATAATACTTTCGATACCTTCTTGTTTTCAATTTTTGAGGGGTTTGGGAGTTTCCATGTTATATTCGCTGATTTTCTCTATAATTGTTGGTGTGATGATAATTGTCTTTGTCATGGTGAGACTTAGGAGTATAAGGACATCTAGTGTTAAAGCGGAAAAATATTTCTAGGCGGCCTCTATGAGGACTTATTTGGTTTGTCTTTAATAGTATTATTTTGTATGTCGCTTTATAAGTTCTGTTATGCTTGATGTTGTAGTTTAGGTTGCCTATAGATTTGCTATAGAGTTAGCCACTGAAGTTTAGCCTTGGATTCTTTAGATGTATAGAATGCGGAGCAATGAATGTTAGGTCAGATGTATAGCCCAACGATAACGTAGGAACTGGAACAGACAGAAAAACATGTGGTTTTCGTCTCATCTAAGCCTCGTCGATATGTGTTTCATTTCGGAAAAAACTGGAACAAACTAGGACGAAAACTGGGACAGGACTGCTACTCCTCGAGTATCGTGGTGTTTCCGTCTCCTCTTTTTTGCGGTCTTATGTGTTTCGTTGTTTGAAAACTGGACGGACTAGGACAAAGTGGGGCATGGCTTAGGTCTGGTTTCAACCTCAAATGAGATAAGCCCCATCCATAAAAAGTCTTAGGTTATATGCAATATAACGCTCAAAGTCAAACTTTGATCGCCAACTCTACAGCAAACTTATGGACAATCTAAACCGTAACATCAGGCATAACAGAACTTATAAAGCGACAGTTTTTCTACTACTTGGCTCCATACTTTTGCTTTTTGAGGAGTTCTTCTTTGGTTACTTTTGCATATATTACACATTTCGTAACTATCAATTAGGATATAAGGTGAGCTATATGGAGAAGATATATAATGGGGGTACTTCTCTAGTGTAAATAGTTTTGGTTTTCTGATGGTTGCTGTCTAACCGTTGCGAAAATTGCACAAAAATGATTTTTGGTGTTTGGGTTCTGTTTTCTGGATGCTAGATGAAAAATCT
>Ga0190311_1000301_pt1 | contig 16480 bp, 18 predicted proteins | sample 48700789_MG_FD_165037 | JGI IMG/M metagenome (GOLD analysis project Ga0190311, IMG submission 165037) | Hydrothermal vent sediment bacterial communities from Southern Trench, Guaymas Basin, Mexico - 4870-07-8-9_MG | ecosystem: Environmental > Aquatic > Marine > Hydrothermal vents > Sediment ...
CCCCTCACGAACGAACACGCTGAAAGCGCCTTTTTTCCTTCCGAACTTCCGCACCACCGCCTCCTCTAAGCGCAGATATTCGTCGAGAGGAAGCGCCACATTCACATGCACCTTCTCCTCGCCTGGAAATCTCAACTTCAGCTCCTTCTCGCTCTTTCTCTCTGCCATGTTCTCCCATTCACCCCTCTTAAAAATATGCCTTTCGCTTTTTTAAAAAACATAAACATTTAAATACTGCATAGGCGTAACATCATAATGAAAGGGGAAGCGGGGGCGTGAGAGGAGTGCTTTCCCCCCGACGCCCCCGCCCCCTGCGGGAGGTGAGGTGAAATGTCGGCGGCGATAAGAGGTTCGGCGGGAAGGAAAATAAGGGGAGGAGAGTGGCGCCCCCTCCCCGCATTTGGGGAACGCCACGAGGGGATAGTGGTTGAGAGGAGAATTAGTGAAGGTGTCAGCATGGAAGAGTTGTGGAGAGATTACGAGGCTGCGAAGACTTTGCTTGCGATTGCTGAAGCGGCCGGCGACGAAGCGAAGGTGAGAATTCAGAGAGAGCGGGTGGAGATGCTTGAAGAGGAGCTCAGAGATGCTGCGATGTGTGATTATGAAGACTTCAGGGGGTGGTGCTGATGGCGACGGTGGAGAAGATTAAGTGGGACTTTGACGGCGAAGTGAAGGAATACGAAGTGTTAGACCCGCAGAGATGCGTTACAGTGTCGCTTGACCCCGCCGAGGCGGATTTCACACTTCTTGAGTTCATTGACAAGCAGAAGTTCAGAGAATTACAGCAAGCGTGGAAGCAGCGCTTTGGAACAGCGTGGCTTGGCAAGCTTGTCGTGAGCAAAGAGAACGCAGTTCAGCGCTTGAACGAAGCGATGGACTTCTGGGAAGAGCGTGGCTTTGCAGTGATTACTCGTGATTACGACACTGCGGAGTGCGTTGCGAAGCTCACGAATCGCAAGCGAGTCACTGTTGCGCTGCCTCGCAGGAAATACAACGACTATGTGTGGAGTTATCAAATCAGGAGGTGATGTGAGAATGAGGGAGTGGGAGAGAGAAGTTCTGCAAACAAAAGTCCTGCCTGCATTATACAGAGCGAAAGAATATCTCAAACAGGACCGTTATGACGGTGCATACAACGAGATTGAAGATGCGATTGCGGTGATTGCGAACAGACTACTTGAACTTGATTTGATTGATCTCTCACAAATCAGCGTGCTTTCAACGATTGATGAGGAAGAATAGGTGATGAAAATGGAAGAGTGGGAGACACGGTTGATGATAGAACAGACGGTAGAAGATGCGGAAATGAGGCTCGGTGTGAGAATGAAGGACTTAGAAGGCAGAATTGACAACCTCTCAGATGAGTTCTATTCGCACTGCGACGAAGCAGACGAAATCAGAGCGAAAATCGCATCGTTGCTTGAAGACACAGCTCGCAGCCTCCAGTTCTGTCACAGCACTGAAGAGGTCGTTGAAGTCTTGACGAATCTGCTGAGCGAGCTTGCGAGGCTCTTGCGATAGGAGGTGGTGGCGATGGCGGTTATTATAGCAAAAAGAGTAGCATTTGATTTGAGCAAGGCATTCAAGATGCTTGTAACGAGTGACAATTCTCACCTCTGCATTTATTTCCCATTTTCAGACAGCGAAGGGGTATGGGAGGAGCGCCTACCTATAATAGAGGGCGTGGACGCTGAAGCCCTGCTTTCATATCTTGTGCAGGTGAAAGAAAACGATGTCGTCTTAGTGTGGGATGATTTGCTCAAGAACTTCAAGAGGCAGGAAGAGGATGAGTTGAAAGAGGAAATACGGAAGCTGAAAGAAGAGCTGCTTAGGAGAAAGTCAGCAGAAGCAGAAACTGAAGAAGAAGGAAAGGAGGACATTCAGAGCCTGAAGGAGGAAATTCAGAAACTGCGGGATGAGAACGAAAGACTGCGGAAGGATTACTGTGCGCTGATGAGCGAGCTCAACGCTCTGAGAAGAGAGCTTGAAGAGCGTGAGGAAGACAACTGAAGGTGATGGTGCATGAACGAAGAGAAGAAACACCTTCCTCCCGTCGGATGGTTTGAAAGACAGCATTACAGGGGTAGAATAGAACATGTTTGCAGGAAAGTAAGGGAGCTGCTTGAAAGAGAGTCTGAGGGGGAGCTTGAGCCTCAAACAGCAATCAAATATTTAGAGGGAGAGTTACGCATTGCAGAAAGGCAGCGTGAGTGGTCATTCTGGGAGCTCTACTACGGAGCAAAATATGTGCGCTTTCTCAGAAGGCAAATAGAGCGCTTGCGGAAGAAGTAAGAGGTCTCTGATTTTTTCCTTTTCTTTCCACTTCTTCTCTATTTTTCTCTTTCTCTCATTGCCTCTATTTCTTTCACCCCTTATTTCTTCTCGGAATTCCGCTTTTGACCTCTCTTACTTTTTCATTACTCTATATAGGGTAATGTAGTTATTTATATGCAATTTGAGAATTCTGGAGTAAAAGGTAAAGGGAGGTGATGCCACAAGATGGTGTTTTTAGTGAAGCAGGACTTCACGCAGAAGACAGTGCTGAACCCATACATGTTGCACAAAGGCGGGGTCGTTAAGCCAGGGACTTACACGAGGCGTGCGAAGAACATCATAAGCTCACCTATCTTGCGCCGAAGGATGGAGCAGGCAGCGGAGCTGATGATAGAGAACTGCTCATTGCCTGATGCTTGCACGACCAACCCAGACCGTGTCGGCAAGGTCAGGGTCACGAAGAGAGGCGTTCGCAAGGTCATGAGGCTCTGCACGCCTGAAGAGATACAAGAGCGCATCAGGAACGCAAGGGAGTGCGCAGCAAGAGTGCTTGCTGTTCCTGTCGGTGGTGGGGGCGCTGGCGCATAAAGCATAAAGCGTGACAGTGTGAAGCGTCAGGACTGTAAGAGGAAATGCAAATCAGCGACGAAGAAGTTCGGCGCTTAGGCGAAGAATACTATGAGAGCATTCGTCCATCTCTGCTTAGCAGATATTATGGCAAGTATATAGCGATTGATCCGATGTCATATGACTGGTTCGTAGGCGACACAGTCGCAGAGGCGCTTGCGAAAGCTCGTGAACGACATCCTGGCAGAAAATTCTTCGTCGCAAAAATCGGAGCCGAGCGAGGCGTTATCGGCGTCTTCCACCGTTTCGCAAGAGGTTGAATTTTTTCCTTTTTTCTCTCTTCTTTTTTCCTTTTTTTACGCTCAAAAACGGTGTTGTGCGCATGGTAGCGCCGAAAATACTCATAGATCCGGACGGAAATTTGCGCATTAGGGTCACGCTGATTGGAACTTGCGATGAGCTTGAGTATGAAGCGATAGCAGACACGGGCTTCTCTTCGGATGTCGCAGTTCCGCAGGATGTCGCAATAACGATAGGCTTAACAAAGGCGGGCGTTTCTAATGTGATGCTCGCCGACGGTGAAATTGTCTCAATTCCTGTTTATCTCGGAAGATGCAAGCTCGGCGACCGCATATATGATGCGTCGTTCTTAGTGTTCGTGGATTTACCGCAAGTTTTGATAGGGATGGGCTTGCTCTCGCAGTATGAGATAACCTTTGATGTTTCCTCGTTCAGCGCTGAAATAAGAGAGAGTCCGAATGCCACTCGTCCTTACGAGACTTCTTATGCGATGTTTTTGCGAACTCTGATGCGTGAAGAAGAAGGGTGATGAAAAATGGCAGTGCTTTATGATGTGCGCTTTGAGGAAGACCCTTATGTGTTCTGCTACGGCTATAAAATTTGTCTCGGCGGTAAAGTTTGGCTCAGGAGAGACAACAGTCTCACAGTCTTTTTCAAGGTCAGGAACCATTCAAGTGTGAAAGCGTATGCCGTCAAGATAAGACTAAAAGACGAATTAGGAAACTGCAAGGAGCAATCACAATTGAAGGACATAGATGCGAACAGCACCGTATCTGGAAGTTTTGTCGTGAAACCTACGGGAAATTGCAGGCTGAAGCTGACAATTGAGCTTTACGACCCTGACAGAGGAGAGTATGTGGAGGTTGATTCAAGGTGCTGTTTTGAAGTCGCTACTTATGAGACAACGCCCGGCGTGGATTTGCAAGTCTCATTAGATAAAACAATGCTTCCAGAGAAGTTGAGGAAAGGCGACACATACACCTTGAAGGTAACTGTTCAGGACTACCCCTGGGGCAATCTTCTGAACGGAATCACAGTTCATTTTTATGAGGATGGTGTGTGGAAAGAGTGCAAGATTTCGAACAGCACAGGATATGGTCAGGCGATTTTCTCATATACACCGAGCAAAACAGGCACGGTTACGCTGAAATTCGTGGCGACAACAGGGGGAGCAACCGCAACGACAGAGGAATCTTTTGAAGTTACAGGTAAATATCCAACGGCGGTGAGCATTTCCTATGGTTGCTCATGCACCGCAGGCAAGAGTTTTGAAGTTTCGGCGCACCTTTCCTACATCATAGGCAATAGATATTATGCGCTTGCGGGAAAAACGCTTGATTTCTATATAGGCGGTGTTAAGAAAGCCTCTGCAACGACGGATAGTAGCGGAAATGCAAAGGTGACGCTCACATGTCCTTCAAGGAGAGAGTTCCTTGAGGTAAAGTTTGCAGGCGACGCAGATTATGAACCTTCTTCAGACAGGTGCCTGCTCTATGTTATCCCAGCACCTACTCCTACGCCAACACCGACACCAACACCGCCCCCTACGACACCAACACCAACGCCCAGTCCAGGACCGCCACCAGCGCCGAGGGCGAAGTTTGAGTTTGTTTCCGCAGGATTCCACTACTGGGAGACGGCAGAGTTCAAGCCTGAGGACTTCGTATCTGTGAGTTACGATGTAGAAAATGACGAGTGGAAGCTTGAAGGCGAAACGATAACGGAGATTTTGATTCCAGACACTGCATCAGCGTTATTCTTTTCAGGAACAGTCAGACAAAAGGTGGCAGGAGCAAGCGCAGTCTGTGAGGTTCGTGTTTATGATGAACTGAACGATGAAGTTCTCTTAACTATAAACAGCGAAACTGAGATTTCGGGCGAATTCAGTTTCGGCAACCAGACATACTTCTACGACGGCAAGGAGCGTCGCATTCGCATTCAGGTTGGTGCTTACGAAGCAGGCACATGGTTCAAGCAGGATGAAACCGAGCCTTTGACCCTGAAAGGCGGGAAGATAGCGGTTGTTGTGACTTTGAAGAATGTGCCTGAAGGTGTCAAACCTTTCGTTAGAATTCGTAAAGGTGGTTTCGTCGGATGGTTTGCAGGCATCTTCAGTTGGCAATCAATCAAAGAAGGGGCGACGAGAGTATTTTGGACAGAAGAAGAGGGCATAACAAGTGGGGAAGATTATGTGATAGACATTGGAGAGAAAACCAAGCTGTTTGGCTTAATAGAAGCTTATTCTTACAAGATATTTGAAGCGGCAACATTCAAATATGAAGGCACGAAAGTAGATTTAGAGATAAACTGGGAGGAGAAATCCCCGTCGTGGTTTGACGATTTGTGCGACTTCTTAGGCATAGACATAACGCTTAGAACTGCGATATGGGAGTTATGGGACATCTTCACAGGCAACTGGAAGATAGTTCTCACAGGCAAGGACTGGTATGGCAACGATGTTGAGCCGACTGCGATAGATTATGTATGCTGCGGTTTGGATGTGCTGTTTGCGCCGTTCAGCGAGTTCAAAGCAGCATCTGCGGTGGCTCAGCGAGGGCTCGCAGTGCTTCGCTTGGGTGAAAGAGTTTCTGTGGTTGCAGATTGGCTCAAAACGGTCAACAAGAGCAAGCTCATAAGAGGCATCGCCTCAATGAGTGCTGATACTTTCGAGAAGAAGTTCTTAGATAAACTCGCAGCAGCAGACACGAAAGCAGCGGAAGACTTATTGGATTCGGTGCTTGCAGCGCCTGAAGACACCTCTGTGAACATCTTCAAGCGCATAGTTCAAGCGATTAAAGAGCTCCGTTCAAAGATGCTGGAAGGTGGAAAGACCGTAGATGAGATAGAAGATGCGTTAAGTAAAGGACGATGGTATGCAGCGCATGCAGAACAGACGATAGAAGTTGCGAAGGACACGCTCAAAGGCTCATGGAGCGACATAAGGAGCTTATACGACAAGTTCATCGCTGCGTGGGAAGGCGAATCTGCGGAGAACATCTACAGAGCAGTCTTTGAGGGCAGATTTGCGAGTGTTGAGCATCCTGTGACGAAAGAAGCGGTTTCAGCGTTCATGTCTGACATTCAAGAATTAGCGCAAGCGCCGAAGGTCAAGGTGCTTGTTGAAGGCGTTGAGAAAGAAGTCCCTGTGTATTTTGATGACATCTTCCATGCGTTCTTCTTGAAAGAGAAAGATTGTGTGAAGTCGCTTAAGGACGCCGGACTTCTCAGAGATTTCTTAGACGAGCTGAGAGTGTATATAGAGGCGAGACCTGCGACTTACAGAGGCTTGATTAAGCAGCTTTCAGATGATGAATTTGCGACGATAGTTGCGGATTTGAAAGCAGCAGGCAGGGATGCGGATGCAGCACTCTTTACAGGTTTGAGAGAGTCAGCAGCGAGAGAAGGTGCTGAAGGTGCGACGATTCTTTCAGTTCGGACAGGAGAAGCAACAGAGGCGAATCTTGATGAAATCGTGAAGAAGTTGGAGGATGCATGGGATTCCACGAAAGGCGCTACCGAAAAGACAAGAAGAGCTGCGGACAGCATCTGCAACGATGCGATAGACAATCTGAAGCTCACGAAGACCGAGAAGGATTATCTGAGCGCTAAAGACTTAGAAGAAACGATAGACACGCTGAAAAGGGATGCAGACCCGAAGGTTCGTCGTGTTGGCGAAAAATACGATAGCTGGTGGAAGAGATTCAAGGAGCGTGCTGAGGACTGGCTGAAAGGCAGGGGAAAATCGTGGGATACCGCTACGGATGAAGAGAAAGCAAAGGGCATTCTTCACGGCTTCTTCGGAGGCAAGTCGCCAGAAGTTTACGCCTGCGTTTCTTTGGTAATGCTGCCTATGATCACTGAGAGGGCGCTGTGGGGTTCTTTCGTTGTCAGAGACCTTCTCAATTACTATAATCTGAAGAATCTGTCAGAGGAAGAGATAAAGATACGCATAGATTTTTGTAAAACTCTCTGTGCGGGAGTTGCGGCGGCTTTTGCGATTGAAGTCGCAGCATTAGCTTATGTGCTGAAAAAATGTCCCCATGTTTTCAGGATTGTGGCGACGATGGAGCTGCCCGCTATCATCGTGGGCAGCGGTTCTTATTTAGGCGGTTGCGCTCTGCGTGTCTGGGACGTAGAGCAGCGAGGTGCAAGTTTAACGAAGGAGACAGTGACTTTGCTCATAAAGACAAATGTGGATGATGCGTATGTCATTATAGACGGCTATGAATATCCAACGAGAACAAAGAGCGAGAGATATATTCCATACAGTGTTCGCTATGTTGATAATTCAATTCGCACACGGGATTATGCGGATGAGTTAGTTGGAGACCTTCCTTCGGGTCAGATGGACTTTTGGATTACGATATTCAAGCAGGGTTATTTCCCAAGAGAGATACCGTTCACGATATTTCCGAGCGATAAAGGCAAGGAGATAAAGATAGAAGTGAATTTAGAGCCGCTTCCTGAAGAATACAAGGAGGCGTTCTCCGATATTATTCAAGACATAGAGGATATGTATGTTGAGAAGGAGGAATTAGGTTTTGAGAATTTACCTGCGCCAGTAGGAGGAACTGCGCATCCACGCATATTTGAGTATGATGTTACTGATGTCGCAACTGTTAGAGTAGATTCTTCACCTGCTGGTGCTGAAATATGGATATATGATGAAGAGGCGGGATGGCTCGCAGCGGGTGTAACGCCATCGTATGGAAAAGCAAAGGTGAAACTGCCACCTGGCACATGGAAGCTCAAGTTAGTGCGCAGAGAAGATGACAGAATAGTGGAGGAAGTTGAGAAGGAAGTCACGGTTTATCATGGTGGTATAGCCACACCATCGGAAATTTATGTGAAATTTGGGGCGCCGAAGCCTACTGCGGTGATTAGTTATTCTCCTTCAGACATATATGTAGGCACAGAAGTCACATTTGACGCTTCAGGCTCTTCAGGCGGAGACGCAGAAAGCATCGTTTCATACAAATGGCATTTCGGCGATGGCACAACTGCGACAGGCTCAGTCGTGAAGCATACATTCGCAAAGGCGGGCAAATACACAGTCACACTGGTCGTTGAGAACGAGAGCGGAAATACAGACACGGCGACGAGAACGATAACAGTGAAGGCGCCGACACCAACGCCGACGCCAACACCTACGCCGACGCCACCTCCATGTCCAAGACCAAAATCGGTGACGATTTCATACTCGCCTGATGAGCCGACTGTCGATGACACGATAACCTTCACAGGCAGCGCAGTGGATGGCGACGGTCATCGGATAGTCTCATGGGAGTGGGACTTCGGCGACGGCGTGAGAGCATACAGTCAGACAGTGACGCACAAATACTCAAGACCAGGTTCTTACAAAGTTCGCTTGAAGGTCACGAACGACTGTGGCGCCTCAGCAACAGAAGAACGAACACTTGAGGTGAGCGAGGCGAGATGTCCGAAGCCTTACGCATCGATCTCATACAGAGAGACAACGAAGCCTTATGTGGATCAAGAAGTGGAGTTTTCAGCAGCAGGCTCTTCAGGTGGCGACACTCGCTCAATAATATCATACGAGTGGGACTTCGGCGACGGAACGACCGCAGAAGGTGTCACTGTGAGGCATGCGTGGCGCTCACCGGGCAAATACACCGTAACGCTCAAAGTAACGAACGACTGCTACGCAACTGATACTGACACCGTTGAAATAACCGTGCGATCGATTTACGATGTCTGCGACCTGATAAGAGCAAGAGGCGGTGTCTCTGAAATCACATCAGTGGACATTCAGCAGATGATTTTAGCGTTCAACGGAATTATTGATTACTATTTCACTGTGAGCAGAGATGCGATTCACGGAGCAGCAGCATATTATAGAGGCGACATTGACGAGGGCGACAGATTAACAGGTTGCAGGTTCGCAGGCTTCTTGAGGTTGTGGCGCTTATTTGAGAAGATGCGTAAGAAGTGGTGAGCATGCTGAAATGGACAAGAAAGAGGCAATTAAGGAACTATACAAGAAGGCGTATAAGAACACGACTTATGAGGAATACGGCGGATTTCTCATTTACGAGAACATGGGTTATTATTTCAAGGAGTGGAACGAGAAAGGAGCGGCGCCACAATATCCGAATGCCTCTACGATTACTTTCGGCGATGAATGCTCGGAACTGAAGCAATCTGTGCGGGATGAAATCACTGCTTTAGGCTTCTCGCTTGTTGATGTTGTCCATAAAGTTCCCATAAATGGCACTTTATATGATAGAAGGTGCTATATCAAGTGGGGGGGTCAGCATTTCTCTCGTGAGGATTTGTTTCTTGACAGGATAAAAGAATTGGCGGAATTATTGGGCTATGATGTTCGCTCTGTAAGCAAACCACCTTATTGGGGCATCTACGGCGACACTTTAGACGATGCGCTCGCCAATTTTAATGCGTTTTCAGACGAGACAGGTCTTCTATGGGCGTCAGCAGAGACAGAAAGGCAAGACTCAGGCTATGTCTATTTTGCGAAGTCATGGTATTTGAATCGCATGTTCGCCTTGTTTGCGCACTTCAAGTCTGTGGATTTGTATTGGGTGGGTGATTATTTGTATGCGGATGTCTCAATCATTCCGAATGTTGAGAAATGCAACGGTGCTTACTGCTACTATTACAAGATTCGTGTGTTCTCTGGCAGAACGAAACTCACAGAAGGCACGATATATCTGCCTACGATAAGCACGACGCTTCTCATACCGAGCCCTCCATCCGAAGGTTCAATTGTTTTCAAGTTGGTGGAGATTGAAAAAGCGACGGAAAGCGAAGAAGTCGTGGATGAAGTTGAGAAAACAGTCCCTTCAAAGCCAACACCTACACCTACGCCAACGCCGACTCCAATGCCAACGATGACGAAGCAGGAATTCATAGATAAGATAAATGAAGTGGGGGGAGGGAAGCCAATAGATTTGGATAAATTGCCGAAATTCGGTAGTGCTGCAAATAGATGGTTCTACTTCTATGCAGCATCGCCCCCATACATAAGTTATTACGAGTTTAAAGGAGGAAAACGCCATCTCGGCGTCGAGATTCATAATATTGATGCGGAGAATCCGCCGAGCAACACATCTAATATTCGCTTCTTGGAGAGCTCTGATGCTCATTGGGAAGATACACAAACGATTGACAAGGAGTGGGCAGAAGCACGAATAAGAGAACTACCGTTTGCCACATGTTCGCTGAAGGTGAAAGTAGAAGGGAAAGAAGTCACGGAGACAGAAGCACACAAGACCGTAGATATTGAGTATAAGTATGCTCCTTCAAACACGACTTTGAAAGTTATCTCTCCATCATACGAGTATGTTCTCAGGAAGACTGTGAGCGGTAGTGGCAGCGAGAGTTTCAGTGCTGATGAAGTGGGCACATATTTCATCTACTTGCAGAATGAAGATTGCTATGTAACGAAAGAATTAAGGGTGAAGGCGCCTCCAACTCCAACTCCGACGCCGACACCGACGCCCACACCCACTCCCACTCCTACCCCAACTCCTTCTCTTATTTTATCATCTGATTCGCCGTTCTTCGTTCGAGTGGAAGATCCTTCAGGCGTTCTCACCGAAGAGGATGAGTGGTGGTATTCCAACAGAAGTGAAGGAGACGCCTCGCCTCGCATCATCATGCGCATACGAGGCGACAAGCTGAAGTTCAGAATAAGGAGAGGAAAGCCGTGGAACGCTATCAAAGTAGAAGGCTCATCGGACTTGAAGAACTGGGTAAAACTCTATGAGGAGGTTCCGATTATAGGAGTGGAGGAGGAGAAGGAAGTCGTTGTTGAGATTAAAAATTATGATTTTATTCGTTTCACACTCACTGATGGCGACCGATCGTATGAGTGGATAAGGCTCTCAAAGAAGATGTTTGTTGAAGGCAAGAAACCGCTTCCGTTATGTGAGTGGCTTCCTTCCAAAATCACATCAATAGATATAGCAGAGTTGGTTCTTGCGTTCAATGGTATAAAAGATTTAGGATTTGTGGTGTTACGAAAAGATGTGGAGGGCGTCGCAGAGATATACAAAGGAGGCGAATATGATTGTGGATGGTGAGCGTGTGAGGTGGTGGAGATGCGTAAAAGAGGGGACATACGGATAGGGGCGATAGAAGAGATAACAGTGGAAGCGGTGGATGCAAAGATTACAGACTTCTCGGTGGTGGGAAATGTTCCGGAGGATGCATCAACGCATTATCAGTTCTACAAGTGCAAGGTGCATGCAGATACGACGCTGGATTTGGAGTATAGGGTGCGTATAAGCATCAGTCCGCCGCTTTCAAGAGCGGAGACTTCAAAGAATACGGGGAGGATGACGCATGGCACGACTAAAGAGATGACCTTTGTTGCGGAGCCACCTGATTTGGGGTTAACTTCTGACAGAACCTATACAATAACTGCGGTGTATTTAGATGCGAAAGACCCACGCACAGGAGAATGGGTGAATCTACGCTCATATTCAAGAAGCGACACTTTCAAGGTAGAGAAGAAGGTTACATGCTGGGAGAGGACGCCACACTATCCAAACGGTTGCGAGTTGCTGAAGCACTATGCGAACGACCAGTGCGAGATAGGGTTTCTGGAGTTCGTAAAAGCTTCTTCAGATTATCCATCAAAAATCACAGTTGCGGAGTTAGACTTCGTTGCAAAGGCACACGGTATGGACGTAAACACGCTCTGTGCGAACTGTTGCACGCCCGCACCGAAAGGCAGAATATGCGAGGAGCATGACATTCCATCATCAGCAAAGGCTGGAACTTCAATAAACATAGGAGTGTGCGTTGAAAATACAGGTAAAGTAAAGGCGGATTTCTGGGTGGATGTCAAGATTTCAGGTCCCGACTATTCAACGACGCTCACGAGCGCCAAGAAGAGCATAGACGCTGGCAAGAAAGACAGAATATATGTGCGCTGGGACTTGCCTCTGAACTTAAAGAGTGGAACTTACACGATAGATGCTGTGCTATACGCATGAGCGAAGATGGCGAAGCAGGACGAGAAGCGCATAGGGAAGCTGCATACAGGTTTCTGTGCGTTCTGCAAGGATTTGTCTTCTCATCCCAACTCGGAGAAGTTGAAGGATCTGATTTTAGCGTTCTGTGGTGTAAAAGATTTGGGTTTTGATGTCTCCTCTGAAGATTATATATATGGAGCAGTGGAATACTACAAAGGAAATGTGAGTGAAGGAGACAAGAAGACACCATGTGCGTTAGGTGATCCATGATGACTCTCACAGACGGAGGGAAAGACTGGCTCGCAATCAACGCAGGCGTGAACAACTGCTTCGCATCATCGGGCGTTTCATATAAGGATTTAGAGGGCGGAACGCACACAGGCTCAACGACAGATGTCGCAGCGATGCTCGTCGTCGCATCGTTAGTAGGTGAGACAACAAAGGAAATCGTCAATGGAAAGAGCTATGAGGACTTCAAGCGTGCAAATGGAGGCATCGACATAGATATTGAGGATGTGAAAACTGTTTATGACTTGCAGGCGCTGCCATACTGTGCTGCTGTTGTGACGCCTACTCCGACGCCTACTCCAACGCCGACGCCAACTCCCGCGCCAACTCCTACGCCTACGCCGAAATGCTCGTGGTTCGATGCGCACATGCCTATGAAGGTCGCAGACATCATGGATTTAGTGCGAGCGTATCTCGGCATAATCGACTTAGGATGGACTGTCAGAATCGCAGACATAATGGGAGCGGTCGCATATTATTTAGGAGATAAAGAAAGAGGGAATATGTTCACAGGGTGTTCATTATGACTCTGACGAAAGGAGGAAAGGACTGGTTGGCAACTTACGCAGGCAGAAACGGCTGCTTTCAACCCTCAGGCATCTCATACAAGGATGCGGATGGCGTTTCGCACACAGGCTCAACAGGCGATGTCGCAAATGCGCTCTATGTTGCGCATTTAGTAGGCAAGGACGATGTTGAGATAGTTGCAGGCAAATCATACAGCGATTTCAAAGCTGCAAACGGTGGATATGACCTCACCATAGATGATGTCGGCTGGGTTTATGACAATGATGGCGACCCTGGCGAGCCTCAATATTGCATAGCAGCGACGCCTACTCCGACGCCGACGCCAACAGTGACACCGACGCCAGGACCGAAAAGGACGCACAAGCTGACCGTGCGCTCTGAGCCATCAGGCGCATCAATTTACATTGATGGCAAAGACACATACAGGCTCACACCTGAGACTTTCGAGCTTGAAGAAGGAACTTACGAGGTTGAAGTCGTCAAGGAAGGCTACGAAGGATGCAAGTGGACTGTCAATCTGTATTCGGATGTGACGAAGTTCTGCACCCTCAGAAGAATACCGACGCCGACGCCACCGCCTGTGGAAATCGAAGTAAAGAGGGGCGAAGTGAAGGGTCGAGTGAGCTTGGGCGAATCACGCATACCTCGCACGATTACTGTCGGCTCAACGGTCACGTTCCGCATAAGGGTTGAGAATCCCTCGGATGGTGTCACTTCAAATTACAAAGTGACGCTGGAGTTCGTCGGCACGGGAGATGTCGCAGGCAAGAGATACACATTCTCGTCGGACTGGAGCGATGCTGTTGAGCCAGGAAGAGGAATTTCGCTGTATGTGGATGTGCTGCTGCCTTCAGATGCGCTCGCAGACTCTGTGGCATACTACGAGCTGTGGATAACGCTTGAAGGGAGACGAGCGGTTGTATGAAGAGGTGATGCTGGATGGTCGTTTTAGAGCGGAGGAGGATAGGAACAGTTGAAATCGGTGGTAAAGGAGGAGCAGGCGTCGCTGCGATGAGCATAGATGAGTTCATAGAAGAGCATCGCAAGATTAAGGAGGAAATAGGCTCATGCGCTCATATCTCGGAAGTGAAAGAGAAGTTAGGCATTCCTGATGACAGGTGGCGCTTGCACGAAGAGATGTTCTTAGCTGCGAAAGCAGTTGCGAAAACGACAGAAGACACAATATGCACATCAGAAGGCATAAAGATGCTCTTTGACTTGCTGAAGAAGATGCGTGAGAAGACAACATATTAAAGAAAACTAAGGTGATGTGCGAATGATGAGCAGCAGAAGCGTGATAAGCGGAAGAAAGTTGGATGAGAAGCGCATAGGAGCGATGCAGATTCAGGGCGTCGCTCAGGGTCAGGTGCGTGCTGCGTCATCAGTTCGCAGTGCGAGGGTGTTTCAAGCGACAGAAGTCTCGCTTGAAGACTTCGTGAACAAGCATTTGGCACTCATAGACTTCCTGAACGAGAGAGGTGAGAAAGGCGAGTGCGTCACTTACGATGAAATCGTTGAGTTCGTCGGGAGCGAAGAGCTTGCGGACAAGCACATTCAGTGCCTTGAGATAGAAGAGGCGTTTGTGAACGCTTTGCCTGATGTTTATTGCTCGCTCACCGCCGTGATTAAGCGCAAAGAGGAGATGCTTCCTGAATAGGACCGACAGCGACCCATAGGACCGTAAGGGCGACCATAGGACCGTTACCCGGTCCTAAACCCGCACTCGGTCCTAAACGCAGGTGATGCGGATGCTCTCGTTCATCATTCAGGAATACCACGAGGAAGAGTTCATAGACAAGATGATAGCGCAGTTGAACGACTTGGCGGCAGAGGGCGAAGAGATTGAACTATGCTTCATCACCGCCTCACCCGCAGAAGAGCGAGCTTATGTGCGTAAGAAAGCAGATTTTCCTGTTAAAATCGTGGGAAATGTGTGGTCATGCGGTGCAGCTCGCAACACAGGTGCGATTATAGCTTCGCCTCGTTCGGAGGCTCTGTTCTTCTTTGACTGCCATATCTGCTTCACGCCTTCTGCGATTAAAAGGGCGAAAGAAACACTGCGAAGATACCCGAATGCGATGCTCGGCTTCTCTGTTTGGGTCGCAGATTTTCCATCATGCGAGCGAAAAGGTGGTGTCGGACACGGCGTAACCTTCAGATTCACGAAGCATCCGTTTGAGTGGGTTTGGCTTCCTTCGCCTTCAGATGAAGATGTCTTTGCAGTTCCGACGGTATGTGGATGTGCCTTTGCGATGACACCACAGGTTTTCAGGCATTTTTACGAATTCGGCGGGTTTTTGTGGCAGCATCACCGCTTGGGATGGGAAGAAGAGCATGGCTTCCGCTTATGGCGATTGCAGCATCCCGTTATCGTTGATAAGAGAGCGGAAGTCGGACATTTCTTCAAGCAAAGTTGGAAAGGCGTCGCAGCTCCCGAATACTACGAGAGCAGAGTTTTAGGCTTGTATCTGAGCGGAGATAACGAAGGATGTAAAGAAGTGCTGCGAGCATGCGAGAGAGATGGATGGAATGTTCAGAAGGCGTTGCGATGGGCTCGTGAGCATGGTTATCCTATAAGAAAGAAGCTGAAGCGGTATCCGCCCCTGAATTTAAGGCGATTTCTGTGGATTGATGAGAACTGGAGGTGGATGCCTCCAGCGTGGTGGAAAAAACTTGCGAGCTCATAGGATTTCTCTTTTTGGCAGAGAGAACGCCCTTATGTGCTGTGTATAAGTTTGCTCTTTCGCATGGGTTGCGAGTGTATGCGGATTCTGTGAGGCAAACGCTATTATTAAGTGAGAAATCGTTAAAGTGGAGAGATGCTTAAGCGGGAGGTGATTATAGAAGAGGAGGATTTGAAAGGAGGAGAATTACCGCTCAACAGCATAATTCACGGGAATACTCTGACAGTGCTGAAGAAACTGCCAAGCGAGAGCGTGGATTGCGTCGTAACTTCCCCGCCATATTGGGGTCTGCGGGATTACGGAGAAGAGGCGAACACAGTTTGGGGCGGCAACCCTGATTGTGAGCATGAGTGGGTGATAACTATAAAGAAAGACCCGATGTCGGGTTTTTGTAAAAAGTGCGGTGCTTGGTATGGACAGTTAGGTTTAGAGCCTTCTTTAGACATGTATATTGAGCATCTTTTGGAAATAATGCGAGAGTTAAAGCGTGTCCTTAAGAAGACAGGCGTTATCTTCTGGGTGCATGGGGATTGTTATTCAGGTGGAAAAATAGGTAGGACTGATGATTATATTTATAGAGATGCTCAGCAAAGGACAAAGGGAAGACAAAGAAAACCATTAGATAATATTCCTCAAAAATGTATGTGCCTCCAAAACTTTCGCTTCATTATTCGCTGTGTGGATGAATTAGGACTCATATTGCGGAATGTAATAATATGGCATAAACTGAATCACATGCCTTCCAGTGTAAAAGATAGATTTACGAGTGCTTACGAGCCTGTGTTTATGCTCACAAAGAGTAAGAAATATTGGTTTGATTTGGATGCGGTGAGAGAGCCGCATAAGACGGGGAAATGGGAAAAGATGCCTCCAATAGGA
>Ga0190311_1000302_pt1 | contig 16478 bp, 38 predicted proteins | sample 48700789_MG_FD_165037 | JGI IMG/M metagenome (GOLD analysis project Ga0190311, IMG submission 165037) | Hydrothermal vent sediment bacterial communities from Southern Trench, Guaymas Basin, Mexico - 4870-07-8-9_MG | ecosystem: Environmental > Aquatic > Marine > Hydrothermal vents > Sediment ...
AATAATGAGATAGTAATTAAATGTTGCTATAACCGAAAGTGCGATGTCTAACGCTACTCCGTGTTCCATACTCTTTTCAACGACCTTATAGCCCGTTGCATACTGCCTGTTAATGTAATCTGCGACTGCTCTTAATCCTGCATATCCCGCTACCTTACGCTTAGTTCCTATCCAATTGATTAAACTATCCACATCCCTTACATATACGAAGTTCCTTCTTAGATGATAAACTATGTTATCGTAAGGTGCTATTTTGAAGTAGTTATCGTTTATGTAGTGTTCAAATTCTATGTGGTGTTCTTGGAAATATGGATGAGTATGCATAACTGAAAGTGCATCCTGTAAGTAATGAACATTATACGCCGTTTCCAATAGTATGCTCTCTATGTCCTTACCGTTCCTTATGTCCTCTATTATCTGCTTATGTTTATTCCTGAAATTTGGTATCCACTCATTACCAAATACATTAGCGTGGTTTAATCTACGCTCAATTATTCCCTTATCTATCTTATCTGCTAAATGAGAGCAAAATAGAAGTTCCTTCTTTTTTGCTATTCCGTATCCTTCTGGCTTAACCTCATCTATCGTGTATTCCTCTCCGAATAGGTTAAACTTATCTATCTCTATGTCCTCTTCTTCAAGCCAAGTTGGTATCATCTTAGCGTTCAATAGAATAGAGTATGCCAAGGCGCTTATTCTGTTGTGCATACTCGTTAGATTAGTTAATCCCTTCCACTTCTCATTAGAGTAGAATTTTACGAAGTCCATAGTTAAGAATATACGATAACTCTAAATAAAGTTATCCCGTATCAAAGTATATGAATATGCCTTCCCTTCTCCTTTTCATAATTTTGAGTATATACCCGTAGTTCAGGTATTTTAGAATGTCAAAAAAGTAAGGGTGGTGGCGCTTAAAGTTCTTTATCCTTACATACCTTACGCTGTGCCTTATGCATAGAAGTAATACATCTCTATTCTTATGATATGCTACCCACTCTATTTTTGTATCCAAGTCCTTAACCTTAGAGATATACGGTGCATTCTTAAAAAGCCCTCTGGATATGATTAACTTACAAATTTTCTCCTTATCTACCTTTCCATAAATCTCAAACACAATTACCCGTATATAAAAAAAGTATAAAAAATTTAAGAAGTAGGTATCAGGTTGATTTCAAGGTAGGTTATGACCACATCGTAGGTTGTATCGCTTGATGGTGCTGTATCTACGGTCATATTCACAGTTACATCGCCTTCCGTGATAATGAACGGATTGGCTATTTCATCGGTATCCGTGTAATCCTCTACGATTTTACTCTCGCCCTTGGTTACGGTTATCTTAGTTCCAGAAGGCGTGGTTATATCCAAGACCAGCACTTTCTTATCAAAGTTAGCCGATGCGCTACCCTCGGTTTCACCTGCCTTTACGAGAACGCTGATAGTTTTCTTTTTCTCAACGATACCGAGTGAGCAAATGTATTTAGCCCTGTCTCTAACTCCGAAGTAGTTGGCTATGCGTTCCTGTATTCCTACCAGCAGTTCTGGATACTTAACCATCTTTACCACTCTCCTTCAAATTGTTTAGTATGTGGCTATACCACCTATGCTTTCAAGCAAACTCTGTTGAAGTGAAGGTATAGCGGTAGGCGTTATCCCTGCTCCGTAGTTAAACGCCGTTATGCTCGGGAATGTTGCGAGATACTTCACTTTGTCCCAGCCGGTAGTAGCGAGAGACCAACTACCGGGCAGTTTTCCTGCGGTAGCGTAACCGCCCCAGAATGAACCGCTCATAGACGCTATGGTTTCAAACAGACCGCCGATTATCATTACGAAGGATACACTTTTCCAAGCCCTGTTCTTTTTGCCCTTAGTGAAATACAGTATGATACCGAGTATTATTACGACTATGCCTACCAAGGGTATAACTGCACCTACGAATAGAAGTCCAAGTCCTATGGCGTCTATACCGCTGAATTTCCCTGTGGTGAATATGCTATCCGCCTTTTCCGCTCCATATCCTCCGAGTTCTATTGGCATTTTTACCACGCTCCTTTAACCTCTTTACAATCTTCGGAACACCACCCTACCACCATAAGTTCCTGTCGGAGACATAGTTACGCCACCGGCAGGTGCGGTAGGCATAGCGCCTCTGCCCTTAGCCCATTCAAGGTATTTGTTGAACCACTTACCGCTACTGAACGCATATCTGGTTTTGCTATACCATTTCTGCTCCGCATAGTCGGAAGATGCATTCCTCTCCCATATAGGCGCATATTCTTGCAGTCCTCTAAGCATAGCGAGGTCGGCGTCGGTAACTTCCTCTTTGGGCTTACCGAGAACGAATGATGCGATACCTATCTGCCACTCTTTGCTCTTACCGACAACGCCACTCTTTCTGCGTCCAAGGTATATCTTAGACAGCGCTTTCTCTACGGCATACCTCACTCCATCCGTCATAGTTACTCCTACTCCATTCATAGGAAATCACCCGATAAGTGTATCGTCAAAACGCTATTTAAAGGTTAGAACGGTTTTGTGGGAAAGTTCTAAAAGAATAGTGGTTTTGCCTTAACCGTCCGTATGTTAAGGGTAAGCGTTAATCTCAGTTCTCCCTTTTCATCTATTGTTCCTCTATAATCTATGCTGTCTATGTATAGGTTACATCTCTCTATGAGTTTTCTGTTAAGTTCCTCTAAAATATCTCTTGGAATAATTTTGAATAGTCCTTCTGCCTCATCGTTCATAGTAGGTTAATGTATTGTTGATATAATAAGTTATCTCACAGTCCTTTTCTCTGGTCTTTATACTCATCTCTTAACTCATCAAGTAGTTTCTTTAACCCGAATACATAGGATTGTAAAGTCATAGACATTAATTTGTTCTCTATTATCCTCGTTATAAGTTCTATCTTTCCGAGGTTAATGTAGTGCTGTGGTATGTTTAGTTCCCTGCATAGTTCCTCAAATTCCGTAACCGCTAACTTAATCGCCTCTTTTTCTTTTTCTTCCATACCTATCACCTCTGAGTATGAGGTATAGTATCCATAATACTGTGATGAATGCTCCTATTAATGCGAATACCTCTTCCTTAATCTTATTTTTTATTTTTTCCAGCATATCTCGGTCTCAGTTTATACATCGCTCTTTCTACCGCCTTCTCTATGCTCTTAGTTTTGGTATATACGGATATGAATTCCTCTATCGCTCTTATGTCCCTGCTTATCGCATACAATTTCATAGTGTATTTTTTTAGTTCTGGGTCTCCAGATATTCTACTAACTATCTCCATAAAAAGTGGAACGATTACCACTTTGTTATACAGGCGCTCGTTCCCTATGTATTTGCTTATCTCTTTAAGTATGTCCTCTATCATAGCATCTTATTTGCTCTAAGTTTTGCCTGTATCTCTCTTACTTTCTGGAATTCCGATAGGAAGTTAGCATACTCGTATTTGAGCAGTTCCATCCGCATATAGTATAGAACCTCTACGACATACCGTAGAGCCATAGGGTTTTCATATACGAGGTATGTGTATAACTGTCTGTTGAATAGGTTGGCGTTATTGAGTAATACTAACTCATTGACATAGTCCTTTACTGCTATGCTCCACTCTCCGAATACCTTTTTTACTTTATCGCTCTGCGTAAATATGCTGTATATTATAGCCACTACATCCTCGTATTTAGCCAGAATATATATTGCTAACTTCTTCGGATCTATTTTTTTCTGTATGAGCTCTTCTATTCTATCTTTGGTTATTGCTCCCATAAGTGCTGACATTATCTTTTTACCTTTCTGGGCGTCGCTTATTCCTTTCAGGATTACTGCCCTGTATTCATCAAGGTCAAGTTTTCCCTTTATCACTATGCCTTTACTCTCTACTTCCTCTATTATATCTACTCTTTCTTTCCACAATTAGACCACCTCTCCGCTTTCTTCTTCACTTACTCCTCCGAACATAGCGTTAAGTAATCTCGCTACTTTATTTACATCCTCATCCTTCATATCCTTAACAACGGGTATGAACGAGAATACGAGGTTAGCCCTCGCCAAGTCCATCTTCTCTCTCTGCATCCTCTCAAATATTGTTATTATCTTTTTTAGAGTTCCCGTTTTGTTCATATCTTTAAGAAGTTCCATTATGTCTATTCCGCCTTCATCCTCAAAATAGTGTTTCAATTTCTCCTCTAACTTCTCTCCTACCTTCTTATCTATTCCCTTAACATACTTAACTAACTGCTCTAATGCCTCTTCTATTTCCTCTATGTCTTCCTCGTCTTCCTCTATTTTTTTAGGCGGTGGCTGTGGTGTTGATAACTTCCTCAGTATCAAATCTAACTTTCCCTCTATGGAGTTAATACGGCTTTCAAGTTCCTTAACCTTCTGTCTCTCCTCGGACATACCCTTCTCTATCAATTTTTCCAATGTCTTAGTTGATAGTTCCGAATAGTCGTAGATTATCTTCTCCTCTGGCTTAATGATTTTTTCTTTGCCCTCATCTCTCTTTTTCTCCTCTACCTCTACTTCCTCGGTATCTTCCTCGCTCTCTTCTTCCTTATGCTTTAACATCAGATACTTTATGAGCGCCTTTTTCTTGGTTATCTTTGGGTCTTTCTTTTTCAGTTCCTCGTAGAATTCGTCAAAATCTTCATCCACCTTTATGGTTATGCCTCTCTTTCCCATACATCATTCCTCCTCCAATAGTGCCTCTATCTTCCTTTTTAGTTTCTTCTTTTTCTTTTTCTTCTTAGTGGATTGTTCTGTCTGCACATCGTCTATTATTGTAAAGTCGGTCGGCTCCATAGTTTTCAGAATTTCCTCCAATACCTTTCCCGGTAGTTCCGTAGTATGCAGAATTATGCTGTATGGGTTTATCTCGTAGTCATAGCCCACTAACTCTATTCCCGGGAATTTCTGAGGTATCTTCTCTTTAAGAAGCGGTATCTTGTCCTCTCCTATTGGCTCTTCCGGATACATTAAAACTATCATCATAGTAATACCACCGAAAAACGGTAATACCTCAGAAGATATAAATCTTTCCTTACAAAAGATAGTGAGTAATACCGTAATACGGGATTACCGGTAATACGGTAATACTGATTTAAAGAATTTATTGGAATTCAAGGAGAGTTCTCTGTTTTTCCTTATGTATTATCGGTATTCTGAACAATACTTCCATTTCATCTACGGGAACGCATTTCTGAATATCAATTCCCTTATAGATATACTCGTAGTCGCTATGAAGGAATTTATCAATAGTAGTTCTATAAACTATTCTCTCCTTACTTCCTATGTAGTGGATTACTATGTATTTAACTCCCTCTATGAGTAGTTTTTCAAGTAGTTTATATGATATGCAGAAGCCGTGGTATTTAATCATAAACTCGTTAGGCGTTCTGAAAGTGTAGTAGGTATCATCTATTATAGTTCCTGCCCTCTTCTGCCTTCCGTGCATATAGACATATACCTGAATGTATTTCCGCATACAATAAGAAAATAGTAAAGAAATTATTTAAGGTTTATCATCAATTTACAGTATTTCGTCTATGTAGTCCCTATACTCTGCCTTATCCTCGCTATTCTTAGAGAAAAATCCACCGATTAAGTTCTCGTAGTATTCTGCCTTTTCTTTGAGAACCTCTACGCTCATTACTGTTTTCCTCGCTGTCCATACCGATAGTATCCATATCTCCATATTGGTAAGACCTGAGAATAGCATAAGATATACTGCGATCCAGAATGGTATCTCTACTCCCACTATGAGTATCAGTATGAAGTATATTAGTGAAGGCGCTATTACAACGCATAGCCAAGAAAGTATTAGAAATTTGTATAGTTCTTTAATGGTCATAGTATCACGCTCCGTAGAATGTGCTTATCAAATCGTTATAATCCATCTCCCTATGTAGTATCCATACATCTGCGCTGAAATCGTATTTGAATATCTGTATTTTGCAGTATTTTATCCATACCGTATTCTCCAATAGTTCCCTGAGATATGCGTATAGTGGTAGGTGGTGTTCAAATTCCCTCTCTATGTTCGTTCTCTTTCCGATTATTTTCACCTTCCACATAGGAAGATACACCATTATGCATCACTCCTATGCATAAATCTAATTACCTTTGCTTTTCTCCATTTCCTGTCCGCATCCTCGCTCATCCCTACTATTATTCCAATGAATATTAGTTCCTCTCCGCAGAATGGACAATATACTAACCCGCTTCCCATAAAATCTATGTTGCACTTCTTACACATATACATTCCACCCATAGATACCACACTCCTTAAAGTATTTCTGAAAGTATGAATAGATATATGTTATCTGATAGTGCTGATATTAGTATCCACACTACCAATACCGCTAACTTCTCCCAGAATGTATGCGGTTCTAATGTTATGCACAGTATAAATAGTAAAATCGCCGGTATTATTATGAACCCTGAAATCACTAATATTGTTCCTATTATCTCCTTTGCTCTACTCATCTGAACCACACTCCTTAACAATATAAGATATGTTATGTCTTTTCAAAATTTTTGTTATCGCTATCATCTGACTATATTTTAGGTCTCTTATTGTTTCCATCTCCTCGTTATTTTCAAACACCTTTACATCATATTTGCCATCACGCTCCTTGCACATTTTACATATTTCTCTGAGACAGTCATCGCATAGAACGGGACATTGTAGTTTGTAGCATAAATCACTTATTCCTCGCATAGATGATAGGCATAAGCCCTCTCCGTGTTCTATTATTTTACCACAATGTATGCATCTGAGCATTTTACCACTCTCCTACTCTATTACTCTTATTTTCAATCTATTTGCCTTTATGAAGTTCTTAATCGCCTCCGTTATTGCCTCTATGTCATCGTAGTGGTATTCCTTAGTCCATTCCTTGAATGTCCTATCCCATTTAAATCCTAACTGTTTCAGTATCTCTCTGATATGATATGCTCCGTTGCCATCGCATACCAATACCCAGCGATTACCGTTCTTAGGGTCTATTCTCCATACCTTACTGATTTTAACGAACCTAATCCTATCCAAATCCTCTCCGTTCATTGATTATCACGCTCCTTATCTTATGTATTTTGTATCTTTATTTTTTACATCTTTCCTTCCCAAATCGGTTATTATCACATTATTTCCTTGTAGTTCTATGTTAATTCCTTCAAATTTACCGGCTCCCAATCTCTGTATTATGTCCGTTAGGTCATACATATAGTTTTGAAGTATTATCTTCATATCCTGAGCCAATCCGTAGAGTATTACATCGTATTTGTTTAGGTTATATTCCTCTCCGAGTTCTCCGCAAATCTTTATGTATTTCTCTAAGAATTGATGATGTAGTTTAACCATTTCTTCCCATTCCTGTTTAAACTTATCACCTACATTTCCCTTGAATATGTCTTTTATCTTCTCATCTGTGGTAAGTATCAAGTTCTGTATCAGGTTAGTAATCCCTGCTATGTATGTGGATTTCTTAACAAATCCTGCGATAACATTTTTGATTATGTCATCGCCTACGCTCATTGTTTATCAACCCCCTTATAGGCATAGTCGCTATCCTCTACGAAGTAGTGATAGCAGTCCTTACAGTAATATCTCTGAACCTTACCTATTCCTGCCTTATATACGAACCCTGCCTTTATTATATTTTCAGAACCGCAATTAGGACATCTTACCTTATTACTCATAGTATCACTCTCCTATGAATTCTATCCATATTATTCTATCTCCGTTGCTTATCCTATGTAATTTATACCCTATCTTTTGCATATCTGATATAAGTTCGTTGAAGTCATCCGCTCCTATATGTAGAACGCCTACCGTTACTGAACGCACTACCTTTGCCTCGTTATCTATCATCAAAAGGACATTATCTTGAATTCCTACCGCTATTGCCTTCCTACACCACTTTATTACTGTATCCCTGAAATCTACCTTTTCTTCCTTTTGCTCCTCTTTTTTCTCCTCTTTCTGTTCCTTATGTTCCTTGGATTTTCTGATATTTGCTACCCTCCAGCCGAAATTACCGCTAAACTTCCTAACCACTATGATGTCCTCCGGATCCATCTTATCTATGTCTTCCTTACATACGAAGTTACCGTATTTGATATACCACGGCTCGTTTTTGTATCTAACCTCTATTCCCTCGTCATCATAGTGTATTATGTCGCCTTTCCTAAACTCTATTTCCTTCCTCTCCTTCTCACTCATAGTTACCACGCTCCATTTTATTTACTTCCTCAAAAATTCTCCTTATTGTGTTTGCCTCTCCTTTATCGTATCCTACATAGTATCCGTAGAAAATTAGATATGCACCGTTACCTGTCTCCTTGTATCTCTTTATGCAGTATTTTAGTGCCTCTGAGTAGAAATCGCATTCTATTATCTTATTCTTTACCTCTAACTGAATATCCGCTAACTCCTCTGCATCTCCGAAGTTTTCTATCATTATTTGCCCTATCTCTGTGTTCCTTATTTCGTTAAGAATTGAATTCCTCAATTCACTATCTATCTCAGTCATAGTTACCACACTCCATTATATTGCTTCTATATACACCTCTTTCCACCCATAATATCTACCTTCACCAACTATTTTGTATTTGCTTTTGTAACGCTGATAACACTCTTCGCACAAATGAGGTCTGCCCGGTTCATTGATAACAATATATACTGTTCTCCCTATTGGTATTTTCTTCCAGCAACTATCACATTCCATTAACCAAATCTCCTTCTCCATTTGGCATCACCTCGGATATGGTAATGACATATCTATATATAAACCTATCGCTCTATCTATGTATGTATGCTTAGCATATCTGCTTATCATAAGTGCTGAGCATATAAAAATATCCTGTGTGTCCAAGGTGTGACCATTATTCGGTTGGCACATAAAAATATTTTCGCCGAGATTTACCCATAAAACTGAAATATAAATAACACCAAAAAAAGAGAAAAAGAGAGAGAACGGGGCTGTCAGCGTGATTTATTATGGTATTCTATAAGATATTCTTATCTTCTCCTTATCCGTTATGATGGTTATAATTCTGAATTCACCCTCTCTATCCTCTATTATCTCTTTTATTTTATTCTCTGGAATTGAGTATCTAACAGCATCGTATATATCATTGTGTATGATAAGATAAGAGAATAGTATTCTTCCATCTAATTTCTTAATTGTAATCTCATCTGAGTAAAGAGATATTATTGCATCATCATCTAACATTTTAATAACTATGAAAAAGCGCTCTGGTATTCCCGGTGCATAAGATACATACAGTTTATTATCCTCAACTGATACCTCTAAGTAATCTTTCCAGAATATATTTTTCAATACATCTATTACATCTCCTACATCCATTATCTTCTACCCCCTATGTAGATTTGTATTTTTCCTTCATTAAGGTATATTTCTATGAGTTTCATTATTCTGTCGTAGGTTATGGTAGTTATGCTGTCTGTATCTATGTTGATGACTGCCTTTCTAACATACTCTCCGCCGGGTATGTATTCCTCGGATATGTATTCGTATGTGTAAATTGCGAATTGATTTATTTCTTGTCTATCCACTATGCTAATCTCAGCGTCGGATATATTGACATTAAAACCCCTTTGCCATATCTGTATGTCAAATGTTTCATTTCTTGGTAGGTCTATGTCGTAGTTTATAGTTAGTGGTCTCTCCGACATAGTTCGCTCTCTGATTATCGCTCCTTCATCTCTTAGTATGTTGAGTATTTCCTCAACGGGTAGAGAAGGCATACGCTCACCCTATCGTTAGTATCTTGTTCTCCTCATCAAAAGATACCGTTATCGGATTTTTAGGCGTAATCTGAGATACCTTCTGTGCGGTTGCGGTTAGGGTAATTCCACCTGAAGGAGCATAGTAAGATGTGAAGTAGTATTTAGTAGGTATGTAGTTCTTACATTTTAGTTTCTTGAAGTATATGGGTGCTGTTATTAGGTTATTGTTAGTATCGTATAGGTATGCGTAGAAATCTCTTATTACGATATACCTAACATTCTGATACTCCGCCATAGTTATCTACCTCCTTTTGCTAATGCAAAACCTAAACCCAACGCTCCTACTCCTGCCACTCCTAACAGTATCCAAGGTAGAATTGAAGTTCCCTTAATATAAACTGTCTGGCTACTTTCCACATACTCTATCGTTGTAGGTGCCGGTAATTTAACGCTCATATAGAGAGGATAATCTTCTGTTGCCTTATCTGGATCAATTTCGTATATTGCGTTTATGTCTCCTTTGTTTCTAACTGACTTTACATTCTCAATTTCCGTTACCTTAGCGCCTAATGGGTTGTATAGAACCACCTTGAATGCGTTTTCTCCGTTCAGTATGTCTATCTTATTGATGAATTGATACACGGGCATAGATACCACGCTCCTACTTCGCTATTTTCCTTATGTCGTTCCACTTACCTATGCATATCCACTTATCCTTATGCCTGAAAAAGATTACATTAGCGTAAAGTTTAGCCCTGATATCTCTTATCTTAGAGTAGATAAAATCCCGTATCTTACCTCTTGTCTTTATCGTGATTGCGTTTTTCTGTGCCTTACTGTTTAACTTATCTGCCTCATAGATATGAAGTCCATTAACCTCTCCTATCTTCTTAACGGTCATAATTCTATCACCGATTATCGTAATAAAATATCTCTATAAAAAGTTTATTAAAAGAGATTATATGGGAACGCCTACTAATGGTAACCAATACGGCGCTGTCTTTACTGCTATCTCCGCTCCCTTCTTAACATACGGCGCTACTTTCTTACCTGTCTCTACTATTTCTTCCTTGGATGGTAGTTCTATTTTAGGGTCAAAGTATATCTTCAATCTGTTAGTATCGGTGACTATGTATATCGTTATGCTCTTTCTTCTGTCTATTATATCCACATAGATGATAATCTCTCTAATTCTGTGTATGTCGGTGTAATATCTTATTGTCTCGGTCTCTCCGGAAGGTTTAATTATCTCACAGATAACGCTCAATTCCTTTCCATCAACCTCGCTCCACAGAAATCTAACTATGTGTGCCTCGTTGGGGTATCTTTCATATTGTTCCTGAACATTTATGTATTCGCCCGTTGTAATCTGAACCGCAAATCCGTTAAGGAATTCGTTTATGATTATCTTATCGCTCATAAAGTATTTGAGTATGTATTGTATATGCCTAACTGCCTGTTCAAGGTTAAGTGGTCTAAACCTCTCCTCGTATATTCTGCGATACATCCTTACCTCTGGGTATGCGTATCTAACTCTGCCTCTATACCTTCTATATGTCCTATACCGATCCATTTTACCACTCTCCTTAAATTGCCTCATATAGATGGTATCCTGTTAGTTCCGATACATTTCCGCATACAGGACATTTTACTTCAATTGCGCCGTATCCTGTTTTTGGATATACAATAACATCTACATTAACCGGCGGTGCTTCTACCATATTTCCGCAGTATGGACATACATATTTTATAGACCATTCGGCAACAGCCACATTACCACCCCCTTATATATGAACGATAGATGGTATAGTTCCTGTTCTTTTATATTCCTCGTATATTGCCACTGCCTCTGGTGTGCTTTCAAAAGGCATAACATAGTGCGATGGTATGTAGCAGGGTATAGCCCTGTTACCGTAGAAATCCACCGCCGGTTGTAGTGATATGCAGAACATAGTTTCTCCGCTATATCCGCCCTCTCCTTCCATATCTGCGACTATCACTAAGAAATTTCTTTCAGTTGCTCTTCCAACTACCTTGACTATCTTAATGTCTTTTAGTATAGCCATTATAACCACCGATAATAGTAAAGGTAAGAGGTTATAAAAAGTTTATCTACGATTAATGTATTACCTTAACTATGAAAGTTAGATGCCCTGCTGTTATAGGTATATGGATAGATGTTCCTGTTAGAAGGTGTAAGGGTAGAAATAATATAAGAGTTAAGTGTCCTTTATACTGTAAGTATAGAGAAAAGTGCGTTTATGGAAAGAAGATACGCTATTCTTTCCGCATAAATGTATGGGATATGTATAGTAGTGGTCTATTAAGATTTGAAACCTCTTAATTAATTGTCGTTTTTAAAATTCTCTATTGCCTCCGAAAGTATCTCAATAGCCCTTGATAGGTGCTTAATCGCTCCATTAACATCGTTTTTGTCCAAACATTTAATCGCTAAATTTATGTGGAATAGAGCGTCGCTTTTCATATCATTTTATAGGTTATAAGATAAGGATATAAATAGATTAGCATTAGTGATGCGCATATATGCTTACAGTAATGGTAGTATATGAAGCCCTTACACTCGCAGGTGCTTTTCTCTATGTTGAAGTGCAGTTTTCTTTCCTTGGTGTAGTAGTTTATTCTAACCGTGTAGAATTTGCCCTTATATGTCTCGCTCTTAACTCTAAAAACTATGTATTTTGAAGTGGTGTATTGATACTCTACGAAGTGCTTTGTTATTAACCTCTTAGCGCTATCTATGACAGTATCCGGGAACGGGTAATCCGATTTAACCTTGCTCTCTATCCAATAATCTAAACTTACCATATTCACATCCCTATCAGTTCTCTTATTCTTCTCCAATCTATGTAACGACCATTCACTAATGAAGGTGCGAAGTATATCGTAAGTAATGTTGCTATAAGGTGCTTACAGAAATAGCCGTTTTTGTAGTCCTCGCACTCGCACGATGAGTTAGCGGGTATTATGATTATGTCTCCCGTAGTGGTATGAGAATACGCTACATCTACATTATAGAATTTGCCCGGCTCCCTCTGGCTCTCTACCTGAAAGTATAGGTAATCTCCTTTTCCAAGGTAATATACTGATTGTTCTGATATAATCTCCATCGCTCTCTCCACTCTTTCAGGGGTAGTTTTACCTGTCGCCAATGCTCCACCCAATACATCCTCTATGAAGTTAGTTATAACCTGCAATCCGTATTTGAATTTCTCTACCTTCTCCTTTATCGGCTTAGATAGTATGTTCTCCTCAATTGATGAAATTATGTGGTGCATACCATCTACTAACTCGTTTAGGTCTCTCGCCTCCTCTATCCAAGATACCATCTCCTCTATTGTCTCTGGTGGTAAAACGGGATGTGCCTCTGCCTGTCTTCTAATCTCTCCTATGAGCATCCGTTTTGCATCGCTTAATGGTAAGTCCCTCGTAAGAATAAATGTTAGAACGCCTATCATTCTGCGGTATATGTTATAAACGAAGTAGTAATAATCGCTTATTGTGAGTTCTCTTTTTACCGCTCCTCTCTCTACCATTTCCTGCTCTGGCATATTTATGATAATTAAATGTATCTATAAGAAGTTATCTAACCGAAAGTGGTAATTCTCCTGCCTTATACATATTATACTCTCTCTCTATGTCTATCGGCATATCGTATTCTGATACACCTGCTACCTTCGGCTTAACTTTAAATCCTGTCGCCTCGTAAGTGTTCCACACATCCCTCAATCCATACTCGCAGTATAACCTGTAAGGACAGTATCTACATATCCAATCCTGACCCTTTCCTTTTCCTTTAAGCGTTGTATATACATCTGGCATTTCATCTGATATGACCTCATTAACGAATGTCTTTATGTCCTCATATACCCAATTCTCGTTTAATGTGGTGAATTCTGGAACATCCTTATCCGTTAGTATTATGTAGTCATCCATAGATAACTGCACTAACTTTATCTTCTTAACTATATATCCGCTGACCTGAGCCATTCTGTTGTATAGTTGTATCTGATATAGCCACCAAGGACGCTTATCAAGTAGTTCCTCTCTATTCTTTACTAACCAAGTAGATGATTTTACTTCAATCAGCGTTTTAGTATCGTAGTCATAGCCATCTATGTATCCGTATAGAACCGTTGCTATGTTATCAAATTCCAATCTGTTCATTACTAAGAGTTCTCTCTCTGCCTCGTGTAAGAAGTCAAGGTATCCTCTGCTGAATATGTCTCCTCTCCTTAGAATATACCAATTCTCCAACCATACATAGATAGGTAAATTGTATTCAAACCAAGTTCTCCTTACGCAGAAAAATCGTATGCTCCCGAGTGTAGTTACCGTTGGAAATCTATTCTGGTATATCGGTCTATGTTTATCGTATAGTAGTGAGTATCGTAGGAAGTCATCAAACACCAAATCCTCCGGCTTATACTTCACTCCGTTTATTATCAGTCCCAATATCATATTATCATTCCTCCTCAAACCATTCCTCTAATTCTTCTGGATAGCCACCAAACTTAGCGTGTGGTAACTGTGCCAATACATAACCTATCGTCCTTATTATTGCGTCAAATACCACAAATGGAGGTATATCTACCTTTTCTTCCACATCCCACCTGTTGTAATATACATTAATTTGATTGCTCTCTAACTTATCTATTATAGCCGTGCCTAATACTCCGTCGTCTATGTGAGATAGATTATTCCTCGTATAGTATGTTGCTCTATCAACCATACACTTTCTACATAGTGCATCGCCTACATATATCCTTTTTCCTGAGTAGAAAAACTGTATTTCTACCCACTCTGGGTTAGGTGCATTACACACATCGCATAAGGGAACAAATCCAGAAGGTTTAGGTATAAACTCTGTGGTTTTTGCTGTGCGTATAACCACCGGCGCCCTGAATATCAAATCAATAATCGGTTGATAAGTTCTTGTGCTTACCATCATATTATCTATGTATCTCGCATATCTGTGATACTGCAATACCATTAACTCCTCTAATTCAACCATACTTAACGATATAACTCTTAGTTATTTAACCTTATCTAATGAAAAAATAGGTGAAAAAAGGGGTAATCCCAAATGGCGTTAGCGTAATTTCTTTCGCCTTCTCCTTATTGCGTTAAGCACTATGAAATCACCGCTAAGACCTGCCAATAGCGCCTCTAACATTATAGTTCCTATGTCCGCTGATGTATGCGTAAGAGCAACAATTAGACCTGCGACCAATCCAATAGCCACTCCTCTGGAAATATCCTTGGATGTGTTAGGTTGTTCGCTGTCTATGTATTGATGTGCAACTCCGCCTATAATACCGAATATCGCTCCTATCACTATTAGAGTTCCTAAATCTATCATAGATCCGTCAATACATCATACCTTCATAAAGGTATCTCTTAACGGCGTTCAAGTCAGTTCTTATACTCTCTATTTCTGCCTCTAATCTATCCTCTGAAAGTGTAATTTCATCAATTATTCTCATAATCGCCTCTGCTATTGTTCTTATTCTGTAATCCATTTCCTCTATGTCCCTTGCTGGTATTCTCGCTATTCTCTCCATATCCGCATAAATTCTCCTCATAGTTTCACCATCCATATTACCACACTCCTCATATTGATATGTTCAAACTATCCGATATTGCTTTCATTCTACTTATGAAGTTATTAAGGTTACTTAGTGCATTATTTAGTGAGGTTACCATACTGTCCATCTTGGTGCTTATTCCCGTAATTTCTGTGTAGGCGTTCTTATTAGCGTTGTATAGATTGTCAAAGTTATTGTATAGGTGATTAAACTTTGTTGATATGTTCCCTATGTTGGTCGCTATGTTGTTTATGTTGCTCTCTATATCCGCTATCTTATCCTTTACCTGTTTAAGACCGTAATAGATAGGATTAACTATGTATCCTGATGATGCCCACGCTATTTCCGCTGGTTTTTTCCTCGTGTTGTAGTAGTTAGCGTATGTTAGTCCGTGAGCCGTGTTCGGATGACCCGATAGTGAGATTGAAGTTTTAGTTATCGCAGTTCCTATTACTCCTGTCGCCAATACCGTTGCCCACCTTATATGCTCAAAAGCACACTTCAAATCCACAGATACGCTCTCTGGATGTTCTATTGCGTGTTTTATGTGGCTCTCCGCTAAACTCCTTAACTTCCCTATCGTATCCACTACATTTGAGTAACTGTATGTGTTCTTTCCATCTGGATAGAGTAATCCACAGGATACCGTGAAATAAAGATTTGACCCTGAGCCATCCAATTTTGTATTAAACTTCAATTTCTTTATGTTAGTTCCGTAAGAGGTTACCTTATCCCCGGAAGGTATCAGACCTTTCAGGGTATTAAATTTTGATTTTAGATTGGAGAATTTAGTTTGAAGGTCACCGAAGGCATCCTTTATACCGCTTATGTTGTTCCGTGCATACTGAAAGTTAGTGTATATCGTTTTGTAGTATCCTGATAGGTTAGATAAGCCCGTTGATATTCCGTTCGCCAAGTTCTTTACATTTGATAGGTTAGTTGTTGCATTGTTAAAGAACCACATAGCGCTATTCTGTCTGTTAGGATTAAACTCGTTCTTTATGAAATTGAAATTACCGATTATGTTGGTTTTGTTAGGTATTAGCCCCAAAACATCCGCTATCGCTTGATTAAGAGGATTGAGTAAATCTTGAAGTCCCGTATTTCCTATTGCTTTAAGTC
>Ga0190311_1000305_pt1 | contig 16388 bp, 18 predicted proteins | sample 48700789_MG_FD_165037 | JGI IMG/M metagenome (GOLD analysis project Ga0190311, IMG submission 165037) | Hydrothermal vent sediment bacterial communities from Southern Trench, Guaymas Basin, Mexico - 4870-07-8-9_MG | ecosystem: Environmental > Aquatic > Marine > Hydrothermal vents > Sediment ...
AGGGAACGGGGAAGGAGAAGGGGAAGCTAGGCCCCGACTACGAGGATGAGGTGAGCTCCTGCTACCTAGATAGGGAGGACGCCCGCAAGCTAGGCGTGAGGGATGGGGACCCAGTTAGGGTTAGCACTGACTTCGGCTCCCTCGTGCTAAGGGCCAAGGTGCTGCCAGAGGAGAGGAGGCAGCCAGGCGTGATATTCGTGCCCTATGGCCCCTGGGCTAGCCAGCTCGTGAGCCCTGAAACGCATAGCACTGGGATGCCAAGCCTTAAGGCCATAAGGGCTACGATAGAGCCCGCTCCTGGCGAGAGGCCCCTTAGCCTCATGGAGCTATTGGACAAGTACTACGGGCGGTTTAAGGAAGGTGGGGCCATCCTGGCTCAGTAACAAAGCTTTACTTCACCACTCAGCACTCGGCAAACTCTTCATCGCCGAACGTGCTGTGGTTACCTTACAGATAAGTGTTTTGACATTTTGACCTTAATTTATTCATAGATGATTGCCACTAAACGATAGGATCTATTATCACGATGCTCATTACTTTAAGGTTGATGATATAGACTTCTCATGATGCGAGTAATGTGATGCCGAAAACTTTATTAATATCTCACTGGAAGAAAAGGGGGTTCACAATGCAGATAAGAGTGATATTTGCTGGCATAACAGGTCTAAGAAAGAAACGGCTGATAGAGCCTCTAGCTAAGTGGTGTGCGAGAGAGAAAGGACTTCCTGATGATCTTAATAATGTAGAAACGCGGAAGTTTATTAGAATCTTCGATCTTGAGGAGGAGATTATAAAACGGCAAAAAATACAGGATGTGCCTACTTTTCTGGATTCTGGAAGAATAGCTCAAAGGATGAAATGGAACAATACATTTGATATGATATTAAAAGAAATTGAAGATGAACAGCCAGAGGTGGTGTTTTTAGCCATGCATTTCACATACCAAAGAGGAGTACCGTTTTCATTGATTGATCTGGGAAAAATTGAGAAATTCAAGCCAAGTATTATCATAACCCTCGCAGATGATTGCTATCATATCTGGAAAGAAATAAGAGAGCGCGAAAAAAGAAGGCCAACCGGAAGCTACCTGAGACTGAAGGATATTCTGTTTTGGACATTAGCAGAGAAGACCGTAGCAGACATCGTAGCCGAAGCACTGAGTATAGATAATGTTTTGATTGGAATAAAACATCCGCTTAAAACATTTTATGACCTGCTTTTCTCGGATAAACCAGTAGCTTATCTTTGTCATCCTATAGGAAAGGTATGGGAAGAACCCGAGGAGAGAAGGCAAGCTATATTTGAGGAAATCAATAATTTTCGACAAAAGTTACAGGAGCGATGTGTAGTCTTTGAGCCAGCTACCATCGATGAGCGCCCCCTTATTCGATTATATAATAACGTGAAAAGGACAGGTGGGAACCGAGTCGTCTTTAGGAAAGGCGATAGGTGGCCTTTAGAAACAGATAGAGATGAGTATTATCCCGTAGAACTACCGTTAAATGAGGTAGCTGAAGTAGTTCAACCGGACCCAGTGTATAAGAAGACACTGATCGACTATTATATAGTTGAGAGGGACTTCCAATACATTATTAACTCAGATGTAGTCATAGCATATAGGCCTACGTACAGAGGAGGAGGAAGGGGCCGTGAAGCCGAAATTAACTTCGCAAGACTTCAGGCCTCGAGACCGGTATATGGTTTTATTAGTCCTGATGACCCGGAGCTAGGAGGTTCACCTTTTGAAGGGAAGGTCGTTCCCTGTGATACAATTGATAAATTATTAGAAGTAGTAACCCATATTAAACGTAAGGTACTAAAGCTAAGATGATGATTCCCTCGGATCGGGGACTTGAAGTCCAGTTAGAGATAGTAAGTAAGGAATATGCTCTTCTAAGTAGAATCTTATCCTGTTTAAGCCTTCAAAAATGCCCTCCTTTGTAAACAGAACGGGGACAGCTACATAAAAGGAGTCAGCATATATGAAGTCGTTGATGTCGTTGCTATCTTTACTTATTCTTATAAAGTTTTTTAACCTGTACCTTTTTTCAAAATCTCTTACCAGAGCTAAAGCTTTAGAACTTTCCTCACTCTCATCAATGTGAAGTACCGGACATGCGCCCATGATATCCTTCAGCCTTCCAAGGAGGTAGGCCTCGCTCATTCGACTCACCGTCTTGGACTTGAACTCCAACTATTTAAGTAGCGTATACGTGTTTAAGCGCAACAGGCAAGGTGGGTGAAACTATTCTATCAAACAAAGGTTATAGTAAATCCATTGTCCCTTGGATTTAGACCTCCAGAGCCTTTGTAATGTTATGTATGGTAAGGGAGTAAATATTAAGCATTACATCACGCTGACGTAGAATGAAAGACGTGATTATTTTACACATACATGAGTAAAGTAGATCTCTGTATCCTGATACTAGCCCACCTCATAGCTAACCTAATTGGAGCTGTGCTATCTTCGCTCTAGGGCCTTGAAATAAAAGCCTGGCTCCCTCTTAGGCCCAAAGCTTCTAAGCCCTTTTTCCTTAAGCTGCTTCCTGAGTTTCTCTGCATATTCTGGCGTTATCTCACCCTTACGCTCCATGTAGTCTATTATCTCAAGGGCCTGCTCTTCTGTATCGCAACGGCAGATGAAGGCTACTACATCTGGCATGTAGCCTCGCCACGGGTCCCTCTCTGAGCCAGAGGAAGCTAGCCTCTCGCCAGCTTCTACATCCCACCTTACAGCTGATATTGGAATGGCCATAGTCCTCTCCTCTATCTCCCTAGCTAGGTGTGGGAAGCGCTTCCTGAACTCCTCCCTATCTATCTCCACGACCACACACCCCGCAAGACGAGCACTCAACCCAGCAGGGTGGTGTTGGCTCGCCTGCCAGGGACCTCTCGTACTCCCTTAGCAGCCAGGCCCTATTTAAGCCAACCTCTACTGCCTCCTCCCAGGGCAGGAGCTCGCTTAGGTCCTTTGGGGCTAGGTAGCGGGAGGGATCTAGGCCAGCTTCCCTGAAGGCCCTACGCCAAGCGCCAAGACCACCGCCATAGGCAGCTGCTAGCTCTATGGCTGGCCCAAGCTCAGGGCCACCGAGGGAGAGGATGGCCTGAAGCCTAGCCCTACGTGGATCTAGGCCATCAAGTGTGATACGGGGATCCCCACGTAGCTCCGACCTGATGAGCCTCAAACAGGAGCGCACGTAGGATGGGCTTGCCATTCCTAGCCACTGAAATGGCGTCCAGGGCTTTGGGACGAGGGGGTTTATGCTCAGGTGGACGCACCTAGGCCCAAAGCCGAGGTCAGCTACCTGCTTAGCTAGCCTAGCTATGGCCCTTATGTCGTCCTTAGTTTCACCTGGTAGGCCAATTATGAAGTACAGCTTCACGGCCACGAGGCCAACTGAGAGGGCCATCCTACAGGCATCTAGGACCTGCTCATCATCTACTGGCTTATTTATAACCGACCTAAGCCTTGGCGTTGGGCCATCTGGGGCTATCGTAAGCCTCCTCTGGCCTCCCCTGGCTAGCAGTGAGGCGAGGTCCTCGGAAACCCTATCTGGCCTTATGGATGGAATGGAGAAGGCCGTCTTGGAGCTAGCTAGGTGCTCGCAGATAGCTAGGAGGCCATCGTGATCGGATACACCAGCCCCTATCAGTAGGGCCTTATCGGCTGGGGTAAGCCTTAAGCCTTCATCAAGCACTTCAATGGCCTTATTAATGCTCCTATCCCTCCTCGGCCTCGTTATGTGATCTATGAGGCAGAAACGGCAGCCCCTCCCACACCCCCTAGTTAGCTCTAAGTTGAAGGTCCTACCGAAAGGAGGGCAGAGGGGGCTGCCTGGCCCTACGAGGGGGACCACCTGGGCTACTGGCGCAAGGGCACTATCTAGGTCCCTAACCCATACCCTCCTGGCCCTCTCAGGCGCCCAGGGCACGTAGAGGCCATCTATATCGGCTAAGTCAGCTACGGCTTCCCTCTGGCCCGAGGAAAGCACATCCTTAAGGCCATCAACAAGTGGATCTAGGAGGGCCTCTGCCTCACCTATGGCAAATACATCTATGAACTTGGAGAGCGGGAGGGGGTTCTCAACGGCGCAGGGGCCACCTGCTACCACAAGTGGGCCTCTATCACGTGCCCTAGCGACCCTATCTGGCCTTATGCCTGAGGAGAGCAGCATCCAAATGGCATTTACGTAATCCCACTCGTACTGGAGCGTGAAGGCAATTACATCAAAATCTGAGAGGGGCCTCCTGCTCTCAAGGCTCAGTGGCACTGGATCCTCAAGCCCCTCGCCAGGGAGGAAGAAGCGCTCGCACACCACATCCTCACGGGAGTTGAATAGCGCATAGAGGAGCCTTACTGGTAGGCCAGCCATGCCAACACGGTAGTAGCTTGGGTAGCAGAGGGCTACCTTGAGCTCAGCCCTACGCCAATCCTTGATGACCACGTTTGCCTCAGGAACCCTAGCCCTCACGGCCTCCAGCTCTCCTAATGGCCTCCCTAACGGCCCCTATGGCTACTGAGGCTATCTCCCTAGCCCTCACGGCCTCCCTTGCCTCAGCCGTTATCCTGATTACTGGCTCAGTACCAGATGGCCTGACCAGGACCCAGCCATCCTGGAGCTCCACCCTAATGCCATCAATATCTATCACGTCCCTAACGCCCGTGAACAAGCTAGGTAGCTCTGATGAGAGGGCCTCCATGACCGCTTCCTTTAGGCCATTGGGGCAGCTTACCTTATCCCTCACGACCTCAAGGGCCTTAACACGCCCGAAGAACTCAGAGGGCCTAAGGCCCTCCTCGTCTAGGGCCTTAAGCACCATTATGGAGGCAAGCACGCCATCAGCACATAGGTGGACGCCTGGGAAGATCCAGGCACCACATGGCTCACCACCGAAGGTGGCGCCCCTCCTAGCGACCTCCATGGATACAGCTACATCCCCGACCTTGGTCTTCACGACATCCCCTCCAGCCTCCCTAATGGCCTCTTCAACGCAGTAGGAGGCCTCAACCGTCGTTACCACTAGGCCACCTCCCCTGGAGCGGATCAGGTAGGCTGAGAAGGCAGCTAGGGCTACATCAAATGGCACGAAACGCCCCTTCTCATCAACTACGACCATCCTATCCGCATCACCATCGTAGGCGAATCCCACATCGGCTCCAGAGGCCCTCACCACAGAGCATAGGTCGGCTACTGTATCTGGCCTTGGATCGGGGGACCTAGCTGGGAAGTGGCCATCTGGGCTAGCATTTATGGCTAGGACCTCACACCCAATGGACCTAAAGGCCCTTGGCGCTAGGGTGCTAGCGGAGCCACAGCCTGGATCTAGGACCGCCTTCCAAGAGCGATTTAGCTCTACTAGGTCGGAGAGGGCCTTTAGGTAGCGCTCAGCTTCATCTGAGCACCAGCAATCGCCAATTTTATCCCATGTAGCTAGCTTGGAGGAGCCCTTGCTTATAGCTTTCTCAATGGCTTCTTGCTCCTCTGGCCAGAAGGGAGCACTATCCTGCCTGAAGAACTTAAAGCCGTTATATTCGGGAGGGTTGTGGGAAGCAGTTACCATGCATCCTGCTTGTGCCTTGAGCTCACGTGTTAGGAACGCTAGGGCGCCCGTGGGCAGGAGGCCAAGGTCAACAACGTCCCCACCGCAGGCCATGATGCCAGATGATAGGGACATGGCCAGCATGGGGCTCGTCGTTCGTGCATCCCTTGCTACCACGTAGGTGCCTGAGCCCTTTAGGCTAGCTAGGGCCATCCCTAGCTTAACAGCAAGCTCCGGGCTTACCTCCTGCCCAACGAGGCCCCTTATGCCTGATGTGCCAAATAGCCTCAAGCTAGCCCCCACGTGCCCTAGCGCTGGCCTACATAAATCCCTTGGACCGCAACCCTTAAGATAGGGGCTGGCAGGCCACCTGTGGTCGTGCCATGACGCCTGAGGAGGAGAAGGCCCGTGTGATAATTGAGATAAGGGGATACGAGGAGGTCGGCTCTGAGGTCCTTGAGAGGCCAAAGGAGCTAAAGGGCAGGAAGCTGATAAGGGCTAGGGATAAAGAGGGGAGCCTAATCCTCTTCCTCTGTATATCCGCTAGCACGAACGTAACCCTCAAGCACCTAGCAGCATTTAGGGAGCTCCTGACCTCAGAGGGGGCCTCAAGGGGCATAATGATAGCTAGGGGGCGCTACGTAAGGGAAGTTAGGGTTAGGGCTAGGAGGCTAAAGGAGCCTAGGATTGAGCTTATACCACGTGAGTTCCCGACCTTCAACATATTCAAGCACGAGCTCGTCCCAGAGCACAGGATACTATCGCCAGAAGAAGCCAAGGAGGTTCTAAAGCGCTACAGGGTCAAGCCATACCAGCTGCCCTGGATTAGGGCCTCAGATCCAGCCATAATAGCCATAGGGGCTCAGCCTGGCGATATCGTGGAAATAAAAAGGAGGAGTGAAACGGCAGGAGAGGCCATCTTCTACCGCTACGTCGTTGAGGCCTAGAGCATTACCTCAAACACTATGTTCTTGACGAGGCTCTTGTAGCGGTTCCTTATGGTAACTTCTGTTACCCTAGCTAGCTCAGCTATCTCACGCTGCGTCTTCCTCTCGCCAGTTAGGACGGAGGCCACGTAGACAGCTGCAGCAGCCACGCCCATGGGCCCCCTACCGCTCGTTAGCCTAAGCTCACTGGCTATAGCAAGCGTCTTGTAGGCTATGTCCTCTGCCTCCCCCCTCATGCGTAGCCTGCTCAGCAGCCTAGCCACGTAGTCCCTGGGCGTTAGAGGTGGGACGTGGAGCTTCATCTCGCTCACTAAGAACCTAAAGCTACGGCCAACTTCCTTCTTCTCCAGGCTTGCTGCATCTGCTATCTCATCTAGCGTCCTAACGTGGCCACATATTCGGCAGGCTATGTAAAGCGTGGCAGCAGCCATGCTCTGTATGGAACGGCCCCTCACCAGGCCATCCATGACGGCCCTACGGTATATGCATGCTGCTGTTTCAATCACGCTCTTAGGTATTCCTAGCTTATCTGCAACACGCTTCATCTCGGAGAGGGCGTGGGCTAGGTTCCGCTCCTTAGCATCGTAGATCCTTATGCGCCTCTGCCACTTCCTCATCCTCTGGATCTGAGCCCTCCTATCTGGCGATATGCTTGCGCTAGCTAGGTCCTTATCAAGCCAGCTTATGCTGGTCGTTAGGCCCTTATCGTGTATCGTGCGTGTTATAGGTGCGCCCACTCGCACCCTATCCGTTCGCTCATCGGCTTCAAAGGCCCTCCACTCTGGCCCTAGGTCCATTAGGTTCATTTCAATTACTCTCCCACAATCCCTGCATACTATCTCAGCTCGCTCTGTATCCCTGAGGAGGTGCGGGCTCCCACAGTAGGGGCACCTATTGGGCTCGGGGAAGCTCAACCCCTCCACCTCCTACCCTTACCCCTGCCCACGTAGAGGACCTGGCCAACGAGTTCATCTGGCTCATCGACTAAGGGCCTCACCATCACGTAGGGGGAGGATACGGGGCCAAAGACATCGGCGATGAAGCCCACGAGCCTTAGGTCAGGCCCGTAGGCCCTATCGCCTATCTTAGGCACAAACCCTGAGTTAGACCTGAGCACTAGGTCCCCAGCCCTAGTAACGTGAAGGACCCTACCTATCCTCCTCAACCTCCCCCTACCCTTGGGCAACTGGATAGGGGCATCATGCCCTCCTACTTAAGCCTTTCCCCGCCTTGACGAGCGTATTGCCTTAAGCAAGGAGGCCACATGCCTTATTAGCTGCTCTTTTGGCCACTTCTTCTCCACAAATACGTAGCCTGTCTTCTCCCAGTGCCGTGAGGGATGGGCAGCACTTTCCACAGGTTCATATTTCAATCCCAAGCGCCTCAAGGCGAGGCAGATCTCCTCAAGGCTTGGGCTTGGCACAGCCATATCCTTTGGAACCCTTCTGTATTTCCTGCTTACGTTGGCATCAAAGTATATTGGCCAAAGAACGCACATCCCCTTCCTCCTACGCAATTACATCACTCCTTAAGTAGTACTGCATTAACAACGCCGTTCTGGCCAGGCCTAGATGTAACTATGGCCTTCCCAATTGGCGTTTCTATGATGGCCCCCTTTGTTATAATTCCCCTCCTATCATAATCAACATTAGCAGGGTTCTTAATCACCCTAATTATATCAACCGTCCTTGTCTCCCCCGTCTCTGGATCGGAGACATTAGCCCTCCTAGCTACGACCAGCCTTACCTTTAAGTTGCCACCCCTCCTCCGCTCTACCTTCCTCTCCTCCTCTGGCCCAAGGCTCGTCTCAGTTGGGAATGAGCCAAGCTCATACTTCCTCTTCTTGCGCCAGGGCCTCTTCTTACCACCAGTCCTCTTTCGTTTGTGGAGGTCCCAGTGGCACACGGACATGCCCAGCCCCTAGCGTGCACCCTCACCTAGCCTTCCTAAAAAGCCTTGTCCGCCAGGGGGGCCAGGGGTAATGCAGGGAGAGCTAGGAGCTGGTGGGCCGGCCCGGATTTGAACCGGGGACCTCCTCCTTTCCTAGCTCCTAGCCCGTAAGGGAGGCGTCCTACCGGGCTGGACCACCGGCCCCTTCCTGGCCTGAGCTAGGGGCCTGTATAAGGCTTATGGGCCTACAGCTCCCTCGGCCAGCTAGGAGAGGGGCGTGAATAGGGGTATTGGGGAGGGCCCGTAGGTGCCACTTCTGCAGCCGACCTGCTGAGGTAGTAGTGAGGCAGGCTAACCTACCGCTGTGTAGGGAGCACTTCGTGAGCTGGTTTGAGAGGCGGGTTGAGAGGACCATTAGGCGTTATAGGATGCTGGGGCCAGGGGAGCGGGTGCTAGTGGCCGTATCTGGCGGTAAGGATAGCCTTGCCCTCCTCCACGCCCTCAAGAGCCTATCTGGGCCTATGGGGTTTGAGGTATCAGCTGTAACGCTCGACCTAGGCATAGAGGGGAACTCCTACTCTAAGTTAAGCGTTGAAACTGCTGGCAGGGCTGCCAAGGCCCTTGGGGTAGAGCACATAGTGGTTTCCATAGAGGACCGATATGGCTTCACGCTAGATGAGGTAGTTAGGGTCGTAAGGAGGCCCCCATGCTCCCTCTGTGGCTTGATCAAGCGATATGCCCTAACTGACATCGCCCGTGAGCTTGGGTTTGATGCCCTCGCAACTGGCCACACCCTAGATGATGTAGCAAGGTTCCTCCTATCCTCCTACATATTCACGTCTATAAGGGAGCTTGTTAGGCAGACGCCAGTCGTGCCCCCTAAGCTACCTGGCCTGCCGAGGTTGATTAAGCCATTCTATGAGAGCCTTGAGGAGCATATAAGGGCATACGCTGACTTCCTAGGCCTCAATTACATGCAAGATGGCTGCCCCTATGCTAGAACGGCTCCAACTGATTACTTCAGGGCCTTCCTAGACGAGGTTGAGGCTAGGAGCCCAGGTGCAAAGCACGCTATGGTCAGGGGATACATAAAGCACATAAGACCTGCCCTCCTAGCTAGCTTCAGCAGTAAGATTGAGCCCCTTAGGCCCTGCTCCAAGTGTGGCTTGCCTTCCTCTGGCGAGGTATGTGCCTTCTGTAGGCTTAGGGAGAGGGTGCTGAGGGCGCTAGGCAAGGCTTAATTTAGCTCTAAGGCCCATAGAGCTGGGCTCCCGTGAGGAAGGAGGTTTCGGACGATAGATGACCGAGGTTGCCCTTGTCCTGAGGGGCCCGTTAAGCCTGCTAGCTAGGGGAGCTGAGGATGGGCGGGGGCCTAGCACGTGCCTGGGCGCTAGTAGCCCGTGAGGTCGGCATAACGGATGAGGATGCCGTAAAGCTGGCTAGGCTTGCCCAGGAGCTGCTCTCACGCCACGCCATGAGCTATGGGGAGGCAGAGGCCCTCGTTGGCGATGACACCATCCTACTAGCCCATGAGCTTGGCCTCCTGGTCCCAGCCAGCAAGGGCGCCCGCTGTCTTGAGTGGGATGCAAGCCCCCTAGCTGCCCGCTCAGCGCTAAGGCTGAACCCCGCTGCTGAGGCTGCCCTAAGGGCCATACAAGCTGGGAGGAGCGTGAGAGATGGCCTTACTGACTTGTTCAAGGAGTTCGGCCTAGGTGCGGATGTAGCTGCTAAGCTAGCTAGCGTGGCCCTAGAGCTCGTGGGCAAGGGGTTTGTATCTGGCTCTGATGTAGCATCTGCCTGTAGGTCCCATGGCCTAGCTGGCTATGAGAGCCAGGCAGTAGCCCTCCTGAAGGCATCTGGTGTGATGAGCCCCCTGCTCTCATCGTCCTGGCCATCTGGGGATGTGCGGTATAGGACGTGCGCCCTACTGGCCACATTAACACGAGGAGGCCTCTAAGGCTTAAGGTGCCTAAGGAGCTCTAGCTTGCCCTGAGGTGGGGAAGCTGAGCAGGAGGGCTAGGCGGAAGGCTGGCCCAAGGAGGTGCCCTGAGTGCGGGACAGAGGTGGGGGAGCCCTATAAGACCTGGGAGCTCGTGGCACCAATCCCAGATAGGAAGATGCGCATCACGATAACGGTCATGGGCATGTTCCAGTGCCCGAGCTGCGGTAAGAAGTTCAGGGCTGTGGTCAGCAAGATAAAGGTCGGGCCTGAGGGGGCTGAGGTAGGCTAGGCCGTTGGCCGTGAGACAAAAAGCCATTTCAGCCTAGCAGCCGTGCTTCCTAGGGAGAGCGAGTTGGGCATAAGGGCCGTGAGGATCTGGGAGGCCAGGCTTAGGTACAGGGAGCCATTTAGGACGGCCCTTGGGACCAGCCACATAGCTAGGAACTTAATCGTAGAGCTTGAAACGGACTTCGGGCCAATTGGCCTAGGCAGCTGTGCCCCACTGCCTAGGGTAACTGGCGAGAGCTTTAAAATGGCCCTAGAGGCCCTGGAGGTCATAGGAAGGGAGCTAGTGGGTGCCTGCCCCCTCAGGGCTGAGCTAATCAGGGAGCTAGCCTGCAAAATCGCACCTAACTGCCCAGCAGCAAGGGCAGCAGTAGATATAGCCCTATTTGACATACTAGGCCAGGTAGCCAGGAGGCCCCTCTACAGGCTCCTAGGTGGGTACAGGGATGCCATCCAGACGGATATAACGATAGGCCTAAGGGGGCCAGCTGAGATGGCCCAGGATGCCCTAAGGGCAGTTGAGGCTGGCTTTAGAGCCCTAAAGCTGAAGGTTGGAACTGGCCTAGAGGAGGACGTAGAGCGTGTTAGGGCAGTTAGGGATGCTGTTGGCCCAGATGTTGAAATACGGGTAGATGCTAACCAGGCCTGGTCGGTCCAGGAGGCCATTAGGGCAGCTAAGGCGTTAGGTAAGCTAGATGTGGCCTTCATAGAGCAGCCAACCCCAGCTGGAGGGCTAGAGGGGCTAGCTAGGGTGAGGCATGAGAGCCCCGTGCCCATCATGGCTGATGAAGCAGTTAAAAGCCCACCTGATGCCCTTAGGGCAGTTGAGCTTGAGGCCGTTGACCTAATCAACATAAAGCTGATGAAGTGTGGTGGAATTTGGGAGGCCATGAAGATAGCAGCTATTGCTGAGGCAGCTGGCGTGGGCCTCATGGTCGGCTGTGGTGGCGAGGGGAGGGTATCCATAACGGCTGGTGCCCACCTAGCAGGGGCACTAAGGGCCATAACATACGCAGACCTTGATTCCGACCTGCTGCTGGCTGAGGACGTAGCTGAGGGGGGCAGCGTGGTGGAGGGCGACCTAAGGCTCCTACCAGATGAGCCTGGCTTGGGCATCAAGGGCCTGAAGGAGGGGGCCATGAGGCTGCTGGCTTCCTTCGGCACTAGGTAGGCTATTGCCACTACTTCACGTTAGGCACATAAATGCCCCTCCAAGCCCATGGGCAGGAGGCAGGCGTTGTGCAGAAGATAATCGTGGTAAATGACGATGGGCCTAGGTCGCCTGGCCTAAGGGCGCTAGTTGAGGCCCTAAGGGAGGTAGGGCGTGTCCTAGCCTTCGCCCCTGAAGAAGCAATAGGCGGTAGGGGGAAGTCAATAACGATATTCAAGCCCATATCGGCTAGGAAGCTTGGTGAGGATTTCTACGTTGTTTCTGGCACACCAGCAGATGCCTTCCTGATATCCCTTGAGCTCCTGAAGCCTGAGCTACCAGCGCTGCTTGCCTCAGGAATAAACATGGGTCCTAACATAGGCATAGAGGACCTATTCCACTCTGGGACGCTAGGGGCTGCCATACAGGCATCTCTCCACGGGATCCCAGCCATAGCCGTATCATATGCCATAGGCGAGGGCCTCCCTAAGCCAAGTAAGAGGCAGATGGAGGCCGACCTAAGGCTTGCAGCAGAGCTCGCAGCCCAGCTAGCTAAGGCCATCCTAAGGCACGGCATGCCCCAGGGCGTGGATATAATATCGGTAAACGTGCCAGTTGGAGCAGATAAGAGCAGGATAGCCATAACGGAGCCCATGAGGGAGCCATTCTGGGCAGCCTCAAGGGGGGAAGGGGCATTCTCAATAAGGCCCTGGCCAGACAGGAAGCCATCTGGCCCTGCTGGAACAGATGTATGGGCTATCCTAAGGGGGTACATCTCAATAAGCCCAATAAGCATTAGGCTTGACCATGACCACACATCACTTATGGCCTTGCTTAAGGCAGCTGGCTTAAGCTAACGCTAGCTTCCTCAAAGGCTTATGTAATGCCCCCCTAGGGACTTTAGGGGCCAGGGCCACTAGGTAAGGTTATTAAGGGGCAAGGAGGAAGGCAAGTGTGAATGGGCCCGTAGCTCAGCTTGGATGGAGCGCCGGTCTGCGGAACCGGAGGTCCCGGGTTCAAGTCCCGGCGGGCCCGCCAGCCCATGCTACATGCCCCCTGGCCCCTGGGTATTTAAGGTCCAGCCCCGCACACGCTCCTAGCTCCTCTTGGCCCTAGGGGCTTGTTCTGTTTTTTGTGCTATGACACGAAAAAGTAGGCTTATCTTCTCTAAGGGGTCTTTATTCCTTTTGTGGGGCTAGCATGTTAGTCTGGAGCAGGTTAGGGGTTCCCGAATGGTAGTATGCGAAAAACATATATACCCCTAGCATCTCAAGCCCTAATGGGCCCAGAAAGGCCTTCTAGGGTGAGGGGTGGGTGGTGTGGTAGACTACTTCAATTTTCCAATACCAGTAGTATGGTACGCAGGTGAAAGTAGTACATCACTCATCATAACAATAAATATGTGAGGTGGATTAAATGAGTGAGGAGATCACTATTACGATAGAGCGGGGGATTCATCCTGAAGATGTATTTGAACTCCTTGTTGAGTTCCTTAACAAGTCCCTTAAAGAACAATACAAACTTAGGATAAAACAACTTAAGAAACCATATTTCATAGAGTTCATTAGTGGTAATTGGAAAGATATTCTCAAGGATATTCTCCCAATCACTATGAGAGTGCATTTAAGTTTTTATGATGGGAAGATAGTAGTTAAGTTTACTAGTGATATGAGGAGATCTCTCCTCGTGACATTCTTATTAGGAGCCACTATAATGTGCCCACTTATTCCTTTTGTCCCTTCAATTTCAGCATCCTCATTTTTTGTAGGAGCGATACTTAGTATGGGCTTTATTGCAGGGGAAGTTCATGAGATGAGAAGTAGAATCAAGCTCTTAAAAAAACAGTATAGTTAACTTTTTGCAGGGAGTTGGGAAAAGGACGTGAAAACATGTGTGAGCTGGCTCTGTGGTCTCGCCATGAGTTCTAATGGTTGAGTGAGCGAGAGTTTCGTTCAGCAAGGGGGATCGAGAGCAACTGGTATCGTGACTACGCCCTGCTGCCCCAGGCAAATCCCAGCAAAGGAGCTTAGCCCACCAGCTTGAGTAGCCTCTCCCTCCTCTCAGCCCAGACGAGCATGGAGTAGGCTATTGGCCATGCATCCCTGCCCCACCTTGAGCATAGGGCCCTTATGGCCTCCCCGCTTGGCTTCTCAAGGCCGTAGATGGAGGAGAAGGCCCTCCTCACGCCTAGGTCATCAGCTGGCACTACCTCCCAACGCTTTAGGCCAGTAGCTAGGAAGAGCTCTGCCGTCCAACGCCCCACGCCCCTCAGGGCCGTGAGCTCCCCTATGGCCCTCCCCGCTGGCAGCCTTGATAGGGCCTCTAGGTCCAGCTGGCCTTCCTCAAGGGCCTCTGCAATGCCAAGTATATAGCTAGCCTTGTTTCTGCTCAGGCCAAGCATCCTAAGGCCATCTTGGCCAGCCCTCATAATGGCATCTAGGCTTGGGAAGGCGTATAGGGCTCGCTCTCCTACTCTAATGGCTTCACCAAGGCCCTTGACAAAACGCTCCATTATGGAGAAGGCCACCCTAAGCGATATCTGCTGGAATACTATGGCGTTGATAAGGCCCTCTACTGGCGTGAAGGCCGTCCAGGGCATCATGCCCCTCACGTAGGGCAGCATGGGCCTTAGGGCTTGGTCGGCAGCCATCTTGGCGTAGGCACTGCTCAGGTCATCTCCCGTGCAGAGAAAGCGACAGAGTGCCCTTAGGGCCTCCTCAACATCTGCCTCGCTAGCAGGTGGGCTTGAGGGCAGGACCTCTACCATCAGGAGGGGGTCATCTGGTGGCCCCACTTGCTCTACCCGAAGGGGGATTAGCGTACCGCTGCTGGCCCTCACCACACGCCAGAGGCACCTGCCATCAAATACGCTTGGGAAGGCTGGCTCCGTGCCCGTGAAGGTTGCCCTAAGGCTATAAGGTGGGATAGGCTCAACCTCGTAGGACCTAGCCATCCTGGCCCCAACCTCCACCTTCTCAGCCAAGGCACCTGAGGAGCTCTACCTCAAGCCTATACCTTAGGGCTTCTATGAAGTCCCCTGGCCCCTCTGCTGAAACCGTGAGCTCCGTTATGTGTATCCTGCCGAGGACCTCAAGGCCCCGAACGACCTTTTCCTCGCTCCTAAGCACTATCTCAACAGAGCAATTAGGCCCTTCGGCAGTTATGAGCCAGGAGCCAGCCTCAGAGCGGAGGGAGGGCTCAAGGCCAAGCTTCCTTAATGCCCTAAGCACATCCTCAAGGAGGTATTTTGGCCTTATCATGTAGATTATCCTTCTCTCGTGGAAGCTAGTGGGGGCCTGGCTCAAGAGCCCTCACTCTCCAGCCTTGAGAGCAAGTCCTCCTTTGCCTTCTCAGCCATCTCAATTATGTCCTCTAGGCGCATGGTCTTCAGCTCCCCATCCTCTACGACTAGCTCCCCATCAACCATAACCATCTTAACATCTGAGCACCTAGCAGCATATACTAGGTGGCTCTCAACGCTGTATAGAGGCCTGAGATGGGGCTTCTTCATATCAACAACAATTATATCTGCCTTCTTACCTGGCTTCAGAGCGCCTATCTCATCCCATAGCAGTGCCCTAGCCCCATTTATAGTAGCCATCTGGAGGACAGCGTGTGCTGGCAGGGCAGTTGGGTCCCCAAGCACGACCTTCTGGAGGAGTGCTGCGAACTTCATGGTCTCAAACATATCTGCCGTGTTATTTGAGGATGGGCCATCCGTCCCAAGGGCCACCGTGATGCCAACAGCCAACAGATCCACTACTGGGCTCACGCCAGATGCTAGCTTCATGTTTGAAACTGGGTTGTGAACTACCTTAACGTCCCTCTTGGCCATTACCTCTATATCCAGGTCGGAGAGGAAGACGCAGTGGGCAGCAACTACATCGGGGCCTAGCACGCCAAGCTCATCTAGGTAGGCTAGGACGCCCTTATCAGCACTAACACCAAAGGCCTCCTTTATCTTCTCGGGCTCATCCCCTGTCTCCGCAACGTGGATGTGGAACGTTATGCGCCCCTTATCCCCATAGCGCTCGTTGTATAAGTTCGCTAGCTGCCTGAGCTCCACCATGTAGTCTGGGTCCACCGTGTAGGGGGCATGTGGGTCCACGCTCACCCTGATACGGCCACCTGCAGCACCATGCCACCGCCTAACTAGGCCTTCAAGTGCCTTCCTATCCTGCTCCTTACGCCAGGAGAAGCATACGTGGCCGACAACGCCCCTCATGCCTATATCAGCTATGGCCTTAGCCTCATTCCACTCTGGGTGGGCGTAGTGATACATGGTGTTAACGGTCGTTACGCCCCCAAGCAGGGACTCAGCACAGGTCAGGAGGGAGCCCACGTACATATCATAGCCCTTCATCTTGGCCTCTAGGGGCCAGATGTGCTCCTCAAGCCACTCCTTAAGTGGGTAGTCATCTGCATAGCCACGTAGCAAGCCCATGGATATGTGCTGATGGGCATTTATGAGGCCAGGGAGGATGGCACAGCCCCTGGCGTCAATTCGCTCGTACCTTGGGAACTTAGCCTTGAGCTCCCTTGCCTTGCCAACAGCTACTATCCTATCGCCCTCAATAACAACGGCCCCCTCCCTTATTGAGCCCCCTTGCCCCATTGTGATGACAGTTCCTCC
>Ga0190311_1000306_pt1 | contig 16332 bp, 19 predicted proteins | sample 48700789_MG_FD_165037 | JGI IMG/M metagenome (GOLD analysis project Ga0190311, IMG submission 165037) | Hydrothermal vent sediment bacterial communities from Southern Trench, Guaymas Basin, Mexico - 4870-07-8-9_MG | ecosystem: Environmental > Aquatic > Marine > Hydrothermal vents > Sediment ...
AGAGATCTTGATGATGCCGCTCAGGAACACGGAGATAACGCCTTTAATCAGGGTCCCATGGAACGACATGGTCATGATAAAGAGGGCGCTTGACATCGGAGCTGAGGGGATAATAGTGCCATGGGTGAGTAGCCGAGAGGAGGCGGAAGCGGCCGTCAAGTATGCATCCTACCCGCCTAGAGGCTTGAGGGGGGTTGGGCCTAGGAGATGCATTCGATATGGGGAGAGAAGTTTCCTAGATTATTATAGTAAATTCGAGGGAGAGGAGCGGGTGATAGTCGTCCAGATAGAGACTCGGAAAGCCTTGGACAATTTGGAAGAGATCCTCTCAACTCAAGGTATTGACGTTGCCTTTGTCGGCCCTCTAGACCTTACCACAAATCTCGGCATACCAGCCCAATACGATAATCCATCCTTTAAAGAAGCATTAGAAAAGATTCTGAAGACGTGTCGAGAATACGATGTAGCTCCGGGAATTTACGCGGTTAGCCTTAAGAACGCTGAGGAAATGATCTCAAAGGGATTCAGGTTCGTGTCGTTGATGAGCGATATGAGGATCCTGAAGAGCGGATGCGAAGAGGCGCTGAAAAAATTTGGTAGAAAGTGAAGCGCAATCTCATTCTATTTTTCGGTATAAAGCCGCTTACATCCTGTCCATACTTGCGGTGATTTGGTTGGATGTGGAGATATGGTGAGGTGAGAGTGACACGAATTCCCTTAACGATACCCTTACTCTAACGATCCTATCATAGATCTTCCACCAATATTCTGGACGAGCAGCACGTTGACATCCCCCTCAACTGGAAATCTTCCAGGGGTTATTATGATGTATTGTGTGCTCGCCTCGCTCTCAGCGGTTGAGGTTAAGAGCTTCATCATCCTCTCTCTGTTGAGTGGGTCGAGGTGGACGTCGAATTCGTCGACCGCCCTGAATGGGGACTTTACATGTTTCTGGAGGGCTAGGAGGAATGCGAGGGTTCCGACTATCCTCTCGCCGCCGCTATGGGTGTGAGCGTTTAGGAGCATGGGCTCAGTCCCCCTAAACCCGACGTAGAGTTCTATGCTCGCCTTCTCCGGATCCTCTAGATTCTTTAACACGATTCTACCGGCTCCCTCGACCGTTGAGAGGATTGAGTTGAATTGGGGCTCAACCTCCTTCATCAACTCTCTCAGAAACCTTCTCCAAAGCTCCTTCCTATACTCGACCTCCTCAAGCGCTTTGCGTAGATTCTCCTCGACCTCCTTAGACCTTATCTCAGTCTCGCGATACCTTGAGTCCGCGACTAGATACATGTCCTCGGCCTCTTCCAAGACTTCTCCCAGCGAGGCTATCTTGAGGTTTATCACCTTGATCTCCTCGAGTATGTCTTGAGGCTTTGCCCCAGTCTCAACCCTCTCGCCGAGCGCGACCGCGTTCCTCCTCTTCTCAGCTAGATCCGATTCAAGCCTCTTAAGCTCGGATTGGAGTCTCCTGATCTCGGATTCATTTAACCTTAGCTTAAACTTTGAGATCTCGGCCTCAACCCTTTCATCGAGCAGTAGATCGAGGTTCTTCTCGAATTCTTGAACGTCTACATGTCCTCCACCAACTACTCTTGAAAACATGCTTAGAAGCTCTGAGCGGAGTCTAACTGCCTCGGCCTCATGGTAATCTGCCTCGGCTGAGAGCTTATTTGCCTTGATCCTTAAGCCCTCGATCCTCTCCTGAATTCTCTTGATCGATGCCTCGACCTCGGAGACGAGAGCCCAAGCATATTCGAGCTCAAGCCTCCTCCTCTCATCTTCGAGCCTCCTCCTCTCCAATAACTTCTCATACTCCTCCCTCCAATACTCGACCGCCGCCCTCGCCTCCTGCAGTGATCTCTTCAAGCTCTTTTCCTGGGCTTGGATGTCTCTAAGCTTCGCCTCTGCCTCGATTATCCTCCGCCTGAAGTGGGATGCTCCAACCGCGTCCTCAACCATCTTGAGCTTCTCTACATCGCTCTTCGCGGCGAACTGCTCGATCATGTTCTGATGCATTATTATCAGCATGTTGTTCGGGTTTATTCCAAGCCTTTGGAGGAGGTGCTCGACCTCAGCCTTCGTCTTAAGCCTATTGTTCACGTAATGCCAGTAGTCTCCACTCCTCTTTAGATACCTCGTTATGACGAGTTGATCGGAGTTAAGCCATGGTATCGGCCTCCTCCCATCCACCTCCATGTTATCGAAGACCACTGTGACCCTAGCGGCCTTCTCACCCCTCCTGATCAAGTCGCTCAGCCTCTCACTCCTATCCGTGTAGGTTTGGCCTAGGGCCACGGCTATGCCGAGGAGGATCGAGGACTTTCCAGCCCCATTAGGCCCGGTTATCAAGTTCATCCCAGGCTTCAGGGGGATCCTCGAATACTCGTGGCTCATGAAGTTCTCCAAGATAACTTCTCGAATATAGGTGCGTCTAACCCCACCTCTGCCTAAGAGCTCGGCGGCGGTCTTGCCCTCTACGTCCATTCCTCAATCACCTAAATTTAAGCTGACTATTAAACTAGTTGCTCAAGATAGCTAAGAGTTAATTCCAGGATACTCTTTCCTAAAAGCAACTGATATTTCCCGACCTCCCTCAGGTTATTAAGGAGTATATAGGTTAAGTCTCATACTCTTCCTACAGATCCTGAGACAATATTTTTAATTTAGATCTTCGAATTTAAAAACTGATGATTGAACTTCGAGGAATCCCAGCATCTCCGGGCATCATTATAGGTAAGGTCGCTATCTATCAAAGTGAGCAAAACGTTAAATGCAAGCGCTGTAAGAAATCCTTAAATCCCGAAAATGAGCTACTAAGATTTACATCAGCCCTTAAGAAGACGAAGGAACAGATAAAGGCTCTTGGAGAGAAGGTTGAGAGAGAGATTGGTAAAAGTGAGGCTGCAATCTTTGAAGCGCATTTATTGATGCTTGAAGATAAAGAGTTCGTAGACAAGGTCATTAACTATATCAAGGAGAAACGCCTATCCGCTGAAGATGCCGTCAATAAAGCCTTAGATGATATAATTGCCATCTTTGAGTCTATGGAAAGTGAATACTTCAAGGCGCGAACGGATGATTTAAAAGACATAAAGAATAGGATCTTAAGAAATTTAATGAAAAGCTCTGAGAGAAAATTTGAATTAAAGGAACCAAGGATAGTTGTTGCCTCAGAACTTCTTCCATCAGATACCGCTAGGATGAAGAAGGAGAACATCTTAGGATTAGTTACTGAAAAGGGAAGTATGACGTCTCATGCGGCGATAATGGCGAGGGCTATGAAAGTTCCAGCGGTCGTAGGGGTTAAAGATCTTTTAAATAATGTGAAGAATGAGGATACTATGATAGTGGATGGATTCAAAGGACTTGTCATAATAAATCCGACTAGATCGGTCTTAGAATCGTATGAGAAAATTATTGGGTGAGATCTCAATCACCCTATTCACTCTTCTCCAAACTTACTCTTAATTAAATCCACCATTGTCTTTAAGGCCTCAGGAGCATCTTCACCTTCAGCTATGATCGTTATCTGATCGCCGCATTCAGCACCGAGCGCCAAGACGCTCAAAATGCTTTTAGCATCAGCTTCCTTGTTATCTTTCCTAACAATGATTTTCGCTTTGAACCTTTGAGCAGTTCTAACGAATATTGACGCCGGTCTAGCATGAAGCCCACTCCTATTAAGTAAACTTAGTGTAGCTTCAGCTCTATTCACTTCATCACCTCCATAGATCGCAGGCTATTCATAGAACTTTTCAGCTCCATATTAATACTTTATCTTATTACTTGGATAACAGCTATAAGTTAAGATTCTCATTCACTCGTTTGAAAGTATGACGAAGGTGAAGATTTCTGCCTCGATAATCGCTACTGATTTAAGGAATATAGAGAAAACCGTTAAGCAGTTAGAACGTGCTGGCGTAAATTTCATTCACATAGATACTATGGATGGACATTTCTTCGATTATATTGGTCTAGGACCTCATGTCATTAAGGCGGTGAAACAGTCTTCGAAGACCCCGGTAGAAGTGCATCTTGCAGTTCTGGATGTGGAAAGATTATTAAAGATCTTTTTAGAGACTGGAGTAAATTTAATTTCCGTACAATTAGAGGTATGTAAGTTCCCACTTCGAGTCATTAGGAGGATTAAATCAAGGGGGATTAGAGCCGGAGTCGCACTCCTACCGAGTACACCTCTTATCCAGATAGCCGATTTAATAGACTATGTTGATGAAATATTATTACTCTCAAATAATGACTCGGCCTTCATTCATTGGGAAGACTCAGAATTCCTTCCAGAAACCTTAGATAGGATACGTGAGTTGAAAAGGATCATCGGACCTCGCAAAATTGAGATCGCCGTTGATGGAGGTCTACGTCCGGAGCTCTTAAATGACTTAATTAAAGCTGGGGCAACGGTCTTAGTCATGGGTAGAAGTATTTTTGAGGGTGACATTGAAGAGAATGTGAGGAAAATTAAGGAGATTATTGAGGAAGCTACTAGCTAATGGGATTTCAAAATCTCTAGTATTTTTTTCTCCAGCGCCTCTCTACCTATCCCACTAATGAAGGGAACTCCATTAACGATCGGAATGTCTCTCCTCTCAGGAAATCCCGCCGTAGTAACTATTAAATCCACTCGTCCAAGGGTTTTAACATAATAATCTATCTCAGTAAATCTACATTGAATCACATTAGCATCAATATTATGGTTCTTCAAAAAATCCTTAAGCTTTCCTGCCACTATTGTAGCTGTAGCTATTGCTGTCCCGCAAGCAACAAGAATGTTTTTCCTCATATTCCTAGGCTATAAAAAAGGTTGGGGATATTTAAGCCTTAGCAGCTTCGAATCGATAAAGTCTGCTGGCCACCTCTCGTAAGGATTTAATCCTATCTATGAAGAGGACGATCAGTATCAGCAGAATGAGGATCACATAGTTAGCCCCTGGAGGTGCAGAGAATGCCGCAACGGCAACAGGTATATAGGGCTGAAGCCATATACATCCAATCATCCCCTTTTCCTTGGTGATCGCCCCTATTGCCAGAGCAGTCTTCGTAAAGATTGGAGACCACCAGCTTCCTAGATATAGGAATATTGCCATGATTATTGTACCAGCAATTATAGTCTTGATTAAGTCGCCGGCAAAGAACGGTGTGGCGGCGACGACAAAGAATGGTGTGGAGGCTAGATCAGCGTACGGTAAAACGGTTACTCCTGGTAGGATTATTGCAAGAGCAAGCGTTATTGGTATCAAGAGCAAACCTGCTGCAACCGTCGTTGGATGTCCGATGGCTATCGCTGCATCCATTCCTATATATAGCTCCCTTCTTCCAGCAAACCTCTTGACGAAGTACTCACTTATCGAATCAGCTATAGCCGATAAACCCTCCATGAGTATCCCTATCATCCTCGGTAAAAGTAACATAACTGCGGCTGAGGCCATAGCCGTCTTCGCAATTCCAATCGGATCATAGCCTCCGAGAATAGCGATTACAGCTCCTATAATTAGGCCTACGACTATCGGCTCTCCTAAAATTCCAAGCTTAGTTCTCACAGTCTCTGGATCGGCCTTCGGTAAGGGAATTCTATCTAAAATAGGCTTAAGAACTGCAAGATAAGGCACCGTTCCAACCCAACCTCCTCCTTGCGGAATTGAATATCCTTTATAACCTGGGAAGACATTCCATAGCGGTTTCACAGTCCAGTCAGCAACTTTTAGGCAGAATATTTCATAGGCTATCGCTGCTAAGAGGGAGAATGCTAGATCTCCTGTCCACGTCATTACCGTCCCTCCAACGAAGGCCCAGTGCCAGAAATTCCAGATATCTATATCAAACGTTTTTGTCAGATTTAGAGCTAATAGTATCAGGTTTACAACTATTCCAATAGGTATCACTAGAACGCCTACTAAAGTTCCATAAGCAATCGCAGCCATCACAGGCCATCCAACATCTATCGCTTGGAAGTGAACTCCAGTCCGCTCAACCATGGCCTTCGCCACAGGAACCATTGTATCGAAGAACAATCCCATAACCAAGTTAAAGCCTATCCATCCAACTCCAATTATTATAGCAGCCCTTGCCGCTCTACCAGGTCTGGCCCTGAAGATTAAGGCGATTATGAAGAGGAAAATCGGCAGCCAAATTGCCTGGCCTAAAGTACTCAGTAGATTCTTAAAGGTCTCTAGAGCCGCGATTATATCAAATGCCATTTTCGATCAAAATAATTTATTAAATAATGCCTTAATAAACGTTTCTTCCGCGAATATGTCAATTATGTAGGCATTCCATCTATTTACTAAATACGGTTTGCATTTTTATGCTATTCCACGTAATAATATTTAAGAAATCTAATTGAATCTAATTGAACCTAATAATATTTAAATTAGTCCCCTGTTAAAGTCTTGATAGGTGATAAGAATTTGGTAAATTTAGATTTATTGAGAAAACTTGTTGAGATTCCCGCGCCCTCAGGTCATGAGGATAGGATGATTGCTTTCATTAAGGACTATGTCTCAAAATTTGCAGATAAGGTTGAAGTAGATAATATTGGAAACGTTATAGCAATGATTGAGGGACAGAGCGCGAAAGCTCCAAGAATCATGATTTCATGTCACATGGATGAGATAGGTCTTATCATAAGGAGGGTTGAAGAAGATGGTTTTTTACGATTTGAGAGATTAGGTGGAACTGAGCCGAAAGCCCTTTTCGCAAGAGAAGTGCAAGTTCTTACACGAAAGGGGATAATCGAGGGGTTAGTAGGGATCAAGGCTCATCATCTAGCAGCTTATCAGAAGGAGATAGAACCCATTAAGGAAATGTATATCGATGTCGGTGCCAGTAGTAGAGAGGAGGTTATGGAGCTTGGCATAAAGGTGGGAGATCCGGTTGTTTTCAAACCAAATCTAAGAATATTGAATGATAAATACGTAACTAGTAAAGCACTGGATAATAGGGCTCCTCTCACAGCATTCCTAGAAGCATTAAATATTTTAAGCGAACTCAGACCCAAAGCAACGTTATACTTCGTCGCCACGGTACTTGAGGAGTTTAATGTAAGGGGGTCGCTCCCGGCAGCATATAAAATCTCGCCAAACTTTGCACTTTGTCTGGATATAGCAGTCGCTACCGACACCCCTGATCTTAAGGATGTAGGCCCAGATGTTAGGCTCGGAAATGGTGTGGCCTTACAGATGTTCTCTTTTCATGGCCGTGGGACTCTTGGAGGACTGATACCTCCACCTCAATTGGTTAGGCTCATTGAAAAAGTAGCTGAAGAGGAGAGGATACCTTACCAAAGATCTACATTCTTCGGAGGATTAACAGAGGCATCCTTCTTACCAGTATTGAAGGAGGGAATCCCAGCAATAGATCTTGGCATTCCATGTAGGTATACTCATAGCCCAGCGGAGATGGTGGCGATAAGAGATGTAGATGCCATGAGAGATCTTCTGGTAAAATTTCTTAGCACAGTAGACGAGAGTACCAGAATTGAAAGAGGGAAATAACTTAAATGGAACTGGAGATAATTGCCGTCGAGTTGAATAAATGTGCTGATAGACGAGAGCTCCTCCTAAGACTATCAAGTGAGCTCATCAAAAAAAGTTATGCAAGAGAAGGGCTTGCTGAGGCTGTCATAGAGAGAGAAAAAGAGTTTCCAACAGGGCTTGAGCTTAAAGGAGGGGTTAATGTCGCAATACCACATGCCGATGCAAAATATATTCTAAAACCAGCAATCTTAGTAACAAGGCTGAAGGAACCAGTAATCTTCCAACACATGGTTGATAGAAAGAGCATCCCAGTTATAGCGGTCTTTTTCTTAGCGTTGAAAGATCCACACAGTCAGATCAGCACCCTTCAGAAAATTGCATCGATTTTAGAAGATGAATCTACAGTCCTGAGGCTAAAGTCTATAAAGAGTTCCAAAGAGTTAGCTAACTTTTTAAGGAGCATATTAAGATCTGATTGATGGGTGAACATATGGGGAGAGAATTCTTGGCAATTTTGGAATCTATGAGAGAATTAGATGAAATCAGGGAAATATGTAAGAGATTCTTTTTATCTCGTGAATATAGGATCATTGGCGAATCATCGGACCTTATAGTTTTTAAAGGAGGGGATCTCCTTTGGACTCTCTTAGGAACTTACAGATGGTATAAGATCATGAAAACTCTTGCAATAAGTCTCCAAAGATCAGGTAATATTGTCAAGATAAAGCTGAACTATGATATTTCATATCTAGCACTCATCTTTCCGCTGATAAAGACCATTAGAAAGGAAATTGAGGAGCTTGCTAAGAATCTCGATGCAAAGATTTTAAAGCTTAAAGGATTAGGCATAAGACAATAAGCTAAGGCTTGTAACCCGTTGGAAAAATTTTTAGGGAAGCATACCCGTGAAAATATTGGTGAATTTAAGGATGAATTTAGAGGAAATCTTTGAGGTCGATAAGCCTATCATTGGAATGCTGCATCTACCCCCACTCCCAGGCTCCCCAAGATACGATTACAACAAAGATATGGACAAACTTGTTGAGAGAGCGCTTAAAGATGTTAAAGCATTAATGAGTGGAGGAGTTGACGGCATACTGATTTCAAATGAGAGTGACGTGCCTTATCTTCTCAAAGTTGGTCCAGAGACTATAGCATCATTCACTTACATAGTTTCACGTTTAAAAGATGAGTTAACAATCCCGTTTGGAATAGATGTTTTATGGGGAGATGCTAAAGCATCATTTGCAATAGCGAAAGCCGTTGGAGCTAGTTTTGTTAGAACTTTACTTACGGGAGTTCATGCAGGCGACCTCGGTCTCATAAATACTCATGGAGCTGAGGTGATGAGATATAAGAGGTTCATAGGCGCGGAAAACATCAAGACATTTATTTACCTTAATCCAGAGCTATCAGCCCCGCTTTCTAATAGACCTCTCCATGTGGTGGCTATGACCGTGAGCTGGCTTTCTATAGCCGATGCATTCTGTATTTCCGGTCCAATGCCTGGAATGCCTCCAGACTTAGATGTAATAAACAAGATTAGGGATAAGGTGCCGAATGTTGCCATAATTGCAAATACTGGGATGAATAAAGAGAATATAAGCAAGTACCTTGAGGTGGTTGACGGAGCAATCGTGGGCACTGCCTTTAAGGTAGGTGGCATTACCCTAAATCCAGTTGATGAGAGACGCGTTAAAGAATTCATGGAAGTTGTTAAGCGACTTAGGAAGCGATATTAAGCCATAATAACTTAAGAGTAAGAGAATTAAGACAGATGCCCTTTTAAGTATAATCACGGTAAGATTATAAGACTTATTAATCGCGAAATTGCAATCTAATTTGATGGCGTATCGAATCCTCATAGTTACTGGTGTTGGGACCGGCGGGTGGACCTCTAAGATTGCTGCTGACAGAGTGCAAGAGGAGCTTAGGAAAAGAGGTTTTGAGGTTGAGACAAAGACATGCATGGTTGCAGATTTAAAGATTCTCTTGAAGAGCTGGAAACCAGATGTGTTGATCTCATTGATAGGCGAGCCGACCGATCTCCAAGTTCCAGAGGAGATTCCAATATTTAACGGGATATGTTTAATTTCTGGAGTTGGCATGGAACCCTTACTTAATGATATAATCAAGATTCTGAAAAAGAAGACTGCTTAAGTTGACAATCTTCAGAGCAGAGCGAAGTCAATAATTTTAGAAGATAATCTGAATCTTTCATCCATATTGCCCTAGAAAAGGTTTCTTTCGAAAGCAAGTCGCCTAATCTTCTAAGAATTTTCGTCGATCTCTCAAGATTCTTAACAGCCACTATAATGATAGCCTGAACCATGACCGTCTTATCCGGCGACCCCATGCATTTAAATTCTATCGGATGTTCAAGTAATGCCACCATGAGCGCTTGCTTAAGAGTATATCTTATATGAGCATGTGGGAGAGCCACCGCTAGATCTCTAGAGATCCTTAATCCAGTTGGATATCTCTCTTCCCTTTCAATCAGTGCTCTTAAATAATCTTTTGAAACGATTTTTCTCCTCATTAGAAATTGAGAAATTTCCTTTAAAGCCTCAATCCTATGTCTAAAGTTGGCTATGCCGATTATGATTACCAACTCTGGTAGTTCCCTCTCCAAAATTATCTTAAACATCCTCATTCTTGAGATATTCATTCTTGCACTAAATAATAATTTTAGGTACATTAGATTCTTAATTCACTGGGTACTTGCTTCCCATACTTCTTTGCCCATTTAAGAAGTTTTCTCACTTCTGGCGGTATTTCAGGTTTAATTGTCGGAACTCTCCCAAGATAAATATTTCCTGTTGAGCCGTCTATTGTTATAATATCGAACTTCCTAACAATCAGGTTATTTACTTTGAAGAGTTCGTTATCGAGATCTATTTTTACATCTTTTGCACCAACGACAGCGGGTTTACCTAGTCCCCTTGCTACTACAGCCGCATGGCTAGTCATCCCTCCTTTTGTCGTTAAGATTCCAACCGATGCTGCAATACCCCTAACGTCTTCAGGTTTGGTTTCCGGCCTAACTAGTATTACGGGTTCCCCTTTACTTGAGTAAACTTCCGCATCTCTGACAGTAAATACAACCTTTCCCGTGGCGATTCCTGGAGAAGCATTGAGACCCCTTGCTATAGGCTTTATTCCAGCATGCGGATCTATTCTAGATTTGAAGAGCTGACTCAGGTTACTCATATCGACTCTCTCAATTGCCTCCCTCTCTGTGATCAGACCCTCTTTAACCATATCAATGGCGATCTTAATAGATGCTTTGAGAGTTCTCTTTCCTGGTCTGGTCTGTAAAATATACAGTTTTCCCTCCTGAATTGTAAATTCTATGTCTTGCATATCCTTGAAATGTTTTTCCAGGATCCCTGCTATATTCAATAGCTCCTTGTAAATTCTTGGGAATCTACGTTTCAACTCATGTATTGGTATCGGAGTGCGTTCCCCGGCTACTATATCCTCTCCCTGCGCGTTTATCAAGAACTCTCCATACAACTCCTTTTCTCCGGTTGAAGGGTTGCGTGTAAAGCAGACTCCTGTACCAGAATTTTGGCCGAGATTCCCAAAGACCATTGCTTGTATGATAACAGCTGTGCAAAGGTCTTCAGGAATCTTATACAGCTTTCGATAAGCTTTAGCTCTTGGATTATTCCAAGATCTGAAAACAGCTTCAATGGCTTCCTTAAGCTGGTCTTTTGGATCTTCAGGAAATCTCTTACCAGTCTCGCGCCTAACAACTTTCTTTAAATCCCATATAAGCTCCTTTAAATCTTCATGAGAAAGTTTGCTGAAATCTAAGACCCTAAAAGATCTAGATCTCAAAAATTCTTCAACCGCTTCATCAAGTTTCTCCCGCGGAACTCTTAGAACTATTCTACTAAAGCAGTGAACGAATCTGAAATAGGTATCGTAAGCGAATGACATATTCCCAGTCTCTTTAGCCAGAGCTTCTACTATCTCGTCATTTAACCCTAGGTTTAAGATCGTATCCATCATTCCCGGCATTGAGACAGGGGCACCTGATCTAACCGAAACCAATAATGGCTTATGAACAGAACCAAGTTTTCTTCCAACCTTATCTTCTATCATTTTTAACTTATCAGCTACCATGTCCATGAGCTGTTTCGGCAGTTTCCCAGTTCTATAGTACTCTCTACACACATATGTTGGGATGATTAAGCCGGGTGGAACGGGTAATCCGAGCTTGGTCATTTCCACCAATCCATAACCCTTTCCTCCAAGCTCTCTCTTAGAGAGTCCTATAGCCTCCTTAAGCGATAGGACAAATGGTTTCTTGTTCTTCATGACCATAATCCCTACTCAACCCTCTTCATTCCAGAGATCTTTAACAAGCTTTCATGAAGTTCAAACCACACTTCGTGATAAGACTCCTTGCTCTTATCTACCATATACTCAAGATTTCCGTTCATTAAGAGATTTAATGCGTTCTCAAGTCTTTTAGCATATATCTTAAATGCAGGGATGATTTCGCATATCTTCTTTAAGACATTCATCGTTTTTTCATGAACCATACTTAACTTTTCAATTATCTTAAAGTCATATTCTGGATCTGAATGATCATTTGGAACCAGCATTCCGCCCTCATCTTTTAGTTGCCATCTCGTAACGAGTTCCTTAAACTCTTTGTTAAGCCTCTCAAATTCTTCACAGTATTTCATGAACTCTTCGCTTCTGCCAGATTCTCGTAGGAGTCTCTCTCGATAACTCCTGATCATCTCCTCTCCAGATTCTTCAATTATCCATTCGCTATCAGTCCTTCTTATGAGTCCTTTCTGAGAGAGATTTTTAAGAATTAATTTTAGCTCACTCTCGGGAAGTCCCAGCAACTTTAAGGTTCCTTCGTCGGCTGTCTTGAATATATCAAGGTAATTTAAGACCAAAAATAGGTTTTGATTCATCTATGTCTTTATAGACTCCATAAGCCATATATTAGGATTTCATTGAGACTTGGGGAAATAGGCATCGTTTACCAAGAGCTTAGCAATTCTTTACTGCACATTTAAGAAAAAAGGCAATATGAAGTTACATATTCCTTTGAGACTCCAAATATGGAAGATTGAGGGAGAGGGCGTACATTAATGGCGTGACCCGAGATCTATATCGTCTAAAGATCAGCTTCATATCGAAAAGGGAAGAGCTTGTTCTAGAATAGGATCTACTGAAGACTTTGAAGGATTAGCCAATCCTCCCTTTAAGGAAGAGTATATATCAACACCATGAAGACACTTATTAAGCTCAACCACATTCATCAGGCCAGATATAAAGGATTATTAAGCGCTTCAATAATTTAGGATTTAGGGTTTTGTTCGAGGAAGGGGCGGTGTTGGGCTGGTGGTGAGGATAGAAGTTAGGACGACGCTTGAGCGATTTCGCCGCTTCCTGATCCTCAACACATGCTTCTCCTTCATCCCTAAAGGTTATCTAAATGACCCGACTATATTTCCGGAGAGGGATGCGTCTGAGGGTAGGATCTATGTCGAGGCGGTCTCAAAGCTCGATCTAGGAACTATAAGGAATATCAGGTTCGTTAAGGCCTTGGAGATCTTGGGGATAATCTATAGGTCTAAGAGCGGGAACACGCATCTAATCTGGAGACAGGTTAAGGGGAACATTGGAAAGGTTTCGGGGGAGGCGTCGCCCAATTCTATAGTGAACTTGATCGAAGCGGGAGTCCTCTCAAGATCGGTGGTGAAGAAGGTTTTAAGCCAATTAGCCCAAAAGGCTGAGGGGGAGCGTGGTTCAAGCGAGTTTGTAATCAAGTCTTAAATCTCGATAGCTTAAGCTTCCTCTCACATCTACTACAAAGCTTATACGACTTATAGTCTGTGTCGCCTATCCAGTTGCTGAAGGCCATGACGCATCTCCTATCCGAGCAATGGGTCAATCCATGTAGGTGTCCGAGCTCGTGAACCGCCTCTTTGATGAGCCTCTCAATGAATAATTCTCGATCGGGTTCCAGTCCATAGAATTCTTGGGCAAGTCTATGGGTTGATATTATTGCGACTCCATGCCAGGCCAGCCCGAAGACATAGTTTAGGCCGGCGGCATATAGGTCTTTAACGGTGATTAGGAGAAGATATTCGTCGTCCGCCCTAACACTCCTATAGCTTTGGACTATCGGCCATGCATCGTATTGACCTCTAGATCGATTTAGGAATGTTTCATCGAATAGTCTATCAACAAGCTCTATCCTTACATCCTCCCGATAGACCTCCCTCAACGCCTCTGCAACCCTCTCAAGAATTCTCCGATCATGTAGCTCGGAGAGAATCCTTATCCTCAATCCCCTCTCGACACCTCTTCACTCGGCCTCCTCTTAAGCCTCGCACCACATCTCGGACAGGGTGTTCCAGGTCTGGCCTCGCCTCTCCATCCACACATCTCACAGTATGCTGTCCACTTGACCACCTTCCTTATACCTCTGTGGAGGATTGGCTCCACCTTTAATCCCATGATCTCGGCTAGGTTTTGGATCGAGTAATCTGAGGTGATTATCGAGACATCTGCTCCCTCATTGAATAACTGTAAGGCCAAGGCTAATAGCTTGATATCGGTTTCAGATAGATCGTGTTCTCCAGCCCTCAGCGCCACCTCCCTAACCCTCTCAACATAATCCTCGCTTGGCTCAAGTATCTTCACGAGCCCGCCTCCTCGAATGGCCGCAGCTCTAAACCTGCCTCCACCATACTTCACCTCCTCCAAGACCTCTCTACATGTTACCAGCTCGGCCCCGCCTCCCTCGGTGAATCCTATGAATAATGTGGTTGAGTCTAAGACCTTAACTCTCATATCCAAGCCTCTTCCTAATCCTCCTCTCAAACCCTCGCTTGTCGGTCAGCTTAATGAGCTTGGCGGTTCTCTCCGACCTCCCAACCTCTAAAACGGCCTTCTCCGATCCAGCCGAGCATCTAATCCACCCATCTATCAATACTTGCACCTCTCCCTTGCCTAAGACCTCGACCCTAATGGGTTTGGAGATTGAGAGGACGACTGGCCTGACATCGGTTAAGGGGCATACGGGCGCCAAGACCACGGCCTCTAGTCGATCGTCGAGTATTGGGCCTCCAGCCGAATATGCGTATGCCGTCGAGCCAGTTGGGGTCGATATTATCAAGCCGTCTCCATGGAATTCGAGGAGCTTAACGCCTTCTTGGATTACCTTGAAGTCGAGGATCTTTCCGGGCTGGGTTGAGGAGATGTATGCCTCGTTTAACGCTTTTCCAACAAATCTACCATTCAGCTTGATATAGAGCATCATGGCCTCCTCGATCCAATACTCGCCACCGATAAGCTTCTCAAGCGATTCCTCAAGCATATCCGATTCAACCTCCATCAAGTATCCTCCATGGCCGAAGTTCACTCCGAGTATTGCGGCGTCATCTGAGATCGCGTTTATCACTTTTAGAAGTGTTCCATCGCCTCCTAACGCCACCACTATCTCCGTGTCTGATGGAATCTTCTTCTCCACAGCCTCCCTAGCATTCATCATCACCCCCCTCAACCCATTCCTCTCAAGGATCTCCAAGACCCTCTTAGCAGCCTCAACCGCCTTGGGCTTCCTCTCCGAGTAGATGACCGCGAAAGCCTTGCCCATGATCCCATGGCTCCCTTCTATGTCAGGAGTCCATGAAGATGGTGGTTTTCCTATTTTAAGAGGCTTTCATATCGCTTATTTGGATTGAGGCTCGCCGCCCTCTTCAGCGGTGGAAAGGACTCGACCTACGCCATCCACCTAATGGAGAGACGTGGACATGATGTCGAATACCTCTTAACGATCTTCCCCGAGAGCGATGAATCCCTCTACTTCCATTACCCGAATATCGAGTTCACGAGGCTTCAGGCTGAGGCCATGGGGAAGCATCAGCTCGTGGAGAGATGCGGGATCGGCAAGATTGAGGAGATCTCCGCCTTAACGAGATTGATCGAAAAAGTTTCTGGAGTAGTCGATGGAGTGATAGCTGGGGCGATCGCGAGCAAATTTCAGCTAAAGGCTTTCAAGGAAGTATGTGAGAGATATGGCCTCAACCTATTCGCGCCGCTCTGGGGCATGAACCCGCTAACAATCCTCCAAGAGATCATTGATGATAGATTCGAGGTAATCATAACCGGCGTCGCGGCCGCGGGTCTGGGGAAAGAGTTTCTAGGGGCTCGTCTAACTCCATCTCTAGTTGAAGAGCTTAGGAAGATCTCGGATAGATTTGGGATAAATCTGGCTGGGGAGGGAGGAGAGTTTGAGACCTTCGTCCTCGACGCCCCGATCTTCAAGTATCGGGTTGAGGTTCTTGGGACGGAGATCGATTGGAGAGGTGATAGAGGATTCCTCAAGATCAAGAAGGCCAGACTCGTGAAAAAGAAAAATTATTAACGGACTCCCGTGGATTATGGTCTGTGATGAGATATGCGTCCAAGTATCGATGATCTAATCCCGGAGTGGGCTAGAAGATTCTACTCGAAACGTCTAAGAGAGCTATCAGAGCTATTCGGGGTTGATAAGCCGATCATAGGAATGGTTCACCTAATACCACTTCCGGGAGCGCCGGCCTATGAGGGATGGAGCATGGATGATGTGATCGAGTATGCCTTGAGGGATGCTAGGATCCTAGTCGAGAATGGGGTTGATGGGCTGATAGTTGAGAACATGTGGGATCTACCATACTATGCGAGTAGGAGGATTCCGCCCGAGGAGGTTGCGGCTCACGCGGTCGCGGCGAGGGAGATAGTAAAATCATTCGACATCCCAGTTGGGATAACTTCGATCCATAATGGTGGGAGGATAGCCCTCGGAATAGCTAAGGCC